>ERZ791680.17-NODE-17-length-166950-cov-10.481974_pt1 | contig 166950 bp, 138 predicted proteins | sample MGYA00510051_ERZ791680 | MGnify/ENA primary metagenome ERZ791680 (study PRJEB30046, sample SAMN00715238) | human gut metagenome | study: EMG produced TPA metagenomics assembly of the A metagenome-wide association study of gut microbiota in type 2...
GTCCGCGTGCGCTGACCGATCTGATGGAGGAGATCCGTCGCCGCCAGCCTCATGCCCTGCGGGGTGTGAACATACAGATGTTTGCCCGTGCGGTCATGGCGGCCGGTGTGGAAAGGCGTCATACGCGGGAGGGTAATCGGTATCGGGTGGTGGAAGTAGACACAGAATAAGATACGACCGTCTGGATCTTATCCGTTGAACAACTGAGACCAACAAAGATATACGGCCATTTCTACGGAATTTCTAAAAAAGCTGATGCGTACTGTCAGGACTCCTGCAACCGACGTACGTATTCTACCAACCGTTTCTCGACTTCCACTTCACCCTGTACGTAATATGTGCGACAGGTTTTCTGAAACTGCAGATAAAGCCTTTCGGCCTTGACATTGTCCGACTCATGCAGAAGAGCCAGCGCATACTGTACCCGTAAGGCCGAAGGGCGGAAAACAGACTGCTGCTTGAGGTATTTCAGGAAGGAACTGTCGAGCAGACACTCGATATCTGCTTTCTCATGGGGAACTGTCAGAGTAAGGAAAATCCTGTCGAAAGCCAACTCGTTACGATAAATGGGAACAAGCTGTTCATTGTAGGGTTCAATGCGTTGCAGGATAGCCCGCGCCTTCTCAAAATCCATTCGGAACATGGCCAAAGAAAGATCGGTGGAAAGAGCCATCACATGCAAGACATTGGTAAAATCAATATCATGACCGTCACACATATAGGGCATACTGTTTATTTTACGGGTATCATTCATCATCAAAGCCCCGGCCATCTCCATGGTATGAAGAAAAATCTGCGAAGAAAAAGCATCCTTGTGTAACTTCAGAATATTCATGCCGTCGTTAGGTATGCCGGACAAAGCATGAGGAATCCCGTTCATCAGAATCATGAAGATACCAACCAGCACTCCACAAATCAAAAAAGCCGAAGTGACCCAGGTGAGCGAATCAAAACCCACCAACAAGGGAACGAACAGACAGATGGTCAGCAGCAGATTGGCCAATATGCCTCCGGCATTATAGATTAGGATTCCTTTGCCGGTGTCTCCATCTTTGGGAGGAAGCATCAGACATTGCCCTCCGGCACCTGCCAGACTGAAACGGGAGAGATGAAAATGCCCTTCCCGCCTGCTCAGCACTACGCCCATAATCATGAAGGAAAGGAATTTCCATCCGCGTAAAAGAGCCGCTACCATGTGGCCTGCTTCATGGACAATGATATGAATCAATGCTGACAGGAGAAAAAGAAAATAAACGATAAATATTCTTGTCAGAAGTACTGTCAACGGCAATTTCTTCCAGCCATCTGCCACTTCTGATTTACCGATCAAAAAACCGATTCCCACACAAAAAAGGAAGATGCCAACATACACTCCGACAGCTTTCACCGTATTCTTCTTACGTTTCTCCATACTGTTTCTACATTTTATAAGCTCACAAAAGTAAGTTTTTTGGCCTCATCATGCAAAACCATAGACATAAAGATTGGCCGGGATTGTCAAATTACGGTTGCCAGACCGGATCAATCTATAATCTGACCCGAAGTTCCAGCACTCCTTGAACCATGAGCTTCTGCTCAAGATACAGAGTCTTCGACCAGGTCAGATATCAGCCTCACGTGCTATAGCAACCTGGTGTTGCTTGCCCTAGAAGCCCTACATCAATGAAAAATCCAGTATTCGTCAAATTCACATCGACAATAAATTGCAGGACTGATAGATTCTGCTGTCTTTATCTCTCTATAAAGACAAGAACTTCATTTGATAAATACACCGGATTTTAAAGCCTGGATGAAAGGTACCCTGATACGGGTTCGAAATGGGTATAAGCTTAATGATTTGTATTCATGCAGCCAAGACAGTTATTGCGAGATGGTGAATGGCAAAGAACATGCATGGCGTGAACAAGCCTTAAAAGGTTGACGGTTTGAGCGTTGAAAAGATTTTATCGGTATATTAATTTAATCAGTATAAAATGGAAACAATCGGTTATAACAAAAAGATTACAGTATTTGGCGTGACTTTCGACAACATACGGGACGTGATTAACCATGCCATTAGCGGAGAGCCGAAGAACGGTGTTTATGTGGGCGAGGACGCGGAACATTATCCATGTTTCGATTATGAGGATTATGCCACTGAAAACCGGTTTTACTGGAACTTTGTATTTTCGACAAGTAAGACTGACATGCAGAAAAAATTGGCTGTGCTAAAAGAAATGCAGCCATTGAAAGCGAATTACAACAAGTTGACCCAGCAACTGCATCCAATGGCTTATTGGGGTGGTGATACCCATGAGAAGGTTTATGTGACAGAAGTTTAAATGCGGTTCCGGTTCCCCCGATACATGCGTTGCCATCAAGATATGCAAGGCAAGACGATGAAAGGGCAACCCAAAATCTTCAAAAAGCAGCGAAGAATTTAAGATGAGTCTCCTGTGTTTTAGCCCAACAAATACAGTAGTGTCCTTACGGAGTCGGCAATCGCATGGTTTTAACTGTTTGTCAATATTTTCATATTTCCCAATCCTATAGGATAAGGTCAATAAACAGTACAGATGTCTTTTCACTTTTTTCAACACACCTGTGATTAAGGCATCTGTACTGAATTGGGTGACTCACCCCTACTCTCCCAATCTGAAATTTTTCACATTATCTGTAGTCAGCTGCAAATCCTTAAATGTCGAAATACATTCATCAGATTGAGGTGCCTGGCTGCATATACCAAGATAGGCCTTATCGCCATACTCGTTTTTATACAAACGGACCATCTGCCAAGTTTTACCATCCAACGAATAATAATTGGCTATGGTCTGCGTATCTGATGAAATCTTAAAATAAACATATTCCATTTCATCATCTACTACTTCATGGTTATTGTCATCTGATGTGCCTATGGTGCGCACGCTGACAACCCTATGTTTACCTCTTTCATCCTGCTCAAAACATAATTTCTGCCAAAGAGAATCATTGGCATACACAAATAATACAGCCGCACTGTAGGTTCCTTCCGGTGTGAATCCAGTTTTAACTTTAGCTGAATAAGTGAAAGGTTTCTTGTTGTCGATTTCCATAAAAAGTACAGCTGCATTGTCTTGCGATATTTTCCCATTAGGATCACAGAAAAAATCCGTCTGAGGTTTGGCACGGAAAGTGACAATGCCAGCCGAATCACTGACTTGCTTTTCTGCTCCGTTGAGCGATCTGGTGAAATGAAGCCCATTTAAGGTCACGTTACATTCAGTCAGTCTTGATTTTTCCTGGACTTGCACAAGCTTATCCGCCTTTTTTTCAGAACAGGCTACTGTCATAAGAGCAGCCATAACTATAAAAAAATGTTTTTTCATTACGTTGTTTTTATTATTTTGTTATCTGATTCTATTCTGTTTTCTCTGTAGACCATGCCTCCCATTTACAATCTTCCATTTTCATTTCAGTGAACCTTGCCGTGAAAGAATGATTTACGGGACTGGCTGCATAGATGCCGAACGAAATTTCTCCATCGCCATGAAACAAATGAAAAGAACGCATTTGTTTGAAGTTAATGCCATCGAAACTTGTTTCTATATAATAATCGCTCTCACGCCGACTTAAGCGATACCATATTTCACGTACAGATGAAGGAATATCCTGGGTTGCCCAGTCAGAATAGCCATTGTTGGTAACTACGCTGCCAAGCCGTTGAAAATCCTCATTCTCATACTCAATGGATGCTTTCATCCAATTATCACTATCCAGATATATGGCTATTCCACATTGGTCGAACAGCGCGGAAGTGTTGAATGAGGTCTTGACCGTAAATGAAAAATATTTTCGAGCTGTCTTCATTTGCAGTACAGGCGCATTATCATTGCTGAAGCCATAATATGTACGTTGCCAAAGATCTGTATTCGGTTCTGTTTCGATGGTAATAACCGAATCAGTAATTGAATAGCGCTTGGGTTCACGTATCCAATAAAGATTTTCTTTTGTGAACTTTTTCAAGATTGTGTCACTTGATTCCGTTGTCATTTCTTGTTTCATTTCCTTTTTGTTTTGTTGCTGATTGCCTCCGCACGACATACATGTTCCCGTCATCACCAACGCAGATAAAACCAATACTTCTTTTTGCATAATATATTCATGGTTATTTGATTAATCAATCAATCCCAACCTCTTCGCTTTATGGCATGCTTCGGTAGTGTTATTCACTTGTAGTTTGGCGATGATATTCTGCCTGTGGCGGTCTATGGTATGCTTGCTTATTTCCAACCGGTCGGCAATCATTTTACTGGATTTTCCGTTCTGTATCATCTGCAACACGAATTTTTCACGTTCGGTAAGAATATGATGTTCATCAATCACAAGGAGTTTTTTCTCTCCCGTCATCGTATTGATCAGACAATCCTGCCCGTTATCTTCGGAGGCCAGATTATAGAGGCAAAGAGAATAACTTACCCCCTGCTGTCCGCTCCCTGAAAAATAAAAGATACGATGCTTCCAATAATGGTATTCACCATCTTTCCCACACATCCTCATGGTATTTTCAAGATACCATGAAAACATTTCCTTCGAATGGGATGAAGACATCATACGGAAAAAAGTCAGCTCTTGCAGACAACGTCTTCTCCAGTCATCAGGATGAATTCGGTTGTAAATCTCTTCTTCCCATACGGAGTCAAGCGTCTGTACTGTTTCCGACTGACCTAACCCCAGTCTCTCACAAGACTTTCCAAAGAAAATATGGCTTCTGCCAGTACGCAAATTGCTTAATACGGCTATGGCGTTCTCACAGATAGAGTATGACTGCGCGATAAGGCACAGACGCTGTTCTTCCTCCTTCGCATATACTCCATCCATTTGCTGTTGAATCTTTTTGCTCAACCTGTCGTCTATTTCTACCATATCATTCTGTTTATATGATTACAAAAGTAAACAAAGCTTTCTCGAACGACAATTAAATAATTGTGTTTTTGATAGAATATGGTTATAAATCAGTATATGAATAGCCTGTCAGGTACGATCAATTTAGCCTGTACCTTTAAAAACATTCCACAACCTAATCAATTAAAATGTGCCTGATGACACAGCACTACACATTGAAAAGTTGGCGTCGACCTGATCTTTTAGGATAAAACGGGAGCACACGGGCAGAAAATGAAGATCCGGCAAACTGAAAGTATCGGATGTAATACTGAAATTCTACTGCCCCTGAATTATTTCTACAAACTGACAAGGATACCTCAATAAAAAAATGATTGGCTTATTGATATCCAATAAGCCAATCGCCTGATTTGTGGAGTATACAGGACTCGAACCTGCCACCTCTTGACTGCCAGTCAAACGCTCTAGCCAGATGAGCTAATACCCCATTGTCTTTTATGACGCTGCAAAGTTAGGAAAAATTAAATAAAAAACAAATTTTCAGGCGCTTTTTCTTCCTGAAAAACCGTTTTTACATCAGATGGCCTGCACTTTACCGCTTTTCTTCTACTATTTAACTCCTCCTTATCTGCGATTCATACGAAAAAAAAGGATTTGCCTTAATGTGGCAAATCCTCCTTCTGGCTGGTGCTTATCACTTAAAATTTATAACCTAACGTAAAGAACACCTGATGGGTACTCAGATCTACGTTGACCGGTGTCAGCCGCTTTTCGCCCGTATAGGTGTCATCGAACGCATAGAAATCGCCATACTGGCGTCTGAACTTATAGGCTGCATCCACATAGAAATGACGCCCGCGATAACCGATTCCGGCCGTAAAGATATTCACATCGCTCTTGTTCATGTAATCGGTAGTCGTAGCATAATTGAATGCCGGTGAAGGATTCCACTGGTCCAGATGAGCATTGTCGTCGAAAACGCTGGAATAGAAATTATAACCGGCTCTCAGACTTAACGCCTTGGTCAGTTTCAACTCCATACCGAACTTAAATGAATGTACACCCTGGAAAGTGATCCTGTTCAGTTCTCTCATATCGTTATCCCTGACTACATCTCCGTACTCGCCGTCATCGTACGACTGGCGCATGTTGGAATAATCAGCATATTCATACTCAGCTCCCACCGCAAAGAAAGAGCCGATGGTATGTCCCATTGACAGACGGAATTTCCATGGCGTAGACAGATTATACTGCAAGGCCGCCAAATCATACTCCGGCCGGTGGTTGTAGAACGTTTCAGACAGATTGCCATTGGCATCAAACGGCACATCCAGACTGTAATCGACCACGGATTCCAGATTATAACGGGTAGGTGTTTCTACCGTCAGGCCGATCCTGAAAGGTGATGTCTCAAACGGACGCAGGATAATTCCCATTTTGGCATTGATGCCGTATCCCTGTATCTCCTGCACATTATATAAGGAATACAGTTCGGTGGCCGGAACGCCGTAAAGTTCGGTATAGGTGCTGTAACTTCTGTAATCTACCCTGTCCACTCCCACTGTCAGACCCAGATAAACCCGATCCCGGTAATTGGTGGAAATATTAAAATCAAAAGCCTGCACACTTCCTTCGGTCACACGGTCATAACGGTTTTCGTTGGCCAGATAACCGGCGTATTCCTGCATGTTAGGATCGTCTGCACTGACGATATTGCCATCCTTATCCACCGGATCGATCAGATAAGCCTTGTACATCAGATCGGCAAGCGGAGAATAGACATTATTGTTGAGCAGATCCACCATCTGCATGGTCTGCGAAAGTCCCAGACTGTTGTCCATCCACGGGTGGTCGGCAACAAACGCCTGATTAAGGTTGGCCTTTTTCTGGTAGTTCATACCAAAATTGACGAACTTGAAGTCCTTTCCCATCAGGGGCGTACTCAACACAAAACCCATCTGATCGAAAGACATGTGGGAATTATCCGTATTGAGATCCGGTTTATTACGCTGGGTCAGCACACCGAAAGTCAGCGACACATCACTGCTGCGGTAAAGACCGACTGACGCCGGATTGGACGACATGGCTGAAAGGTCGGTACCCAAGGCTCCCATGGCCCCTCCCATACCTACACTACGCGCCGTCCCGATAAGGTCGGGTGAAAGAAGCCCTTCATTAATATAGGGTGTCTGCGCCAGCGCTGCCTGGGTCAGCATGAAAGCTGTTGCAAACAAAAACAGATTCCGCTTCATAATAATTTGTCTTTTATAAAATTGTTCTTATCTTATCATCTACGTCCGCTTCTGACCGGAGTGCTTCTGACCGGTGAACTGACTCTGCCGCCGCCACCTATGCTTGAACGCGAAGGCGTGTAAGATGGGGTACTCCTGACTGTGGATGGCGTAGACTGACGGTACGGAATGGATCTCGTAGTCTGTGTATTCGTTGTTATCGTACGTACCGGCGTATTGTTTCTCACTGAAGAAACAGTTCCACGGCTTGGAGAAACTCGGGTTGTTGTCCCGCTCGGACGGACTACCGTTCCTGTGCTGCGACCGGATGTCCCCCTTGTACCGGTGCCAATCCGTGTTCCAGACGGCGTGACCCTTGTACCGGTAGACCGCGACGGTGTTACTCTCGTACCTGTCGTTGTTCTGGACGGACGGACGCTGCTTACGCGGCCACCACTGTATCCCTCCCGATATCTTACACTGGGTCTGTTGACCGGACGTCCGGCCCATCCGCCACCGTAATGAGGTCCCCAATAATGATGATGGTGATACCAGCCGTAACCATACCAGGGGCCGTACCAGGGATCATACCAAGGTGAATACCAACCGCTGTACCAGGAGAATCCCCAGCCCCACGGACGCCATCCCCACGACCAGCTGAAAGAAGGTCCGTAATAAAGACTGTTCCAGCTGCTAGGAAATGCATAAGCATAAAATCCGTCATCATACACATTCCAGTAGATGGCATTGGGACCGTAACAGAGATCCCAATATAACGGACTGCTGACCGGTATTCCTACGGTAGGCGTATAGAAACGCAGGATTCGTTTGGTGTACTGGTAATCGGCATCAGATCCCTTGAAACCGTTGACCCACTCACCTTCTTCCTCCGCTTCATCATCAAGCGTATCAGCCTCTTCTTCCTCACTGCCGCCATCATAGAACATGTAACGGCGGTTATATTCATCCACATCACGCTCGTCGGCTGATGAAGTTCCATAATCGGCTTCACGGGTCAGCGTGAAACCGTTTTCACTCTCTGACAATACCGGAACTGAAGTAGAAGTGGATGTCCGGCGGACTTCCTGACCGGATGAAACCGGCTGACTTTCCTTGCTCTCCGCTTTCTTCTCCTCCTTTTTCGGTACAAAATACATGTCGTCATATTGGGCATACGTGCCTATCGGCAGCATGACCATCATTATTGAAATTAATATCGCTGTTCTCATCTTCATATACTTTTTACCTGGTTGCTGATATGCAAATATAACTTTTTCCGCTGTCTTACACAAAGCATTTAACTGCTTATATGACGTTTAACCTCTCTTTTTTGGGTATTTTAGCACAAAAAACCATGTTCCTGATGAATATCAATATGAAGTTTTCCCGATTAAAACGCAGACATGCTCACTTACTGACGGATAAAAAGAAATGGAAGGTCTGAATGCGGACTATCAAGTTCCGAAAGCGGATGGCCGGACAGTCTGGCCGACAGAAATACAAAAGGCAGTCCAGCTGACATCCGGACCGGGCTGCTTAGAATAAGGAATCAGTCATGCGGTTTTCGTTACAAGCTTAAAAAAATATACTGACCACTACCACCTACATGGATTGGCTGTCGAATACCGGCCGGACCGAACAGCCGTAAAAACAGGCATTCGAACTGCACCAATACACATCGCCACTGTAAAAATACAAACAGTTTGCCATATTATGGTTTTCTTGCCTTTTCGTTCCGATCCAATAAACAGCTTTCAGCCCCTGCCCTGAAACTCTTTTGCCTTTCTTAAATCCTGAAGCCGGAAGAAAGATTTTATTTCCGTTAGGCCCCTTGATCCTATAGCCTTCAACTACCCCATTATACACGATCCACGTCCATGAACATTTCTCTATCAGTTCCTGCATTTCTTCCCTTGTCGGTATTCTCCAGCCTTTCCCCAACAAACGGTATGCGACATCGTAATCCGTTCCTGAAATATTCTGGCCTATATCCATATAGTCATCCCACTGACGGTCATAATAAAGATAACTGTATTTCATACAAACTTCTCTTTCCAACGTATCTCCCCAAGCATAATACCATCCATACTCTTCGGGAGCTGCTGCACCGATATTGAAAGAAGCCCATCTGACACTCAAACCCAGATCTACCGCTTCCGGCTTGATCACATGTTCTGAATGCTTTACTTCCTCTGAACTGATCTCACCAGCATTTACAGCTGAAACGTCCAACGAATCCATCCCTTCATCCACACCCCCGTTCTGCGCCTTCAGTTGCAACGTGCCAAACAGACAAAGGATCAAAACACTACATATATTCAAAACAGAACCATTCATTTAATCTAAATTATTCAGATGACATTTCACAAACATTACTTCCTTAATTCCCTGTACACAAGCTACAATGATTAGTCTTTTTACTATCTCAGTTTACTGTTCTAAAGCCATATACATAGTTCACAGCAAAAGAATTGACCTTGATTTATTATGCAAAAATAAAGACATTATTTTATAACATAAAGTAAATAAATTTAAAAACGCAGGCTCAATGACATCTTTTAACACTCAGACTGACGTCTGTAACTGTTTATTAATGTTCCGGCCCTATTACGCGGTCAAGTCAGGAAACATGCACCATAAGAACCATGATCTGAAAAACTCATCCTGATAAAAGAAGGTACGAATCACCTTTCTTACATGACAGACCAAACATAAACATGATCAGGAATATCAATGTTCCTTAACACTGTCGACAACAAATCCATGCCCCTCAATATAACCGTGAAAACAATAAAATACGGGAAACACAAGTGACAATTCAAAATAAAATTCTAATTTTGTATCAGGCAGCCATGAGGAAATACAACTGCTGCAAACCACAGTCAAGACAAATAAGAAATTCATACAAATATCACGACATGCAATATTACGAAATCCAATTTCAGGTGACGCCTTACAGCGAAGCAGCCTGTGACTTACTCTCTGCCATAGTTGCCGAATGTGCGGGACTGGAAAGTTTCATTCCTACTCCACACGGCATCAATGGCTATGTACAGACAAACCTGTTTGACCGGACCGCATTGGAAAATGCCATTGCAGATTTTCCAATGCCGGACGTCAAGGTGACTTGCCGGATCGAAGAGGCAGAAGACAAGAACTGGAATGAAGAATGGGAAAAGAACGGTTTCAAACCTCTGTGGATTGACGGACGTATCTATATCCACGCTGATGAAACAACTCCGGACATCAAGCCGGAATTCGATATCAGGATAGACCCGCATCAGGCTTTCGGAACCGGAAACCACCAGACCACGGCCATGATTCTGTCTCATCTGGCTGACTGCAACCTTTCCGGTTTGCGTATTCTAGATGCCGGCTGCGGCACAGGTATTATCGGTCTGTTCTGTGCTCTCAAAGGTGCTGCGGAAGTGACCGGTTATGACATTGACAACTGGAGCGTGCGCAATACGCTTGAAAATATCCGACTGAACCAGGTCAGCTGCATGGAAGTGCTGGAGGGAGATGCCTCCCTGCTTGACGGAATGACGCCATTCGACCTTGTAGCAGCCAACATCAACCGCAACATCCTGCTCAACGACATGCCCTCATTTGTCAGTGTATTGAAGAACGGAGGACATTTGATTCTAAGCGGATTCTACACAGAAGATATCCCGCTGCTGGAAGAAAAAGCCAATCAGCTGGGCCTGAAATTACAGACCACCTGCGAAAAAGAGCACTGGGCCATGTTGGCGTTCCGCAAAAAATAAAGACGGTCAGTCTGCCCACTCCAGATTAATCACATCGGATTCCTTGATGGTAAGTGACATCAACTCCTCAAGGGATCCGTTGAATATATTACAGTCCACATCCCCTTTTATGCCATCTACCTTGCCACAATCTGTGTGCTGCCAAAAATGCCATTTGCCTTTATAAGCCAGTTTTTCTACATAATAATGTGCTATCCAATATGGATAACCGTCGAAAACGGGATCATTAAGATAACGCATCTTGAACTTATACCCTGTATAGATAATCGGCTTGACCTTAAATTTTTCTTCCACTATATCCAGCCATACCTTAACGGCGCGTTTCAACTGCTCATCGGTAAGATCACCTACTTTCTCCACATCCAATACAGGTGGAAGATCACCTACTTCCAGATGCACCTGTTTCAAAAAAAACATAGCCTGCTTGCCGGCATCTTCATCCGGAGAGAAAAAATGATAAGCCCCTCTGATTAAGCCGTTTCTCTTGGCTTCATAAAAGTTCTGGTTGAAGTTCTCATCTATAATCGATACGCCTTCCGTAGCCTTGATAAAAACAAAACGGACCGGCGATGTGTCCAAACTGGCATTACGCACCAGTTCCCAATCAATATTGGCCTGATAGTGTGACACGTCGATCCCATGCACATCAAAACCTTCCGGGTATACCGGATCACCATACATGGCTTTCCAACGGAAAGAATAAGGTCCTACAAAGAAATAATAGAAAATAAAGAGATAAATGGCACCGATCAGGATAGCTCCGGTCCACACGGCCCACAAAGGCCACTTCTTGGGAGAAAAGCGTTTGTTTCCTTTCTTACGTGGACGCGATGTTTTCTTTTTTTCTGAAGACGCTGATGCACCCCCACCACGGCTACGACGGCTTTTCTGGCTGTCAGTGCGTTTCTTTAAAGTCTGCAGTTCATCTGGCCTCATATCGGCATACCTCTTTTATTACACAGAATCAGTCCTTCCGGATGAATTCAGAAGGACTGATTACATTATATGAATGATTGATTATTACTTAGCTTGCTCAAGCTGCAATGTCTTGGTCGGCTGATCGCATACTTCAGACGGACCGAAGTACTGGATAGGACCAGGATAAACGAAGCAAGTCTCACGAGCCCACTTGTCACGCTTAGAAACGAATTCCTTGAAAGGAGCTCCGTCAAGACGTACAAGAGCCTTCTTGATTACCGGCTTCATTTCACCGTGACGTTTCTCCATATTCATCATCATGGTGATGGGCACACCGCCTGCTACCCATTCTTCAGCCGGAGCAGTCGTATTCTGAACAATAGCCATATAACCGGTCTTACCGTTGGCAATCAACATTGAAGCACTGGTACCCAATGCATAGCAATAGTCAGCGTCATAATTTGACGGCGCAGCGCAACGGCCTTCATAACCGAAGAAGTGGTGGAGGGCTGCGAACTTGCCGTTATACTTGCCTTCCTTCTTCCATGCCTCAAGCTTGGTTGCTACCATTTCAGAAAGCAGTTTCTCTGTTTCGATCAATGATACCTGTACGTTTCCGTGCGGGTCGCGCTCCATAGTAAGCTGAGCAGCAACACCCAAAGGCAATGATTCGTAAACAGCCTTGTTCTCAGCAGAAAGTTTGCCAAGAATCCATGCACGCTGCTCTTCCTTGGCTACGCTTTCGCCTTCCGGAGTAGCCAAAAGGTCATTAAGCTCGGCAATCAGACGCTTCATGGCCGGAATAAACTCGATAAGACCTTCCGGAATCAATACTGTACCGAAGTTGTTACCGTCTGCCGCACGATCAGCTACAGCCTTGGCAATGTAAGTCACTACATCATCCAAAGTCTGGTTCTTGGCCTCAACTTCCTCTGATACAATACAGATGTTAGGCTGGCACTGCAAAGCGCACTCCAACGCAATATGAGAAGCTGAACGACCCATCAGCTTGATGAAATGCCAGTACTTACGGGCTGAATTGGCATCGCGCTGGATGTTACCGATAACTTCAGAATAAGTCTTGCAAGCTGTATCGAAGCCGAAAGAAGTCTCGATCTGATCATTCTTCAAGTCACCGTCGATAGTCTTCGGACAACCGATTACCTGCACGCCATACTTCTTGGCAGCATAGTATTCAGCCAAAACGCAAGCGTTAGTGTTTGAATCGTCACCACCAATGATGACAATAGCCTTGATATCAAGCTGACGGATGATCTCCAAACCTTTTTCAAACTGCTCTTCCTTCTCCAGTTTGGTACGGCCAGAACCGATCATGTCGAAACCACCGGTATTGCGGTATTCATCGATGATGTCAGCAGTAAGTTCCTTATAGTTGTGATCTACCAGACCGCCAGGGCCGAGGATAAAGCCATAAAGCTTATTAGCCGGGTTCAGACGTTTCAAACCGTCGAAAAGACCGCAAATTACATTGTGTCCACCAGGAGCCTGACCACCGGAAAGGATCACACCGACATTAGTCTGAGGATAAGTCTGTGCCTCACCCGGAACGAACTCGATAAGAGGCATGCCGTAAGTGTTGGGGAACAATTTCTTGATGTCTTCCTGATCAGCAACTGACTGTGTCGGCGCACCTTCTTTCACTGACACGCTGCCCTGAAGACCTTTGGGCAATTTAGGCTGATAAGCCGCTCTTGCAATCTGCAATGCACTTTTTTCCATGTTTAAAAAATTTTTTATTAAAAAACAAAAGTCTTGATTTCTGATAGCAAAAATAATATTTTTTACCGGAATAGAGAAATCTAGGGAATAAAAACATAATTTTTTCCACTTTCCGGCTGTTTAAAATTGGAATTCCAAAGAAAATTCTTATCTTTACCACGTTGTTTAAAAAATCAAGAATCATGGCAAACAGAAGAAAGCTTAAAAAGAACATTAATTATATCTGCAGCGAACTCTTTGCAGAATGTGTGGCATTGATGCATTATAATATAGATGTAAAACAGGAGGACATCGACAACCTCATGAGCAGAATCCTGATCATGCAGGATGACTTTATCAGCCGAATCAGCCATACCGAACCGGGTAATGTCAAATATTTCTATAAAAAGCTCAAAACGGACTTCAGCGCCCAGGTAGATGATATTGTCAACACTATTACCCAGCTCAGCTAATGATCCGTAAAATATGCAGTTTTCTGCTCTTTAAGGTTATGGGGTGGAAAGTCAATGTCACTATTCCTCTTGAAGACAAATGTATTATCGCACTGGCTCCCCATACAAGTAATTTCGATTTTATTCTGGGTATTCTTTATAGCAGAGCAACCGGCATGCGCTCCAATTTCCTGATGAAAAAGGAATGGTTCTTCTGGCCGGTAGGCGTAATAATGAGAAAACTGGGAGGCATCCCTGTAAACCGCAGCAAAAAGACCAGTATGACAGACCAGTTAGCTGAGATCGCACGCCAAAGCCGTACGTTTCATCTGACCATCACGCCAGAAGGTACCCGCTCTCTGCGTGAGGAATGGAAAAAAGGATTCTATTATATCGCCCTGAAAGCACAGATTCCTATCCTGCTGTATGCTGTGGATTATCCGTCAAAACGGATCTGCTGCACCAAAAGCATTATACCCAACGGTGATATCGACGAACAAATGAAAGAAATCAAACTCTATTTCAAGGACTTCAAAGGCAAGCATCCGGAAAAGTTCTCCATTGGAACAGTTTAAACTTTATGAAAAAGATACTCTTAATCCTGACAGGTATGTTCTGCCTGTCGGGGTTTTCTGTTTTAGCACAGACAAATGAAAGACAGGTGAAAGACCGCCTGACGCCTTACTTTAATTCATACCAGACAGAATTTACCACACCGAGGGACCGGTGTAAGATCGAAAAGGTGGAAATTGACAGTAAGTCGAGAACTATCGGCATATACGGCAACGAACTGTTTTCGGCACAACCGTTCACCGAAGAAAAAGTCAAGACCATCTATAAGGAAATCAGCAGACTGCTTCCCCCTCCCTATAATGCCTATCATCTGACAGTATATGGACAATCCAGTCCTATTGAAGAACTTATTCCCAGCGTATTGAGAGAAGAAGCTGACCGGAAAAGACAATGGGGCGACATCGTTTACAGGGGTGCGCCCTGGGTGGAAAAGAGCCAGAAGCCTTATACCTTCACCCAAGGTCTGCAGAAGAGACATATCGCCGTATGGGCCAGCCACGGACGTTTTTACAAGAATGAGAAGCAAGCCTGGGAATGGCAAAGACCATATCTGTTCTGTACGACAGAAGACCTTTTCACCCAGACTATTGTTATTCCTTTTCTTATTCCCATGCTCGAAAATGCCGGAGCTTATGTATTTACCCCGCGTGAGCGCGACTGGCAGTGGCGTGAAGCCATTGTAGACAATGACACCCCGGAACAAGGAGGTTCATACAGAGAAGACAACGGCAAATACAATTGGGAAACCATTCCTGCCGGATTTGCAAAGCTGAAAACCAGTTATGTTGACGGAGAGAATCCATTCCTCGACGGTACATCGAAGGCAGCATTTGCCGTCAACCGCAAGAGCCAGGCCTCGGAAATACGCTGGACGCCCCAGATACCGGCCGATGGCAGATATGCAGTATACGTATCGTACCAGACGTTACCTAACAGTGTATCGGAAGCTCATTACACGGTACGCCACAAAGGTGTTGCCACCACTTTCAAGGTCAACCAACAGATGGGCGGCAATACATGGGTATATCTGGGTACATTTGAATTCGGAAGCGGAAATCCACGACTCAACTACGTCAGTCTGAGCAACTACAGCAATGCCAGAGGTGTCGTCACTGCCGATGCCGTACGTTTCGGAGGCGGTATGGGACGCATTGCACGAGGTGACTCCCTTTCATCCGTCACCAGCGGTATGCCCTGCTATCTTGAAGGTGCCCGTTACAATGCCCAATGGAGCGGTATGCCCTACGGTGTATACAGCAGCAAGAACGGTATCAACGACTATGGAGACGACATCAATGTACGTTCGTTCATGACGAATTATCTGGCCGGAGGATCGCCGTATCTGCCTGCTGACAGCGGACTGCATGTCCCGATAGAGATGTCCGTAGCCATACACAGCGATGCCGGTACGGCTCCCGACTCTACCTATTTCGGAACGTTGGGTATCTATACCACGGACTTCAATGACGGACTGTTGGCTTCAGGACTTTCAAGACTCACATCAAGAGACCTCTGCGACCTGATCATGACTCAGGTCTATCAGGATCTGACCAACCTGTACGGCAAATGGAAAAGACGGGCCATGTACGACCGTAATTATAGCGAAACACGTGAGCCACAAGTGCCGTCAATGATACTGGAAACCCTGTCACACCAGAATTTCAGAGACATGGCCATGGGACATGATCCGGCATTCAAGTTCAACCTGGCCCGTGCAGTCTATAAGGCCATAGCCCGTTTCAGTGCCCATCAACATGAAACCGCATGCTGCATACAACCTCTTCCTGTCAAGGATTTCCGTATCAGCACCAACGACGCACATCATGAGATGACCCTGAGCTGGACACCACAGAATGATCCTCTGGAACCGTCAGCAAAAGCAGACGGCTATATCGTATACACACGACGTGAAGGCGAGGACTTCGACAACGGTCTGTTTGTCAAGTCCAACGAAATCAAGTTACCAGCAGAAGCCGGAGTGATCTATTCATTCAAGGTGACAGCCGTCAATGCCGGCGGAGAAAGTTTCCCGTCACCCGTTCTTTCAGCCATGACTGCCGACAACGCCAAGGCCAAGATCATTCTGGTAAACGGTTTTCAAAGAATAGCCGGCCCGCAGGTGATACAGTCGGATACAGCCAAAGGATTCGACATGAGGCTTGATCCTGGTGTTCCCTACATCCAGTCACCCGGATTCTGCGGCAAACAACTGGTATTCGATCCTTCCAGCAGTGCCTTGGGATTCAGCGGAAATGAACTGGAACAACAGATGATTGCCGGAAACACCTTCGACTACACGTTCACACACGGAAAAGCCATTCAGGGCGCACTACGCCAATATGGTTTTACAAGCGCCGACCGTTCCGCAGTGGAAAACGGAATGGTCAATCTGAACGATTACAATGTAGTTGACCTCATACTGGGTTTGCAGAAAGATGACGGTTACAGTACGGTACGCTATGAAACATTAACACCTTCTCTCTGCAACATTCTGAGGGAATACACCCGCATGAAAGGCAATCTGCTGGTCAGCGGCGCCTACATTGCACGCGACCAGCACACACGTGAGAAACAAGACTTCATCATCAACACACTCAAGATAGAAGCCTATGCTCCCGTGACCATGGATTCACTGGCCCGGATATCCGGAATGGGACTGAACTTCGACATTTACAGCCATCTTAACGAAACCCATTATGCGACCACACATGCCGACTGTCTGATTCCTACTCAGGAGGCTTATTCCACCTTGCTGTTCTCACCCCAGAACTGGTCGGCCGCCATTGCATATCCGGGAACCAATTACAGAAGCATTACCATGGGATTCCCCTTTGAATGCATCACCGACGACAAGGTACGCAGCCAGATCATGGGGGCTTTTCTCAAATTTTTGCTTGAACGATAAAGGAAATCAGAAAATAATCTGCTATATTTGTAATCAACAACCAAAAATAAAGAATCACATGTACGAAATACAAACTAACGAAAAAGGCTCGCGTCACATGTTTATCAACGATGAACATCTTGACACCATCGAGCAATACTGTCTGTTCAAGGATCTGATAGACAGCAACGGCATTGTCAATGAGATGGTACTTGAAAAACTCAGACTCAACGTCAGAGCACTCATTGAATCAGATAACAAGGATGCCGGACTGCTTAACCTCTGCAAGGACGTGCTCTTCCACGAAAACATGAAAGCTTACGGACTGAACCAGCTGATCAAACTTTATGTCAACTGGTGCGCCAACAAGCCAGACATCAGTATCGAAGAAAACGACCAATAAAAAATCAAGAGACAAAGACTGAACTTAAAACATCTTAATGAAAACATTACAACTCACCGACTGGCTCCCAACGACGAAGAAAGAAATGGAACTTCGTGGCTGGGAGTCAGTTGATATAATCTTATTCAGTGCCGACGCTTACGTTGACCATCCTTCATTCGGTGCTGCCGTAATAGGCCGCCTGCTCGAAGCAGAAGGACTGCGTGTGGCCATCGTTCCCCAACCTGACTGGCATGGCGATTTCAGGGACTTCAAGAAACTGGGACGCCCCCGCCTGTGGTTCGGAATTGCCCCGGGCTGTATGGACTCCATGGTCAACAAATACACGGCCAACCGCCGATTACGAAGCGAAGATGCCTATTCACCCGACGGACGACACGATCTTCGACCGGAATATCCGACAATCGTATATACCCGGATTCTCAAGCAACTATATCCGGACGTACCTGTCATACTCGGTGGAATCGAGGCATCACTGCGACGCCTTACCCATTACGACTATTGGAAGGAAACTTTCAAACCATGCATACTGATCGACAGTCAGGCTGATATGATCATCTACGGCATGGGAGAAAAGCCGGTTCAGGAAATCAGCCGACGACTTCTGGAAGCTATTGAAGAAGGCGATCCGACTCTGGATTACGATGAAAAGGGCGAATCAAGAATCGGAATGGCTACTTTTAAGAAAGTAATCGGTCAGGGCCAGATCCCCCAAACAGTCTCACTCTTCACAAAAGAACACATTCCGGGCGGTATCACAAAGGAAGATATCGTACTCCACAGTCATGAGGAATGTATCAAAAACCCGATAGCTCAGGCAGAAAACTTCCGTTTCATCGAGGAAGAAAGCAACAAGTATCACGCCAGCCGTATACTTCAACAAACCGGATCGGTCTTTACTGTGGTCAATCCCCCCTATCCACCGATGTCACAGGCAGAAATTGACCATTCCTTCGACCTGCCTTACACCCGCCTGCCTCATCCCAAATACAAGGGTAAACGCATTCCGGCATACGAAATGATTAAATTCTCGGTAAATCTTCACCGTGGATGTTTCGGCGGATGCGCATTCTGTACCATTTCAGCGCATCAGGGTAAATTCATTGTCAACAGGAGCAAAGAAAGTATCCTGCGTGAGGTAAAAGCCATCACCGAAATGCCTGATTTCAAAGGATATCTATCCGATCTGGGCGGACCGTCTGCCAACATGTACGGCATGCACGGCAAAAATCTCAAGGCCTGCCAGAAATGCAAACGGCCTTCATGCATCCACCCGGAAATATGCCCGAACCTGAACACAGACCATTCCAGCCTTCTGGATATCTATCATGCTGTAGACGCTCTCCCCGGAATCAAGAAGAGTTTTATCGGTAGCGGAGTAAGATATGACCTTTTGCTTCATGATGCCAAAGATGAACGTATCAACAAAATCAATGCCGAATACACCAGGGAGTTGATCACACGCCATGTCAGTGGCCGTCTGAAAGTCGCACCGGAACATACCAGTGACAGGGTGCTTTATCTGATGAGAAAACCGTCTTTCCGGCAATTTGAAGAGTTCAAACGTATTTTCGACCGTATCAACCGCGAAGAACAGCTCCACCAGCAGATTATCCCTTATTTCATCAGCAGTCATCCCGGCTGCACGGAAGAGGATATGGCAGAACTGGCTGCACAGACCAAGGCTCTTGATTTCCAGTTAGAACAGGTACAGGACTTCACTCCCACCCCTATGACCGTCAGTACGGAAGCATGGGCTACCGGCTATCATCCCTATACGCTGGAAAAAGTATTCAGTGCCAAACAGCCTAAAGAAAAACTGGCACAACGGATGTTCTTCTTCTGGTATAAACCGGAATACCAGTCGTCTATCCGACATGAGCTCATGCGCATGAACAGACCGGATCTGATACCCAAGCTGTTCGGACAAGAAGGATTCAACCGGCCAAACGGTAATAAACCCGGAAACAAGTCCCAAAAGAAATCCAGATACCATAAACCGGATGGCGGAAGCCGTCGCAGATAACTTGTTAAATCATCCTCCATACATTAGAACATGCTCGATTCTATCAATCAGATTCTCTGGGGGTATATCCTGATAGTTGCCTTATTGGGATGTGCCGTGTATTTTACTATCCGAAGCCGTTTCGTACAGTTCCGTATGCTGGGCGAAATGATCCGGCTACTGAGCGATTCCGGCGCGAAGGACGAAGACAAGCTGTCCCACAGTCCGCACCAGCATATCTCTTCCTTCCAGGCTTTTGCCATATCACTGGCCAGCCGTGTAGGAACAGGAAACCTGGCCGGTGTAGCCTCAGCTATCGCTGTGGGAGGTCCCGGTGCCGTATTCTGGATGTGGCTCATTGCCCTGATCGGTGCCAGCAGTGCATTTGTCGAAAGCACATTGGCCCAGCTATATAAGACCAAGCACCAGAATGCTTATGTCGGCGGACCAGCCTACTACATGCAACGTGGACTCCACAACCGCTGGATGAGTATCACATTTGCTGTATTGATTACCCTGACTTTCGGATTTGCATTCAATTCCGTGCAAAGCAATACCATTTGCGAGGCCATGTCGAAAGCCTTTGAATGGAATCCGGTCTACGTGGGCAGTATACTCACGATATCCACCCTGCTGATCATTTTCGGCGGCGTGCAACGTATCGCACGCATCAGCAGTATTATTGTCCCTGTCATGGCACTGGGATATATCCTCCTGGCACTGGTAATCGTATGTATGCGCATTACCGAACTACCCCATATCATCAACATGATCGTATCACATGCTTTCGGCTGGGAACAAGCTTTCGGCGGAGGTGTCGGTGTTGCTGTCATGCAGGGTATCAAGCGGGGACTGTTCAGCAATGAGGCCGGAATGGGATCTGCTCCCAATGCGGCTGCGACAGCCAGTGTATCACATCCTGTCAAACAAGGACTTATCCAGTCATTGGGCGTTTTTACAGATACCTTGCTGATCTGTACCTGTACGGCCTTTATCATTCTTTTCAGTGGCGCTCCACTGGATGGCTCCGTTGACGGAGTCCAGCTGACCCAGCAGGCTCTTACCATCAAAGTCGGTCCTGTAGGCGAAGTTTTTGTTGCTATCGCCATTTTCTTCTTTGCTTTCAGCAGTATTCTGGGTAATTACTATTATGGAGAAGCCAATATCCACTTCATCACCAAAAAACGAAGCGTCATCCTTGTTTACAGAATAGCCGTTGCGGCTTTTGTCCTTTTCGGTTCGCTGACTACCCTGCAAACAGCATGGAGTCTGGCAGACTTGATGATGGCCCTGATGACACTGTGTAACTTGGTAGCCATTGTCCGGCTCTCACCCGTTGCATTCACGGCACTGAAAGACTATATCCGTCAGAAGACTGAAGGACAAAAAAGTCCTCGTTTCCACAAATCGTCCCTGCTGCCGGACATAAGAAAGGATGTAGAACTATGGGATTAACCATAAGAAAACAAGCACACTACCATGATATTTTATTTCTCGGGAACAGGCAACACACGCTGGGTAGCAGAAAGGATCTGCCGTTTGCTGGATGACCGGCTCTACTCCATTGCAGACTGGTATACGGACATGCAAACCCAAGATATCCAACCTGTCTTTACATTTGAGCCGGATGAACAAATCGGTTTTATCTTTCCGGTCTATTCGTGGGGGCCACCTGCTATTGTACTGTCTTTCATTGAAAAAATGAGATGGAACGGATATAATGGAAACTATACCTATTTTGTCTGTACATGCGGTGACGACATCGGACTGACCGGATCGGTCTTCCGTCAGTCTTTAAAACAGAAAGGATACCCCTTGCATGCCGGATTCAGCGTATTCATGCCCAACACTTATGTCGCTCTTCCGGGTTTCAACATTGACGATCCGGCAGTCAGCCGACATAAAGTGGACCAAACCCGGGGACGGCTCCAATCTATCGCTGAAATCATCAAAAAACGCATGAACCATCATTTTGAACTTCATGAAGGACAATTTCCATGGCTGAAAAGCCATATCATAAGACCGCTTTTCAACCGTTTTCTGATGACCGACAAACCATTCAAGGCAACTGAAGCCTGCATTTCCTGTGGGCGTTGTGTCCAGGTCTGTCCTGTAGGAAACATCCATCTTGAGAAAGGCCGGCCTCTATGGTCCGGCCAATGCACCTCATGTCTGTCCTGCTTCCATCACTGCCCGACCAATGCCATACAATTTGGCAACCTGACCAAAGGAAAAGCCCAGTATCATCCATCCGATTATCTTGGCAAAACGGACAGCAAAGACACAACCGACAGAGACAGGTGACAGAGAAATACCATATTGGGATTTTATCATCTCAGCTTTTATCACTACATTTGCATTCAGAACAATAATTACATTATCAATATGCCTAATCAAAACATTACGACCAATTCGTTCAAGGCATGGGTCCTTGCTGCACGTCCCAAGACACTGACGGGGGCTGCATCACCGGTTATGGTAGGACTGTCCATGGCTTCTACAGACGGACATATCCAGTTCATTCCCGCTTTGCTTTGTTTTCTGTTTGCCTTTCTTATGCAGATTGATGCCAATCTGATCAATGACTACTACGATTTCAAGAAAGGCATTGACAATGCCAAACGCCTCGGTCCCAAAAGAGCCTGTGCAGAAGGCTGGATCACCGTACCGGTCATGCGCAAGGGTATTCTTCTGCTGACAGCCTTGTCATGTCTGACCGGCTTGCCTTTGGTTTATTATGGTGGACCGACCATGATACTCATCGGAATGGTCTGCGTGGTATTCTGCTTTCTTTATACTACGCTGATGGCCAGAAAAGGCCTTGGTGATATTCTGGTTCTGGTCTTTTTCGGCCTTATTCCGGTATGTGCCACATATTATATCCAGATCCATGCATTCAGTTGGGTAACCTTCACCCTTTCATTGGCTTGTGGTCTGGCTATTGACGCCCTGCTAATCGTCAATAATTACCGTGACAGGGAAACAGATGCCGAAAGCGGCAAAATAACACTGGCTGTCAAGCTGGGAGAAAAAGGAACCGAAAGACTGTACCTGTGGACTGGTATTGCAGCCGTCTTACTTTGTCAGATTCTATGGTTCGACGGCCATCGTGCCGGTGCCATCCTTCCCATGATCTACCTTTTTCCGCATATCCTCACGTGGAAATACATGGTCGATATCAAAAAAGGCGTCAAACTCAACCGCGTATTGGGACAGACAGCACGCAACATGTTCTTCTTCGGCATTCTGCTGTCTGTCGGTCTTTTAATCTGATCCGCACCGGCATACACAGACAACCAATATCATCATACAGCCCGACACCAACGAATCGGGCTGTTTTTTTATTGCCGGCTACAAAGAAAAAGAAAACCAACCAACGATCGCTTTCAGACCTGACAGACAAAGAACCAGTCATCTCCGTGACTGGAGGAAGGTTGGAAACGATAACCTTCCCACTCAAAATCCTTAAGACTTTCAGGATCTGACAAACGGTGACGGACGATATAACGAACCATCTCACCACGACACATTTTGGTATAGATCACCACTGTCCGCATCCGTCCTGCATGAAGCTGACGGAACTCCGGCGTAATGACACGTACAGTATCCGTTACACGTTTCCAATCGAAAAGTTCCTTCATTTCCGCACTGGCCAGATTGACCAGTACACCGCCCTGAGCCTGAACCCGACTGATCAGGAAATCGGTCAGAATACCACGCCAATAAGTAAACAGCGTCTGTCCGTCCATATCCGGTAGCCTTACATTCCCTTCCATCCGATAATTGCGGATGGCATCTGCCGGACGCAACAAGCCATACAGAAACGATGTGATAAGCAAATGTTCCTGAGCATAAGACCAGTCCTGAGGTGTGAAATCTGTCGGCGAGATATGTTTGAAAACCATTCCCGTATAAGAAAGAAGAGCAGGAAGTACAGACACTGTATCGTCATAGAAATGTTGGTAACGCAAATAATTCAAGGCTGCCAGCTGCGGGTTGACACGAAACAGGCGTCCCAATTCATCGGCTGACAGTGATGCGCAACGTAATGCTATTTCACGGGCTTGCGGAAGGAATTGGGGTTCAGTCAGTGAAAACGGCGCGTTTGCAGCTTTCTCCGTCATGGTCTTGGCACAAGAAATAAAAGTCAGCATAACTTAAATCGGCATTTTAAATAAAACAGTGATACAAACTTAATTCTTTTCTCTGACATAACAACATATCCCAAACAATTCTTTCAGAAGACAAAGACCTTTTAGAAGGAAGTATGGAAAATATTTTTCCACATAATAGGTCATATACCATAAATTTGAATAACTTTGCATAAGCATTGCCATGTAGAGGCACGTCATCCGTTTACAGCCGGTGCATGGACAGTATATTATTTATTCATTGCTATTATCCTAAAGCTTATTTTTAAACATTGATATAACTAGATTTATGGCAACTACAGACGACAAAAAGATTATTTTTTCAATGGTCGGCGTCAGCAAGACCATACAGCAAACCAACAAACAGGTCCTTAAAAACATCTACCTGAGTTTCTTTTACGGAGCCAAGATAGGTATTATCGGTCTCAATGGAGCCGGTAAGTCTACCTTGATGAAAATCATAGCAGGCCTGGACCAGAACTATCAGGGCGAGGTGGTATTCTCACCGGGATATTCAGTAGGCTATCTGCCACAGGATCCCCAACTCGATCCATCCAAGACCGTCAAGGAAGTGGTTATGGAAGGTGTACAATCCATTGTGGATGCATTGGCAGAATATGAAGAAATCAACCAGAAATTCGGTTTGCCCGAATATTATGAAAATGAAGATAAGATGAATGCTCTTTTCACCCGTCAGGGCGAATTGCAGGATATCATTGACAGCACGGACGCCTGGAATCTCGACAGCAAGCTGGAACGTGCCATGGATGCCCTTCGCTGTCCTCCCGCCGACCAGCCGGTAGTAAATCTTTCTGGTGGTGAACGACGCCGGGTAGCCTTGTGCCGTCTGTTGCTGCAGAAGCCTGACGTCCTGTTATTGGATGAGCCTACCAACCACCTTGATGCAGAAAGCATCGACTGGCTGGAACAGCATCTGAACCAATATGAAGGAACAGTCATTGCCGTCACTCACGACCGCTATTTCCTTGATGATGTGGCCGGCTGGATTCTCGAACTCGACCGCGGTGAAGGTATTCCATGGAAAGGCAATTACTCTTCATGGCTGGAACAGAAGACCAAACGCATGGAAATGGAAGAGAAAGTGGCAAGCAAGCGCCGAAAGACCCTTGAACGGGAGTTGGAATGGGTACGCATGGCTCCAAAGGCCCGCCAGGCCAAAGGTAAGGCCCGTCTGAACTCTTACGACAAGCTGCTCAATGAGGATCAGAAGGAAAAAGAAGAAAAGCTGGAAATCTATATCCCGAACGGACCACGCTTGGGCAACAAGGTAATAGAGGCCATTCACGTGAAAAAGGCATTTGGCGACAAGGTCTTGTTCAACGACCTGAACTTCACCTTGCCTCCCAATGGTATTGTAGGTGTCATCGGCCCCAACGGTGCCGGAAAGACTACCCTCTTCCGTCTTATCATGGGACTGGAAACTCCTGATGCCGGAACCTTCGAAGTCGGAGAAACCGTCAAACTGGCTTATGTGGACCAGACTCACAAGGATATTTCACCCGAAAAGAGTGTTTACGAAGTCATCAGCGGCGGCAACGAACTGATCCGCATGGGTAACCGCGACATCAACGTCCGTGCCTATCTGAGCCGTTTCAACTTCTCTGGAGGCGACCAGGAGAAGAAATGCGGTGTCCTGTCCGGTGGTGAGCGTAACAGACTGCATCTGGCAATGGCCCTGAAAGAAGAAGGTAACGTACTGCTTCTCGATGAGCCGACCAATGACATCGATGTCAATACGCTCCGTGCATTGGAAGAAGGTCTTGAAGAGTTTGCTGGATGTGCCGTTGTAATCAGCCACGACCGCTGGTTCCTGGACCGTATCTGTACACACATCCTTGCTTTCGAAGGCGACGGCAACGTCTATTATTACGAAGGAAGCTACTCTGAATACGAAAGTCATAAGATGAAACGTCTCGGATTGGAAGAACCAAAACGTATCCGTTACCGTAAACTGATGGAAGACTGATGAAACAGAAAGATAACGACTGGAAATCAAGATTGGGGATGGTCTACTCGACCAACCCCGATTTTGCATTTGAAACAGACGAGGAAGAAGAAAACGAAACTCTTCCCCCATCCCAACAAAAACTGCGAATCGGCATAGAACGGAAAAACCGTGGCGGAAAGATCGTTACTGTAGTGAAGGGATTCATCGGTACGGAAGCCGACTTGAAGGAACTGTGCAAACTCCTCAAGACCAAATGTGGTGTAGGTGGTGCGGCGAAAGACGGAGAAATCCTGATCCAGGGCGAATGGCGCGAACGGATTATCGAACTTCTCAAAAAAGAAGGTTACACTCAGACCAGATAGGCATACTGTGTTTTACGGAAAGAAAATCCCAATTTTCCGATCAGGCCTAATTTTACCAATCTGACTCCGTATATGTCAGGCTCTGTCCTGAATACTCTCTTTATATCACAAATACGGCTCCAAATCATCTTTATACAAAGCGTAACAAGCTATAATAAAAAAAGTGGATGTACCTTCCGATACACCCACTTTTTTTATTTATGACATTTAACCTTCATTAATCAGTTAAACCATTTCACGTAACAGAAATCCTGACGGTGAGGCAGATCTGCATTCTTAGGATACATACGGTATGCCACCTTGAAGCTACCAGCGTTATTGATTGAGTGGCAAACTTCGAATGTATACAAATCACCATCAACCTTAACTACTTCCAGTGGTTCAACAGAATAGATGTGATCTACACCTTCCTTATCTGTATGGATAGTCACGAGTTCTACGCCTACAGCATCCTTCAGACCCTTTTCATCTACGACGATACGGATTGTATAGTCTTTTCCACTTTCGATCTGACCATTAACCAAAGCCTCACATTTCTCTGAAGATACGACCTCAATCTGATCCCACTTCTCTGCTACAGCCTCTTTCCATGCAGCAATTTCCTTAGCCTTGGCATTGTCGTTGGCACTCAACAGTTTGAAACGTGCAGCTTCCTTATTATAGAATTTGCTGTAATAATCATCCAACTGACGTTTCATTGTGTAATGAGGTGCAATACGGGCAATTGAATTCTTGATAGTCTTAATCCAACCTGCAGAATAACCCTTGCTGTTACGGGCATAGTACAACGGCAGGATTTCGTTCTCCAACAAGCTATAAATGGTTGCAGCGTCGAGCTGATCCTGATGAGCCTGATTGGCATAAGTACGTTTCTCTGTCAAAGCCCATCCTGCTCCTTCGCGATAACCTTCAAGCCACCATCCATCGAGGACAGAAAGGTTAAGCACACCGTTCATCAAAGCTTTTTCACCTGATGTACCTGAAGCCTCAAGAGGACGTGTCGGTGTATTCATCCAAATATCCACACCGCTCACCAGACGACGAGCCAACTGCATATCATAGTTCTCAAGGAAAATAATCTTACCAAGGAACTCAGGACGCTGTGAAATCTCATAGATCTTCTTGATCAGACCCTGACCTGCTCCATCTGCCGGATGTGCCTTACCAGTATAAAGGAACTGTACAGGATAATTAGGATTGTTGACGATCTTTGAAAGACGATCCAAGTCTGTAAACAACAGATGAGCACGCTTGTAAGTGGCAAAACGACGACCGAAACCGATCAGCAATGCATTCGGATTGATCTTATCCATCAGAGATACCACACGTGAAGGATCACCCTGATTCTTCAACCAGCTGTCACGGAATTCCTTGCGGATATAATAAATCAGCTTCGTCTTCAGTTTAACACGGGTTTCCCAGATCTCTTCATCGGGTACATTGTAAATAGCTTCCCAGATGTTTTCGTTGCTCTGGTCAGACATAAAACTCGGATCAAAATACTTCTTGTAAAGCTTACGCCATTCGTTGGCAGACCAAGTGGGGAAATGTACACCGTTAGTAACATAGCTTACATGGCTCTCTTCGGGGAAATAACCCTTCCAGATACCAGAGAACATATTCTGTGACACCTTTCCGTGAAGCCAGCTTACGCCGTTAACTTCCTGACATGTGTTGCATGCGAAAGTTGACATACAGAAACGCTCTGAATGATCATCAGGATTCTGACGGCCCATTCCGATAAATTCATCCCATGTGATACCCAACATGGCAGGATAACCGCCCATGTATTTGCCGAACAATGCTTCGTCGAAGTAATCATGTCCTGCCGGAACCGGTGTATGAACAGTATAAAGAGATGAAGCACGTACGAGCTCAAGTGCCTGGTTGAAAGTCAAACCTTCCTTAACGTAATCCAGCAAACGCTGAACATTACACAATGCAGCATGACCTTCATTGCAGTGATAAATATCTTTCTTGATACCCAACTTCTTCAAAGTCAGCACACCACCGATACCCAAAAGGATTTCCTGCTTAAGACGGTTTTCCCAGTCACCACCATAAAGTGTATGAGTAATCGGACGATCGAACTCAGAGTTCATATCATTGTCGGTATCCAAAAGATAAAGCTTGATACGACCTACATTCACGCGCCATACAGAAGCATAAACCGTATAGTTCATGTAAGGCACTTCTACAGTCATCGGGTTACCGTGTTCGTCAAGCTGACGTTCCAATGGCAGGCTGCCGAAATTCTGTGCTTCGTAGTTGGCAATCTGCTGTCCGTCCATTGACAGAGTCTGAGTAAAATAACCATAACGGTAAAGGAAACCGATCGCACACATGTCAACGTTGCTGTCAGAAGCTTCCTTCAAATAGTCACCTGCCAGGACGCCCAAACCGCCTGAATATATTTTAAGGACTTGATTCAAGCCATATTCCATACAGAAATAAGCTACTGAAGCACGGCTGCTGTCGGGTTTAACATCCATATATTCACGGAATGCAGCGTAAACCTGATTCATCTTGTTGATGACAGCCTCGTCCTTTGACAATTTTTCCATTTTTTCGTAACTCAGACGCTCCAGCAACAATACCGGATTGCCGTCCACTTCTTCATAAAGTTTCTCGTCCAAATTACGGAACAATGAACGTGCATCATGATTCCATGACCACCACATGTTACGGGCCAACTCCTCGAGTTTGCTCAGTTCCGCAGGGATACGGGATTTAACATTCACTTGTTTCCAATTAGCTCCATTAGAGCAACTTGCTTTAATTTTCATACTCTCAAACTTATAAGAATTTTAATTAATTTTCTCTCTCAATTCTGTTTGTTACGTTCAGCTGCTTTCTTCAACGCAAATTCGTAAGCCTGAACGTAATATTTTATAAAATGCTTCCACAATGCATGCTCTGCTATGGCGGCAGCTTTCTGACGGATCTTTTCTCTTTCCTTCACTGGCAGCAAAGCATATTCGGATATGGCATCCTTTATTTCGTCTGCTACTTCGGAATAATTATAATCCGTACGTCGGATAACCTGTACACCATCTTTCAGAAGTCCCTCATGTCCAAGAAGTTGGTTTACCCACATTCCGAAACCGGACAGATTGGTCGTCACACATGGCACATGGAAAGCCACACTCTCCAACGGGGTATATCCCCATGGTTCATAATAAGACGCATAGATACTCAGATCATTACCGATAAGTACGTCATAATATGAAAGATTGAAGATTCCGTCGTTTCCATCCAGATAACAAGGCACGAATATTACTTTCACCTTATCTTCGGGACGATTCCACATGTTATACCGTTTGACATAGTCAATCACCTGATCGTGTGAAAAATCATGCAGCCAATGAGTCAGGATAGGCTGTTCAAGAGGTGTATCATAAGTCAGTCCTGATTCGAGGCGTTCCTTGAGATCTTCTCGTGCACAAGCCACCCATCCGGGCACCTGTATGAACGCCAGGACCTGCTTGGTGAGATTCTTATTCCGCAACGAACGGTTAAGAGCCTCCATATACACATCGATACCCTTATTCTTGAATTCATAACGCCCGCTAGTTGAGACTATCATCACGTCATCATCAAAGGTCGTACCCATCAAGGCACCGGCTACCTTACGCATTTTTTCACGTGCAGCCTTTTTCTTTGCCGCAAAATGGCGTTTGTCCGGTACGAAATTCTTTTCAAAGCCGTTCATGAGTACCACATCAGCCGGTTTGTCCAGCAATTCGGCACATTCACGGTTTGTCACCTCACTGACCGTAGTAAAACAGTCCACATTATGAGCCGTCTGACGCTCAATGGAATGCTTGGACTGCATATTCAGCTCTTGAGCCATCTGATTGCCATTATAGGCAAACAAATATTCATAAAGCGGTTTGTGATTTCCGGCTATAGACCGTCCGATACTGGTAGCATGTGTAGTGAATATCGTAGCTATGGCCGGCACATGTTTGCGAATATACAACGCGCCTAGTCCTGTCATCCATTCATGAGCCTGATAGATCACCTTGTGGCATTTGCCTTCAAGTGCATACTTATAATAATGCTCTACGACAAGGCCTGCCGCATAAGAAAACATGGACGCCTCGTCATAATCCCCATAGGCATGAAGGGAATCCACCTGGAAATCTTCCCATAATCGGGTATATATAGCATCCTTCCGGTCGTAATACTGCTGGAAGTCTACTAATACAGCAATCGGATTTCCGGGCACATTCCAACGTCCCACACGCACATACAAATTATCGGCTTCTGCCTTCTCTCTCCATTCTCCGAGCAAGGATCTATCTTCAACGAACAAAGGATTACTCTTTTCTCCCCACACGTCAGGTCCTATGAAGATCAGACGGTCGTGCATAATATCCTCTAATGTCTTCGCTCTTGTAGACAATACGGTATAAATTCCTCCTACCTTATTGCATACTTCCCAACTTGACTCAAAAATAAAATCTGGAGTATTTTCCGCGTTATTCATTATTAACAAATTCTTTATTTTTTGCAAAAATACGATTTTCTGAAGAAAAAAAAAAATAAAAAGCCCTATTTTATAGCATGCGAGTAATATAGCTGTTGTCACGTAAAAGAAAAGAATGACGATTTAGGATTTATTTGTAATAAAATTTGAGAATTTATGTTAATATGTTTTCTTTTCATCAAGTCATATATTAAATTTACAATATTAATAAATTACAAATATGAAAAAAATCGCCACACTTGCCTGGGGACTGTGCCTAACTCTCACTACATACGCCCAGACACCCTTCAAATGCAAACTTTATGACAAAGAGAACCGTATCAATCTGGTTATCAATCTTTACGAAGAAAGTGTACCTGTACCCGGTTTGGACATGTTCGGCCCACTCAACGGTTATATGAACGGCAATATCTATGGTATATGGATGATTACATCCTGCAAAGTCAAAAACGAAAAGGAAGCCACCATACGGCTTTCAAACGAATTAGGTTCAGAAAACCAGGAGATTGAATTGTCCGTTGAAAATGATTCAATATTCCGGGCCAAACTGAAAGACGGAGTTTCCGTCAAGAAAGTCGTCAACAAAAAGCTGGTAAAAATCCCCAAAGAACTGATATTCAAGAAAACAGCCGACCTTTAATCAGAAAGATCAGGAGGCGACATAAGTCAGGACATAATCAGAAGTAGTCTGATAATAAATTTCAAACGGTTGCGACATACCGTCATATTTCAATAAGAATGTACCGGACCGTGTCACTTCATTCTCACCGTTCTGCATTCTTCCAACCAGACCACGTACGTGGAAATGAGTTCCCAAGCCTGCATTTTCCCGGTCTATTATTTTGAACACGGCTTCTTTGGCCGACCAATGCAACAAAGTGTCATACAACGTTTCCGGCTTCTCATCGGAAGCTAGGAAACGTTCACGTACTTTCATGACACGTTCTGAAACCATCTCAATATCAATACCCACTTCCCTGTCCTCAGAAAACAGCACGGCAGCATAACCCGACGTATGCGAAACTGACAGGAACAAGGACTGGTCCTCAAGAAAAGGCTTGCCACTTTTCTTATACAGGATCGTTGGAAGTTTCTGGAGCAAGGTATATATAAGAGCACGAACGGCTACATATTCCAACCGACGCCTTGGAGATGCGAAAAGTGTCTCGGCTCTTTGAGCATCTTCAGCAATCTGCGGTATATGGCAGACGAGTTCCTCTACGGTTTCCTCTATCTTCCATACGCCTCCATAGGCATGCGGACATTCAATTCTGTAAGCAAAAGGCATGACCGGCTCTCCTCTTTTAAGATTCAGCCACGGCTTCCTCCTGTTTATTACCCTCGGGATCACCCATCACCACCTTGATCTTCAATATTCTGCGTTTGTCCACTTCCATAATCTCGAACTGGACATGACGGTAATTGATAATCTCATGCTTTTTAGGAAACTCTCCCTTAATTTCAAGCATCAGACCGGCCAAAGTATCAGCCTCACCCTGAACCTCTTCAAAAAAGTCATCATCCAGATTGACAATCTTAAAGAAGTCTGTCAAAAGCGTTTTGGCTTCGAACAGATAGGTATGTTCATCAACCTGGGTATATGAAGTTTCCTCCTCATCATATTCATCATTGATCTCACCGACTATTTCCTCTATCACATCTTCCATCGTCACGATACCCGATGTGCCGCCAAACTCATCCACTACAATGGCAATATGGACCTTGTTGGTCTGGAAATCACGCAACAAGTCATCAATCATCTTCGTTTCAGGCACAAAATAAGGCGGACGGATCAGAGACTGCCAACGGAAACCGGCCGGTTTGTTAAGATGCGGCAGCAAGTCTTTAATATACAACACGCCCTTGATATTATCCTTGGTACCCGCATACACAGGAATACGCGAATAATTGTTTTCTACTATGCACTTCAGCACATCCGGATATGAAGTTTTCATATCCAGATCAACAATATCCATACGGGGCGTCATGATTTCGCGTGCAGTTTCACCGCCAAAGCGGATAATCCCCTTCAGCATGTTCTTCTCTTCCGCGATATCCTTCTTGTCTGTCAGTTCAAGAGCCTGCTCCAGTTCATCTACGGAAATAGGCCGTGTCTCTTTCTGCACCACCTTTGTAGCCAGCTTTTTGGAGCGGATCAGAAATGAAGACAAAGGCCAGAACACCTTTTCTATCACCACAAAAGCCGAAGCCACCATACGACAAAAGCTCAATGTATGCTGGGCAGAATAAATTTTGGGCATGATTTCTCCGAACAGCAGCAGAAGGAACGTCAGCAATACGGTCATAAAGACAAATTCCAGAATGTCGCTGCCTCCAAAATCCACCGTAGAGGCAAAGAAATAATTCAGAAGCATAATAATAGCGACATTCACAAAATTATTGGAAATAAGAATAGTCGCCAAAAGACGTTCCGAATCACTTTTAAGACTGATGATCTTGCTGTCTGCCGGATGCTTTTCCTCTTCGATCGTATTCAGATCTGTCGGAGACAATGAAAAGAAAGCAATTTCTGAGGCTGACACAAAGCCCGAACACCCTAACAAAACTACTGCCAGAATAAAGGCAAGCATAGCTCCCGCATCAGGAGACATCACAGTTATATTGCTGAACAAAGCCGAACACTGCGATAAAAACGAATCTATATCCAAAATACTATAATTTAGTTATACATCAAAAAGGCAAATCGTCTACCGTACCTTCCTGAGTCGTCACAGAAGGTCTGGAGGCCGACATATCCTTATTATTGCTATTCTGAGCCGGAGCGGCCTGCGTGCTGCTTCTTGGAGTCAACATTTCCATATTGTCGGCAAAAATCTCCGTAATATACCTTTTCACACCTTTCTGATCATCGTATGAACGCGAACGGATCTTACCTTCCACAAACAGTTTGTCGCCCTTATGGACATATTTCTCCACAGTTTCTGCCAGCCCTCTCCAAAAAATGATATTATGCCATTCCGTACGCTCCGGCACTTCCGTTCCGTTCTGAAGCCTGTATCCGCGCTCCGTTGTTGCCAAAACCACTGTTGCCACAGCAACACCATGATCCAAATAGCGGACATCGGGATCTTTACCGACATGACCGATGAGCATTACCTTATTTAATGACATAAACTTATCCTTTTATATGTTTTTCCGCCAAAGATAACTATTTTAGTCTTTACGGACAACATTCTCTATATATTTTTTCACATCCTAACTGTTTTTACACTTACAGGTTACATTCCGACAACAATCTGACCATCAGTTGCGGCATAGCGTAATCTGCAAGCAAATGACGGTTGGTCCATACCGGCATGCGCCCAAGCCTGTCACTATCCGGAGTTTCCGGAAGGTCAAGGACAAAAAACGTACAAACCAGAAGCCTGTGCGTAAGTTGATGGCGGACATTGCCAGCCAGCATGGCAAGCCGGCTCCCCGGTTGTGCCATCAGACCGGACAGGACCTTATCTTTTCTCCAGGAATCTTCAGATTCATCACCCTCCACCAGAAATGGTTCGTACAAACCGCGCCAGATACCTCTACCTTCCCGTCTGAACAGTGCAATCTGATCACCCGACCTTAACCAGAAATAATAGAGATAGCGCGTTTCCACATGTACCTTTCTCGACTTGACCGGAAAGGCCTGAACCTGCCCGTGGGCATACGCCATACAGCCCTCGGACAAAGGACAGTTTCCACAATCGGGATTTCTGGGCACACACTGCATCGCGCCGAAATCCATTATGGCCTGATTGTAGTCAGCCTCATTTTCATCCGGCAGGAGTTCCTGAGCCAACGTCTTGAAATACTTTTTCCCTTTAACGGTATCAATAGGATCCGAAATACCAAAATAACGGGACAACACCCGATAAACATTGCCGTCAACCACGGCACAATGCCGGCCAAAGGCAAAGGAAGCTACCGCTGCAGCCGTATAGTCCCCCACTCCTTTCAACGATCTTATGTCTTCATACTGATCAGGAAATGCACCACGATCAACAATCTGACGGGCTGCGGCATGCAGGTTTCTGGCACGTGAATAGTAACCCAACCCTTGCCAATAATGCAATACTTCATCCTCGGAAGCTGCAGCCAATGAACGCACATCAGGGAAACGCTTGGTAAAACGGATAAAATAATCATAACTCTGGCTTACCTGTGTCTGCTGCAACATCACTTCTGAAATCCAAATCACATACGGGTCAGATGTATGTCTCCATGGTAAATCACGACCTTTTTGTCTGTACCAGCTTATCAGGCTACCACTAAAATCGTTGCTCATATCACCTTTAAATATAACTTATCTGTGCAAAAATAGTGTATTTCAATGGCTAAAAAACAAAAAAACACGATTTTTTTAAAAATAAATTTCTTTTCCTTGCCAAAAAGCTATATATTTGCATTCCAAAAAATTAGAAATTAGTGATTTATAAACAATTATTTTTACAAAAAAGATGACAAAGGCAGACATTGTAAATGAGATTGCAAAAAAAACAGGAGTTGATAAGGCTGCAGTACTTACCACAGTTGAAGCTTTTATGGACGCTGTCAAGGAGTCTCTGATCACAAAAGAGGAGAACGTTTATCTTCGCGGCTTCGGAAGTTTCATTCTGAAAAAGAGAGCACAAAAGACTGCACGTAACATTTCTAAGAACACGACTATCATCATCGACGAACATAATATCCCAGCATTCAAGCCGGCTAAAGTGTTTGTAGATGCAGTTAAAAAATAACCGAGATATAGTCAAAAATAATAGTATTAACCTATAAAAATTAAAAAGCTATGCCAAGCGGAAAGAAGAAAAAAAGACACAAAATGGCTACTCACAAGCGTAAAAAAAGACTAAGAAAGAACAGACATAAAAGCAAGTAGCCTCTAAGCTGTCTGTTTTCAAAGAACAAACTTGTCTTACTCCCACGGAGTTACAAGTTTGTTCTTTGCATAAATACCTAATTAATAATTAAGAGAATGACAAGCGAAGTAATAGTAGATGTTCAACCCAAAGAAATCTCCATCGCACTTTTAGAAGACAAAAAGCTGGTGGAATTTCAGAAAGAGGGCCGCTCAGCGACCTTTTCTGTCGGGAACGTGTACTTGGCCAAGGTGAAAAAACTGATGCCCGGGCTCAATGCATGTTTCGTGAATGTTGGCTATGAGCGCGATGCCTTTCTCCATTATCTGGATCTTAGTCCACAATACCTCTCGTACGCCAAATACCTTAAACAGGTCATCAGCGACAAGAAAAAGCTGTTTCCCATATCAAAGGCAACCATTCAGCCTGAACTTGAAAAGGAAGGAAGCGTACAAAATGTCCTCAAGGCCGGACAAGAAATATTGGTACAGATTGTCAAGGAGCCCATTTCTACCAAAGGACCACGACTGACTTGCGAAATTTCATTTCCGGGACGTTATCTTGTCCTGATCCCATTTCAGGAAAAGGTATCCGTATCCTCAAAAATAAAATCATCCGCAGAACGGGCCCGTCTCAAACAACTCATACAAAGTATCAAACCCAAGCACTTCGGCGTAATCGTACGAACAGTGGCAGAAGGGAAAAGAGTGGCAGAACTTGACACCGAGCTGAAAATATTACTCAAAAAATGGGATGACACCATTACCAAAGCGCAAAAAGCCAGTTCCATGCCCACACTGGTATATGAAGAAACCAGCCGCACAATGGCCATGCTGCGCGATTTGTTCAATCCTTCCTACGAAAACATCTACATCAATGATTTTGATGTTTTCCAGGAGGTTAAGAATTATGTCACATTAATTGCACCGGAGAGTGCAAATATCGTTAAACAATACACCGGAAAACTACCAATATTTGATAATTTTGACGTCACCAAACAAATCAAGGCCTCGTTCGGAAAAACCGTATCATACAAACATGGGGCCTATCTGATCATCGAACACACAGAAGCACTGCATGTAGTAGACGTCAACAGCGGAAACCGGTCTAAATCCAAGGACGGCCAGGAGGCCAACGCACTGGATGTAAACCTTGGAGCTGCAGATGAGCTCGCACGCCAGTTGCGCCTGAGAGATATGGGAGGTATTATCGTGGTCGATTTCATTGACATGAATCTGGCAGAAGACAGGCAAAAACTTTACGAACGCATGTGCGAGAACATGAAAAAGGACCGCGCACGCCATAATATTTTGCCTCTTAGTAAATTCGGATTAATGCAAATTACACGTCAGCGTGTAAGGCCGGTCATGGATGTCAATGTGGAAGAAGTCTGTCCGACCTGTTTTGGAAAAGGAACAGTCAAATCCAGCTACCTTTTCACGGACGTATTGGAACACAAGATCCAAACAATGGTAGAAAAATTAGGCTTCAAGAGCTTCAGCCTTCATGTTCATCCTTATGTTGCCGCTTATATCAACCAAGGAATTGTTTCTCTGAAACGGAAATGGCAAATCAAATACGGTTTCGGATTGAAAATCATTCCAAGTCAGAAACTTGCGTTTCTGCAATATGAATTTTATGATAAAAACGGTCAGGAGATAGACATGAAAGAAGAAATCGAACTGAATTGATTAAATTTTATATAAGACGGGGTTGGCCAATTTTAGTCAACCCCGTCTTTTTTTTGCTATATACAGATGCACTAAAAAAATAATATATCATTTTTTCTGATTATTCCTCAATTTGACATATTCATATTTATATTTTTGTCGTATCAAAAAAAATGATGTTTAATCTTTAAATTTGTGTATTATGTCAAAAGTATTTAGAGTAACTCCGAAAAGAGTAAAGAAAACCAATGGAACAGTATTGACTCCCGACATGGCAATAACAGTTACAACACAACAGCACACTACGGATCCGTTCTATAATGGCGCCCGGGAAATCAAAGAAGCATATATGCGCCTTTATGGTTTTGACTACCAGAAAGCTTGCTGTAACAAGAATGATTTTGAGTTTACGAAATTGGATTAGGCTTGTTTTTTAAATAATAGAAATAAATCGGACAGGTATGGAATTTAATTTATCAGGGTATCGTCCATTTAGCTCTTATGTAACCGTCATTGGAGTTGGCGGTGGAGCCAGCCGAATAGCCAACCAATTTCAGGCTTTCAATTTGGTCAATACCTGTGCATTCGGCATGAACAGAAAAGAAATGGAGGAACTCTCATTGCCGCATAAATATATTATAGGTGATGGTTTAGGAAGCGGAAAGGATAGATGTCTTGCTGAATCAGAATGTCAAAAAGTGTTGCCATGTTTAGAAGATGAACTTAGAGATAAGCGTTTCGCTGGTTTCGTTGTGTGTTTAGGCGGTGGAACTGGTGAAGGCTGTATAAAAACATTTCTTCAGAAAGCTGTAGAGATGAGAACAGAAATGAAATTGCTTTTTGTGACTTTACCTCATTCTTCAGAAGGAACAGAAAAGAGGAAAAATGCCATAAGTTTATTACATGAGTTGGAACAATATACTGAAGGCATTATCGTAGTAGATTACGATACCATTCCTTGTTCTACATTCTCTGAGTTGTATAAGGAAGGTGACAGGCGGATGATAAAAATCATGTATGAATTTGTAAGATCAATATCCGTTGCTGGTGTTAATAATTTTGACCACCGAGAAATGTTTAGTTTCTTAAAAGAGTATCCTCAAACAAAATACATAGAATACACTTCATTATCTGGAGATCCGGATTATATGGAGAAGGCAGTTAATGATTTTTGCCAATTTCTTCCACCAAAATATAGTTCTGTATATGATATTTCCAGTATTATAGTGATAGCTGAATTTTGCGAGGATACCAGCGAAGAGGATATAAGAAATACGCTAGTTCGTTTAATGAAGCAAATCCCGCCTGAAGTAGAATCTAAAGTAAAAATAGATGTTGATATTCAGTCTAGAAATCTTATTAAATTTAATATATTTACAAAACATTTTTAATGATTGTAAGATTCGCGTTGTAACGGATATTCTGCTATAATATATCATAATCAATCGAAAACAAATAATTTAGGTCTATCAAAAACATAACTGTTTTCGGTTTCTTCGCTCTCGTTTAACGAAGAGGATATCAATCAAACGATGCCGGCAAAGAGTAATTTGATCTTACTCATTGACGGCATCGTTTTTTATGAAAGAAAAATAATTTCAATATAACTAAATCGTTCTATAACATTAAAACAGAATTTGAGACCGGATATAACAGTGCTCAAACACTATTCTGATAAGCTTGTTCTAGATTTCAGTTTACACAAAAATTTTATAGTGCCGAAGAAATGGATACAGCCTATTCATAACTGGGGGGATGATTATGAACCAATTTATGCTTATTTTTGAAAACAGAATCCAGATATAAGAACAAACTTACAGCTGAATCCTGTTTCCATTTACACAAAATCCTGGACAGTGTCCAGAATTTTGGATAGTGTCTTTTTTTTAACGTGACTAAAATACAGTTATGAATATACGAATTGAAGAATAATCTGAAACAAATTAAATATCATTTTCATAAGCTTCATTATATCCGTTTCCGATTTCTATTTGAAATTTCTTCAGTACCACCATAATATGTGATTTCCCACAATAATCCGGCTGTAAGTTCCTCAAGAGTTATCAATACATCTTCATCTATCACTATCCCCATACCTATAATTTCTTCCCAAGACGGAAAACTAGACATGGGACAAATTAATTGATTATCTACTTTGGCATAAACAGAACAATTCATATCAATCATTGGCGAACAACTCTCCCAACGACAAAGTAATTGTATGTAATAATCCGAAGATTTCACATTTAATGATTGAATAGCTTGATATATTATTCTCCATCCATCTTTATTTAACCCTTCTGCAACCTGTGGAGCATTAAATCTCCACAAATTTATGAAATCAGGAAATATATCATCAAAACTATACAGCTCTAATAGACACTTAAAATTCATAAACCTATTGTTTTTTAGTTTACTGCAAATCTATTAAAACGATATGCCAAATTAGAGCATACATATTTTTGTTTATATATAACATACCAAGTTAACAAAACCACAACATTTATAAAAGCACCAGAATCCATTTCTCTTCCTCACGAAATCCATCCCCTCTCATATTTCATCCTAAAAACCCCTTCACCCCTTCACTCTCCCTGTATTCATGCGGCTTTCAGGGTGAAGGACCATCCTTCACCTGCCTCCGGATGGTTCACCACTCCTTCACCGGATCCTTCATTGAGTTTCAATACTGGTTTAAGAGCCTTAGACCTGGAAACAACATTTTTCAAAATAATTGACATTATAAAAAAAGTAAAGCTTACTTTTTAAAAAGTAAACCTTACTTTTTTGAGAGTAAGCTTTACTTTTTCGGAAAGATGCCGGAGTTATTTTGATCTTTAGGTAATTTTAATTAACAAAACAATTTTTTCAGACTGAAATTGGCCATCAGGAAGATGAAGGATGAATATTCACTTGTAAAACACTATTAATCAATAAGATACAAACACCAATGAAGAAGTGAAGGGGTTTGGCCGGTTTTCTCTTTTTTAATGGTAGTCATATCCGGTCTTGGCACCGACTGAAACTCTCTGTTTCCGGTTGTTTTCCGACCTTGAAAAAATCATACCTGGTAAATTCCATGGGCCAAATACGGTTTAATATGACTAGAAATAACCATAAAAGACAGAAAGCAACCAAAAGTGACCATAAATAACCAGCCAGCTTTTGCCATGTCGTATCTTTGTAACAAAAAGAACGAACGAATATGAAAAGAACGGAAACACGCAAACAGGCTATCAGACGGATTATTCTCCGCTGGTTTGATCAAAGAAAAAATGCAGCAGACAATAAGGCATCCAATCAATCCGGAACAACAACAAACACAGAAATACCCAAAGCGGACAAAGGGAAAAGAGCTGTCCCTGCCGATAATGAAAAAACAATAGCCGACAGCCACAAACCGGATATGCCATCCCGGCAATCCAATCGCAAGACACCAACCGGACAGGAACGGATACACCCCGTAAACGTATCGCCACAACCGGGAACGGATTCAACTCACCTACTGGCATCACGGTTTATGAATCTGGAAGGCGGACAGGAACCGTCCGAGTCTTCACGATACCTCCCGCACAACTACAGGCTAACTTTCCTCAGCGAAACATCCCGTCCAAGCAACGGTATGCAGAAAAAAAATACTGGTATAAATTCCACACATCATGAATTCCATGATAAAACAGCTGAAGATCCTCTCATCAGACCTGGCCGTCAGCCCCCGGACAGACAGAATCCGCCCGGAGGATTGACGTCAATGTTTCAGCTGCACAAATCTCTCACAAGCCGGAAACGTATCTATATCTTTAAACGTCAGGTCTGCCATTGGAAGCAGGATAAACCTTGGATGAATGACAGACCCACCACTTGAGGCCGTTACCTCATCCGATGCCATCACATCACCCATCAGTTCCAGTTTAGATGGCCCGTCAAAACAACTCAGCCGCATCAGTTCCTTCTTTCCGGTTTTTGCATCGACACGTATCAGCACACCTCTACCATCGAGGATATATGCGTACGGCAATCCCTGCTGTCTGGCGATACGCCTCAACTTCTTCAGCATCCGGCCATAACTCATGGTCTTCCTGCAACTGATTCGCATGACACCATAACTGTATCTTGTGGGTAGATCAGCCGAAGGTAACCAGCTTTCATCCAGATATTCATTGCCCGTAGACGTAGGAGCTCCTGGAGACGGAATTCTTCCCGCCAATTGCCGGAGCAATATGCCGTCACGCACCAGTTCCACGGTCTGCGGACGGATACCGTCCGCATCAAACCGCCTGTATTTCAGCAAGCGGTGCCCGTTGAACACGGAATCATTACCCAGCTGAGTGAGTGAGATGTTACTGCTTATGACCTTCTTCCCTATATTCCTATATGAATTGTCATACTCTTTAGTACTCAGTTTGAACCAACTGTGAATATACGAACAGAGATTCTCTCTGTACGTATTATCTTGAAAAAGAGCCTGACGAGCAGCCGTATTCTGGTAAAGCACCGGCCCGATGTATTCCCGTTCTTCGGGACACTCCGCCTTGCTTCGGGCAATCACACATCGCGCGAACCCGTCGATGAAGGCAATTAGAGAATCTGTGGGAGGCAGATCGGCCACATCATAGGCCACGAGCCCGTCACGCTCTTTCATCATCCTGCCATTCGTCAAGGGGATATCTGCAAACAGATCAATAATAATTTCCTTAGATGGAATTCTGATTCTCAGCCCCTCAGATGTCGTTCGGTAGTTGTCTGTATACTTCAGCTCTATTTCCACATGGGTATCCGAGAAGTCCGGATAAGTCCCCAAGACAGCAGAGAGGGTATCGGCCAAAGCTTTCAGCCGTAGGGCGTCATCCTGCCAGTGCCCCAGTGCAGATCCCTCAATCAGAACGCCACCCGGCAGTTCCGGCCATTCCGACAGACTGTCATTGGCAGGCTGGCGTTTGTCGCGTTCCAACCAAAGTAAGGCTTTGTGGAACTGGGCCGCCGTCCGTTCCCCCAACTCTTTACGGATATGGAAATAGCTGACTTCATCCGGAAGACTGAACGGTTTGCCCATATTTCTATTGCTGTAGGAGGTATGCATTCTGTCACCCGCGATCACATGGACCAGCCCGCTGTTCTTCACGCCTTCCGGTTCGTATTTGAAACAAGTGCCTAAGGATGACGCGATGCGGGTGATGGCCTGCCGGCGGATGTGATAATCCACAAACATGGGACGGACGCTGTCAAAAGATTCCGAGCACCAGTCCAATTCATCCTCCATCGCCTGAAATATCACCGAATCGGCGTCAGTGCTCTCACTGCCGGTAAAGGGCAGGAGGTCCGAAGAGGGTGATGACTCCGTTTTACGACCATCGTTACGGACACATTGGGTTTCGATCTGAGACACATACAGCATAGGCGACACACTGGAAGCAGGAATCCATCCTGACTGCGCGCCGCATATACCGTTAAACACTTCCGGGCGTCCGCCTCCGGCCTTGATATTGCTGAATACAGACAGCGGCGTACCGATCAGAGACACGCCCCTTACCAGTTCATCGGCTCTGCCGTCAGCGTAGACCCTGTAGGCCTCTATCGGAACCACATTGAAGGAAGATACCGTCCTGCTGCCCCCTTGCACGGTCCATCCATTACTGACTGTACTGATGTAATAACCGTATGCCTTATTCAGGCGTTTCAACTCTGCCACAAGCATGCCGCGCAGTTCCGGTTCCGTATAAGGATGAGACACTTCCACAATCAGATTCGACTGTCTTGGATGTACCTTGTTTCCGAAAGCTGCTCTGCCATGTCCGTTACCGGAAGAATCCAGCGACCGGCAAGTCAGGAATTCTTTCATGACGCCATCTTTGATGCACTCTATTTTCTGGCCCTTGATGCCATCGTCATCATAAAGATAATAGCCGCTCAGCGGAGAGCCGTTGAAATACTTCTGCGTGGGATTGCAGGAAACCGTAAACCCAGAGGGCAACACGGGAGTATCCTTCATTGACTGGAATTCAGAATCCTGATGTTCCAGCCTGTGTCCCAGCACTTCATGGAAAAGGATTGCACTTGCATGGCCTGACAGAATCACCGGGCCGCTGTATGCATCTGCCATAGGCGCCTTGCTCAACGCCTGAGCACGGAGAGCCAGTGACTCCATGTCTGCCTTCAGTGTTGCCTTATCAGGCATTTCCGATTCCTCATACCCGAAATAGTCCTTGGTCAACGGACATTCCACTCCCTTGTCATCCTTCACCTTCACACACAAGGACAATGAAAAAATTCTTCTGTTGCACACCACAGCCGTCCCCTCGGAATCCACTATGTATCGTCTTTGACTCTGACACTGCAGGCTTGCCTGGCAAGCGGATCCCGGCATTTTGCGGCCCTGTTCAAAAGTCACTTCATTCAGCAGGTTCTGCCACCGCTCCTTATCGAAATGCAGTTCTGCAAGCGGTTCCTCGTAATGCACTTCTGCCGGTGTGATCTCATCTGGGGCGACTGAGGTCCAGGGCAAATGGTTTGATGATTTCATCCATATGGTCATCGCGCCCTGGTACATTCTGCCGAGAGCGTTCCATATCACATGCTTTATGACCGCGGTATCATTTTTCAGAGGCAGGTCTGCGACATGAAGCTGACTATTACTCCATTCTTCTTCCGAAAAATCAAAAGGGTACAAAGGTTTTTCCTTATCATACTCACCAAACAAAACAATGGGACAGAGCTTACGACTGGCTGATTCACGCAACGAAGCATGTCCCATATCACTGTTGATATTGATTTCACGCTCATCCAAGACACGGAGGGAGATAAACCGCGGCGGCACAGTGTCCGTCCTCAGATTGTCATAATAATACTTCACTTCATGCCTGAGCAGATCAAACAAAGGATCTTCCGTCTGAGACTGCGGATATGCCATCATGCAGCAGCACAAGGACAGCAGAAAGGAAGACGTCCTAATCATAGCAGCATATTGGCACCGTAAAAGTTTTTTGTATTTCATAATATTAAGTTTTTTAAACATGCAAATATACAAATTAGGATCTAAGTTTTGACATATTAACAAGTTTTTCTACAATCCTGATAAAAATTTACTTTCCGATGCAGGAAACATAATGTCTTACATTATAGATCGTGTACCTTACTACTTAAAGAGTATTCAGCCAATATTCTCGATTCTGAATACATAGTACCAAAACAAAAGCCAACTAATCCACACACGAGGTATGAATTAGTTGGCTTATTTCATATCATTTACGGCAATATCCCTGCGAATACCAGATCGCGGATCACGCTACCGGCAAGTGGCTCATGCTCCTGATCAATGTTCCGAATATGAGTCTGTAATAGCCTTGCCGATAACTTCCGCCATAACCTTGGCTCCTTCCCTATTGGGATGTATACCGTCTGAAATCATGAGATTACCCTTATTCTCAAAAGCCGAATAAAGATCAATGGTCTGAAGTTTGTTTTTCCGGGCCACCTTACGTATCAAAGGAATTACACCATTCTGAACAAGACTGTCCGAAATACCGAAATTATCCTTAAACACCTTTACGGGATAAACCAGAAAAATCTTTGGTTTGGATGACAGGGCTGAATATTCATCAATCATAAACTGCAGGTCCTTCTCAAAATCAGCCTTGTGCTTCCAGTTCTGCGGTTTGGTATCGTTTGTGCCAAGCTTTATGATAACCACATCCGGATTGAATACCTTGCTGTCCTCATAAAGTTTTTCATTCATATAAGGCAAGTCACCCTTGCGCAACAGTGTCCGTGCACTGAAGCCGAAGTTCCGGACATGATAATCCGGCCCCAACAAACGGCCCAGCTGTGCCGGGTAAGAGTTCACTTCTGTCATATTTATGCCAAAACCATCCGTAATGCTATTGCCGACACAGGCTACACGGACAGCATCCTTGCGCGGTGAAGGCAACTGGTCCAGCCAGGCTTCAAGGTCTGCCAGCATCTGGGTGTGATAAGCAAATGAAGATCTGACACCCCATCCGTGCCCTCCCGAAGGATAGATATGCAAAGATGACGGTACATCATTCTGACGTAATGCCGAGTAATAGTTGACGGAATTCGAAGACGGAACCACATCATCGTCATCACTAAGCAAGAGTATAGCCGGCGGAGTCTGATGACGTCTGACATTCAATTCATTGGAATACTGTCTCTGCAGCTCAGCCGAAGCATCACGTCCCAACAATGAATGGACTGATCCGAGATGGCTACGGGACGGATCCATCGTAATCACCGGATAAAACAGGATCTGAAAATCCGGCCGTACTGCAAAAGGAGCCATATTAGCCACAGTTGAAGCCAGATGTCCTCCTGCAGATGATCCCATTATACCGACATCATAAGGATTGATATGCCATTCTTCCGCATGCAATCTGACTTGTCGGATGGCCTCCATGGCGTCACTGGCCGGCACTTCCTTGTGTCCGAAAGGCATACGATACTTCAACACGATCAATGCAATACCCTTATCATTGAAAAAAGGAGCCCACTGATAACCTTCATGATCCAGAGCCAGATGAGCATATCCTCCTCCGGGACAAGCCACTACCGCACGTCCGGTAGCTTTTGCATAATCGGGCAGGAACACCCTTATCGATGGTGTAAAAACAGACTTGGACATATCCTCCGGCTGATTGTCCCTTCCGTTACTATTTGGAAGTCCATCTTGCCATAAATCCACATCAAAAGTACGTGATGTCTGAGCCCCGGCAAGAACATGAAAGCTCAGAACCAAACATAATAAAAAGAACTTTTTCATATATTCGTTAATCATTTACAGACTCTATCCTAATCTTCATAAACATTCCAACAGCTCATCTCATCCAGCTTCTTGCGCACTTTCTTACGCACCGGACCGTCGGGATACCCTACCGTAATCAGCAATGGCACTCTCCGCCTTTCGATCTTCAGCAATTTCCTGACCTTTTTTTCATCAAACCACCCCAAAATGCAGGTTCCGAGTCCCAGTTCGGAAGCTTGCAGACAAAAATGTTCCACCGCAATGCCTACGTCAAGCAAAGAATATTCCTTGTCTTTGATCACACTGCCTATGCGTGCCGTCAGATTCATCTTTTCCAATACGACCGCCACAATGACAGGAGCCTGAAAAGCGAATTTGTTCATGCCCATACCCGCAGCTGCAGAAGCCATCTCCGATACCAACGACGGCTCGTCAACCACAACAAACTTCCATGGCTGCGAATTGCAGGCCGAAGGTGCCACCCGGGCCGCTTCCAGACATTGCAACAACAATGCCCTGTCTACAGGCTTCTGCTGATACTGGCGGTCGCTCTGACGTTTGTTTGCCAATTCTGAAAAATCCATATTACTCTATTCTTTAAAATCAGTTTTTACGGTTTTGCTTGAAATAACGGTAGAAGAACACCCATTGGTATTCTATCGCGTTTGCCCAATATTCACCGGTATGGGCACCGGGACGTACGATGAAATCATGACCGATGCCACGCTTGAGCATCTCTTCGTGAAGACGTTTGTTGACCTCAAAAAAGAAATCAGCCGTACCGCAATCGAAAATCAGTGCCAGATCGCCGTTTTTGATCAGATCCAGTTGTGTGGTCACCGTGTACTGATCCCACACAGAAGGGTTATCAGACTTCTCGCCCAACAGGCTTTTCATTTCCCAATTTTCAGGAAAAGGACGGATGTCTACTCCCCCGCTGGTACTTCCTGCCGCACCGAACACGTCCTTATGATGAAAAGCCAGCCAGAACGCACCATGTCCGCCCATACTGTAACCTGTTACGGCCCGTCCTTCACGAGTGGCTTCCGTAGAATAATGCCGGTCAATATAATCTGTCAGCTCACGTGACACATACGTTTCAAAACGACTGTCCTTCTTCAACGGCGAATCCCAATACCAGCTGTTTTTTCCATCCGGACAGACTATAATGATACTGTCACGTTCTGCTTTTTCCACTAAAGAAGGGTTGATTTGTAGCCAGGACCCTGCATTGCCGCCATATCCGTGCAACAAATATACGACCGGACAGCGCACACCATGGTCCGCAGCGTCAGGCACTACCACCTGCACCGGCAAGTCCTTTTGCATAACCTTACTCGCCACTTTTACCGTATCGATACGTACAGCCTGAAGTGACACAGACAGACAACCACACAATACCATCAAGGCTAACCTCATGTTTTTCATTCCTCTTTTAATTATATTTTAGTTGTTTATTTATGGTCAAAATCGAAAAAAACGATCAAAAATACAGAAAATTCCGCTAAATCCGCATGACTTCGGGCATAATATTATGGTTCGGAAAGCCCTTCTGCACTCTGATGCTTCTCCTGAGAATAGATTTTCATCATCTCAAGCAGTTTTTCAGCCATGATAGACTGCCTTTTGCCTTTCAGGAAAAGCAATGAAGCATGCATGCATTCCACACATCCCTTGATCTGTATAGCCCTCAGATCCGGATTGTTACGGGTAATATCCTTGGACAGGATGGAAATCCAGTGACCGGTCCTCACCATATCCAGAATCACAGGCGTACTGTTGATCTCCAGTTGAGGTGTCACACTGACTTTATGCTGCTGCAACATTTTATCAATCAATGTTCTCGTATAAATACTATGTGGAAACAGGATAAGCGGATAGTCACCGATATCTTCCAAAGAGAAAGTCTTGCGTACGGATACCGGATGATCCTTGTGGGCCACAACACAAAGCGGAGGGCTGTTGAACTCTTTCACCTCTATCAGGGGTGGTATGTTGGCGGGTTTGTAGGTCACGGCAAAATCCAGCTTGTTGGCATTGATCAGTTCCACCAGTTCCAGGATGGAATGAGAATAAAAGACGGAAAGCTGTACCCTAGGATAAGTTTTGGTAAATTTCGTTATGCAGGCATTCAATACGACAGACGAACTGTAAATAACCCCGACCCGCACCTTACCGGCATAAATATGCTGGCTTTCTTTCAGCACCTCTATGCCATCATTTACGTCCGTAATGGCTTTTCTGGCATAATCCAAAAAAATCTTGCCGGCGTCAGTCAGATAAATTCGTTTCCCGACCCTGTCAAACAGAAGCGTATCAAGTTCCTCCTCCAATTGTTTTATACTCAACGACAAAGTGCTTTGTGTAATAAATAAGGCCTTGGCTGCTTCTGTAAAGGAAAGATAGTCGGCCAGCGTTGAAAAATATTTCAGTTGTGTCAGTTCCATTGATTTTATCAATAATAATAATGAAAATAATTAATTTTGCAAATTTACAAAAAAAGGAAAAAAGCCCTATATTTGCTCCCGGAAATCAGAGAATAATTTAATATTATCTGATATTGAGCAAACTAGAAGTATAGGTAAAAAGAACATAAAAATAGATCAAGCCTTCGCACGGAATGCGTAGGCTAAAGCTGTAAGCACAAGCACTGCAAGGCTATATCTGTGTTATGCCTTTATTATCTTTATTCCTTGATATAAGATCATTGTTGAAGATTTATTTAAAGTTATTACATAATAAAGAAAAGCCTATGTCACAAGTTATCGGACATATTTCACAGATTATCGGACCGGTGGTTGACGTACATTTTGAATCGGGCAACGACAAGAAACAGCTCAACCTGCCGAGTATACACGACGCCTTGAAAATCCGCCGTCCCAACGGCAAGATACTGATTGTAGAAGTGCAGCAGCACATCGGGGAAGACACTGTACGTACCGTGGCTATGGACAGCACCGACGGGCTGCAGCGGGGAATGGAGGTCATGTCTACCGGAAAACCAATTACCATGCCTGTCGGCACACAAATCCGTGGCCGCGTGATGAACGTGGTGGGCGAATGTATTGACGGTATGGAAGAATTGGATACGGAAGGCTCCTTCCCCATTCACCGCGACCCGCCCAAATTTGAGGATCTGTCTACTACACAGGAAGTCTTGTATACCGGTATCAAGGTCATCGACTTGCTCGAACCTTATCTGAAAGGAGGAAAAATCGGACTCTTCGGAGGTGCAGGTGTAGGCAAAACCGTATTGATCAAGGAATTAATCAATAATATCGCCAAGAAGCACAACGGTTTCTCTGTTTTCGCAGGTGTAGGTGAACGTACGCGTGAGGGTAACGACCTTCTGCGTGAAATGATTGAATCCGGCGTTATCAAATATGGTGACGAATTTCTCAAGAGCATGGAAGAAGGCCATTGGGATCTGTCAAAAGTGGATTATAAGGAACTGGAAAAATCTCAGGTGGCCATGGTATTCGGCCAGATGAATGAACCGCCCGGTGCCCGTTCATCCGTGGCTCTGTCCGGTCTGACTCTGGCAGAATCATTCCGCGACAATCCCAAAGCAGACGGTCCGCGCGATATTCTGTTCTTCATCGACAATATTTTCCGTTTCACCCAGGCGGGTTCCGAAGTGTCTGCCTTGCTGGGCCGTATGCCTTCCGCTGTAGGTTATCAGCCTACCCTGGCCTCTGAGATGGGACAGATGCAGGAACGTATCACTTCTACCAAGAACGGTTCCATCACTTCCGTACAGGCCGTTTACGTACCTGCCGACGACCTGACAGACCCTGCACCGGCTACAACCTTTACCCACCTGGATGCCACTACCGTGCTCAGCCGTAAGATTACGGAACTCGGAATCTATCCGGCTGTAGATCCTCTGGAATCTACTTCCCGTATTCTCGATCCGCTGATTGTCGGTCAGGAACACTACGAAACGGCCCAGCGGGTCAAGCAGATTCTGCAGCGTAACCGCGAGCTTCAGGATATCATTTCCATTCTGGGTATGGATGAATTGTCTGATGAAGACCGCCTGACTGTCAACCGCGCCCGTCGTGTCCAGCGTTTCCTGTCACAACCTTTTGCCGTGGCCGAACAGTTCACGGGTGTTCCCGGTGTGATGGTTTCCATCGAAGATACCATACGCGGCTTCAAGATGATACTCGACGGCGAGGTAGACGATCTGCCGGAACAGGCATTCCTGAATGTGGGAACAATCGAGGACGCCAAGGCCAAAGCCAAGACCTTGCTTGAAAATGCACAAAAATAACAGACCGTTATGGGAAAAGACAATATTCAGCTGACTATAGTATCACCGGAAAAGACCCTGTTTGAAGGCGATGTGCGCTATGTGCAGTTACCAGGCGTGAACGGTTCGTTCTCAGTCCTTTATGAACATGCCCCCTTGCTTTCCGCATTGGCAGCTGGCGAAATCAAATTCAAATCGGCCGGTGTCACTCACAAAATACCTGTCAAATCAGGGTTTGTGTCTGTCGGCGACAATCAGGTATCTATATGTATAGAACAATGAACAGAACAGAAAGCAAATATTGGAATGCATCCCGCACACAGTATGGCATCAGACTAATCGTTACAAATGGTTTCGTATCTGTAATAAGCTGTCTCATACTGCAAATGGCAATGGGGGGAAATGGCATTTATTCGGCGGTTTGCATTCCTTTGTTTTTCTGTATCATGGGTTTTCTCCAGTTCTTTTTTCTGGAAAAGGGCCACAAACAAGGTATTCCGCATACCACGCTGTATCTGGCATTAAAAACGTTCAAACTGATTATCAGTGTCGTTTTGATGGTTGTTTACGGACTGGTTATCAGAAAAAATATCGTCATTTTCGGCCTGTTGCTCATCGTCTTTTATCTTATCAATCTGATATCAGACACCCTGTTCTTTGTTAAATTCGAAAAAGGATACAAAAAGTAAACTTGTATGAGAAAAGTTATTGATCATATATTTAAACGGATATCGGGAGGTTGTCTTAAATGGCATGCCACTTGTCTTGTCATAGGACTCACGCTGTTGTGGCTGACTCCTTCACAGGTACATGCAGAAGAGGAAAAGCAGGACATTGACGTATACGAGATCGTATTCGGACATATCGAAGATGCCTACGAATGGCATATCACGGATATAGGGTCTGCCAGAATCAGTATTCCCCTGCCCGTCATTCTGCATGATGAAAACGGCTGGCACTGCTTCCTTTCTTCACGACTCGAAAACGGTGCCACATACGAAGGATTCAGAATAGCATCCGAAGGAGACCATAAAGGCAAGATTATCACGACAAACAAGAACGGTGAAGAAGTACTGCCCGTAGACCTGTCGATTACCAAAAACGTAGTGGCTCTGATGATCAACAGTGCCATACTGGTCATCATCATGCTTAGTTGCGCATCATGGTATAAAAAACGCACGGTCTGCGAGGCTGTCCCCAAAGGCGGTGTAGGTGCGATAGAGGCTCTTACGGTCATGATTTATGATGATGTCATCAAAAGTGGTATAGGCGAAAACTACAAGCGTTTTGCCCCCTATCTTCTGACGGTATTCTTCTTCATCCTGGTCAACAACCTGATGGGACTTATTCCGTTCTTTCCGGGAGGAGCCAACGTAACCGGCAATATTGCGGTTACCATGGTTCTGGCAGTCTGTACATTCCTGTTTACGAATATCTGTGGCACACGTGCCTACTGGAAAGATATTTTCTGGCCTGAAGTACCGACATGGCTGAAGGTTCCGGTTCCCATCATGCCGTTCATCGAATTCTTTGGCATCTTCACGAAACCATTTGCATTGATGATTCGTTTGTTTGCCAACATCATGGCAGGACATGCGGCTATATTAAGTCTGGTCTCCATCATCTTCATTACCGTGAAGGCTGGTGCCGTCATTAATGGCAGCATGACTGTAGTCGCCGTATTATTCGGCATCTTCATGAATGCGCTCGAGGTGCTTGTAGCCTTTATCCAGGCTTACATCTTCACCATGCTTTCATCCGTATTTATCGGACTTGCACAAGTCAAACCAGAAACAAATAAATAAAAGTATAACATTTAAAATCAGAAAATTATGTTACTATCAGTTTTATTACAAGCAGTTGCAGGAGTGGGAATCAGTAAGTTAGGTGCTGCCATTGGTGCAGGAATCGCTGTGTTGGGCGCAGGTATCGGTATCGGCCGTATCGGTGGCTCTGCAATGGACGCCATTGCCCGTCAGCCGAATGCCACAAACGATATCCGTACTAACATGATTATCGCTGCCGCATTGGTTGAGGGTGTCGCTTTGATCGCAGTAGTTGTTTGTCTATTAACATTGTTTATCTAATCTGAACCGCTTATGGGACTGCTCATTCCGAGTTCGGGCACATTATTCTGGATGGTTGTCATCTTCGCGGTCGTATTTTTCATCTTGGCAAAATACGCCTTCCCGGTCATCATCCGAATGGTGGACGAACGGAAAAGATATATCGACGAATCGCTTGAATCTGCCCGATTGGCCAACGAACAGCTGGCACAGGTCAAATCCGAAAGCGAACGTCTGTTGACGCAAGCCCGTGAAGAACAAGCGCAGATACTTAAAGACGCCATTGCCACCCGTGACCGTATGCTGAAAGAAGCGCAGGCCCGGGCACAGGCCGAAGCCAAACGAGCTTTGGATGAAACACGGCAACAAATTATCGCCGAAAAGGAAAGTGCCATCAACGACATCCGTCGGCAGGTGGCCGTACTGTCCGTCGACGTGGCAGAAAAGATTTTGCGCAAGGACCTGACGGGCGAAAAAGAACATATCGAACTGATCGACCGGTTACTTGACGAAATGATTCAAAAACCGGATAAAGCCTAAAAACGTATGAATATCGGTGCTATATCCAAGCGCTATGCCAAAGCTCTTCTAGCCTACGCGTCCGAAAACGGAAAAGAAGACCTTGTATACAGACAAGTCAAATCCTTTGTCGGACAGTTCAGAAAAATAGAAGATCTGAGAAAGGCACTGGAAAGTCCGGCGCTGGCGAAAGAAACAAAGCTCAGGTTACTGAATGAAGCGGCTGCAAACATGCAGACCTGTCCGGAACTGATGCGCTTTTTCGAACTGGTTCTTAATGAAAAACGTGAAAAACTGTTCATATTCATCTGTTTTTCATATATCGACCAGTACCATGAACTCAAGCACATCAAACGCGGCAAACTCATCACGGCTGTTCCGGTATCTTCTGACACAGAAAACCGGCTGCGCAAACTTATCGAACAAAGTAGCGACGGAACAGTAGAATTCCAGACAAAGGTCGACCCGTCACTCATCGGCGGATTTGTCCTTCAGATAGCTTCAACCAGAATTGATGCCAGCGTGGCAGGCCAGCTTGAAAGGGTCAAAAAGCAATTTATCGAGAAAAACAAAAGAATTGTGTAATCTCAAGTATTGAAAAGTATGTCTGATAATATAAAACCAAGCGAGATATCAGAAGTCTTGCTTCAGCAACTGAAAGGTATCAATGCCGATATCCAGTATGATGAAGTCGGCTCCGTGCTGCAAGTCAGTGATGGCGTGGCACGAATCTACGGTTTGCAGAAAGCTGAAGCCAACGAACTTCTGGAATTTGAAAACGGCATCATGGCCGTTGTGATGAATCTGGAGGAGGACAATGTAGGTGCCGTACTTCTGGGACCTACCGACCAGATACGCGAAGGCATGATCGTCAAACGTACAGGCCGAATCGCTTCCATCAAAGTGAGCGAACACATGCTTGGACGTGTCATTGACCCGCTGGGTGTTCCTCTCGACGGTCGCGGACAAATCGGTGGTGATCTGTGCGAAATGCCGTTGGAACGTAAGGCTCCGGGAGTCATTTTCCGTCAACCTGTATCCGAACCTTTACAGACGGGTCTGAAAGCCATCGATGCCATGATTCCCATAGGACGCGGACAGCGTGAGCTGATCATCGGTGACCGTCAGACGGGTAAGACCGCCATAGCCATTGACACGATCATCAGCCAACGGGCCAATTATGAAGCCGGCAATCCGGTATACTGTATTTACGTGGCCGTGGGACAGAAAGGATCTACCGTAGCCAACATCGTCAATACGCTCCGTGAAAAAGGCGCCATGGACTACACTATCGTTGTAGCTGCCACCGCTGCCGATCCTGCTGCCCTGCAATACTTCGCACCGTTTGCCGGTGCCGCCATCGGTGAATATTTCCGTGATACCGGCCGTCATGCGCTTGTCGTATATGATGACTTGTCAAAACAGGCCGTCGCTTACCGTGAGGTATCATTGATTCTGCGCCGTCCGTCAGGACGTGAAGCCTATCCGGGTGATATATTCTATCTGCATTCACGTCTGCTCGAACGTGCCGCCAAGATCATCAACCAGCAGGAAGTAGCCGAACAGATGAACGATCTGCCGGACAGCCTGAAAGGCAAAGTGAAATGTGGCGGTTCCCTGACGGCATTGCCTATTATCGAAACACAGGCTGGCGACGTTTCGGCCTATATCCCTACGAACGTGATTTCCATCACCGACGGACAGATTTTCTTGGAAACGAGCTTGTTCAACCAAGGTTTCCGCCCTGCCATCAACGTCGGTATTTCAGTATCCCGCGTAGGTGGTAGTGCACAGATCAAATGTATGAAGAAAGTAGCCGGTACGCTGAAGATAGACCAGGCACAGTATCGTGAGCTGGAAGCCTTCTCCAAATTCAACAATGATATCGATGCCGTTACAGCCATGACGCTCGACCGCGGACGTAAAAACAACCAGCTGCTTATCCAGCCGCAGTACTCTCCGATGCCGGTGAGCGAACAAGTCGCCATCCTTTATTGTGGTACGCACGGTCTGATGCGTGATATACCTTTGGATAAGGTCCGTGATTTCCAGAAAGAATTTCTCGAGAGTCTGCGTGCCGGACATCAGGCTGATGTACTCGATGTACTGGCCACCGGCAAGATAGACGATCAAGTCACTTCCATTATCGAAAGTGTTGCAGCCGAAACTTCACTGCTCTTCAAAAAATAACAGATTATGGCCTCATTAAAAGAAGTAAAAGAAAGAATCGCATCCGTCAACGGAACGCTGAAAATCACATCCGCCATGAAAATGGTGGCTTCGGCCAAACTTCACAAGGCCCAGGAACTCATTGAAGGTATGTGGCCTTACGAACAGCGTCTGTCACGCATGCTGGAAGGTTTTCTGGATACCGATCCGGAAACAGATTCCCTGCTTACGGCACCACGTCCGGTGAAGCGGGCCGCACTGGTGGTTTTTGCTTCTAACGGAAGTCTTTGCGGAGGTTATAATGCCAATGTCATCCGCCATTTCCACGAATGGGTCAACAACAACATGGATCTGGGCAAAGAGAATCTGGTGATTTATCCTGTCGGAAAGAAAATAGAGGAAGCAGTCAGAAAGGCTGGATTTGAACCTGCAGGTTCATTCAGCAAAATGGCAGACAAGCCCAATTTCGAATCGGCTTCCGCACTGGCCGATCAGCTGACCAAAAGTTTCATCAATGGTGAAGTTGACCGCATCGACTTGCTTTTCAATCATTTCAAATCTACAGCTACTCAGGAGCTCACTCTCACTCATTTTCTGCCTGTGGATTTGTCACAGTTGAAACAGCAGCATCAGTCAGATGACTACACCCCAAACTACATTGTAGAACCGTCACCCGATGCTTTTCTCCAGCAACTGTTACCTACCGTGCTACACATCAAGCTATACACGGCACTGCTTGATTCCAATGCTTCGGAACATGCAGCCCGCACTATGGCCATGCAGATAGCCACGGACAACGCCAACGACCTGTTACAGGATCTGACTATCATGTATAACAAGAGCCGTCAGCAGGTCATCACCAACGAATTGCTGGATATTGTCAGCGGATCCATGGCCTGATCAAGGAAACGGTCTGACACGGACAGATACGGAATGACATGCCATCTCTCTGTCCATGCAGTCCGAAGATCCGTCACACATTCATTAAGAAAGAGTCACTTTCCATTCCGTTCTCGGTTGAGGAAAATGACTCTTTCTTTTATCCTGCCAGTCTGACCTTATTCCATATCCTTCAGATGGAATTCCAATGCCCTGACTGAAATCAGGATCTCATATACGGAAAGAGCCAGTGATACGATCAGCAACAACAGCGCCAGTCCGAAAATATAAACAGACAGAGGATTAAGGCTGATATAAATAAAGAACATGCTGACCACACACAGCAACAAACTGCCGATTCCTGTCACCTGCATGGCACGGGTCAGGTAAAGCCGTTTACGCAAATTGGCGATCTGTGCAGCGGTAACCTTCGAATGGTTGGTCTGATACTGGTCTTTTAATGTACGCACCAACTGGGCATACGAAAGAAAACGGTTGGTATAAGCCAGCATAATCAGCGAAATGGCTGAAAAGAGCAAGGCTGGAGTTGTCAAATCAATCTGTACCATCTTTATTTCTCATTTTATCATGCAGGAAAATACATGTATTTGCATATCCGGCATTGTGATTCGGAACAAAGGTAAAAAAAATCCATTACCCTCCTAACCTTCATACCGAAAAACTTCTATCTTTGTATGCGATTATATTTTATATCCAAATCCTAATAACCATGAATACAATATCCATTTCTGAAAGAACCACTCCTGAAAGAGTCTGCAATCTGCAACCCGGCGAAATTTTCGTATTCGGCAGCAACCTGCAAGGCATGCACGGCGGCGGTGCAGCCCGCCTGGCTTATGACCGTTGGGGCGCCGTATGGGGACAAGGTGTAGGTCTTCAGGGACAAACTTATGCCATTCCGACCATGCATGGCGGTCCGGAAACAATCCGTCCTTATGTTGACGAATTTGTCAACTTCGCCAAATCTCACCCCGAACTGAAATTTCTGGTCACGGAAATAGGCTGCGGCATAGCCGGATTCACGCCACAGGATATTGCACCTTTATTCCACGATGCCATCAATGTGGACAACGTCTGTCTGCCGTCACGCTTTTGGGCTATCCTTGCTAAATGAAAAACGAACAAGATCCTTTTAACGAACAATATACATGACCGATTTTGCAGCTATTGACTTTGAGACTGCCAATAATGAGCGTACAAGCGTTTGCAGTGTCGGAATTGTGATCGTACGTCATGGTGCGATCACGGATTCTTTTTATTCCCTCATCCAACCGGAACCTAATTACTACAGCTACTTCTGCTCACGGGTACATGGTCTCAGCCATGCTGATACGGACGATGCACCGGTTTTCCCCGATGTATGGAAAGAGATTGCGCCTATGATAAAAGGACTTCCTCTTGTTGCCCACAACAAGGCATTCGATGAAGGCTGCCTGAAAGCCGTTTTCCGCTGTTATCAGATGGACTATCCGAACTATATATTCCATGACACCTTACGCGCTGCCCGGAAAGCCTTTCCTTCCGCACCGAATCACCAGTTGCATACTGTGGCCTCACTTTGCGGCTACGACCTCACCCGCCACCACCATGCACTGGCCGATGCAGAAGCATGCGCACATATCGCTCTGGCCATACTTTAATCATGATCATTCTACCAAACGGCCCTGTCAACAGAACAATACAATTATCGGGAAGGTATAGCTACGGGGGTTATTCCCATTCTAACCGACGTATCTCACAGTTGTCCATTTTCGGAACCAGTTTATAATTTTTCTTGTTCTCCATCATGGCTTGCAAAAGACGGCAATAATAACCGTGACTGATAACCAATACCGTCTTCCCTTCATATTGTTCTTTAAGCCCGGCCAGGAATTTCCGGATCCTTTTATTGACCCGCGGAGCATCCTCCACACTCGAATCGAATACGGCACCGGCTATGGGTTTCCCAACCAGATTTCCCATGTCACGCTCCCTCAATAAATCTGTATATTGAGGTGTATAAGCCATGCCCTCCAACACAATGGATGCGGTATCCTTACAGCGCTGAAGATCACTGCATAACACTGCGTCAAAGCTCAGATTCATCACTTTTTCATGCATCTGACGTGCCTGTTCCTTACCCTTCTCGCTCAAATGTCCCGGCATCTGTCCCTGAAATATACCCATGGCATTTTCTATCGTCTCACCATGGCGCAAAAGATAAATTGTTATCATAACCGTACCAAAAATATTCCGTCCGGTCCTCCATCCTGAAAACAGGCAGCCAGAACCGTTCTTTCATTATTTCAGTCCAAATATACATTTTTATCGGAAATTATTTGCATCTCATCTTTTTTTATAATATATTTGTGATATCATTTTAATATCATCAAACTAATAGACTATGGAAACAAAAGAATTAAAGTTCAATGGTTTAAGGATAAACGGATTTCTGGCACTTTTTCTTTTCCTACTGATTCCTATTATCCTTATTGTATGTAGTTTCATCAAAGGGGGGCTCTTTTTCAACATTACCGGAGGAGTTCTGATTCTGCTCACGATTATCCTCAACTGCGGCTATATGCAATTGGAACCGAATGAAGCCCGTGTCATGGTTTTCTTCGGCCAATATAAAGGCACGTTTCGGGAAACCGGATTCTTCTGGGTCAATCCGTTTATGGAAACAAAGAAACTTTCTCTTCGCGCCCGTAACCTCGATGTGGAACCTATCAAAGTCAATGACAAGACTGGTAACCCTATTCTGATCGGCCTGGTTCTCGTATGGAAACTCAAGGATACCTACAAGGCCATGTTCGAAATCGATGCACAAACTATGGCCGAATCCGCCATGCCCGGTAAAAACGGAAAAGACATCAACATAGGCAATACCGTAGCCAACCGGATGAATGCATTCGAAAATTTCGTCAAGATCCAAAGTGATGCCGCCTTGAGACAGGTGGCCGGACAGTATGCCTATGACGACAACGAAGCAGAAACAAACGAACTGACTCTCCGGTCGGGCGGTGAGGAAATCAATGAACAACTGGAACAGAAACTGAACGAACGTCTAGACATGGCGGGAATAGAAATAGTAGAAGCACGCATCAACTATCTGGCCTATGCTCCCGAAATTGCAGCCGTCATGTTGCGTCGCCAACAGGCAGCTGCCATCATCAGCGCACGGGAAAAAATCGTAGAGGGAGCTGTATCAATGGTACACATGGCACTCGACAAACTGTCAGAAGACCAAATCGTAGAACTGGACGAAGAAAGGAAAGCTGCCATGGTCAGCAATCTGCTCGTGGTACTGTGTGCAGATGAAGCAGCCCAACCGGTAGTCAACACTGGTACCTTGCATCATTAATGGCATATCAAAAGGATTCATACACTAACATTTTAATTTGAGTTGGATTATGTTCGGATTTCGCAAAGGTTATCTACACATTTACTCCCACTTCACACGGGACGAAGGCCCTTGGGATTTCCTGATCGGCCTGGTTCTTACAATCGTAACCACTGTCTTTGTGATCAGCAAATGGAACAACGGTGACCGCATGGATACAGTCATGACAGCAGCGCTCCTGTATCTGCTGGCCATTCCTTATACCTGCTGGAGAGGATTCCGCTATTTCAGACCTCATTACGAGTCACGACACATCATGCTTGGCGGTACCATGCATAACTGGTTCTTGCGTAAGAAAGTCTTGTTTTTGCTCATCATCGCTTTCTTGTGGTGGATATCCTTTCTCTTCTGTAACCTCATCTACCTCGTTTTCACAGAATCACCCGACCATATCATACCCGCCCTTTGGGAATCCATCTTCCCGGAGTTCGGAGTGTTTCTTTCATTCATGGGGGCATACAGGAGTTATCAGGATTATCGTCTGTATTACAAATCCCTTGAACGGGAAAACAAGCAGAAAGGAGAATAGACTGAATGGCGAAAAAAGAAAATACGACCAAAAGTTTTGTATTGCGTGTGGATGCAGATACAATGGAAGCCATTGAAAAATGGGCAGCCGATGAATTCAGAAGCACCAACGGACAACTTCAATGGATTATACATGAAGCATTGCGCAAAAGCGGACGGCTCCCCAAAAGAACAGACAACGGGAAACAATCCATCTCTGATCATAACAAACCAGAAGTATAACCACGCACCTACTGATGTCTGAAACGGTTTCAGGAACTTCATTGCCGGAACGGTTTCAGACTTCCATGCTTTCTCCTTCACGGGTTATGTCCCAAAATCTTATACCACACGCATCCGTGAATTCCTTCATACGCCAGGCTGATTCGAACCCTCCAGCCACAAAATGCATGGGTACCAGCAGACCCACCTTGAACAGGCCGATAAACTGGCGGGCACCACGGGTATAGCCGTTACCGATACGACTGTCGACAGGAAACATCACCACATCAAACCGCTCAGTAACCTTACGGATATCTTTCAGTTCACCAAGATAACGTTTTTCCTCTTTCACGGGATCTACCCCCAGTCCCCAATTGCCAAACACTCCCGTATTCCGATCCTCATCATTCAACAAACGGGCATACCAGTTATTCAGATCACCGGCATGAAAGATCCTTTTTCCATCAGTCTCCACTATCCACGACACTCCACTGTCCGTACTTCCGGTTGCCGTCACACTGATTATCCCGTCTTTCCATTCACCTCCCTTGGCAAGCCAGACGTCAGCCTCTTCTTTTTGTGCCCTGCGATGTTTAAGAATATCCTTCGACAGGATATAATACGTACGCCCTTCCCTTTTCTTCCATTCAAAAACAGTCCGGTTGAAGTGATCCTCATGAAAGTGACTGGAAAAAACATATAACGGTTTACCGGCGTTCAGAAACCGGGACATGACATCAGCCGGATCCATCCAGTAATCAAATACCATGATCACCTGTTCCGTTTCAACAACAAACCCGCTATGGAAAATATAAGTCAAATTCATAAGTGGCATATTTTAGATATTCATCTGTTCCGAATAACTTGGCTTTTTCTATATCCACACTTTTGAAAACACTGTGGAAGGACTCATTATTGCAAATATAATCATTACATTTGCAATAAATACTACTTTATCTGATTTTTTGATGAGCACACTGAAAATATGGCCCAATCAATTCACTCTTACCTGTCGTTATATAAAAACATTCAGACAATCATCCGAATACGACCTGATAAAAATATAATAGACATACTGAACAAGACCGATCATCTGTTTCCTTCAGAAAAGATGAGACTGATACCTTTTCTTCTGCTGATTATCCTCTATATCAGACGAAATCAAAGTTTTTTGTGTATTTCATACAATAAAACAGCATGATAGACGTTTAAAATTTATTAATAAGACTTTAATCTTAACACAAAAACCATTTCAAAACAGTTATGAAGAACAAAACACTAATCTTTACCATGATGATGGCACTGGCTTCCTCATCGTATGTAAGCGGAGCCAACAAACCTAATGAACAGGAAAAATTCAGCGGCTACCTGTTCGCCTACTTTGAAGGCGGGGGGGATCCCAACCAACAGGAACATCTGCGTTTTGCTGTCAGTGAAGATGCCCAGAACTGGTATGCTCTCAACGGCAACCGCCCTGTCATCTCCAGCGACTCCATCAGCGAAAGCGGAGGTATCCGCGACCCACATATCCTGCGCGGAGAGGACGGACGCTATTATATCGTGGCCACTGACATGAAAACGGCCAAATACGGATGGAACGAAAACCCTGGCATCGTACTCATGAGTTCTGATGACCTGGTCAACTGGCGGCATTCAAAGATCAACCTGGCCAAACAGTACGCAGAACATTTCAGCGACGCATACTGGGTGTGGGCACCACAAACCATATACGACAAGAAGGCAGGCAAATACATGATCTATTTCACGCTGCAAAGAACTGGTGACGGCAGAAAGAGCCTCATTACATATTATGCCTATGCCAACAAGGACTTCACAGACTTTGAAAGTGAACCCAAGATGCTCTTCAATGCCAAATATGGCAGTATCGACAACGACATCATCGAATATAAGGGAAAATATCACCTTTTTTATAAAGGCAACACCAAAGACGAAAACGGCAAGGAATTCAAGAACGGTATCCAGCAGGCCACATCCAAATCACTCCATGGCAAATGGAAGGAGGACTTTAAATATATCGATGCCTACGCTGATACCAATACCGGCGTAGAAGGCAGCGGCGTATTCAAACTCAACGACAAGGAAGAATTCATTCTCATGTATGACCTCTATGGAAGCGGAAGATACGAATACCAGACGTCAAAGGATCTGGTACACTTTTCAGAGAAACCACAGTCATTCAGAAAAGACTTTTTCCCACGTCACGGTACGGTATGTTCCGTCACGGCTGAAGAATTGGACAGACTGCAACAAAAATGGGGATATGTCCTGACTCATAAATTTGAAAGTAACGGCAATCCGATCATACGTCACAAACATACCGCTGATCCGGCTGTACTTGTGAAAGGAGATACCTTGTGGCTCTTTGCCGGACACGACATGAACGGTAACCAGAACAACTATATCATGCGTGACTGGTTGCTCTACTCCACTACTGACATGAAGCACTGGACGGAATATCCTTCACCACTACACATTGATGAATTCAAGTGGGCCAAAAGTAAACAGGCATACGCCGGACATGTCGTGGAAAGAAACGGTAAATATTACTGGTATGTCAGCACCAACTGGTGTGGAATCGGAGTAGCCGTGGCTGACCGCATCACAGGACCCTACAAGGACGCACTAGGCAAACCTCTGCTCACCAACAAGGATTGCTTCGCATCCACACACAGCTGGGCCTGCATCGATCCGGCCATATTCATTGACGATGACGGACAAGCTTATATTTTCTGGGGCAACGGACAGTGTTACTATGCCAAACTCAAAGACAACATGACGGAAATTGACGGAGAGGTGCATCATATCGAAATCGATGCCGCACATCCCTTCACCGAAGCACCGTGGGTACACAAATACAATGGCAAGTATTACCTCACCTATGCTTCGGAATGGCCCGAAAAAATAGCCTACGCCATGGCTGACCAGATAGGAGGACCTTACAAACCTGTCGGTATCATCAGTGAAATAGCAGGTAACTCGAACACCACACACCCGGCCATCGTCAAATTCAAGGGACAGTGGATCTTCTTCTCACACAACGGCGGACTGCCTGACGGAACCAGCTACAGCAGATCTGTCATCGCAGAACCCATGTACTACAATGCAGACGGAACCATACGCAATATTCCACCTACTGCTGAAGGAGTAAAAGAAATCAAATAAATTTCCATTTTTTAAAGGGCTTTCTTGGGAAAGCCCTTTAAATTTATAAAGACACTCATCACCTTGTCAGATCTGTTTCTTCTTTCATCATTCATTTTTCAGAAAATAAACGTCTGGAAAATATTAGAAATTATCATCGGTTTGCAATACTATTCCCCTCTGTTTACAACCATATTTTATTCGTTATTAGTCAGCCCATATTCCATGAAAATTATCAATCTGACGTCTTTCGATAACTGAATATAGCCCATCCCCACACAACAATCGTATAAATAACCAATGCACGAAAATGAAACATCAGGTCAGCAAATGAACTTCCCTTCAAATACAGCATACGCATGGTTTCAATAAAATAGCGCAAGGGATTTATCCGGGTAATAACCTTTGCCCATTCAGGCATCCCGGCAACAGGAGTCAGCAACCCGCTCATCAAAATGAAGATGACAAGAAAGAAAAACATGACCAATGCAGCCTGCTGGGTGGTATCCGAATAATTGGACACGATGAGTCCTAAACAAGATACCAGCAGAATAAACAGTGAGGAAAACAGATAAATAAGCCATATATTACCTGCCGGTGACAGATCATAAATTTTCCATGCCAGAAACATGGAATAAGTCAGAATGAAAAGACCGACACACCAATAGGGTACCAATTTGGAAAAAATAAAATCAAAACGTCCTACCGGAGTAACATTGATCTGGTCGATCGTACCTTTTTCCTTCTCACCCACAATATTAAGTGCCGGAAGAAAACCAACTATCAGTATGAGTAACATGGCTATCAATCCGGGAACCATAAAAGCCTGGTAATCCAAATCCGAATTATACAAATAACGGCAAGACACATCAAAACCGGAATAGCCAGCCACTGACTGCTGAAAACTGCTTTCCTCTTTAAGCTCCTCTGAATAACCGGCTATGATCTGAGAAAGATACGAACTGCCTAATCCGGCTTTTACACCATTTACCGCATTGGCCGAAATCATCACCTGTGCTCGACCTTCCACAATAAGATCCCGTTCGAAATCAGGTTCTATCTCCAGAATAAAATCTGCATCCCCCGCTTCCATATCGCCCATTGCCTGACCGAACGTAGGAAGTATATTGACCAATGTAAAATAGGAAGAAGCTGACAGTTTATGTATCAGTCTTGAAGATAAGGTACTTCTGTCGTTGTCTATCACCGTCACCTTCAGGTCCTTTACTTCCTGGGTAGCTGCCCTTGGTATGATGTTTATCATGCCAAAAGGAAGAAGTACAAACACGACAGGCAGGATCATATGACGCATCATCTGCTTAAATTCCTTTTCTATCAAAAAACGTATAATCATAATTATTCCAATCTTGCTTTAAACAAACGAAATGAAACGACAAGCAATAGAACAGCCATCGTGGCCAGAACGAAGACTTCCTTCATCACATATTTCATCTCCACACCCTGAATCATCAGTTTGCGGGCAGCCTCCACATACCAGCGGGTAGGTATAACAGAAGATACTTTCTGCAATGCAAACGGCATACTTTCTATAGGAAATATAATGCCTGACAAATAGACCGCAGGCACAATCAGCAGAAGTGATAACAACATGGCAGCCAACTGACTGCTTACTGCAATTGAAATCAACAAACCCAAAGACAAGGCTACCAGAACATATAACAGAGATATCCCAATGAAACCTGTCAGACTACCGGCAACAGGAATATGTAACATCATAGTGGAAAGACATAAAATAGTAACCAGATTCACACAAGAAATCACAAAGTAGGGCACCAACTTAGCCAATACAATGTAAACAGGAGGAAGCGGTGAAGCCAGCAGTACTTCCATTGTCCCTGTTTCCTTCTCTCTCACAATTGAAATACTGGTCATCATCACACAAATCAGGATTAAGATAAGACCTATCACCCCAGGTACAAAGTTATATTCACTCCTTCCTTGCGGATTATAAAGCATTCGGGTAACAGGCTCTATCCGAAACGAGGGGCTGATACTGTACAACTGGGAATACTCTTGTAAATAATTCCCCAATATCTGTTGGATATATCCTGTACGTACGGAAGCTTGGTTGGGTTCTGTCCCGTCAATAAGGATCTGAATGCCGGCATCCCCCGAACGCTTCATGTTATCTGCGAAATTCTCACTGAACACCACAGCCATATCAATCTGTCCTCTGAGAAAAAGAGAATCGATGACCGTTCCATTATTCAATTCTGACGTAACCGTGAAATAAGGATTTGCGTCAATACGCTTGATAATCCGTTCTGTAACCTCGTCTTTTGACAAGTCATAGACAGCAACACGGGAATTCTTTACTTCTGTTGTAATGGCAAAACCAAACAAGACGATCAGGAGTACAGGCATGACCAGCAAGATAAGCATGGTACGCTTGTCTCGGAAAATATGATAAAATTCTTTCTGTACGAACGATAAAAACTGTTTCATTCCTCACCTCCTTTCAATCACCTGTACGCCTGGCTTTCCGGGCAAGTGCCAAAAAGACCTCATACATGGTAGACACCTCAAAATGCTGTTTCAAATTATGTGGCGTATCCAAAGCCTCTATCCTGCCATCTACCATAATGCTTACGCGGTCGCAGTATTCCGCTTCATCCATATAATGAGTAGTCACAAATACCGTAATGCCACGATCGGCAGCCTGATAAATCAGTTCCCAAAACTGTCGCCGCGTAACCGGATCCACTCCTCCGGTTGGTTCATCCAGAAAAACTATTTGAGGATCATGAAAAATACTGAGTGAAAAAGCAAGTTTCTGTTTCCAGCCTAAAGGTAGTGCTGCCACACGGGTATTACGTTCGGCAGTAAAACCCAATTCAGCCAACAGCCAATCGCTTTTCTCACGGATGGCTTTGACGGACATGCCGTAGATACCACCAAAAAGACGTAAATTCTCGTATACGGTAAGATCTTCATAAAGAGAAAATTTCTGACTCATGTAACCGATATGCTTCTTGACTTCTTCTGCCTGTCTGCATACATCGTATCCGGCCACAGTGGCTTTGCCGGCTGTAGGACGGCTCAATCCGCACAGCATACGCATGGCAGTAGTCTTTCCGGCCCCATTAGCACCAAGAAAGCCGAAGATCTCCCCTTCCCTGACCTGAAAACTGATATGATCCGTAGCAACAAACGTACCAAACTGTTTAGTCAACCCCTCAGCTATTATGACATAATTATCTTTCATTCTGTCGGCTCATTAATGACATGAAACAATCTTCTACAGTCGCATTCAAAGGGTATACACTGACATGAGTGTGACCTCTGGCATACAAATAATCCTTCAGCTGTTCCGACACAGCATCAGCATCCACCGTCACATGAAAGGTCTCACCAAACGAAAAGACAGTCCTAATCTCTGGATAATTGCGCAGATCATGGAGTAGAGAATGCATACTGTCACTTTTAACTGCCCATAACGTATCCGAATAAGCTGAAATGATTCCATCTGGAGTGTCAACAGTCAGAAATTTTCCTTCCTGCATCAAAGCTATGCGATCACACTGCATGGCTTCATCCATATAAGGCGTAGAAACGACAATAGTAATTCCATGCTGCTCTTGCAATCGTTTCAGCATTTCCCAGAATTCCTTACGCGAAACGGGATCTACTCCTGTGGTAGGTTCATCAAGGAACAAAATGCGGGGGGCATGGATAAGGGCGCAACTCAAAGCCAGTTTCTGTTTCATTCCTCCCGAAAGTTTGCCGGCTTTACGTGTCCTGAACTTTTCTATTTGAGAATAAATATCGCGAACAAGATCATAATTCTCTTCTATGGATGTATGGAAAATAGTTGCAAAGAAGCGCAAATTCTCTTCCACGGAAAGATCCTGATATAAAGAAAAACGTCCCGGCATATACCCGATACGACGACGGATTTCCCTGTAATCCTTCTTCACATCCAATTCATCTACCATCGCTGTACCTTCATCAGCCAGCAACAAAGTGACCAAGATCCGGAAAAGTGTGGTTTTTCCGGAGCCATCGGGACCAATAATTCCATAGATTTCTCCTTCTCTCACATCGAAGTCGAGTCCACGCAAAGCTATTGTCCTTCCATGATTGTAGCTTTTCCTCAGATTTCTGACAGATATGATATTCATTATGATCTCACTTAGAATTTGACATCGCCATACATGCCACGTTTGATAAAGCCGTCGTTCCTGACACTAACCTTCACAGCGTAAACCAGATTGGCCCGTTCGTCACGCGTTTGTATGGTTTTAGGCGTAAATTCCGCCTTATCCGAAATCCAGGAAACGACTCCTTCATATTCCTGACGTTCACCTTTGCCTTTGTCAGCATATACTTTAACTTTCTGACCTATCTTTAACATCGTCAACTGGTCTGCTGTAATATAGATCCGTAATTTCATTTTTTCCAGATTGGCAACCTTAAAAAGAGACTTTCCCGGCTGAACGAATTCTCCGGGTTCGGCATATTTGGAAATCACCGTTCCGCTGACCGGACTTGAAACAACAGATTTTTCTATCTGATCTTCTAACTGCGCCAACTGTGCTTCAAGACTCAAGCACTGACCGTCAAGACTCTTATTGTGGCTATTCAACTGCTCTTCAGTTGCAGAAAGTTGACGTTTGAGTACATCTATCTGGTAGTCGAGTTCGTCCACTTGTTTTTCTGTGGCCGCATCTGCCTCAAGCAAATCACCGAAACGTTTTCGTTCACGTTCCAGATTAATGATTTGTTGCCGTAATGAAGCCGACTGGCGTTTTTCATCTAGCCATTTACTGTCCGTTGCAGCCAATGTAGCGGTCAGCTGCTTCTTTTTCAAAGCCAGCTGTAACGTATCCACATAACCCAGTTTTTCATCTGCCTTCACATTCATACCTTCTTCGACTGTAAACGAAAGAAGTTCTCCGGTAGCCTGTGCTGACACAATGACCTCCGTTGTTTCAAATACACCGGATGCATCATAGGGTATATCATTGTTTCCACAAGCCGACAATACAAATGACAAACCTAATTCTAAAAAAAGATATGCTTTCATATTTTCCAGTCTTTACTGATTAATTGTATGCTTTAATTCATATATATTCTTCAACATTTCCATTTCATGCAATGAATGGTCTATGCGTGCCCGATTTTCCTTGGTAATTTCCTGTAACAGATCGTTCACTCCAATAACCCCATGTTGCAATTTGGCCTCAGCTGCCTGACGTACAGAAGTACGTAACCGGATAATATCAGAATCTTCTTCCATCATCTGATGATATTGGTTAACAGCTTCTCTTTCCCGGACTGATTGCAGATTATTGTTAAAAAGAAAAATCTCACGGGCCGTCTCTATCTGTTTACGGGTTAATTCCAATTTGTGTTTATCCGTCTTGAATGTATACAGCCGACCTATATTCCATGAAAACCTGATACCGACGATTCCATTCAACTTCAAGTCGTGATCGAACATACTGTCAAACATATCATACCCGGGATAACCGTAAACTCCTTGTGCAAAAAGACTCAGTTTCGGACGAAGACCGACATTCAACAAACGACTCTGTGCTTCTGTCTGCTGCATCTGCATGGCATACAGATTAAGCTCCGGACGCCGGTTATCAAAAGTCTGAGGCAAAGATGCAGCAGGTTTTTGCAAGTTAATGACTGACGCAGTATCCTTTCCTATAAAAATAGCCAACATCTGACGGTAGCTCTTTCGCATGGATCTTAAAGCTGTAAGATCCTGCCTGGCTTCCAAATATTCTGCCCGCATGACGTCTACATCTGATTCCATGGCTGTCCCATGCATCTTTCTGGTTTCCAGCATCCGACAATTATCCAGCAATAAGGTCTGTAATGTTTCATTTAACCTTATCTTTTCATCCAAAAGAAGAATACCAAAAAATAATTCATTCACACGACTGCGTATGGCATACATCTCCACATCTGCCTGAGCTACCTGCACTTCAGCATCAGAAGCCGCCAAATCCCGACGCGCCTTGATATGGCCACCATCCCAAATCACCTGATTCAGATCCAAAGCTATCTGATACTGGTCTTTAGCCATTCCTTTGTAATTAGGACTACTCTCTGACAACAGATGGCTAAGAACATCAGGCAGATCGGTAACTTCGGACTGATAGGATACTTGTCCACCCAAAGAAAGTTGCGGCCAATAACCACGTTGAATATTTTTTATGGTGTACTCTGTCGTCTGTCTAACAAGATCGTATTTTTGCAAAAGAGGATAATTGTCGCTGGCCATCTGCTGGCATTCATCCAATGTAAGCTGCGCATCAGCCGAAACAGACAACAACATCACGGCTACCCCCAAAATTGCCCTGAAATTTCTCATCTATGTTCCTCCTGTATTTTTTATTATACCATATATCATTGTAACACATCTGGTTACAACATCAAAGATAAAAAAGAAACAAAATGCAGTCAATGTTAGAATATTGCAAATATTGAGCAAATTCGACTTTTTTTAAAGCATAAAAATGTTCGGAACATGATTTACATATGAAATTATTGACTAATTTTAGACCATAAAAAATAACTGAACTATGTTTGGAGAAAATACAGGCCTGATACTTTGCACGAACGGAACACGTGAAGTCTTGATCAACGGAGAATTATTCCATATTGAAAAAGACATACTGTGTATTTCCTCCCCCATCATCGTAATTTATGAGCTGTCACGCAGCAAGGACTATACGGAATCAGCCATTCTGGATAATGCAGAAGTTTTCTATCAAATCATAAAAAACATGTTTGACATCATTGTCAATTTCAGGTTACACAATACGCCATGCATGAAATTAGATGAAGAATATATTGACATTTTTCTTAAAAGAAAAAATCTGATTGAGACTAAAAAAGAATACCTGAAAAAAGTTTCAAATGCAGACGAACAAATTATACTGAAACAAATCATTCATCTGAACGAGCAAGCTACCATGCTGGAATTTTTTCATCTGTTTTATAACCAAAAAACACTATCTCCCATATCTGTAGGGAAAAACAAAGCCATTGCTTTCAAGTTTATCTATTCCCTAAATCTGAATTATAAGACCCAAAGAAATGTAGGGTTTTATGCCAATGAAGTCAAGCTATCCTTAAGCCATTTTACCAGAATCATCAAAAATGAAACAAACAAAACGCCATCGGAGTGGATTGCTGACATCACTGTGATAAATGCCAAACTACTACTGAAGAAATCAGGAATGAATATCAAAGAAATTGCTGCTGAACTTCATTTTCCAGAACAATTCACTTTCAGGAAATTCTTTAAATCGCATGTTGGCCTTTCACCTAAAGAATATAGGCTACAGCATAAAGAAAACCAATAAAAGGAAATCTCCTAAACTATAACTTATATCAAACAAGAATAGCTCACAACTGCATCACATGCCAATATTAAAGAGCAGGAAACAGTTCCAATACTGTAACCCGGTGACACGAGTGGTATCAAATTCAATGACTTAAACATATCATATAGCGTCACATTGCTGTTTTTACACTAAATTTTACTATCTTTATCCACACTTTTCAAGCAAAAGAAATCCATAAAATGAAAAACGCAGTAAAATATATTCTCGCCCTGACCCTTTCCCTATTCTGCTCTCTTTCTGCCCGGACACAGAATTTCAGTCTACTTACATTACCAACCCAACAGCAATTACCCACAGCTACCATACATTGTCTTATTCAGGACTCCGAAGGCTATATGTGGTATGGTACGGAGAGAGGTGGACTTTATCGTGACAACGGTTATCAGATAGACGTTTTCCGACCTTCGGATATAGGCTGTAACGCCAAAGCTAACCACATACTCTGTATCACTGAGATGCGAAACGGCCAAATTCTGGCAGGAACACCAGAAGGACTTTTTCTCATCAACAAACAAAATTATACTATCACACAAACTACAATCGACAGTATCAGAATAGAAGCTCTGTTTACGGATTCCAAGGGAACGACATGGATAGGAACAGACCGAAGTATCATTAAACTAGGAACAGATCTTAGTATCATACGCACCTTTCCATCTGTATACAAAGGGGAAATACGCAGTGTCACTCGATTCTTCGAAGATCATGGGGGAAGGCTTTTCGCTCTTCAATGGCAAGGCGGAATACTGATAAAAGACAAAAATACGGAAAATTTTCTTCCCATGGAATGGAACCGTCTTTCATGGCCTACACAAATGGTAGAAGATGAAGAAAACCAATGTTACTGGCTGGCGACATGGGGCGATGGTATCATCAAAATGCATCTTAAAGAAAAGAAATGCCAGACTGAGGTTCAGGAGGCTACACAAAACTCTTACGGACGCCAACGCGGCTTTGACCTTATTCGTGACAAACATCAGGGATTGCTTTGGATGTCCACACCGGATGATCTGTATGCCTATTCCATTGCAGACGGCCGTCTTAAGCGGTTTGACACGGACAAATTCCTGCCGAAAGGGAAGAAAATCATCGATCAGATGCTGGAAGACCGTGACGGCTGCATCTATGTTGCAGGATATACGCCACACACTTTTATTATTTGTCCTGTGAAAGAACGTATTACGAGACTCGACATTCCTGCCATGACAGCCCTCACCGGTTACCCACTTCTGGCAGACCGTAGCATTATTGACAATGACTTCATCTGGATATGGCAAGGAAGAATGGGACTTTCTCTTTTTCATACCAAAGACCAGAGCCTGAAATTTACTGATTGGAAAACAGATCGTTGCATTCAAAAAAACAGTTCAGAAGGGAAAGGGCTGTGGGGATCACACGGACAGACTCTCTATCGGATACAACAGAACCAAGGAACGATTGAGCACCATACACTGACGAATGTTCCAAACGGACAGTCTATCCGTCATATTGTTGATGATAATCAGGGACACCTTTATATAGCAACCCAGACTTACCTATACCGCTACACCATAGCAGGAGGACAAATGAAACAAATTGCCACGTTGCCAAGTCATCCCATCGACATGACTGTCACCACCAACGGTAATCTTTATCTGATTTTCGAGGAAAAAGGTCTCCGGATCATTACAAAGCAAGGTGACATACTCCAGCCCCAACAACCTGAAGAGCATTTTACCGCACTGGCAGCCAGTCCGGACGGCACCGTATGGCTGACTGCGCTCAATGGAAACGTATATCATTATTTCCCATCAGACCGGCAAATGAAACGCGTTGATTTTCTTCACAACAGAAATGAAGCGCCTCTCCGTGATATCACCGTAGACGGAATGGGCCATGTTTGGACGGTCAGTGACCAGAAAATTGTAGAATGTAATCCAAACACCATGGCATTTCGAATTATTTCAGCTGCAGATCCGCAAATCAAAGTAGATTATTTCTATGGCATTGAAAATACAGATGCTTCACACCTTTGTATTAACGGAGCCGGTGCAATCTGTCTGATAGAATCATCCGCTGCATTGAATCAGGCCGGCACTCTTGTACAACCAATGGTTTCTGCCTGCCTGATCGATGGTTGTAAACAGATTATAGGACGACAGACAAAGGAAATCAAGCTTAATCCAGACCACACCACACTGAACCTGTATCTGACTACGCTTAACCATACAGCTACGGACAAAATTGTTTTTGCCTATAAACTCAAAGGTCTCCACACAGACTGGATATATGGCGATGTGGGACAAAACACACTCTACTTCAATCACCTTCCTAAAGGTCATTACCAATTGGAAGTCATGGCTACTGACCGGAACGGATGTTGGGGAGAACCTGCCACCATCCTGACTATTATCAGTCTGCCACACTGGTACGAAACGTGGTGGGCACGGCTGTTGTATGCCGCAATTATCATACTGACTATTGGAGGAATATGGCGAATGGAACAACGTATCAGCCTACTCCATCGTCTGATCCAAAGACGACGTCACGTAAAACTGGATGAAATTGAACTGAAAAGAGAAGATATCTCTTCTGATCACTGGAACGATGAGTTTATAAGGAAAGCTATTGCCAAAGTGGAAGAAAACTTGAGTCGGACTGACTATAATGTAGAAACCCTGAGTACAGACATGTGCATGAGCCGCAGTACATTCTACCGTAGATTACAAGAACTGACCGGGCAAAGCCCGACCGATTTTATACGTGACATCAGACTTAAGAAAGCAGCAACTCTGCTTCGTCAGGATAGCCATGCAACCATTTCGGATATTGCCAGAAAAGTAGGATTCTCCTCTCCAAAATATTTTTCAAAATGTTTCAGGGAAAAATTCGGAGTATTACCTAAGGATTTCAACCAGGAGCCTAACGAAAAAGCAAAGACATAAAGGTATACATTTGTTTCAAATCAGGTATACAAATGTTTCAAACCAACTGACACACCATAGTTTACGCGTTTCGTAACAGGGATATTTCTGATGAGAAAGGTTTCCATACTATCTTCGTTGAAGAAACGAAAAATTGGAAAACCACTAATAAATATTCCGCTTATGAAACGATTATTCACGTTACTTGCAACCGGCATGATGCTATATGCCGAAGGCCATGCCCAAGTATGGCCTAAACCGGAACTGGAGGCATCAGAATTTGTAACCGGACAGGAATGCTACCTGTTCAATGTAGAAGCCAACAGATTTTATACAGAAGGAAATGCCTGGGGAACACAAGGCAGTATAGGAAACACCGGTCTGAAATGTCGGTTCGAAAACTACGCCGGCAGTGATGGCACTGATGGTCAAATTGTCAGCATGACCAATTATTCCATAGTTAAACAACAATGGATGACTCCATATATCACCACTAACGGTGCCCTATACGTAGACGGAATTTCACAGGAAGACCATTACTGGCAGATTGTTCCGTCGGGTGACAAAACATTCAAACTGAAAGTATCCGCACCTAATCCCATATATAATCAGGATAATTATCCTGATGCCATGCTGGGACTTGACCTGTTTGAAGACAGTACACGTACTGTATTGGCTTCCATCCTGATGGAAGCAGAAGAGCCGGGCGAACACATCTATCTCACAGAATGGTGTATAGCAACGCCGGCAGCCTATGAACAATACCAACTGGATGTAGAAACCTACAATACAGCCCAGGCACTGAAAGACTTACTGACCGAAGCATCACAAAAAGGCAAGGATGTAACTGAAGAACAGACTGTATACAATAATACTGAAAGCACGTTAGACGAACTTAATGCAGCCATAAGCAGTGTGACATACAAGCTGCTGGAAGACCATATAGGTAATGCCAGCATTGACAATCCGATCGATGTTACGAATTTGTTTATCACCAATCCGGGATACGACAACAACAATAATGACGGCTGGAGCGGTTCCATCCCGGGTACCAACGTTTCGGAAAATGTACAGAATGCAGAATTTTTCAATACTAACTTTGATTACTATCAAGACCTGAAAAACCTGCCAGAAGGATATTATAAACTGAATGTTCAAGGCTTTTACCGTGCCGGACTACCGGAAGAAGCCATCACACACAAACAGGAAAACGAAGACAACTACATGTATGCTGAATTGTATGCTACTACTGGCGGAAATACAGCTACCCAAAAACTGCAAAGTATCTTTAACGAAGCTACAGACAAGCCACTCGGTACCAGTGGTGAAATTCTGACCGGAAGCTATTATATTCCCAACGGTATGGCTGCTGCAGGTACTTATTTCTCGGCTGGAAGATACAAAGAAAACAGCATTATCCTGCATATCACCAATGGCAAACTACGCATAGGAATAAGAAAAAACATCACGCTCAGACGAGACTGGGTGATATTCGATAACTGGTCACTGACTTATTATGGTACAGAAAATCCTAATCATCAACTATAATATATTAAAAATATAAAATATGAAAAAGATTCAGAATCATATACTTGCTCTCACTCTGGCTTGCATCCCAGCCGTTTCTGGAGCTCAACAATGGAGAACGGAAAAACTCAACCGTAATGTCGTAGCTATTCCTCAAAATACATCAGGCACCAACTATCTGATAAGTTGGAGAATGCTGGATACTGATGATGATTATACTACTTTTGATGTCATGAAAGACGGCGAGATAATCAGATCTGACATCAACAGTTCAACCAACTATCTTGATACAAAAGGAAGTTCTTCAAGCAGCTATCGCATCATTACCAAACAACATGGTGAACCCATAGATACAACCGAGGCAATCACTCCATGGAAGGACGTATTCATGCAGGTACATCTTGACCGACCAGCAGACGGTACCTTTCATGATGTCAGTTATTATTATTCACCGAACGATTGTTCCGTAGCCGATGTTGATGCAGACGGAGAATATGAAATTGTAGTCAAATGGAATCCCAGTGCAGAAGCCGACAATTCACAGGGCGGATTCACCGGACCTACTATCTTCGACTGCTATAAAATGGACGGAACCAAACTTTGGCGTATTGACATGGGACATAATATCCGTTCGGGCGCCCATTACGTCCCATTCTTGTTCTATGACTTTGATGGCGACGGCAAAGCCGAGTTTATTGTAAAGACTGCCCCTGGTACTATTGACGGTACCGGACGCTACGTAAGCGAAGCTGCTACAGATGAAAAAATCCGGCAAACGGATAATACTAAGGAACACCTCAATGCAGGCGGTCAGGTTATGACAGGCCCGGAATTTCTGACTGTATTCGACGGAATGACAGGACAAGCCATACATACCGTTTACTATAACCCGAACAGAGGTTGCTTTGTCGGTGGAGCGCCGGAATCAAGAACGGACATCTGGGGCGATGATTACGGTAACCGTTCAGAACGTTATCTGGCTACCGTAGCCTATTTGGACGGGCCGCAAGGTAAAGCCAGTGCCGTGATGTGCCGCGGTTATTACACAAGAGCTTACCTCTGGGCAGTGGATTTTGATGGTAAAACCCTCAGCACAAGATGGCGTCATGCCAGCCTTTCGAAAAAGACAGTCATGACCACCGGATCTGACCAGACTAAAGAAATCCGGGAACATGACCAAGCTACTTATCCTGAAGCCGAAATTTTCACCGCTTACGGACAAGGCAACCACAATCTGACTGTCGGTGACGTAGATCAGGACGGATATGATGAAATCATCTATGGTTCCGCCGCCATTGATCATGACGGTTCGTTACTTTGGACGACAGGACTCTGTCACGGTGATGCAATCCACATGGGCGACTTGATGCCAGACAGACCCGGACTGGAAGTGTTCCAGATTCATGAAGATCCACCCTACGGCATGCATATTTGTGATGCAGCTACAGGTGAATTACTGATACACAAAAAAGGTGGCGGAGATACAGCGCGAGGCATGGTAGCCGACGTTATGGACAAGCGAGGAGCTGAATTCTGGTATTTCGGTGATGCCAATATGTATAATACTGATGGTTCTATTGTCGGCGGTGCTATGTCTACTATCTTCCGTATATATTGGGATGGTGATGTATATGAAGAATTGTTGGCAGATATTTCACGCCACAACCAACCTTATCTCGAGAAGTACGGTGTGGGGCGACTCCTCATAGGCAACAAGCAGGTTTATGAACACGGATATAACGTAACCTGCAACGGAACCAAAGGTACACCTTGCCTCACAGCAGACCTGTTTGGCGACTGGCGTGAAGAAATGATATTCTACAACAATGAAGACAAACAAACCTTGAATATATTTTCTACCTCTACGCTTACTGCAGCAAGAGTACCATGCCTGATGTATGACCATACTTACCGAATGGCCATAACTTGGCAAAATGCCGGATATAACCAACCGCCACACTTGGGTTATTATTTGCCAGATGCCACACAAGCCCGATTCACCTGGCTAGATGACACACGGAAAGACCAGGAAATCAATTTGGGAGATAGTATCCAACCTCTAATCATGCATTATGTCAACTGTACAAGTGCAGCAGTCAGAAAAGTAATCCGGCCAAACGGCAGCAGTTATTCTTACCTGCCGCGACAGTTCTCTTTTGAGAGAAACGCTAAACTCTGTCAGATGACATTGTCAGGAACACCGACCGAAGCCGGTACATGGCAGTTTATCATAGAGTCGTCCAACAGTTCAAACGGTATAGCCACCTGTGACACCATACGGGTAAAAGTCACTGATCCTACCGGAATAAACGAAATCCCCTATGAGGAAACCAATATAAACCGCCAAGAAACCATTTATGACCTGCAAGGAAGAAAAGTCAATGATATTACGAGAAAAGGTATTTACATCATAGGAAAAAAGAAAATAATTATCAAATAAATCCACACACGTAAAATGAATAAATTCTTGTGTATACTGGGACTGGCCTGCTCTTTGGAAGCGGTCTCCCAGACTTTCAACCACTACATAACCACTGAAAAAACAAGCTGGCAGAAAAGCACTCAAAAACTTGAAAAAAAAGCTTCCGCCACACCGTTGATAACTGTCAGTGCAACAGAAAAAGGACATGAGTTTCGGGCTTGGGGAACCTGTTTCAACGAACTGAATTATGATGCCTTACTCCTGCTCAAGCCAGAAGAAAGAGAAAAAATCATGCACGATATCTTTTCACCGGACGGTGATCTTAAGTTCACCCGCGGGCGACTGACCATGAATGCCAACGACTATAGCCGTTCGTGGTATCAATGTGACTCTGTTGCCGGAGATTTCCAATTACGTTACTTTAATATCGAACGTGACAAACAAGTTACTATACCTTTGGTGCGTATGGCTCAGAAGTACCGGCCGGATATTACTTTCTGGATGTCTCCGTGGAGTCCTCCTTCATGGATGAAGATTAATCAGGACTATCCGGTGATGCCAAGCCCGTCCAACAGTGCAGACATTCGTCAGGAATATCTTTTGTTTGGCACCATCGGAGATTTGGATCCGACGGAGGTTGAAATGGCCGGTACACGTGAGGGAAAATTCCCAAAGCGTCTTGCATCTCAGGACTACATGATTCAAGATCCAAGATATCTGCAAGCTTATGCCAATATGTTTTCACGTTTTATTGACCTGTACAAAGAGCAGGATATTCCTATTGACATGGTAATGTATCAGAACGAGGCATACAGCTATACCGCATATCCAGGTTGTGCATGGACTGCTGATGGAACAATCCTTTTCAACCGTGATTATCTGGTGCCGACTATAAAGAAGAACAATCCTGATGTAGATGTATATATAGGTACATTCAATACCAACAGAAGGGATTATGTAGAAAAGATTGTGGGCGCTCTTGCAAAGTCCGATGACGGTACTGAACTTGTAAAGGGAGTCGGTTTGCAATGGGAAGGACGTGAGAATCTTGACTTCTTGCGTGAAAAATATCCGGATCTACATTTGATAAGTACGGAGAGCGAGTGTGGCAGAGGTCGTTTTGACTGGCGTTCGGGAGAACATACATTCTATTTGCTTCATGAATATATCGGTCGTGGTTGTAATGAATACTTTATATGGAATTTCATATTGTCCGACCGTGGAAGAAGTTCATGGGGATGGAATCAGAACTCCTTGATACACGTTGACTCAAAAAGCAGGACTTTCCGTTATACTGCTGAATACTATGCAGTAAAGCATTTCTCACATTTTGTAGAACCTGGAAGTACTATAGTAGGATTTTATCCTTGGAACAAAGAGAATGCCATGCAAGCAATTGCATTCCGTAACCCAGATGGGAAGTATATTGTAATAGCAGGAAACACTTCGGATAAGGAACAGGCCCTTACCTTTAAACTGGGTTCAAAATATCTGAATGTATCATTGCCTTCACATTCATTTAATAGTTTCGTAGAAAAATAAAGAAGTAAAGAAGTATGAATAAGATAAAATATGTAGTATTTATGTTTATCCTGTTGGTTCACAGTAGTTTGGCCGCATGTTTTGGTCGCAGAAACAAACTCCCGAAAGAAAAGCATATGTCTGCTTATCTCATGGTTTATCATAAAGACGCTGATCATGGTTTGCATATGGCAATAAGCAGAGACGGGAATACTTTTACGGCACTGAACAATGACAAACCAATATTTTCGGGAGATACCATTGCCATGCAGCATGGTATTCGTGACCCTCATATATACCGTGGTCCCGATGGGGCTTTCTATCTGTCAATGACAGACCTTCACGTATTCGGCAAGCGTGACGGATTCCGTCAGACAGAGTGGGAACGTGACGGACGGACATTCGGCTGGGGGAACAACCGTGGTATAGTCTTGATGAAAAGTCATGATTTGATTAATTGGACACGAGCAAATATAGACTTTACGGCCATGGACAGTTCTCTGTCTGATATAGGTTGTGCATGGGCTCCTGAAACTGTTTATGATGAAGAATCAAAGAAACTGATGATACATTTCACCATGCGTCATAAAGCAGGTATTAATTCATTATATTACGTTTATGTGAATGATGACTATAATCGCGTGGAGACTTTGCCTCAACTGTTGTTGCAGGCCCCGGGAGAGTCATACAATATTATAGACGGTGATATAGTGAAATACAAAGGCAAATATCATCTGTTCTATGTGTCACATGAAAAGGGAGCAGGAATATGTCATACTTCAAGCGATAATATAACAGGGCCTTATACTCCTGTCCCACAATATATCACACATCAGCGTTTGAGTCACGAAGCACCAAGTGTATGGAAGATTATAGGCCAGAACAAATGGAGGCTTATGTATGATATATATGGTGCCCGTCCTCATACATTCGGCTTTGAGGAGACCGATGACTTTACTTCTTTCACTCCTGTGGGACGTTTCAATGATGCAACAATGACAATGACAAATTGTGTGTCACCAAAGCACGGTGCGGTTGTGCATATTACGGAAGAGGAAGCAAGAAGGCTGGAGAAGAAATGGAACAACCAATAAACCCAAATACAAATGAAAAATCTTTTTACAACAGTTATTTTATTAGAAATGCTGTTACCCTCTGTCTGTGCAAAGACAGATAAGGATAAATTTTCTGGCTATCTATTTACATACTTTGAAGGTAGCGGTGAGAGAGGTACGCAAGAGCAACTGCGATTTGCCATTAGTGAGGATGCAAAAAACTGGTATGCGTTGAATGGTAACCGTCCGGTTATAGCAAGTGATTCCATAAGCGAAAGTGGAGGAATACGTGACCCTCATATACTTCGTGGAGAAAATGGCCGTTTCTATATTGTAGCTACAGACATGAATGTTGCCAAATACGGTTGGAACGAAAATCCCGGTATCGTTCTTATGAGTTCTGACGATCTTGTCAACTGGAAGCATTCAAAAATCAATCTTTCAAAACAGTATGCCGAAAATTTCAGTGATGCATATTGGGTTTGGGCACCACAGACAATATATGACAAGAAGGCAAAAAAATATATGATATACTTTACGTTGCAGCGAACAGGAGACGGACGTAAGAGCCTTATTACATATTATGCCTATGCCAACAAGGATTTTACTGATTTCGAGAGTGAACCTAAGATTCTTTTCAATGCCAAATACGGAAGCATAGACAATGACATCATAGAACATAATGGAAAGTATCATCTCTTTTATAAGGGAAATACCAAGAATGAAAACGGTAAGGAAATAAAGAACGGAATCCAGCAGGCTGTTTCAAAGTCTTTGCACGGCAAATGGAAAGAGGACTTCAAATACCTTGATGCATATGCAGATACACGTACCGGTGTGGAAGGAAGTGGTGTGTTCAAATTGAATGACAGTGATGAATATGTGCTTATGTATGACCTTTACAGCAGCGGAAGATATGAATACCAGACATCAAAGGATTTGTTTAACTTTACAAAAGAGCCTCAGTCTTTCCGTAAGGATTTCTTCCCTAGACACGGCACTGTATGTTCTCTTACTGACGACGAGATGGAGCGCCTGCAGCAAAAGTGGGGATATGTCCTGACTCATAAATTCGAAAGCAACGGCAATCCTATAATACGCCATAAGCATACTGCAGATCCTGCTGTGGTTGTAAAGGGTGATACCTTGTGGCTGTTTGCTGGTCATGACATGGAAGGCAACCAAAGAGGTTATGTAATGCGTGACTGGCTTCTGTATTCTACCACCGATATGAAGCACTGGACAGAACATCCTTCTCCGTTGCATATTGACGAATTCAAATGGGCTGAAAGCAAACGGCATATGCCGGACATGTCGTGGAAAGAAACGGAAAATATTACTGGTATGTCAGCACCAACTGGTGTGGAATCGGAGTAGCCGTGGCTGACCGCATCACAGGACCCTACAAGGACGCACTAGGCAAACCTCTGCTCACCAACAAGGATTGCTTCGCATCCACACACAGCTGGGCCTGCATCGATCCGGCCATATTCATTGACGATGACGGACAAGCTTATATTTTCTGGGGCAACGGACAGTGTTACTATGCCAAACTCAAAGACAACATGACGGAAATTGACGGAGAGGTGCATCATATCGAAATCGATGCCGCACATCCCTTCACCGAAGCACCGTGGGTACACAAATACAATGGCAAGTATTACCTCACCTATGCTTCGGAATGGCCCGAAAAAATAGCCTACGCCATGGCTGACCAGATAGGAGGACCTTACAAACCTGTCGGTATCATCAGTGAAATAGCAGGTAACTCGAACACCACACACCCGGCCATCGTCAAATTCAAGGGACAGTGGATCTTCTTCTCACACAACGGCGGACTGCCTGACGGAACCAGCTACAGCAGATCTGTCATCGCAGAACCCATGTACTACAATGCAGACGGAACCATACGCAATATTCCACCTACTGCTGAAGGAGTAAAAGAAATCAAGTAAATACACTATAATTTTAAAAGCCTCTGACACACAAAACAAAATTGTGCTACAGAGGCTTCACCTAAATCAGTTAAATGAAAACAATTGACTGATCATTCTTTTACCTTAAACTCCTTTATTTATTCAATGGACATTCACCTTGCTGGCATGGCATCGGACACTCTCCATGAGCCGGATGACCTTTTCTGCCACGCGGACCCACAGCTTTTTTACCTGCATGCTGACCGGCAACAGGACCATTCTGATACAACATCCGTACCTGACGCATGGTAAGGATCTTCTTGAATTTATCGTAATATTTCTTCTGAATATCCAGATTCTTTTGCTGACGTTCGAACCTGTCCTGCATCATTTTATCCATCTCCTCATCTGTCAGCTGAGCTTTATTCTGACGAAATTCCTTCGTTCCACGATTCTCTTTCAACGCCTCAAGATACTCCTGATACAATGGCATAAACTTGGCCATTGCGGCATCATCCAACATTAGCTGAGCAGCCTTTCGTTTGGCAATCTGTTCCGGATTCCATTCTTTACTTACTCCCTGCCCTGGAGTCTGTGCATAAATACCACTACCGATAAACAACGCGAATACAGCTGTTAAAAAATACTTTTTCATCATTTTCTGTTTTTGATTCAATGGTTATTATTTAAAAATATTATCACCCTCTTTCTGTATCTGTTCATTTGACATGACAGACCTGAAATAGGTTTATTCACAAAACATTTTTTAACTCACGCTTAGAAACATTCCCAATATTTATCGAAGTGGAAAAGATTGATTTTATACTAATTATAATTTATTATAAAATAAGGCAAAAAAAGCGATTTTATTTTTTTAATATTTGCCTATAGGACGGATTTTCATTATATTTGCAATTGAACATTCCTAGTCTTATCATGCGAAACTTTATCATTCCAATTGTTATATCCTTATGCTTCATTGTATCCCTTCCTACCGAAGCACGTAGAAAAAATAATAAACGGGAAAACTCACAATATATGCTGGCTCTTATGGAGCCTGATCAAATGGCAACTCCCAGCCATTCACACAAACTTGTTGACCCTATAACAGAAGCAAGCAGACACCGCATCACTAACGACAAACAATTCGGTATAGACGTATCAAGATATCAGGGTAAAATAGACTGGCAAGCTGTCAGACAGGATAAAAATGCCAGCTATGTATATGTCAAAGCAACAGAAGGTGCTTCATTGGTAGATAAGACATTCCGTTATAATCTGACTGAGGCCCGCAAAGCCGGTCTGAAAGTAGGATGTTACCACTTTTTCAGTCCAACTGTAGCGCCAGAAGTGCAATTCAAGAATTTTTCAAGTGTAGTTGATCTGAAAGAACACGATCTTATCCCCATTATTGATGTTGAAACACGTGGTAAAGGCAGTCTGGAGAAATTCTGCAAACGGCTGACTACCTTCCTCAATATGGTAGAAGAACATTATGGTGTTGAACCTATCATTTATACTTCCAGTAATTTCTATAATAAATATCTCGCTGGCAAATATACCAAATACAAATATATGATCGCCAGATATAAAGACGAAGTTCCGGAATTGACAGATGATATCAAATTCGTCATGTGGCAATTTACAGCCAACGGACGTATCAATGGCATAAACGGTCCAGTTGACAGAAGTCGGTTTATGGATGAATACCACATGGGAGACATCTTATTGAAAAAATGAAAATATCTTCATACTTCCCCCAAATGCCCCTACAATCTTGGAAAGGAACAGTCAAATACCTTTAATGAAAGAAATACAAATCAATCCACAAGCAATTACGAATATATAAAGAAAAACAGCAGGACAATCTGCTGTTTTTCTTTATATATTCTCAAAAACGAACCGTCACCAACACTGCTTCTCAAAAACAGAAGAAACTACCAAAATCAATGTGGCGTACGACCATAGAAATAGTACCACCAATAGGTTGTCCCAAACATCGTACGACAATAGTTGGCACGTTCAATTTCTATCTTATGTTGAGATTCCAAGTTCTGAAAATCACCAAAGTTTTCCTCAATAACAGAATCATGGAACACAACTGACGGATTGATATGCATACGACCGTATAAAACAAGAGCCTCTTTATAATATCTGGGAAGATTTTCATCAATCTGATAATAAACCGGCAAGATTTTCACAAATGAATCCAAATCGCCATCCAGCAAATAAGCACATAAAAGATAATCCTTTACTACAGAAGTGGCACATGGACGTACAGACAATAAACGGAAAAAATCTTTTGCATACTTTATAGACTTCCCCGGACGGGCACCAAGATGAACATAAAGACTGTCAGTCCACTTCTGGGTATAAATAGTATCCCCCGATTCAGGCAACAATCCTTCACTGCCTTGCAGTTGAGGATATTCAAACAAGCGTTCACCTAAAACTCCTTCCCTACTTAAAGCATAGGCTCGTATGGCTGACAGATTTCTGTCAGTCTGCAAGCTGGACTTTCCCACTTCCAAAGCCTCCTTAAAACGTCCGTCTACAACAAGTTGTTCTGCACGAAGACGATAATGGTAAACATCTGACGTATAACCAAGACTGGCAGTCATCAGAAACAATAAAAATAAAAGCAGGAAATTGGGCCATAAATAAGAGCAAATACCTTTTTTATCTACCTTACTGAAATCAGGATAATGGAGTATCACCCACAATAAACTGAAATACAATACACAATACAGTATCAATGCCCACCATGACAGATCGCACTGAACCCCTCCTTCACCATCAGGCACCAAACTGGTCAATACACCCAAAAGCAATGATGGAAAAAAATAATATAACGCTGTAAAACGTAACGGTAACTTAAGCAACTTCTTGAGACCAGTTGGCAACAAGAGCAGCAGAACAGTGATGATGACCGTCCCCCATCCGGCATTATAAGTCGTAAAACCATCCGACAACAGATGCTGTGCTGCAGCCAACAATCCTGACTGCATGACATACAAATACAATACAGTAAATATTGTGAAAAGAAAACCGCATGCTATTGAAATGAGGCGTGCGGTTCTCTTATAATAAATAGTATTATGCATTCTTTCTTATTACTGAAACTTTCCCTATTTTTTATTTTTCGGTCTTCGGTTCTTCCTTCACTTTTTTAAGCACCAAAGCTGAACGGGCCGGTAAATAAAGCTTAAGCCAACCTTTTCCATCGCGTTCAAGCAAAGGATCATAATTAGTGAAATGTCTTATGCTGTCATCATTCAGACCATGACCGCCATATTGCGTGGCATCTGTATTAAGAATGACATCGTAAGCTCCTTGAGGTACCATAAATCCGTAATCCGTAAACGAACGATTATAGCTGAAATTAAACACAAATACCATATCGTTACGGCTATAAGCCAGAACCTGGTCGCCATCGTTATGCCAAACTTCTACTACAGGTGTTTTCTGTATATTCTTCTCACTCTTGATCACACCCAACATATCACGGTCAAAATCACCAAGATAATGGAAACACAATTCCTTATTGTCAACAAGGCTCCACTGACGACGAGCATATTTGTAACTCCACCCATTACCTTCACGTGGGAAGTCAATCCATTCGGGATGTCCGAATTCATTTCCCATAAAATTAAGATAACCTCCATTAATGGTTGAAGCAGTCAGCAATCTGATCATTTTATGCAAGGCTATACCACGTTCTACGGCATAGTTCTCATCACCTTTCTTGAAATGCCAATACATATCGGCATCTATCAGACGGAATATAATGGTCTTGTCACCAACCAAGGCCTGGTCATGACTTTCACAATAAGAGATTGTCTTCTCATCTGCACGACGGTTTGTCACTTCCCAGAACATGCTGCTTGGCTTCCAATCCTCATCCTTCTTCTCTTTAATAGTCTTGATCCAATAATCGGGTATATTCATAGCCATACGGTAATCAAAACCGTAACCACCACTTTCGAACGGAGCTGCCAAACCTGGCATACCTGAAACTTCTTCTGCTATGGTAATAGCCTTAGGATTAACCTCATGTATCAAGCTATTTGCCAACGTCAGATAACAGATGGCATTGTCATCCTGATGTCCATTGAAGTAATCACCATAATTACAGAAGGCTTCTCCCAATCCGTGACTGTAATAAAGCATGGAAGTCACACCATCAAAACGGAATCCGTCAAAATGATATTCATCCAACCAGAATTTACAGTTTGAAAGCAAGAAATGCAACACTTCATTCTTGCCATAATCAAAACAAAGGCTATCCCAAGCCGGGTGTTCACGGCGACCGCCTTGATTGAAATACTGACAGGGATCACCCGCAAAATTACCCAATCCCTCTATCTCATTTTTCACAGCATGTGAGTGTACGATATCCATAATCACGGCTACGCCCTGACGATGAGCCTCATCAATAAGTTGCTTCAGTTCCTCCGGCGTACCAAAACGGCTAGATGCTGCAAAAAAGCTGGACACATGATAACCGAAACTTCCATAATAGGGATGTTCCTGAATGGCCATGATCTGAATACAATTATAACCATCAGCAACCACACGCGGAAGGACATTCTCACGGAATTCATTATAAGTTCCGACTTTCTCGGCATCCTGCGACATACCGATATGGCATTCGTAAATCAATAATGGAGAAGTATTGGGACGGAACGTCTTTTTCTTCCATACATAAGGTTTCTCCGGATTCCATACCTGCGCACTGAAAATCTTAGTCTCATCATCCTGTACTACACGACGACACCATGCAGGTATACGTTCACCGCATCCTCCTTCCCAATAGACTTTCAATTTATAAAGATCACCGTGTTTAAGAGCATTTTCTTTAAGCTTTATTTCCCAGTTACCGGAATTCTTCAAACGTTTCAGTCTGTACTGAGGCTTTTCCTGCCACTTGTTGAAGTCACCGACCAGATAAATCTCCGTCGCATTAGGAGCCCATTCTCTGAAAACCCATCCGGTACTTGTTTTATGCAATCCGAAATATAAATAACCAGTAGCAAAATCCGACAAACTTGTTTTTCCTCCCTGAGTCAGCTCTGCTATTTTGTCCACAGCATGCTGATGCCTGCCGGCTATAGCCGGTTCATAGTCTTTCAACCAGGGATCATTCTTGATGATCTTTAAAGTTTTGGATTCTGTCTTATTGATTTTTTTTGCCATAAGTTTATAGATTTTAGATTCAAAGTTTTTTCATATTAGTTACAGGAAGTTTGATCACCATCTTTTTCAATCCGGTTGATGTAACTCCGGGAGCATGTGCGTCTTGAGGAAAGAATAAAGCAAACATACCTTTTCTTATCGTTACAAAGCCATCAGCACTTTCCGTATAGAATGTGATATCCTTATCTTCATCATAAGGAGCTTGACCGAGTACGGCAACAGGAGCATACCCTATTTTTTCATCTCCGGTCAAAGGGATCTGAATATCTATCATCTTACGGTGCGATTCCAAACGGGCTTCCGATTCATTTTTGGACGTAATGGTCTGCACATTGAGCGACACGTCGGTTCCATCCAAAAACATCTTACCGTCTGGTAAGTTTTCCAAATCAACATTATCTGAGGACAAGAACTTCCATACAGCTTCCATATCAGAATGCAAAACCAGATAATCTTTAAGATGTGCCAAACTATCAACAATCATAGTGAGGATGTTTTTATAAATTAAACTTTTACAAAGATATTGAAATCTTTGAATATAACACTATAATTTAATCAGATTTTTCTCTGACTGTAAAAGGGTGACCAACTGGTCATGAATCTTACCGTTTGAAGCCAGCACTTCACGGGCATCCAAACAATCGGGAGATCCGCTGAAATCAGTCAGTTTTCCACCGGCCTGTTTCAATATCAGTGAACCGGCTGCAATATCCCATGGCCCTAAAAGGCCCTCTATGCGGGCTTCAAATCTACCGGCTGCAATGTAACAAAGTTCACATGCTGCAGCGCCTATAATACGTAAGCCCCCGACTGATCCATAAAGCGTACCGATCACTTTTGTAATAAAAGAGCCGAAAGCATCTGCACGATAAGGTAGACCCAACTCGATGAAAGACTGATCCATGCTGGATTGTGGACTCACGTGTATTTCTTTTCCATTAAGAAAAGCCTTGCTACCCTTATACGCCCAGAAAAGTTCATCACGCACGCATTCATAGACAACTCCGATAAGAATTTCCTTATGATCCCGTAAAGCTATACTGACACAGTATGGTGCATTATCGTGAATAAAATTCGTGGTACCATCAAGCGGATCTACAACCCAGCAATAAGGTTGACCGTCATAATCTCTTCCAGCCTCTTCCGTAATAAAACCGGCCTCCGGACATAACTGTCTGAGTCTTTCAACGATTCTGCGTTCTGAAGTCTTGTCTACATAGGAAACATAGTCATGACTTCCCTTTTGTTCAATCTTGTCAGCCGAAAAAGCCTCTCTCTCTGCTCTAATATAAGCGCCGGCTTCCAAAGCCAGTTTCTTGACTTCTTCTGTCAGTTTGTCCAGTTCCATAAGTTTTTATTCTTTATTTTCTATTACACCATGATTATATGTACCTTTTTGGGTTATATGTCCGTTCTTATCCTTGAGGACAAATTCACCATGACGTTCATTATTTTCAAAATAGCCTTCAAACCGAACACCTTCCTTGTCTTCCATAATGCCAAAACCATTTTTTTCACCATTTCTGAAAGTACCTTTAAACTTGGTGCCGTCAATCATTCGCAAAATTCCTTCTCCGTTCATCTGGCCATTTTTCCACTGTCCTTCATAGACATCACCATTACTCCAGACATACGTGCCATATCCATCGCGTTTATTGGACTTCCAATTGCCGGTATATGAAGCCCCATTGTTCCACGTAAACTTTCCCTGTCCGTTCTGTTCTCCATTTTTGAACTGACCTACATATTTATTTCCGTTGGCAAAAGTAAAAACGCCCTCACCTGTACGTTCACCCTGTACATAATCCCCCTCGTAAACATCACCGTTGTGAAACTTATAAATACCTTTACCGTGCTGAATATCGTCTACCCATTCTCCAGTATACTGGTCACCATCTGCATAATAGAAAGTTCCCTTTCCATTCCTCTGGTTCCCTTCCCACATACCTTCATAAACCGATCCGTCATGCCAGTCAAATATACCCTTTCCGCTTTTCTGATCATCTTTCCACTGTCCTTTATAATAAGCACCATTAGCATAAAAATATTCACCATATCCATCACGCTTATCTTCGTGCCAATTTCCCTTATAGACATCACCGTTATAAAAATACATGGTACCTTCACCTTGTTGATAATCCCTGAACCACAGTCCGTCATATTTATTATTATTCATAAAATAATAAATACCATGTCCGTGTTGCTGATCCTGAAACCATTCGCCTTCATACTTCTCACCATCCAGGAAAGTGTACACGCCATACCCTTGACGCTTACCCTTAACATATTCGCCCTCATAAACATCACCGTTCTCAAAAACGGTCTTTCCCCTACCATACGGTTTACCTTTGAAGAGTTCACCTTGGTATTCGCCGCCATCCTTAAATTTATAATGACCTATTTTGATTTCCTGCGACATCATCTGCAAGGAAATGGTTATCAACAAAGCAATAAGACTAATAGATTTATTTTTCAGCATTTCTATCTATTTGTAATTAATCTACTTAGAATTTAAATTGTTCAAAAAAGCTTCTGCACGAGCCAGGTCTTCCGGTGTATCAATACCTATTGTTTCAATTTGACTGATTCCAACCTTTATGGTATACCCGTTCTGAAGCCAACGCAATTGTTCCAATGACTCAGCGATTTCAAGATCACTCTGAGGCAATGAAGTAATCTCCTTCAGGACTTCAGTTTTATAGGCATATAAACCTATATGTTTATAATACGTATGCCCGGCCAACCATTCCTCTTTATCCTTATTACGTTGGTATGGAATAATAGATCTGCTGAAATACAAGGCCTGCATCTGGTTATTGACCACAACTTTCGGAGAATTGACGTTTTCAAGTGCAGACCATCCGTCTTCTGGTGTAAACGGTTTAACCAGAGTCGCAATTTCTGTTTGCGGATCATCAAAACAAGCCTTGACGGTTTCCAACTGCGAAGCTTGAATAAAAGGTTCATCTCCCTGAACGTTGATTATCACATCATAAGTTTCCTTCAAATGTGTATAAGCCTCATAACATCTGTCAGTACCGCTTTTATGATGTACGCTAGTCATTACAGCCTTACCGCCAAAATTTTCTACCGTCTGAAATATCCGCTCGTCATCTGTGGCAACTACGGCCTCATCCAATACATTGGCAACTTGCTCATAAACTCTCTGAATAACCGGTTTTCCACCTAATATAGCCAATGGTTTGGCCGGAAAACGTGTTGATGCATATCGCGCCGGAATGATTCCTACAAATTTCATTTCTAATATTTAATGATTACACCATACAAAAATACAAAAAAGATTTTGTTGACGACCATAAAAAGATTTATTTTGTAATCAAAAAACATGGAAAACATTTGTTTTGTCGCATTAGGCAGCAACCGGAAGACACTTCAATACCTGATTGAAGCTCAAAGGTTACTCATAGAAAAATTCCCGGATATCCGTTTCAGCAAGATACTGAAAACTCAGCCTATTGATTTCTGCTCACCGAACTGCTTTTACAATCAAACAGCCATATTCCATACAGATCAGAAAGAAGAATCTGTCACCTGTATACTTAAAGACATTGAAAAGCAAATGGGACGCAAGCCCGAAGACAAGAGTCTGGGCATCGTCATTATCGATCTGGACTTACTTGTATTCAATCACATCATCAAGAAGCCTGACGACCTGAACAGATTCTATATACAAGAAGGAATAAAAGAGCTTTACCCCACACTTCTCAGGTAAGGATAAAGCTCTTTTTGCTTATTCTTTATCAATCAGTTAACGTCCGTCTTAATTAAAGATCTCGTCTATGCCGCTGACTTCTTCTTCAGCAGAAGTTTCATCATAAGAAATTGTTTCACAAGGATCAAAATCTGCCGGCAGCTCAAATTTCTCTGATTCGGAATATCCCAAACGGGCATCTTTGAATACAGACTGGAAGAAATAGGCACTGATCGGCAAAGCTGCAGACGCACCTTGTCCATACGTCATGCTATTGAAATGAATATCGCGGTCTTCTCCACCGACCCAGCAGCCTGTAACCAAAGATGGAGTGAAAGCCATAAACCATCCGTCTGAATTTCGGTTAGTAGTACCTGTTTTACCACCCATATCGGCATTGACATTATAACGGAAACGCATTCTGCTACCCGTACCTCCATTCATCACACCCTGAAGCATGATTATCATCTTATATGCACTCTCTTCACTGATAACCTCATTCATTTTGGGTTGGAATTCCGCCACGACATTACCTTCGTTATCTTCAATCCGAGTCACTAGTAATGGAGCGGTTCGGATACCGTTATTGGCAAATACGGTATAAGCACTGACCATTTCGGAAACAGAAATCTCACAAGGCCCCAAGCACAAAGACATTGACGGATGAATATCACGGTTTAATACCCCAAACTCATGAATCAGTCGAACGAGGGCCGCCGGACTGAGACGGCTCATCAGATAAGCAGAAATCCAGTTATTGGATTGTGCCAATCCCCATTTAAGTGTAACCATCTCACCGTAGCGGGAGCGACTGCCGTTACGTGGCGTCCATGGTTTCCCTGCCACAATGTAAGTCTGCTGCACATTAGGAGCCAGATCACAAGGCGACATCCCGTTTTCCATGGCCAAGGTATAAAGGAACGGTTTGATTGTTGACCCCACCTGCCGGCGTCCGACTCCGGCCATGTCATATTGGAAATAGCGGTAATCAGGTCCACCAACATAAGCCTTCACAAAACCTGTCTTGGCCTCCATACACATAAATCCGGCACGTAGGAAACCCTTGTAATATCTTATTGAATCCATTGGTGACATGATAGTATCCACCTCGCCATGATAAGAAAAGACTGTCATCTCACACGGTGTTGAAAATGCTTTTTTGATTTCACTTTCCGTTGCCCCGTATTTCTTCATCATAATATAGCGCTCACTCTGGCGCATGGACCGTTCCATAATTTCATTGACTTCTTTCTGAGTCAACTGATTTGAAAACGGTCTTGTCGGCTGATTACGCTTTTCCTTATCGAAAATAGGCTGAAGATATCCAGCCACATGTTTCAACACCGCGTCTTCTGCATATTTTTGCATACGCGAATCTATCGTGGTATAGATTTTGAGTCCGTCTGTATATAGATTATAAGGTGTACCATCCTTCTTTTTATTCTTGTTACACCATCCATAAAGCGGATCCGTTTCCCATGCCAGGGAATCTTCATAAAACTTCTGTCCCTGCCATGAAGCATAATTGGAACGGTTCGGTTTTTTAGCCATCAGCATAGTACGCAAACGCTCTCTGAAATACGTAGCAATGCCCTCCTTATGGTCCACCCTGTGGAAACGCAATTTCAATGGTTCATCTTTATATGTTCTGGCTTCCGCTTCAGTCAGGTAACCGGCTTTGACCATCTGATCCAACACGACATTACGCCTGTCACGACAACGTTCGGGCTTGCGAACCGGATTAAAATAAGACGGATTTTTGCACATCCCGATCAACGTAGCCGCCTCGCACACGGACAGATTATTAGGATCCTTATTAAAATAAGTTTTTGCTGCTGTTTTTATGCCTACGGCATTATGAAGAAAATCAAAATAGTTCAGATACATAGTGATGATTTCTTCCTTTGTATAATATCGTTCCAGTCTGACAGCAATAACCCATTCTATCGGTTTCTGCAATGCACGTTCCATTGTGCTTTGTGCCACGTCAGAATAAAGTTGTTTGGCCAACTGCTGTGTAATAGTACTTCCACCTCCTGCATTTTCCTGTCCCATTATCACCCGTTTGACAATAGCACGTGCCAATGCACGGTAGTCGATACCTGAATGCTCATAGAAACGAACATCTTCAGTAGCCACAAGCGCCTTGACCAACCATGGCGAAAGATTTTCATAGTCCACAAAAATGCGGTTAGCCCTACTGTACGACCAGGTACCCAAAAGTTTGCCGTCAGAAGAGAGGGCCTGTGAAGCATATTTATTGACAGGATTTTCCAATTGTTGCAGATTGGGCATATAACCGATCCATCCTTTCCATATTGCATAAAAAGCTCCGGCTATCCCACTCAAAGAAAGAAACAAAATTACCCACAGCGTGATAATAAATTTTTTTCTCATACTATTACTTTATCCAGTTATTTATATTTTTGTCATTACGCCAATAGGTTGCAAATTTACAAATAAAGTTTTTAAAAGCCGATGTAATTACAAAAAAGTTTCTAAATAAGCAATCGGCATAATCTGAATTACGTTTTTTTTATTACCTTTGAAGCATATTTAGTTCTATCTATTTGAAAAATCATGTTCAAAATGGAAAACAGGAGTTTGGTGACCATAGCCGAGCATTCTAAAGAGAAAATCATGTATCTCATCAGAATGGCTCAGGAGTTTGAGAAACATACCAACCGTAAAATTCTGGATGGTAAAGTAATTGCAACCTTATTTTTCGAGCCTTCAACCAGAACAAGACTCAGTTTTGAAACAGCAGCCAACCGGCTGGGAGCACGTGTCATCGGTTTTACCGATCCCAAAGTGACAAGTTCCACCAAGGGCGAAACTCTTAAAGACACAATCATGATGGTCAGCAACTATGCTGATCTGATTGTCATGCGCCACTATCTTGAAGGTGCGGCACGCTATGCATCAGAAGTTTCTCCTGTGCCCATTATCAACGCCGGCGACGGAGCCAACCAGCATCCTTCACAGACCATGCTGGATATTTATTCTATCTATAAGACACAAGGTACTTTGGACAACTTGCAGATATATATGGTTGGCGACTTGAAATACGGACGTACGGTTCATTCTCTTCTTATGGCTATGCGGCATTTCAATCCGACATTCCATTTTATTGCCCCAGAAGAATTGAAGATGCCAAACGTATACAAAGAATACTGTATACAACATCATATTAAATTTGTAGAACACACAGATTTCACCGCCGAAACCATAGCAGATGCGGACATTCTTTATATGACACGCGTACAAAAAGAACGTTTCACTGACTTGATGGAATATGAAAAAGTGAAGGATCTTTATCTGCTTAAACTCGACATGCTTAAAAAAGCCAAGGACAATATGCGGATTCTACATCCATTGCCCCGCGTCAATGAAATAGAATACAGTATTGATGACGATCCACACGCCTATTATTTTGAGCAGGCTCATAACGGTTTGTTTGCTCGTCAGGCGCTGATTTGTGATGCTTTAGGCATTACGCTTGACGATGTCATCAACGACAAAACCATTATCGAATAAGTTTTCGCGTTAATTTACATAAGATCATGAAAAGACAAGAACTTTTAGTTGCCGCTCTCGAAAGTGGTACTGTTATCGATCATATTCCTTCAAGCAAACTGTTTGAAGTCATCAATCTGCTTCACCTTGAAAAGATGAAGACCTCCATCACAGTGGGCTATAATCTGAAAAGTAAAAAGATGGGGCACAAGAGTATTATCAAGATTGCCGGTAAATTCTTTTCAGACGAAGAACTTAACCAACTGGCTGTAGTCAGTCCGAACGTAACACTCAGTATTATCAGAGATTACGAGGTAGTAGAAAAGAAAGAAGTGAAATTACCGTCAGAACTGAAGGGAATCGTCAAATGCGCCAACCCCAAATGTATCACCAACAACGAACCGATGAAGACTCTCTTCCATGCCGTTGATATGGAAAAAGGTGTCCTGAGATGCCATTATTGCAATAAAGAGGTCAATCTCGATAATGTTAAACTCATTTAATTAAGTTTATCACGATGAAACAGGACTGGAAGCCAGGTACCATGATCTATCCTCTGCCGGCTTTGCTCGTCAGCTGCGGAAGTTCACCTGAAGACTACAATCTGATTACTGTGGCTTGGGCTGGAACACTGTGTACCAACCCGCCCATGTGCTATATTTCTGTACGTCCGGAACGACATTCATACGAACTTATCAAGAAAAATATGGAGTTTGTCATCAATCTGACTACGGAAGATCTGGCTTTTGCCACTGACTGGTGCGGAGTACGCTCCGGACGGGATTACCGCAAATTTGAGGAAATGAACCTGACTCCAGGCAAAGCCCGTATGGTAGCAGCCCCGATCGTTGAAGAATCACCACTGAATATCGAGTGCAAGGTTAAGGAGATCATATCTTTAGGATCACACGATATGTTTATAGCCGATGTCGTCAATGTCAAGGCTGATGAACGCTACCTGGATCCGGAAACCGGAAAATGGGAACTGGACGCCAGCAATCCTTTGGTTTATCTGCATGGCTCCTACTATAGTCTGGGACAGAAAATCGGCAAATTCGGCTGGAGTGTAGAAAAGAAAAAGAAATAAAACTCACCAATACATTAATAGAATGAAAACAGACAACACCTTGTTCGATCTTATCGAGAAAGAACATCAGCGCCAGCTCAAAGGCATCGAGCTGATTGCATCAGAGAATTTCGTCAGCGATGAAGTCATGAAAGCCATGGGTTCATGGTTGACCAACAAGTACGCTGAAGGTTATCCGGGTAAGCGTTATTACGGCGGTTGCCAGGTGGTAGATGAAGTGGAAAGCCTTGCCATCGAAAGAGTATGTAAACTCTTCGGTGCGGAATACGCCAACGTACAGCCTCATTCAGGCGCACAGGCCAATGCTGCAGTTTTCCTGGCTTGTCTGAAAGCCGGCGATACTTTCATGGGCTTAAATCTTGATCACGGCGGCCATCTGTCACATGGTTCTCCAGTGAACACATCCGGTATCCTTTATCACGCTATCGGTTACAACCTCAACAAGGAAACCGGACGTGTGGATTATGATGAAATGGAGAAACTGGCTTTGGAACACAAGCCCAAGATGATTATCGGTGGCGGCTCAGCCTATAGCCGCGAATGGGACTATGCCCGTATGCGCGAAATTGCAGACAAAGTGGGTGCCATCTTTATGGTTGACATGGCTCATCCTGCCGGACTGATCGCAGCCGGATTACTTGAGAATCCGGTTAAATATGCCCACATCGTTACTTCTACCACTCACAAGACGTTGAGAGGTCCGCGTGGCGGTATCATCCTGATGGGTAAGGACTTTGACAATCCATGGGGACTGACTACCCCGAAAGGCGAAATCAAGAAGATGAGCCAGCTGCTCAACAGTGCCGTATTCCCGGGTATACAGGGCGGACCGCTTGAGCATGTTATTGCAGCCAAGGCAGTAGCTTTCAACGAAGCACTTCAGCCTGAATTCAAAGAATGGGCAAAACAAGTTCAGAAGAACGCCAAGGTTCTGGCAGACGAACTGATGAAACGCGGTTTCCATATTGTCAGCGGCGGAACAGACAATCACTCCATGCTGGTTGATTTACGCAGCAAATATCCGGATCTTACTGGTAAGGTGGCTGAGAAAGCACTTGTTGCAGCTGATATCACCGTCAACAAGAACATGGTGCCATTCGATTCACGCAGTGCATTCCAGACTTCAGGTATCCGTCTTGGTACACCTGCTATTACTACACGCGGTGCAAAAGAAGATCTCATGATCGTCATTGCTGAATTAATAGAAAAGGTTCTGAATGCGCCAGAAGACGAAAATGTTATTTCTGCCGTACGTAAGCAGGTTAATGAAATCATGGCCGGTTATCCCTTGTTTGCATATTAATCCAATATAGGAAACAGAATTATATGCTATATTATTATTAAAAAACGTGCCGGAGTTTCTTCCGGCACGTTTTTTAATAATACATGAAATGCATTTGTCTTATGTAGCATCACCACATATTTTGGATGAAACTAATTTAATCCTATTTTAACTCCAATGCAATAATACTCATGGCTGGCATTTTGACTGTCAGCTTACCCTTGGAAATCTTGAAGTCCTTAAAATCTACAGGTTTCACTGTTTCCGGTTTTTCAAATGAATTAAGAGCATCTACTGAAGCTGCCGTAAGTATCTGTCCGCTCACAGTCTTTTGCTTTAAACCGCCAAGATCTATCGTGACATTCTCTTTGTCCTTCAAATCCACATTGGCAAGAGAAATATGAACAACTCCCTGAGCATTGACAGACGCTGTAGCACTTACCAAGGGCATCATACGCGTTTTACCTTCCTTACCCATTTCCGCTCTGACAGACATGGAGTCACACTTCAGTTCCATCGGAATAAATGTGGCATCCTGATGAACATTATACATCTTGAAAACATGATAAGAAGGCGTCAGTACCATACGGTCTCCCTTTGTCAATATCATACTCTGCAGCACATTAGCAATCTGGGCAATATTGGTCATCTTGATACGTTCCGTATACTTATGGAAAACGTTCAGCGACAAAGCTGCTACAAATGCGTCACGCATTGTATTCTGCTGATAAAGATGTCCGCTAATGGTTCCTGGTTCCTCATCCCACCAGGTTCCCCACTCGTCTACCATCAGTCCCACACGTTTACGTGGGTCATATTGATCCATAATTTTGATATGGGCTTTCAGACAATTCTCTATATCAAGACATTTACCCAATGTCCAATAATAATCTGCCTCTGTAAAATCTGTTGCCGAGCCCTTACTTCCGCTCCATCCGGACACTGTATAATAATGTAATGACAAACCATCCATCAGTCCTCCCGCTTGCTTCATCAGCGTTTCGGTCCAATGCAAATCATATTCACCTGATCCGCTGGCTATCTTAAATAGTCTATTACCATTATAACTGCGACAATAAGTCTGATAACGACGGTAGAGATCAGCATAGTATTCCGGACGCATATTGCCGCCACATCCCCAGCTCTCGTTACCTACACCTATATATTTTACCTTCCAGGGTTTCTGTCTGCCATTGGCTTTACGGAGTTTGGCCATCGGACCGTCTTCTGCCGTCATATACTCTACCCACTGAGCAGTCTCCTGCACGGTTCCGCTACCCACATTCATAGAAACATAGGGCTCACAACCCAACAATTCACAAAGATTAAGGAATTCATGTGTACCGAAACTGTTATCCTCAACTGTACCTCCCCAGTTATTATTGACCATTCTCGGGCGGTTTTCCTTCGGACCTATTCCATCCATCCAATGGTATTCATCGGCAAAACAGCCTCCCGGCCAACGCAAAACCGGTACTTTCAGATCCTTCAACGCCTGAAGTACGTCGTTACGGTAACCATCCGTATTAGGAATGTCTGAATTTTCACCCACCCAAAGGCCACCATAAATACATGTACCAAGATGCTCGGCAAATTGCCCGTAAATTTCTTTGGGGATCTGCACTTTAGCCTGTTCCGGGAATAAAGTAACCTGCGCTTCTTTCTGCGCAAACAGAGGCATTGCTCCAATCAGCAAAGCCATTCCAAACAAAGGTTTGATTTTCATAGTCTGAACTCTTATTATTTGTTTACAATTCGCAAACATACATAAAAAAAGTGTAATGACCACATTTTTGCCTTTTTTTTACCTGAAACAGCTAATTTCTTTTTCTTTCAATATCTCCAAACAAATCAAAACACACTTCGTATATTTCAATCGACATTATTATCCTATATACCCTTATTACCGTTTTTTCAAGGCTATTCCGGATAAAATATGTAACTTTGCAAAGTTTAATTTAAGCATCAAATATTATCATGACAACAATGTTACCCAAAAGGAAACGGGCACTTATAGCAGTAACCCTTCTCCTCCTTATCCTGCTGATTCTGGTATACCGATGGTTCCTTGGTGCAGCATTCAATCTTGACCACACGGCCTATATCTACATTGACAACGATGATACGAAAGATTCCGTTTATGTCAAGATAAGCCAGACAGCCAATCCCAAAAGCATGATAGGATATACCATTCTATCTACCATTTCACCTAACCATATTAAAAGCGGAAGATATGCGGCTACGACTGATGAAAATATGATCAGTTTCTACCGCAAGCTGAGAAGCGGAAGGCAGACTCCGGTCAGTCTGGTCATTCCCAGCGTACGGACAATGGATCGATTGGCAGCCGCTCTCGACAAAAAACTGATGTTGGACTCAGCAACCGTTGCGCGTGCTTTCACCGACTCTGTATTCTGCAGCAAGTATGGATATGACACCGCAACACTGGCATGTCTGTTCATTCCCAATACATACGAAATATACTGGAACACAAGCCTGGAAGATTTCATGCAACGAATGATCAAAGAAAACCAGAATTTCTGGTCGGACGAACGTCTGAACAAAGCACACGAAACCGGTCTGTCCTGCAACGAAATCATTACGCTCGCTTCCATAATTGACGAAGAAACCGCCAACAACGCCGAAAAACCGATGGTAGCCGGCATGTATCTTAATCGTCTTAAACAAGGTATGCCTCTACAGGCCGATCCTACGATTAAATTTGCACTCAAGGATTTCAGCCTCAGACGTATTTATCACAATCACCTCAACATAAACAGTCCTTACAACACTTACCGTAACATCGGTTTACCTCCGGGCCCTATCCGTATTGCCAGCATAGCCGGTATTGACGCCGTCCTTAACCACGTCAAACACGACTATCTCTATATGTGCGCCAAAGAAGATTTTTCAGGTACACATAATTTTGCACGTACTTATGACGAACATTTACGCAATGCCGCACGCTATTCTGAAGCACTCAATAAAAGAGGAATCAAATAGTAAAATACATGTGGACAAAAACAATTCAAGGCCGGGCAATCACTGTCCAGCCTTGAACACATTCTAACTTAACTAATATATGAAAAAACCTGTTTTTACCTTAACAACCTACCTTTTATATATTGAAATGATTAGCGACTACTGTATATATATATATCGAAATGATTAGCTACACAATCTGATTACGCGTTTACGTATACTCATTTTTGACCGTTTGATATTGTATTCGACGCTGCGGTCAGTAATATGATATTTCTTTGCTATCTCCCTGTATGTACATCCCTCCTCATGAAAATCATAAAAAATAGCCTTTCTGGATGCCGGAAAACGTTTTATCGTTTCACCGATAATCTGGAACAGTTCTTTATGACACATCTCTGTCAACTGGTCATCAGTGATACTGTCAAGAGAAAGTGCGACTGTTGACAGTACACGTTCTGCACGCAACCGTCTGCGCAACACATCCCAAGCCTGATTACGAAGCATCGTATAAAAGTATGAACTGATACTATATTGAATATTCTGCTCATCTCCCATTTCTATCAAACGAAGAAAAACATCACTGACAATATCCTCGCATTCCTCCACATCCAATTGCGTAATAGAACGAACGAAGAATACAGCCTTGTTATAGTGCTTCTCATACAATGTTGCGTAATCTAATTCATTTTTCATGATATTCTAAGGTTATTTCGTTTCTCGATGCAAAAGTAATTTCCGTTCTTTTAAATGGCACGACAGAATGTTGCGGATGTATGTACGAGATGATGCTATACTAGCAAATACAACATTTTATACATACATCTGCAACATTCCGTACATATAAAACCCTCATTTTTTACCCCGACTTGCATATAAAAAACATTTTTAACACTTATCTTTGTATATCAAAAAACAATCAATGCCATGAAACGCTTTCTGATTTATCTGCTTTCAGGACTGCTCTGTCAGGTTTCTTTCTGCAACGGACAACAACATCTGTTCAGACTTCTCAATACCCAAAACGGACTATATAACAATCAGGTCCGCTTCATTCAACAACTCACAGACGGACGTATACTTTCCTATACGGAAGGTATGTTTAATCTATACAACGGATTTTATTTCGAACAGTTATCCTGTGACCTTACCCACACTATTCCACTCGGCATGCACAACCAATGTACGGCTTATGACGGGGGAAACGGTCTTTTATGGGCAAAAGACTTTTTCAGACTTTACCTGTTCGATACCCGTACATACAGATTCTGCACGGACATCAAGGAAAGGTTTAAGAACGCACAGATAAAGGAACCGTTCAGGGACTTTATTCTGGATGATGACAAAAACGCATGGATCATCACTGAATCCGATCATCTTTACCGATATGACTGGAAAAATAAAGCCAAATTCATATACCAACTTTCACCTGAAGAGAAAACAGAAGGTATCAAAATCCAGGAAGTCATACAAGGCGGTCCTTTTCACCTGATCTTCATGAACAACGGCCGCATATATTGTTGGGAAGAAAAAACTGCACGGATCATTTCTATCGACGACACCCATAATGATGGCGTCCCATCGGACTATTTCCGCGTAAAAGGACTCCGTCAAGATACCCAACACCTTCTTTTGGCTTTCGGAAATCAGACCGGCATACTATACCAATATAATATTTATACGAGAGAATGGAAAAAAATCCTGGAATGCCAATATATCAATGATATTCAGAAAGACCGGAAAGGACAGATCTGGCTGGGCGGAAAAAGCGAACTTTTCTGTCTTTCTCCCGATTTGAAAATACGTCTTCAGCTTGACCATTTTCAATTGCTCCATAACAGCACAGTCAGCGATGACATCATGTCCATTCTTATTGACAGCAACCAACAATTATGGCTTGGCATGGGAGCCAGCGGCATTTTGCAAGCCATATCCTCGGAAAATTATCTCCAGAACTATTCTAATCTGGCGTCATCCCATGCAGCCAGCAATCTGATCCGTTCACTGCAACCTTACAACAAAAACGAACTTTTGGCAGGTACTATGGGCGGTTTATTCCTTTTCAATACTTCCGACAAGACCTATCGCGTCTTCCGGAATGAATTGTCAAATACCTACTGCACCGACATCAAACGCGACAACAAAGGGCGTTACTGGATCAGCAGTCGACGTGGCCTTCTCTGTTTGGATGGTAAAGCAGTCACCATCTACAACAGGCAGCGTCTCAAACAGATGACATCTGAGATTGTCCGTTTCAGTCTCCCACTAGCAGACGGCCGTATATTATTGTGTAACGGTCTGAAAGATATCATTCTCTTCAACCCCGAAACAGAACACTGTATCCGTCCTGATCTTCACTCACCTGAATTCGAACGATGTCGTGCACTCAGCTTCGCCATCGAAATCACACCCGGACAAATCATCCTGGGAAGCCAAAGCGGTATATTCAGTTTCCACACAGACCGTAATAAACTAACTGACCTTGATTGGGTCAAGCCTTGGGAAAAATTCAGCAATAAATATAATTGTGCCTATATCAAGGACAACCGTCTATGGATAGGTACACAAAACGGCCTGCTTTACCATAACTGTATTACAAAACAAACTGTCAGACTTAGTACTGAAGACGGTCTTCCCAACAACTGTATACAAGGGATCATCAGTACGCCAGAAAATGACTACTGGATTTCCACCTCCAACGGTATAAGCAAGCTAAGGCCACAGAATGACAGTAATTTCGTAGTAGTGCGTCTAGGCAAAGCCGATGGTGCACCGTCATGCGAAATGATGGAACAGTCCATAGCCATCATGCCTGACAAGCATGTCTATGTAGGAAGTGTCAATGGCATTACAGATATTTCTCCAGAAACAACAACCTATCCCGACAAAACACTCAAACCTTATCTGGTAGGACTGCGTATCATGAATCATGAGATCAATAACGAAGGTATTTTCCAAGACCGCCAGATTCTGCCGGAAGGTATGACTCATACCAATAAAATCATACTCAAATACAACGAAAACTTCATTGATTTCAGATTCTCTGCTCTTAACTATGAGATGCCACAACGTACCTATTACCGTTATCGGCTGGACGGTGTAGACAAGACATGGAATTACAGTATCTCAGCCACAGGATTGTGTACGGCTTCATATACCTCGCTCTCTCCGGGAACTTACCATCTGCAAGTTCAAGCCTCCTTGGGGCCTGAAAAATGGGGGGAAACCAACGAATGGGTTCTGGAAATCAAACCACCTTTTTGGAAAACATGGTGGGCATATACCCTATATACCATTCTGTCCATCGCACTGGCTGCTTTCATCATCGAACTATACATCGCAGATAAACGGTCAAGAATGATTGCTGAACAGGAAACCCTGAAACGACAAAGGGAACAACAGCTTGATGAACTCAAATTCAGATTTTTCACCAATATCAGTCATGAATTCCGTACCCCACTTGCACTGATCATCACACCTTTGGAGCTTTTGATCAAACGGACTACAAACGAAAGCATCAAAAACGAATTGGAAAAGATCCTGCACAGTGCCAAGGATCTGCTCAGCCTGGTCAACCAGCTGCTCGACTTCCGACGACTGGAACAGAAAGGCGAACAACTGAAACCGGCTGCCGTATCAATCAAGTCCTTCATCGAGAGCAACGTATCACGATTCAACGAACTGACCAAAGAGAAACACATTAACCTGGTGTGTGAATGCCAGTTTACAGACGAAGACATTTTTTATCTTGATTCCGAAAAAATCACCCGTGTAATCAACAACCTGCTCTCCAATGCCATCAAATTCACTTCTGAAGGAGGACTGATAAGCATACAGGCAGGATGGACCGGTATCAGCCAGACCCATCCGGAACCGGATGGTATCAGTATATCAGTCAGTGATACAGGTATCGGCATACATAAGAAAGATCTCAATAACATATTTGAAAGGTTCTACCAAAGCGACAATCAAAATGACGGCGAACATCTCAACACCGGCAGCGGTATAGGCCTGCATTTGAGTAAAGGTTACGTGGAACTTCATCATGGTACCATTAAAGCAGTAAGCGAAGAGGGCAAGGGAAGCCGATTCACAATATGGCTGCCTTTATCCGAACATGCCGTACAGGAAAAAAGCACTGTCACACAACAACAAACCACAGGTACACTTCCAAATGACAGCCAATCCACTTCATCCGAAGTACAGAACAGCAGTCCAACAGAAGAAGCCAATACCATCCTCATCGTTGAAGATAATGAGTCATTCCGCCATTTCATGCGTGAACTATTACATAACGACTATAATATCCTTCTTGCCTCTGACGGACAGGAAGGACTCGAAATGGCACAACACTACAATCCTGATCTCATTATCAGTGATGTCATGATGCCCCGCATGGACGGCTATGCCCTTTGCCGTGCAATTAAATCAGACGCCCAATGCAGCCATATTCCTTTCGTTCTGCTGACCGCCAAGAATTCCTCTGAGAGCCGGAGCGGTGCCTATGATGCCGGAGCAGATTCCTTCATTGCCAAACCGTTCGACATCGATGTGCTGACAAGCAGAATACATCAGTTGCTTGAACAAAAACTCAAACGTCAGGAGAGCTTCATCCATGAAGTAAAAATTGATCCTAAAGAAATTACTATTTCAGATATTGATGAAGAGTTTATCAAGAAGGCTGTTGACTGTGTGGAAAAAAATATCGAAAACCCCGATTACAGTGTAGAATCCCTTAGCACAGACATTGGTGTTGACCGTTCTCATCTTTACCGTAAAATGCAGGCTATCGTCGGACTCAAACCATCTGAATTTATCAGAAATATCAGACTGAAACGGGCTGCCTACCTCCTTGAAAACAGCAAATATCCTGTCCAACAGATTTCTTTGATGGTGGGATTCAACACACCCCGCTATTTTTCTCTTTATTTCAAGGAAACGTACGGTATGACACCTTCCCAATACCTACAACAGAAACGGGCTCAAAATAACCGTCATTCTGAAGCATAAACCGTACCCTGACACGAAAAAACGAAGAAAAATGCGTTGAAAGCCATTTTGGGGTCCCAGGACTTACCCCAAAGGTGAACAAATGTACTTGATATCCACTTCTTCACCACGGGGTATAACATACTGGAAAGCAAAACATTATATGTGAATCGCACCCCTTCACTTCTTTCATTGCCCTCTTCACCCTCTACAATGCCGATACAGCCACTATCGGGGTCTGTTCCGACTCAAAAAAGCATACAGGGATGAGGGGCGCAAATACAGCGCAAAGCCTTCAGGAAGGGTATCAGATATGCAAAACTATCGATTGATGAAGGAGCATAATTTTGTAAACATATCAAAATTTCGTTCCTTATATCCGGGCTTGTTTTCCAAAAAAGATGGCTTACTTTAAAAAAAGTAAGCTTTACTTTTTAAAAAGTAAGCCTTACTTTTTTTTAAATGTAATTATTTATGATATTTTTGAAAAAATATTACTTCTGAGAATTTTGAACCGTTTTTTCCAAAAATCTATTTCGTGAATAGGTAGTGAAGGAGATGTGAAGGACATGGTTCACCCTAAATCCCTCTACAGGAAAGGAATGTGAAGGGGTGAAGGAGTAAATAATCAGAATGCTATAAGAATAGAATAAAAGATAAAACAAGAATTCTATCTGAATTACTATTTATATAATATGCAAAAATAAAGTCATTCATCCTTATAACCTGACACATTCATAAAAACAACCAATATCATAATATCTGGTTAAAAGAATCACACATAAAAATAAAGAGACGCTTCACAGCGTCCCTTTATCCAATTTAACCTTAAAACAATTATGAGAAACAATATAACTTAAAAACAATGTTCACTATATAGACGAACGAAAAAGCATTTTCACGCAAAAAAAGCATTTTTTTATCCATTACCCAAAACTGGTTTTCCTTGCTGAATCCGACGCCAACGCAGCAGTGCTTCATAATAATAATAATCAGCATAAATAATTGATGCATCTATTTCACTGCCAGCCGGATGATGTCCCGTACTGTGAAGCAGGAACGAAACTCCGGCTTCACCAGTCTGGTAACCATGCCCTAAGGAATACAGCATTTTACCTGCACACTGACGATAGTAGTCTCCTTTATCCGATGAAACATAATCAGCCAGCTCCAACAAAGCTGATGCCACCACACAAGCGGCTGAAGCATCTTTAGGTGCACTCGGTGAAGGATCATCAAAATCCCATAAAGGAATCCAATCGGATGAATGTTCCGGCAATCGTTTCAGATAAATGTCAGCTACCTTCATCGCAAAATCAAGGAAACGTGGTTCACGGGTTTCACGATAAACCATCGTATAACCATAAATAGCCCAGGACTGGCCACGCGCCCACATCGACTGGTCTGAATATCCCTGATGCGTCACTCCTTTTATAAAACGGCCACTGATAGTATCATAAACTGCCACATGATAACAGGAACCGTCTTTACGGAAATGATTTTTCATGGTTGTTTCTGCATGACGGACGGCTATGTCATAAAGATCATTTCCGCCTCCATGACGCGATGCCCAAAAAAGCATTTCCAGGTTCATCATGTTGTCCATAATGGTATTATGCGGCCATCCTTGCCTGTCCACCTCACGAGGCCAACTTAAGATAGTCCCTACGACCGGATTATAAAGCCGGGCCAATTGACGTGCCGTACCGACAATTACATCACGATATGCCGCATTGGGTTCCAACCGCATGCCATTGCCATAACTGCAATAAACCAAAAAGCCCAAGTCATGATCATAAGGATCACGATCAGCCAGATAACCCAAAGAAGCTGTATAGTTCTCTGCCTGCCGCCGGATATAAGCTTCACCACTATATTCGTAATCATACCACAGGATGCCGGGCCAAAAACCGCCACACCACTCTTCAGGAGTTGAAGGACGGCAATTCCAACCGGTACGTCCTTTCTTAAAATCCTCGCTAAGAATATTACGCGGCATACGCGTATAGTCCCATCCGCCATCAGTCTTCAGTTCATCAAGAGCACGGGCTACCTGACGATGACAATAATCCAAGTCTTTTTCTATATCTGGAGTCTGCGCATTCACGGTCTGAAAACCGAGCAAGAGAGCCATGACCCATATCAATCTGTTTCTTTTCATTATATCTCTTTTTATAAAGTCGTCAATCATTTATTTAGTAATTCTGACACCATAAGCACAGAAGGTCAGATAAAAGGCACAAACCAACAGCATGCAAATACCACTCGTAATACCTGCCATATCCGTAGCAGCACCAATAAGAGGGGTCACCGCACCACCACCTGCCACCGCGGTAATCATCAGACCGGATATCAGATTAGCCTTGTCAGGCATACGCTGCACTGCCATGGAATATATAATAGGGAAAATGCAGGAACATAAGAAACCGATTGCTCCAATACAAAACAAATCGACCGTAGCATCCTCATAGAAAGCCATCACCAAAATCGCAGCTATACAAGTCAGTATATTAATACGGAAATAAACTATCTCTGTAATTTTTGTCATAAAGAAAACGCCCAGAAAAGCACCGACTGTACGACAAATAAAATAAATCTGAGGCGCGATACCAGCTTCCTGCTTACTCCAGTCAAACCGCAGAATCATCACTTTGGAGCTGATAAAATTAGTGGCTACATCAATCCCAACCACAAAAAAGATGCCCAGGAAAAGCAGAAACAGGGTCTTATCACCCAACAATCCCCACACTTTACCCCTTGTCACATCTGATCCGGAGATTTCTTCACGCGCTATAGGAGTGAAATAAAGCCATAATGCAGAAACTAAGGTAATAGCTCCCAATACGGGGAATGAAAGATACCAGTTATCTTCATTTCCTCCACCCAGCACCACCACTGCAAACTGCAGGATCAGCGGTCCACAGAAGGATGAAACAGCCTTGACAACCTGCCCAGCCGTAAGACTGCTTGTCAGCAACTTTTTGTTGGTTACCACATTACCCAACAACGGATTCAACGAAACTTGAAGAATGGCATTACCTATCCCTAATAAAGCATAACCAATCAGACAGGCCCATCCGGTCTTGAGTAACGGAATCAGCATACCGACCAAAGTTATCAACATGCTGACAAGCACCGTATTCTTACGCCCCCACTTGTTCATGCGGATACCTGCCGGTATGCTAAAAAACAAAAACCACACAAACACCATTGACGGCACAAAACCTGCCATCGTATGGCTCCAACCAAAGGCATCACGGGCATAATCTGACGAAATGCCGACAATATCACAGAAACCCATTACAAAGAAACCAAATAGTACGGGCAAAACATGAATAATAGAATTACTTTGCTTCATCTTATCTTTTTTTTGTTTATTTACCATTATTTGCTGTCACACGAAACCAGTCGACATCCAACCATCCTCTATTGACGGCAGGCTCTGTATGCGGTTCGATACAAACCATACCGACTTTGGCTCCAATCCATTTACCCTGTCGGGCCTTAAATTTCTCACCACAAGGCATGAAAGTTTTTCCATCCAGACTGTAACTGAATGTACACCATCCTTCCTTTCCAACCATAATACGCAAAAAGATATCACGACTGACAGTTGGTGAATAAATGATGGTCTGGCGCTCGGAAGGTTCCATTTCCGCCAATTTACTGATTCTTTCCTTATTACCCTGCTCAGCATCCTTGCAGATTCTCTGCCTGAGGATAAAACGATCGCCCATGCGCTGAACTGTCAATGCAGCATAGTCCCATCCCATGATAATAAGGCCGCCTTCCTGCCCATTTTCCTTACTGACCATCTTCATCCGGGAAGTGACTGTAAAGGTCTCGGCAGGAAATTTCTGCAAAAGCATGTTGGGCACCTCCCATAAATTAACAAAATCGGGAGATAACTTGTGGGAATACAGACGTGCATAACCGTATGGCGTAGTAAAACCGTACAGATCCTGATAATTGGAATGCCATTGCCACTGCAATCCCCATTCCGTTGTATTGAACTCATCACTTTCCAACGGATTGACAATCGCTGACTGTGGTACAGTCGGCTTACGGTAAGTCAATACGGGATTTCCGCAACCATCTGCATCGGCATCATCACCGATCACTGGCCAACCGTCTTTCCAGTTCATCGGTTCAAGCCAGACCACACGTCCATAACAACCCTTATCCTGGAAATGCAGGAACCAGTCTTCACCGGCAGAAGTATGTACCCAGCCTCCCTGATGCGGGCCATTGACTTTTGTTTGTCCCTGATCCATCACCCGTTTAGCCTCATACGGGCCAAAAACGGAACGGCTCCTGGCAGCCATCTGCCAACCGGATACTACACCTCCTGCTGGAAAAAGAAGATAATAATAACCGTTGTGCTTATAGAATTTAGGTCCTTCAGCGGTATGGTTGACATCGTCATTACCGTCGTAAACAATCCGTGCATCACCAATAACTTCGGTTCCTTCCGCATTCATCTCAGCTACACAAATCACCGAATTGATCTGTGCCCGACTTCCGGCCCAGGCAAAAGCAAGATAACATTTTCCGTCATCATCCCATAAAGGACAGGGGTCTATTATACCTTTAGCTTTCTTGACCAACACCGGTTCAGACCAGGTTCCACGGGGATCACGCGCCTTGACCATATAGACACCATAATCAGGATCCCCCCAATAAATGAAATATTCTCCCTGATGATAACGGATACTTGGAGCCCACACACCTTTACCATGACGGGCTTCATTGTAATATGTCTCAGGCACATTCCGCTTCAGTGCATAATTCACAATTTCCCAATTGACCAGATCCTTGGAATGAAGAATAGGCAATCCTGGCGCACAGTTAAAGCTGGAAGCCGTCAGATAAAAATCGTCTCCTACCACACAAACATCCGGATCTGAATAATCGGCATGAATAACCGGATTACGATAAGTTCCATCTCCCCGATCTGGAGTCCATACGGAAGAGACGTAGCCTGCAGACTGAGCCGACACCGACTGAATTCCACCACATATCACACTGCAAAAGGTAATATAAAGGCATCTTCTTAATAAAAACTTCGTCATAATTACAATATCAGAATTAATCATTATATATTATATACGAACGAAAATCCATTTTCACGCAAAAAAAATGAAAAAAAAATGCCTCACAGGATAATTTTTCCTGTAAGGCATTCATTTTCAATAACTTTCTAATTGATATTTTTTTCTATATTTCTACCAGACTAAATGAATAAGCGGGCAATTCATATTCAAATTCCTGTGAGATGGTCATGTCCTTCACTTGCGGACGAGCCTGAGTATCGTCATACGCTCCAGTCAAAAGATGCAACCGCACGGTTCTTTCTGCCTGTGACTTGAAGAGATCTTCAAAACCTTCCATTTTCAATTTCCCTTTGACCGGATGATTAAGCAGGTTAACCATCTTGATATAAATCTTTCCGGTTTTGGTATCACGTACGGTACTTACAGCCAAACGTTCACGTACTCCCTTACGTCCTTCATTGACCGTAAGATCGCTTGCAATATATTCATCCCCACTATAGTTACCACACAATTTCTGCACATAGTATCCTACCGTTGGCTTTACCTCCGTATTATTAAAATAGATCATGTCCGGACTCCATTGGGTATGTCCTTCCTTGGCTACGAGAGGAGCATAAGAACTCATGGCTACAATATCACCGTTACGCTCCATGCCACAAATATGCAACGCTTCGCAAAGAGCCGTCTCTATATCATTGGGACGACCTGGAGCATGAGCTGCATATTCACCCAAATAGACTTTTGAGCCCTGACGGTCATAATTGTCATAATAATCCTGATGATAGATAAACCATCCGGGAGACTGATAATAATGCTCATCAATCATATCAATCCTATGATCCTTGGCCAACCGCCATCCTGCTTCATAATCACTCCCTTCGCACCACGGCCCTGAAGTTCCACAGACTGTTATCTCTGGATATTTCTCCTTCACTGCCTTGATAATCATCAGATAGCGTTCCGCAAACGTATTGGAGATAAGATCCTCGTTACCAATACCGATATATTTCAGGTTGAACGGTTCCGGATGGCCTTGCTCCGCACGTTTCTTTCCCCATTCGGTCGTTTTGGCATCACCGTTAGCCCATTCTATCAGGTCGAGCACATCCTGAATATAGTCCGGCATCTCACTCATAGGGATACCGCCCTGCTGTCCAGCCCCACAATCACTTGAATTCTGACAACTTACACCAGCAGCCAATACCGGAAGTGGCTCGCAACCGATATCTTCACAGAACTGAAAATATTCATAATATCCCAACCCTTTGGTCTGATGATATCCCCACAGGTTACGCTGTGGTTTTCTGCTTTCAAGAGGACCGATTGTCTCCTTCCAATTATAAATATTATGCAAACCATCACCGTGTGCCACACACCCTCCGGGAAAACGCATGAACTTAGGCTTGAGATCGGCCAAAGTCTGAGCCAGATCAGCCCTCAGTCCGTTCTTTCTACCCTTGAAGGTTTTTTGCGGGAAAAGTGAAATCATATCCAATCCGATACGAGCCTCTGAAGTCGGTTCGATGCGGATAGATGCCTTATCTGCATCTTTTGTAGCTTTGAGGACAGCTGTCAGCTTCTTCCAGTCTTTTTTGGGAGAACTTACTGTTGCTGAAGCTATCGTTTCGCCATTCTCTACAAGCGAGATTCTGATTTTACCGGACTTGCCATCCAGCAATCTGGCAAACATACTGAAATCATATTTGTCTCCTTTACGCAAGACAATACCGTCAAAGCCACTGTTCACCAATGCCACACTGCCCGGATTGCTGACATTGACCGCAGCATAATGGGCATTGTTTTCATGAATGGGATCAGTTGTCTCTACGGTCCAGTCGCCGCCGGTACCTTCCAAAGTCCAGGCATACCGGGCTGTCCATGCCTTATTACCTCCCTTTACATCTGCCTGAGAATATTCAAAATCACGGTTTTGTACCAATTCCGCATACAATCCGCCATCAGCAGCATAATTGATATCCTCAAAGAAGATACCTATTAGTTTGTCACTGATCTTTTTAGTATCTTCTGCATTGATTACAATATTAGCTTCCAACGGTTTCAATCCACGGAAACGGACCTCATTGTCACGCGCCAGCTCGCCATTAAGCGCTGCCCAGTATGCAGCTGATTCCGTAGCCTGAATCATACGCTGCACGTCTGTATATGCCACTTTGAAAATCTGGCCAGACAATTTTCTGCCATTCACCTCTGCTTCCATCTTGTTATTCAGATAAGCCGATGAATTCACCTTCTGCGGCCGACTGAAATGATAAAAATCTTTGGATGTCGTCAGATAGACATCACCCTCTTTGGTTTTGAAAAAGACCTGATAAAGCCCACTCACCTTATCATATTTCAACTGCGGAGCCAGACAGCTGCTTACTCCTTCCATGTAAGGATAATCCTGAGGTTGCCATTTTACCAGATCCTTGCTTTCTGCCACAGCGAACTGATTAGCCCGGTCATTGACTTGAAAAACACAACGCCAACTTCCATCAGGCATTCTCAACAAATCAGGAGCAAACATTCTTTTTTCTGCCCCCCAGGTTCCATAATCGCTCTTCACAAACGCATAACCGGAACCGATCGATTTCCAACTGTCCTTGTGTGCACTCCAGGCAAAATTCAACCCATTACGGGCATCCGCATTATACGAAAACAAATAAACAGAATCGGGCACTGCCGGCATAGCAGATGCCATAAACGGCACTCCCAATCCACTCATCATGGCCAAGAGATACCTTGACTTCTTTTTCAAATTCATAATTCAGGGTTAATGATTAATAACAGATTAGTTTTTTTTATTATTATTATTTCTTGTTGGATAATTGTCTGATCCGGATATCCGTTACCACATTTTTACTGGTCAAAGACAAGACAGCATTTCTTTCTTCATCAGCAACGTTATGGTCAAGTGTATATATCAGTTTATATGTTCCGGCCTTACCTGACATGGCGGTATTCTCGTTAAACTTCACCCATGACGGAGTCTCTCCCTTGAAAGCCAAAGTCCATGCGCCATATACGGTAAACATGATACTGTCTTTCTGCTGATAGGCTGAATCGGTCAGAAGGAACTCATAATTCTGACGTGAAGGATGCTTCACATTAAGATAATGAACCTGTTTATAATAAGAAAGCAGAGTTTTGCCGTCAGCATTGAATCCTACCGTTGTCATACGTGCCGTGTCCGTAGTGTTCACCTCAAAATGCAAGGGAACTTTATTGATCATATAATACCCGTCCGGCACAACACCGTACATGGAATCAGGATTGGCCGATACCCAGTCTGCCCCCAGACTTAAAGTCCAGTCAAATGTTGTGGCAAACTTGATACTGTCTTCTGTCTGATCTGCATATAACAACTTACCGCTATAACTGGGGTAAAGAATCTGGGCAAACTCATAAGAGTTGCCTTTCTTTTCACAGGCTGAGAACAGCAAAGCTGCTGCCGCAACCGAAAGCAATGCTATCTTTTTCATTCTTCTATTCCTTGTTCTAACAAGTGACAAAGATAATCAAATAATAGAATAATTCAATAAATATCATTATCTTTGCTTTATGAAGAATACTTTTTATAACGATATTTATGAGATTCTTCTTGGGAAAGGTCTGGAAGGCTTGCCGGTAGGAATTATTGCGCGGCAAGTCTACAACAGGCATACCGGTCTTTTTTCGAAAGACTTAAGCTATGAAAAAGTGTATCAGACTGTCCGCTTTTTCCTTTGGTCTCAGGCTGTCAGGCCAGGATCTACATTTACGTTTGGCCACCAACGGGGATGGTATTGCCTAAACCCTAATGCTTCACAACAAATGAATCTGCTGTTTGACGAACAGGAATTCCCCGAAACTATCGAGCCGTCAGAAAAAAAGACCGACCCGTATGAAAACCATCCTACGTTATTCTAAACGTATAAAAGAATAGAACAAGATTTTAAGAATGGCAGTTCCTTAAAAACTGTTTGGCAGGAAAAACCTTGCCGGTTTTTCCTGCCAATAGCAAAATCTTCTGTTTCATCATAATTTTCGCGGCTTTGCCGAAGCCACCACTTTTCGCTTATGCCCGTTTATCTTAATCCGACATTCTTGAGAGGATGTATAATACCATTCCCCGTTCATTTTCTTTAAAGAGATATCAGCCGGTTCAGCTGAAGTTATCCTGATATTGCCATAATCAAATCTGGTGGCATGGGACAATAACAACTGACACACTTCATCTTGAATCATGCTGACACATCCGAAATGAGCCTGCAATTTCATATCACCATAAAACAGGTCGTCAAGAGGCTCTGATGCCGAGAACAGATAATCCATTCTACCTGATTTCAGTTCTACTTTGATACCTACCGTACCGGAATCTTTTCTTTCTGATGGTGAAAAATAGGATACCGACACGACATCACCTGAATCGTCGGAAGTGGAAGGTTCAAAAACAGACACAAACGGACGGGTCCAAGCCTCGCCGCTCTGACGTGCAACAAAAGTCAGTGTGGGAGTCCCTTTAATGGTATATGGCATCGTACGGTCACGGCTCAATCCCTCCGTCTCCGGACTTAACGCCTTGAATATTTTGCGTCCCTGCATTCCCTGCTGCCACATCGTCATGTGAATATCCGCTCCTCCCTGTTCGGGATGTATGACAAACTCTGCCTTGATATCACGGTCTGTTTCGACTACTTCCTGATTATAAATATAAGAATAGGCATAAAGATGAGCACCGGCAAAACTCAACTCCTCAGAATTCTGAAAATCAAGAGGAGTTCCGTCCGCTTCAGTCACTTTCATTTCCTGACCCAGATTGTGATAAAAATAGTCATGCATCCTGTCGCCGCCCAATTTCTTCCGACTACGGAAAATATCAATATAATAGCCCTTACCGTCTTGTGTATCTATGATACCCAATAAACGGGTTTGATCGGAACGCGTCTCCGGTTCTCTGAAATAAGTTTCAGTATAACAAACGCCTCTGAAATAATCATCTGAAAGCAGATTTCGTTCTTCTGCCAAAGATGGCGAGGGATAACTGTACATGAGCGTTACCGGATGATTGCTCTTCATCACAGGATAACTGGATATACCATCCACACAAACAGTATTATGACTCGGGAACTGACTGTAATATTCCATATAATCAAGTCCTAAATACAAAGTCTGTCCTATTCCTGCATCAGGTGCCAGGGTCACACCCTTTCCGTAAAACTCTACAGAAAGACCATTGGCATGCTGATGATTTCCTTCACTTCCGTTCAAAGAATACATCAGACTGCGATCTGCATCCATACCATTACGTTGCGTTACCCAACTTACATTGGGTGCATAGAACGTAGGACTGACATACTGCTCTATATTTCCGGCAGCAATGGTTGTATCTATCATCAGATTTTCTTCCGGATACAGATTCCACAAACTGCCTCCCACTGAAGGAGTACCGGAATTGGCATCCGATCCGGGTTCAAAACAACGCAAAAGAGCCGTAAATTTCTCTTCCTGATCCCGTTTGCCATAACGACGGGCATTTTTAATCAGACTGTAAAAATAGCTGGTTCGCAAAGGTCCCGGGTGGGTATCACCAAATCCCACGATCTTCCGGTTTGGGAAACAGTACTGGGGAGTAGCATAAACAGCTTTTTCCACCACCGGCATCTCTTCTATCAGATCACGACCATAGTATTTGTCAAACAGCAAAGCAAAATCAGCATAATCATTTACCACATTGCAACTGTACCCCGGACATTCCCCCCATATTCCTGTCTGTGTATCGAAACCGTAAGCCGCCAATGTTTTCAAGCTCCACTGCCGTAACGTACTGTCATTCACCACCACGTCAATGTAATGCTGCCGTCCTTTTCCGTCCGGATAGGCACTGTCATCTTCCAGAACCAAAGCTATATCAAAAATAAAACGGGCCTGTATGATGTTCCAGTTGTTATGTGGAACGCCATGATCTGCTATGACGTCAGCCATTTTCTTCAAAGCTGCAGAATAAACAGGCATTTTCTCCTGATAGTGTTCCGCCATATAATCATACAGAAAATCATAACACACGGTAAGCGGGCTGACTATGGCTTCATGAATAACTTCAAACGAAGTCATCCCTACCAAAGTCTGCTGATGACCGTGGTTGAGATCATAGGGAACATCCCGGTAATAAATACCTGAAAGATAAGTATCGAGTACTTTAGAAGCCGAAACGGCATACTTCTCCTCTCCTGTCAGCCACCACAGATAAGCTGCATCCCTGGCTTTATTCATAATGTCGACATTTCCGCTTTCTATCTGTGTACCGACCTTGCTGGGATGTACCCACTCCAATGGTTGCCCCGGGAGTGACTTGTTATGCATGAGAACTCCTTTTGTTTCATCTGCATAAGGCAAACGCCGGTCAATGGAAGGACGTGCATAACTGGTGGCATGCGAACGAGCACCACTGAACATTACGGTTGGAAAAGGAGCTTTCTCTCCTCCACTATGACTGAAGAACTCCCCCTTAATAAAGATTTTCTTAGCGCAGGTATTCCAATTCATATACAAACGCGAACTGAGAAAATCCGCAGCTTCATCCACATAAGGATCTACACTGTTCTTCAGATTGTCCAATACCTGCTTTGCCCATGGCTGTTGAGCAATTTGCTGCAATGTTTCTTTTTTACGTTCCGGTACCGTCACAATTCTGGGATGCGCACTGAAACGGACATCCGACTGAGAGAATGCAGGATAAACAGCATTCACCAAATAAAGAACTGCCACTAACGAAAACCATTTCATTTTTCTCATAACTTATACCTATTTTTTGTTGTTTACATATAAGTAGACGAATGAAACAGCATTTTCACGCATCAATACCACTCAATATTTGAACTATAACTGCTCTGCTTCTTCCAACGAAGCACATCTGCCAGTTCTGAGGCATTGGCCTGGAACGTGAAATTATAAGATGTATATGGACTAAGCACTACGCTCGCTGACATTGAAAAACAATGCAAATCGCGTGATATTGAAGCGGTTGTCATTGACAACCGATGGTAATTGAAATCATAACCAGAAGAATAGCTCAGATTCCATCCATCTGAAATCCTAATATTACCAGAGAAGTTGAGCGTATGAGTCAGTTTGTATGGATAACGCATACGTTTTACCTTGATCTGAGCACTCGTATTTTCAGCCATTGTCACACCATACGACACAGTAAATGACCAAGGTAACTTGAACTTCAGATAACCGTCTTCATCCACTTCCGCATCCTGACCTGACGGTTCACCTGCTGGCTGCTGACTCTTTTTCAAATCTGGATCGACATTCGTATCGCCTACCTCATTGGCCGTATTGTCTGACGCATCATCTGTATCGCCTGAACCCTGCTTATCCTCGCTCTTTCCCCAACCGAACAATTTCTTGAAAGTCTCATTACTAAAAGTATAGGAAAGGTTCTGGGACATACCTTGGAAACGGCCAAAACGGCCGTAAGACCATTCGGTCCTGTCACCAACATAAACCTTACCATTCTCGTCAAACTGGTAAGCATAAGTAGCAAAGACAGCATTCATACTGAAAGTATAATTCCATGGAGTTTTGATTCGGACTCTCATGCTCAAATCACTCCAGGGTTTACTCTCAGCCGCCATATTGTAACTCAAACTGGCACCAAGTTCATCAATAAGACTGATCTTTTTTAATGAATCATTGTCAGTGCGAATCTTCATTTCTATGTTGTTGGCAATATCCATAGAAATACTTCCAGTCTTACCCTGTCCCGGAACTCCATACAAGCTACCACTATAAGGTGAATAATTCACAGTCGAAACATTGCCTTCTGCATCCGTTTTTACATAAGAAGTATAGTAACCAAAACGTTGGGCTCCAAAATCCGGTGCATAATTAAAGCTTACCGTAGGAGTAAAGACGTGACGGATAGTCTGAATTTTCTTGCCAAACAGAGGAGTATAAAAACCATAAAGTTTGGTAGTTGCTGATACGCTCATGTCATAATTATACACATTCTGGAATCCCCACACCGTATCATTGACTTCCTTCTGCTTCTCCTGATCCCAATGTTTCATGACCTTGTGCGTATACATTCGGTCAGTAAAATTGAACTGAGGAGAAATATTGATATAATTAAAAAGATTGAAAGTTGCACTGATAGGAATACTGTGACGCATACCATTTCTCCAGTCTTTGATCAGATTGGATTTAAGCAACTGGTCTTCCTTGGTATTGATACTGTTGCTGATACTTCCGGTATAGCTCAATGCAATTTTTTCATACCATCGCTCTTCTCCGGCCATTTTTTTCCGTTTGAAGGGATAAAAACGTGCCAAAGAAATATCCAAACTGGGCAATGTCATAGAAAGAGAGGAATCACGCATATTCTGTGACAGATTGAATGATCCCGACAAAGTCAACCCGATATCTGAAAAGGTTTTCTGATAACTGACACTTGACGTACGTGTACTTTGAGTATAATTCTCCGGATTGTACATACTCGTCAAGTTATTACGTTCGTAATTGGAGGTTGCAAAGTTGACACTGGCTGAGAAGCTCTGGGTCGGATTAGCCTTGGCATCCTGACGATGAGTCCATTGCACCTTAAAACTGGTAGATTTGGCATAATCCGGCATGTTCTTCTCGCCTTCCACGGTATTCTGGTAACTTAAAAAGAAATTACCGGAAAAACGATAACGTTTATTATAATTGGACTGAGCACTCAATCCCCATGATCCTTTGGTATAGATTTCACCAATCAGTTTCAGGTCAATCATATCATTAATGGCAAAATAATATCCACCATCACGAAGATAAAAACCACGAACACTCTCATCACCAAACGTCGGCATTATAAAACCTGATGAATATTTCTTGCTGAAGGGGAAGAAACCGTATGGAATGGCTAAAGGCAATGGCACATCCTCGACAACCAGATAAGCCGGACCGAATACCACATCCTTTCCCGGACGGACCTTGGCACGGGTCAACGCCAGATAGAAATGAGGATGACGCGCATTACAAGTAGTATACTTGCCATGTCGTACATACATGACTCCCTCACCGTCACGCTTCGATTCCTGACTGATCATAAAACCATTTCCCTGTGGGGTATAGACATTATCAATAAATGCCTTGCGGGTCTTAAAATTATAACTGATCTTTTCAGGTTCATACTCATCACTGCCCTGCTTGAATACAGGCTGACCTTTCATTTGACCGGTCGAATCCATACGCCCTACAGCATGCACAATACTGCTGTCCATATTCATGGTAATCAGATCAGCTGTCAATTCCAGATTCTGATAATTGACTTTACTCTCGCCATAAAGATTGGCATTACCCATTCCGGCTTCAAACGTTACAGAGTCTTTAGCTGTATATTCAACAGGCTGATCAAGGGCTGACTTGCTTTTCACTGAATCCGCAGCTACAGAATCCGTAGCCAAACTGTCGACTACCAACACACCAGCCTTGATACTGTCGGCTATAACAGCCGTTGTATCTGCCGTAAACTGATCAATTGTGTCACGCCCGTTGACGGAAGCCTTTTTGTTCTTCTCGTCTACCTGTTTTTCAATTGTATCCTGAACTGTCGATGATGAATCACGCCACATTGAAGATACACGATGTACCCTGCTCATTTCGCCCTGTGCCAACATGCAAAACGAACAGACCACAAATAGAAATATAGCAATTTTTGTTTTCAAGAGACTTCTTACTTTTTCTGAATCACCCTAAATAGCTGCAAAAATACATAAAATCTGCTTACAAGCCATTTTTTTATTTAAAAATCTCCATCCAATGACGAAAACGAGACGCACCCTCCTCACCATATTTGCTGACACTTTTCAATGCCTTTTCCAGAGTTTTTACTCGGTCCAAATGAGATTTGGAATAAAACTTATCAGCGTAACAGATGAGCTGTTCCTCCAACGTTTCAGGCAAATAGTCCTGCACAGGGACCGGAACATTCTGATTAATAATATCCTGAGCTGAAAGTCCTGCTCCCGTATGCCTTTCACATACCCTGGCATGCCGATACAACCCTTCACTACGCAACATCTCTGCACCTAGATAACCGTGACAAATATAAGGATGAGAACCGAAACAATGTATACCCGGCGCATCAGTATGGATAATACCGATATCATGCAACAATGCTGCCTCCTCAAGGAAAGCCAGGTCCAAATGCAATTCAGGATGCCTTCCGGCAATTTCCAGACAACGGTCGGCTACATCACGACTATGTACACACAAGATATGTTTCAAAGGCGGATTATCCGCATAATATTTGTCAATTAAGGCTGTAATATCCATCAGTTTCTATTCAAATTCCATACAAAAATACGACAAAAAACTTATTTTCCACACAACGAGCCTGTTTTTAACGGTTGTATATAGAATACGAACGTCCGTCCGCTTCTCGTACCAGATAGATTCCTTGAGGAAGACTACCCATGAAAGCCTTACATTCTTTTCTGGTTACCTGCCCCACTCTGATACCTTGGAGAGAATAGACTGTCAGCTTGTCCGAAACTGTGTCTGCACTTTCAATAACAGCAGACGTACCAGGCGTCCTGAAAGTATAAGAATAGACAATATCCCACGGACACCTCACATGTAAGGTATAGGATCTATTCGGAACCAATCCGGCAAAACTGACCGTATCCCTTAATACGGTCTGAGGGGACAGATTAAGAACTTGCCAATGTCTGTAATCCAAATCATTGCCTTCTTCGAAAAGACAATAGGTCAGCAAGTCACCGGCCCATCCGGACTGCGACTGATTCTCTACCGGCATTTCCAATGTCACCTGCTGCGGCGTCAAGTCAAGTATCTTTGCCGGACCATAAACAAGTTTCTGACGTTCTGTGGACAACACATGGATGATCTCTCGATACAACACGTCATTCATACCGGATGTCATACCCAAAAGATAATCACCCGCTGCACTAAACAAAGCCCGCACCCGCACAGTCCTGCTTTTCCCTGGATAAAGAATTACAGCCGTAATACCAACTGTTTTTATTTTCTCCCAATCTATGGTATCACAAGGCATGCATGTAAAAAGAGCCATAGTATAGGTTATGGTATCTTCCGAATGATTGGTTAATGTCACATCATAGGGTACATATCCGTTGGTATCCGGTTGGCGTAAACTGACCACATCATCCACTGTCACTTCATGACTCTGGTAATCCAGTGTATCGCCTGGCCATACCTCTTGCTCGGAAGGATGAAAGGCCAATGCTGCCTGATTACAGAAAAGACCTTCCTCACGACCTAACTCAGTCACCTCATCAGGCCGTTCGTAGGCGTTGAGCACATCTATATCGAAATAGCCATCATAATTCCCGCCTTCTCCCCAACGTACATGATAGCGTCCTTCAGAATCCATACCATCAATGACGAAAGCATGCCCGGTCATGGCAAAGTTAAATCCACTATATACTAATGGTATACCACGACGAAGTTCGTCATACAACATCGCTCTCCAGCTGTCCGGTGAATAGCGGGCACGATCATAAAAATGGGTATAACGGTAACCAAATACACGTTGCAGGGGTTCAACCAGATAATATATCTGGCTTCCGGATGCACTCGGTCCATAATTCATCCTACAGGCCATTCCCGTATACAAAGACAATTCCTGTATAGCCCGGGCTTCATCATCCGTATAAGTTCCACTATAAGAATCAAGGATATCATCCCAATGCAAAGGTGCACCTGGCAGAACCGTATCTATTCTATAATGTTCGGTTTCCCAGCCATGGAGAGTATCCAGCAAAGCCTCAGGATAACGGTAATAACGAAGAACCTCCGTAGTAGCCGTAGCTACACATCCAACCAGGCACCGTTCTTCACTTAAAGTCCCGTCATCGAAACGGTAATACGGACACATGCCGTTATATGGTGCTCCTTGTGCCCATCGCGACGAAAGAAGAGGCTCTACAGGTTCACAGACAACTGTCCGCTTTTTAACGGCCTCATGTACAGCCTCACTTCCCATCCAGCTTCGTAGCAAATCAGGCATTTTGACGCCCGCTATGGCAGTAGTTTCGCTATATCCCAACACAGAAGGATATTCGCTGGTTCCGCCAACCCATATAAAACCAGAGTCATGAACTGGAGTAAAAAGATAACTCCCGTTGAACTGCTTGTACAAGATGAGTTCATCTGACGTTCTGATCCGACTTTTCAAGCGTTGCTGCCAGAATGCTTCAGCTGCCTGCTTTGCCTTGTGTTTTTCCAGATGCTGCCCCATAACCGGCACGGACGTCAGTCCCCAAAACAATGTCCATGACACAAATAACCAAAAAGAGTGTCTGACACTCTCGAAAACTCTTATTTTTCCGGCCATGACGAATCCAGCAACTTAAAGACAATACGGAACTGTCCGTCCCGATAACTTGTACTGTTTATTTTAAACTGCCCCAGCTGTGCCGTATGAGCCACATGCACCCCAATGCACGCACAAACGTCATAATCTCCGATATGTACCAACCGCAACGTATCACTGGCATCTTCCGGTAGTTTATCGAGAGGAACCCCGGCCGGTACTTCCAGACGGTTTACATACTCAAAAGTAACCGGCAAATCCTGACGGATCACCTCATTAACCCGACGTTCAACCTCTTCAATCTGTTCGGAGGTCAAAGGAGCATCCAGTTCGTAATTGATCTTACTTTTCTTTCGCTCTATATGAGCATTTCGCGAACGTTCACAACCATATAATTTTACCATAGTCCCGTTGAGGATATGCTCACACGTATGCATGGGTGCTATTGACAAGTCCTGAAATTTAGGAATAGTATTTTCTTCCATCCGGCAGTTATTTTTATCCATTTGTTCTTGTAATGTATCAACTCAAAAAAGTCTGATATTCATTTCTTTAACAAAATTCCAGTAATCAAAAAAAATCATTTGATACCTCTGGCTTTATAGATTTTCTCTTTGGCATTATTGATACGCTGGAACTTTTCCTCTGCCGCCTTACGCACATCCTCGCCTAATGTAGCCACACGGTCAGGATGATGCTTCAAAGCCAACTTGCGATAAGCAGCACGCACCTCATCATTAGTGGCATCAGGAGATATTTCAAGCACTTTATAAGCCTCCTCCAGAGTGTCACCACGCAAGTTAAGCATGGAATCGATTTCCTTGGCAGACAATCCCATGCAAGCAGCCACTTCTCTCAGAGCCTCAATTTCAGCAGAACATACGTTGCCGTCACTCTGAGCTATCTTAACGAGAAAGCTCAAAAGCTGAAGCCGCTCCTCATAAGTCAGATTACTGTTTATCTGGGTACAACATTCACGTATCGTACGTCTGAAAGCCGAAGGATCAGATGCTTCCATCCGTTTACGCTGTTCAAAAAGATTCAAGAGTATCTGTTCACCTTCAGACACCGCAGCCTCACCAAAGTTCACCCTCAGGAACTGACGTACGAATTCCATCTCACTGTGCATGATCTTTCCGTCTGCACGGATAATATACGAAGCCAATACCAGTAGTGAAAACAAAAAGCTGTTACGCCGTCCTTCATAAATTTCTTCTTCCGAAAAGCTTCGGTTTTCTTCGGGTGATTCTTCATAACGTTTTTGTTCATCCGAAGCTCTGTCAAAAAGCGAACCAATGGCATATCCGGCCAAGGCCCCCAATGGTCCTGAGGCCATGAAACCAATGACACTGCCGATCCATTTACCGTATTTCATAAATTCTGATTTATATTGACTTATAAATAATGACTGCAAAGATAAATGATTCCGGATGGAATATGACAATTAACATCAAAGAATAAGAAAATTTAAGGGATCATTTTCCACCGGTCGCTTTCCTTAATGATCCCATAAAGTTCCAAAAGAAACTACAAACACTTCTATATTTTGAAGTCAAAATCCGGAATCACTTAAATTCATATCATGAAAAGACGGTGAAAGAGTCTCTTTTTTCCTCACCGTCCTTAATCTCGGTTTATTCACGACTTGTAATGACAAGTCCAAATTTTCCACAGATAAAAAACCCCATGTACGAGAGCAAACGCAAATGAAATGCCCAACAATACTTTACTTTCTCCCCATCCTACAGTCTGCTGGTGCCACAATCCGGTCAACGCACTCAATACAGCCAGTGCCAAGCCCAAAATATACAACGCCATGACACCTTTACGTTGTGTACTTCCTGCTTCCAGATGACTATGTTTCAATCCGTAAAGCGTATACACATCAATACCCAACAACATCCAGAGCACCAAACGGATCCACGTATCAGCAGGAAGGAAACACATCATGGTTACGCACGTCAATATACCCAGAATAGGCACATAAGGTACAAATGGAGTTTTGAATGACCGTGGTGCATCCGGCATGGTTTTTCTTACGACCAATATCGCAGCACAAACCAACGTAAAGGCCAGCAACGTACCGATACTGGTCATTTCTCCCGCCACACGGGCTGGCACGAAAGCAGCCATTACGGCCACCAACACCATAAAAAGCAGATTACTGTGTGCCGGAGTCCGATAACGCGGATGGATCTTTGAAAAGAACGGAGGCAACAATCCATCCTTACTCATACTCAAGAACACGCGACTCTGCCCTAAAAGCGTGACCATGATTACCGAACAATAGCCCAACAGAATAGCCAGAATAATAGCCTTGTTCATCCAAGGATAAGCCGTATGCCAGAGGCCGTCAGTTCCAACATATCCCATGCGCTCTATTGCGACCGCTACCGGCGCAATACCTTGCTGGCCTTCAAATTCAGTATAATGAGCCACACCTGTCATCACATGAGCAAAAACCACATACAGTACCGTACAGATCAGTAATGACATCAAAATACCAATCGGCATATTACGCCGCGGATTTTTTGTCTCCTGAGCAGCCGTACTGACCGCATCAAACCCAAGAAAGGCGAAAAAAACAATGGCTGCTCCACGAAGAATACCAGATAATCCGAATTCTCCCAACGTCCCTGTATTTTCAGGAATATAAGGTATATAGTTTTCCGTACGGATAAATTGCCATCCGAGAACAATAAACAACAGAATCACAGCAACTTTCAAAAATACGATTATGCCATTCAGAACAGCACTTTCTTCCGTTCCACGAATAAGGAAAAGGCTGATGATCACGACAATTACTGCAGCCGGAATATTCACCAAACCACCATCCCACGGACAGGCCGTAAAGAGTTGCGGCAATTCAATCCCTATACTTTCAAGGAATACCACCAGATATCTGCTCCAACTGATACTGACCGTCGTAGCAGCCACAGTGTACTCCAGAACCAAATCCCAGCCGATTATCCAGGCAATCAATTCTCCCATTGTGGCATACGAATAGGTGTAGGCACTTCCGGAAATAGGTATCATAGAAGCAAATTCAGCATAGCACAATCCTGCAAAACAACATCCTAATGCTGCTACTACAAAGGATAATGTAATGGCCGGTCCTGTATATTCTGCCGCCACTGTTCCGGTGATGGAAAAAAGACCAGCACCGACAATGACACCTACCCCAAGAGCAATCAACCCCCATGGCCCCAGCACTCGTTTCAAGGCTTTCTCACCATCTTGCCGGGCCTCCTCTTCCAGTTGATTCAAACTTTTCTTTACCAATAATCCCATAGTTTCATCTTTTTACATTTTCCGGATCAATTTCATAAAAGCCGGATAGGAAGCTTCAAGCGGACCCAGTTCATAAGGATTCAGCCTTAACGAAAAAGTTCCTTTTATCTCTTCCAAATCAAAATAGGCCTTCAGAAAACTCACCATATTGAAGGCGAAAGGCCCATCCGTCTTCAGCAGGTATCTGGCACTTCTTACAATCAGTTCCCTGTCGTGTTCCAGTTCTCTCAATGTCAGAAACATCACGTAATAAACCGGCAAAGTTGCCGTCCGCAGCAGATAATCCAAGCGTTCACGAGGTGACATGATATCGAATCTCTGAAACAAAAAGAAGATATCCTCCGGACTGTCCAAAAGGCCAAGCAATCCTGTCACCAACTTACGGATGTCCGTTTCAGCCTGCTTGGTCATCAAACGATTGGAAAGGACTATAAATCCGGTATGGTGGAGTGAAAACGTACCCTTTTTAATTCTTTCCGGTATGGCTTTAAGAACAGTACCCAAAAACGCCCGGGTATTATATTCAAGCAGATGATAAAATACAGACCAGAACGCATCTTCCTCAACTTCGGGCAGACAAACCGTTCCGATAATCTGTCCTGCAATCCGAAAGTCTTTATGCGACAAACGGCTCAAATATGCCGTCATTCCGTTCCAGTCGGCTGACGAGAAGAAACTCTCCAGCCGCTGTCTGATTACCGGTGCATAAGGTATATGATCATTCTGCATGAGCTTGCTTTGATATAAAATTCAATACTAAACTTAAGCGCGAACCGCTACAGTTTGCCTCTTTCTTCCAGATAGGAATCCTTGAAACCAAGGAAATAAAGAACACCATCCAGACCTATCGTATTGATTGCCTGTTGTGCATTAGCTACCACACGCGGTTTGGCATGGAAAGCGATACCCAGTCCGGCTTCAGAAAGCATGGGCAAGTCATTCGCACCGTCCCCTACTGCAATGGTCTGTGCTATGTCGACCCGCTCTACCTGAGCTATCAGCTTCAGGAGTTCAGCCTTACGCCGTCCGTCCACAATCTCACCTACATAACGTCCGGTCAATTTACCATCTACAATTTCCAACTCATTGGCATATACATAATCTATACCATACTTGTTTTTCAGATAATTGCCAAAATAAGTAAAACCACCCGACAGAATAGCAATTTTATAACCATACTGCTTGAGTACATACATCAACCGATCTACTCCTTCCGTAATAGGGAGATTTTCTGCTATTTCCTTCATCACCGACTCATCCAGTCCCTTCAGAAGAGCCACTCTTTCCGTAAAGTCGATCTCACCTCGCATGGCCCGCTCCGTAATAGCCTTGACTTTATCACCTACGCCAGCCCGGACAGCCAATTCGTCAATCACTTCCGTTTCGATCAATGTAGAGTCCATATCAAAACAGATCAGTCTGCGCATACGACGATACATATTGTCGAGTTGGAATGAAAAATCCATTGACAGCTCACTCGAAAGTTTCAACAATTTACCCTGCATTTCTTCTCTGTCACGCGGTGTTCCACGAACAGAGAACTCAATACAGGCGCGGATATTTTCCTTATGTTCATCCAAAGGTATACGCCCTGTCAAACGACGGATAGCGTCTATGTTAAGCCCTTGTTCTGCCAAAACGGACGTAACAGCCTGTATTTGTCTTGCTGACAACTTCCGACCCAGAAGAGTCAGAATATAACGGTTCTTTCCCTGCATGCTGACCCAATTATTATATTCATCCGTAGAAACGGGATAAAACCGGATATTCACACCGAGATCACTGGCCTTAAACAAAAGATTTTTCATGATATGTCCGGAATTAGACTCCGCCGAACGAAACAGAATTCCCAACGTCAAGGTATTATGAATATCAGCCTGACCAATATCCAGGATTGTGACATCATATTGCGCCAACACTTCCATTATGGAAGAAGTCAGTCCCGGGCGGTCCTCGCCTGTAATACGAACAAGAATTATTTCAGAATTTAATTTTTCCATTTTCTGCAATCAATACGTTTTATCTGATCTTCAGTTATAATATCTCATCTTTACTTTTTCTGACCTATCCAAGTTGCTTTTTTCCATATATACTCCAACGGACCATGAGCATGAGATTTCATCCACCAGTAACAAAAAGCCCATTGCAGCACAAACAACAAGGCTCCGACAATCACACTGGCCGTAATTCCCAAATTGTCATGCAGCCCGAAACCCCAGTTATAAAAAAGCATTGAACCGATGATACTTTGCGTAATATAATTGGTCAGACTCATCCTGCCGTAAGGAGCAATTGTCATCAAACGTTTCCGCCATCCGAACCTGTAAAAAGCGAAAAGCACACCTGACACAAGCATCAACATAAATGCGAACTTATAAAGTGAGGTGATAATCAGCAACAACGGAGTCAGTACAGACTTGTTGGCAATAAAATCAGGCAACATATTACCAAGACCGTACAACGGGAAAAAGACAACTATCGCCCTTACAAACACAGAAGTCCATACTGACAAATGGGTATCCTCAAACCATCCGCGCCGACCAACGTAAAACCCTAGCAGGAACAAAGCCATTGTCTGAAATACTCTTCCGTTATCCCAGGCCCAGGCCAGACTCGCCAATTGTCCTTCCCACAAATTCACACGCAATGTTTCCATAAAGGTACCATGACTCTGTGCTTCAAAAGTAGCCGCCCAAAAACTTCCGGTCGGTATCACAGGTGTTACAAATGCCGGATCTGCAAGAGCCCGCAACAGATAATATAACGGAACCGGCTGTATAAGGAGTATGGCTGCCAGCCAAAGCAAGGTTTTATCCTTCAGGCGACATGTCAAGGGCAAGATAAATCCGGCCAGTGAATAAAGCACCAACACTTCCGCAGTAAAAAACATGGCATTCAGATTTCCTATCAGGAAAAGCAACACCAATCTCCAACAGAACCTCAATCTGAAATCATTTCCACGCAAACGCTGGTTTCGATCCTGTATATAAAAACTAAAGCCGAAAAGCAAGGCAAATACAGCATAAGCCTTTCCTCCCAAAAGGAAAAACAGCCCGTCCCAAATGGCTTTGTCCGTAAAATTCAGCCACGGACTCTGACCGGACGTATCAGGAAAAGAATAAAAATTAAAATGTTCAATGGAATGCAGGAGAATAATCCCCATGACAGCCAATCCGCGCAGCACATCTGCGACCTCAATTCTGCCTTTGGCATTAACAGCGTGTTGTACCATGTCTGTAGAAAAGGTATTTAGTATATCTTTAATAAATCAGGGTAAAGTTAACAGAAAAAAATCATTTTGCCAAGAATTTTAATATATTCCACGGGAAAGATAAGATGAAGAATCTGAAAAAACATATAATGTCCAAAAACATATAAACAAGAGAAAGTCCGAAATGGCAGAAATGATTAACAGACTCTATGGCCTACATTGTTTTTCTACCATGAATACAAGTTTCAATATTTCATTTTTATTCGTAACTTTGCGTATCAAGAATGACAAGACAATGACAAACACAAGCCTCAGCTATCTGCATACACTACCTTTCACCCCTCAGACAGACAGTTTGCCTGCACTTTTCACTTATCCGTTTCATTACGAACCGCATCCGTTATGTCAACGGGCTGCAGATTTGGTCTGTAAAGAAATTCAAAACCATCCGGAATGGAAAGAGGAACTAGAGAAAGGTAAGATGTTCGGTGTACTTGTCGTAGAAACGCCACAGAATGAAATTGGCTTTTTTGCTGCCTACTCAGGAATTCTGCTTGGACGTAACGACTGGTCCTACTTTGTCCCGCCTGTTTATGATCTGCTCAATCCCGACGGATTCTTTAAAAAAGGAGAAGAACAGATTTCAGCACTGAACCGTCAGATCGAAGAGTTGACAAACGACAGTGCTTATCAGACCGACATCGCCAATCTGCAACAAGCTGAGAGGAATGCAACTGTTACACTTGATGAGGCCAAAACAGCCTTACAGCAAGCAAAGGCCATACGTGACCAAAAACGCCAACAGGCATTGTCTGAAGAAGAAAAGGCCGTTCTTATCAAAGAAAGCCAGTATCAGAAAGCCGAATTCAAACGACTGGAAAAATACTGGAAGAATCATCTTGAAGAATGTCGGCAGAAAATACAGTCAACCCGACAGAAAATCGATAAGCTGAAACTTGAACGCAAACAACGCTCTGCCCAATTACAGGAACAACTGTTTGCACAGTTTATATTTTTGAACGCCGAGGGGCAGGAAAAAGACCTATGTCGTATATTTCGGGAATATGGCCGGACTACACCCCCGTCAGGCAGTGGTGAATGTGCAGCCCCCAAACTTCTTCAACAAGCTTATCTTACTGGCTGTCAGCCCTTGGCAATGGCGGAATTCTGGTGGGGGAACTCCCCTAAGGATGTCATCCGCCGTCACGGCTGTTATTATCCGTCGTGCAGGAGCAAATGTGAGCCTATTTTATGGCACATGCTTCAAGGACTTCATGTAGAACCTGATCCGTTAACTTCCGGTACGCCCCGACACACCGTTGAAATAATTTTCGAAGATCAATGGCTCATCGCCGTCAACAAACCGGCCGGTATGCTCTCTGTACCCGGAAAATCGGATTTGCCTTCCGTATGGCAATGGGCACACGAACATTATCCTGATGCCCAAGGTCCTCTTATCGTTCATCGTCTGGATATGGCGACTTCCGGTCTGTTACTTTTGGCCAAGGATAAGGATACTCATCAGAAGCTACAAGAACTGTTCGAAAAACGGATGATCAAAAAACGCTATATTGCTTTGCTTGAAAACGAAATCCGATCTGACAAAGGATTTATCCGACTCCCTATTTGTCCTAATCCGGATGAAAGACCGTTGCAGATGGTCAGTTCCGTTTATGGCAAGCCGGCCGTAACCCGCTATGAAGTACTTGCCAGAGAAAACGGACACACCAGAGTGGCATTCTACCCCGAAACCGGAAGAACGCATCAATTACGCGTACATGCGGCCCATCCAGACGGCCTTGATTCCCCTATCATAGGCGACAGTCTTTACGGCACCAAGGCAGACCGCCTCTATCTGCATGCAGAAAGTCTGACCTTCCGACATCCTTACACGGGCGAACAGTTGCATTTTCACGCATCTGTACCTTTTTAAAACACCAAGAAGATCATTGTCCTAAACAAACCCTGATCTTCTTTGGGTGTATCCTGTTATTTATTCAATCCGGATGCGTTCCAGATCATCCGGTACATAAACGGCTCCTCCAAACGATTGGGCAGCCTCTGCTTTATAAACCGCTTTTCGACGATCCAATGTCTTGTCTTCCGTATGATAAAGTACCAGGTTTTTCACCCGCAACTGAGCAGCCAACCGTCCGGCATCAGCGGCCGTACTGTGGTGTTTCTCATAAGGTTGGAATTTCTCCCGATCGGCATACAGACAAAAAGCTTCACAAAGCAACCAGTCAGCCCCCTCTACCTGTTCCTTATTCCGGTCATTGAACGGTTCGTCACCCAAACAGGCCAATACCGTATTCCCCGGCAAAACAGCCCTGAATCCAAACTGCTTTTCTTTGGTAGATCCGATATCAAAACACTGAAAAGCCATGCCTGATGCGGTGAACGTATCTCCATCCTTCACTTCCTTCAGAAAAATCCGTTCACCAAACAGACGGGTCAATTTGGATGGTAACATCAACCGGCAACATGTTTCCAATACCTGAATACACTTGTCGTGCGTGTAGATTTCAAATTGTCCGTCATAGGCTCCCTTCAACATTTTCTGGGCTATCATCCTCACCACCCAAATGGCTCCCAGGATATGGTCTGTATGTGCATGGGTAATATACATCGAGTGAATACTGTCCAAGCGTATACCGGCCAATTCCATCTGACGGAGTATGCCATTACCTCCACCTGCATCAACCAAGAATCCGGATTGACCTTCCTGCAGAACAAAACAAGTGTTATAACACTTCGTAACTGTCGCATTACCTGTTCCAAGCATGATTAGTTCCATAAACAATCTTTTTAAATGTAAAAACGACACAAAATTACCAATAAAAAGCGACATGAGGAAATTACAGCTGTTTCATCATCTTTTCCAGAGCATCTAAATTCCTCATTATATTATTATTAATTAGCCGCCATAAATATTACTTCAGGCGTTTTCTACACTTCTTTCCATAAGCATTTTACTGAATTAACATACATTAACCAAAAACAAAGCCGTACTATTCCCTTTTCCGGATTTAAAGGGTAAATCAAAAACAACAAAAAGATGAAATTACACGCTTTTATATACGGATTAATAACTTGCAGTATATGTACAATGACTTCGTTCATGACATCTTGTGCAGACCACGATGAATACGAAGTCTGGGTTTCAGAACCAGGTCCCGATGCTATCGTGACAGTCAAAAGCACAGAAGATCGCATCTGTTATTTTCAGCTTAACGACAGCGTAACACTCCATCCGGTAAACCTCTCGTCTTCACCCTATGGCGAAAAAGAAGTACGCGCCCTGTTATGTTACCGTAACTCCGGCCGGGCAGCCCAGGACTTATCACAATCGATATATGTCAATTGGATTGACAGCATCCTGACCAAGCAAATGGCTCCCGATCTGGCTTCAGCCAATGACTCTGTCTATGGTACGGATCCGGTTGAGGTCATTGACGACTGGCTCACCGTAGCAGAAGACGGCTACCTGACCATTCATTTCAAGACTTACTGGGGAAACACAGGCAAGGCACATTGGGTGAACCTTCTGCCAGTCAAACGTGAAGGAAACATATATGAAGTAGAATTCCGTCATCATGCCAATGGCGACAATGACCTCAACGTTAACGATGCCCTGGTAGCTTTCAAGCTCGACAGTCTGTCGGATTTCGACAGTGACAAAATCCAGGTCAAGCTGAAATGGCGTTCATTCAGAGGCGAAAAGACAATGACTCTGCACTGCAATGCTCCAAAGGATACAGCCAGTTACTATGTTAACACCAAATACTTAATTCCACTAATATAGAATAAGACGATTCCTATCTATCATTCACACGGTCGTGTTCGGATATTAAGCAGTCCGCAACACCAAAACATCTCCTCTTTTCACTAGTCGGATAGGAATCGTCTGTAATAATGTCTCACTCAATTTCTGTCGCCCCCTTCACCTAAGGCCTGCAAAAAGACCTTCCCGGTGAAGGGGTTCTTTTTTAACGATCAGGATTCAGCTTCTGTAATTGCACCGGTGTCAACCTGACCTGAGGATGGAAAGCGGTACTGGACATATAATCCATAAGGCTATACAATAACTGCCGGGCTTCTTTTCTGTTTTCCATATCTTGCCAGAAATCAATACCACTCACCAATAAACTTTCATTCCCTACCTTCACTTCAAAAACCAACGCCAAAGGCCGGTTAGTAAACCAATCATCAATCACCCTTATTATAGGGGTAACATCAACTGAGAATTCAGACAGATCCACTACATTGGAATGACTCATGGCATCCCACCACTGATAGTCACTATAATATGAGGTAGGAAAATGGTTAAAGGCCGGATGCTTCGGATCACACAGGATTCCCAATGTATGAGGAGCTTGTCCCAATGTCCATGCCGTATTCCAGAAAATACTGGAAAAACCGACCTGAATACTTCCTCCCATCTTCGGAGACAATGTTCCTTTTCTTAAAGACAACAGGACCTTACCACCTTGATCCAGTTTCCGAATTGCATTTTCATCCAACCGATCAGTCAATAATATGTCTTTTCCTACAGATTCATGAGAAACATCGGCAGGATAACACCACACATGCCAACTGTTGACAAACCTTCCGACCCTTACCTCCAATGTCATCTGTGTTGCCTCTCTGATCTTATCCAACTTCGTTCTGATCTGCCCTAATTGAAATCCGTTACCGACGGTAATTTCATCATGGTGAAGCTCACCGGAAGCCACAATCCGGCCTTCAGAGGTTTTCAATTCCCAACTGGTTTTATTCTCACGAAGCACAGAGGGGCCGAAATGAGCCACCTCCACATCGGCCACCAATTCTTCATTATTGGTATATATCAACCGCGGCAAACGCACCAATGGCACCGTGGTATTACAGAAACGACGAAATTCATCGGGAGAAACATATCCCTTCTGTTCCCAAAAAACATCCAACACCCCGACCAATGCCGTACCTTGTCCTGGAAAATCACTCAATCCCAAAAGCTGGAATCCACCAAAATCCTTCGTCCTCAAGGCTGCCTCAATATCAGCCTTATAACACAAAGCCTGCAATTTTCCTGAAGCCATCAAAAAACTGTCTGCAAGATGTCCCATTCCATTTTTTTCCAGCGTTTCACGAAAAATCTCAAAATTTTTCGGTTTCATCACCCCGTCATACTTTTTCATTTCTCTGAAATTGGGATAGGCACACCACTGACCGATCTCATGACTGATCATGGGTTGACTGAAACGGCCCGTATATCCGCTCCAATCATAATCGGTACGCGGCGGTTGAGCATTAATTATACTGTTCACACCTTGCCCCCATGCCTGAATACGCGGAGCTGCATCATTCAAAAAATCGCTCTCCGGCAAATTGGGCCATCCAGCACTGGAACAATATAACCTCCGATCATCCGTTTCTTTCCATCCTGACACAAAATCAGAAAGATAGCGGTGACTTTTCGCTCCTCCGGGTTCGTTGCCATACATCATCATGCAAAAAGAAGGATGATTACCGAATTCAGTTACAATACGCTTACTTTCTTCATGTATAAAACGATCTACAGGTAATCCGTCACCAAGTGTCACCGACTGATTTGCCCATGACGAGCATTCTATTTCCAGATACAATCCCATTTCATCAGCCACATCAAAAGCTGCTTCCGGAGGACACCAGGAATGAAAACGTACATGATTCAAGCCATGCGCCTTACAAGCGCTGAACACTTTTTTCCACGACTCCCGATCCGTAGGAGGATAACCGGTCAGAGGATAAGCAGCACAGTCCAGTGTCCCTCTCAGAAAAACCCTTCTGCCATTAATGGTAAGTTTACCATCCGTTACACGGAAATCCCTGAATCCGAACTTTTCCGTCCATATATGCCTGCTTTTATCCTCATTATCCTTAATCATCATCTCCAGTTTATAAAGATTTGGATTGAATTCATCCCATTTTTTCATCCTGCCCGTCATCCTCAACGTCATTTCCAATTCATTCATACCCGGTTTAAGACGTACGCTCTTCTCCATACGATCTTTTCCCACCTTCATGGAAATGACAGCTTCAGAATTCTTATCTTTTCTGTTCATCACAACAGTTTTTACTGTAACCGAATGATTGTCGGCATCAGGATATATGTCTGCACGCGAGATATTCAGACGCGGTTTCATGCGTAGACTGATTTCACCGATGATACCATTCCAGTTACCTTGAGTATGATCGGAAATACTATGTGAGTTTTCTCCCGGATCTATATCTTTCACGTTATTGTCCACCTGCAATAACAAGGTATGCTTTCCTGGTGACAAAATTCCGGTCAAATCATAACGGTGAGGTGCACCAAGTGCATTCCTCATCCCAATCTCACGACCGTCTACCCACAATCTGGTCTCCCAGTGGCAACGCTCCAGAAAAAGCTGTATGTCCTTCCCATCCCACGAATCGGGCAATATGACCTCTTTTTCATACCAGGCTACTCCTTTATAATATTTGACAGGCTGCAACCAGAATGGCACTTTCACATGACCGTCCACACGATACCTGGCATAATGTTCACTTTTAAAAAATGAAGAATCCACGATTCCACCCGTCCAAGGTGTAGAGACGGATATATCATCCCCCAATCCATTGGAAGCCATAGAACCGGGCAAAACGATAGTCTGATCCCATTTTGTACCGTCTGTAGAAAACCGCCAGTTACCGGACAACTTCATACTGTCCTGTGATGATGTACAAGCAGACAACAGTACAGGCAAGGACAAAAACAATACTTTACTTTTCATTAATATTAGATTTTAATATTGGCAATATGATTAAGTTGCCGCAAAATTAATATGAGACATCAGACAACTCAATGGAAGATCTTATAATATAAATGTATTATTTTTTGTTTTTCTGATCTGCCATTCTGATGGACTCCCCGACACAACGTTATAGGATCAGACCCATCAAGTCAAGACTCACGCTACATATAAAAAAACGCCCCGAAAGATTTATCACAAACTTTTCGGGACTCTCACTAATCATTAATAATTTACTAACTTAATTCACTAATTTAGATCATTAACCAATATAACCTCACGGCTATTATGCTGCAAAGATAATCAAAAAAAAATTATGGCAAAATAACGAGCCCATATAATTAACAATTTATCTTAATTATTTTGATAAAAAATCATCTTAAAACAATTATTTTATATACAACGCTTTATTTTACATATACTTTTTGATTATTAATCACATAAACACCTTTCTCCAAAGATTCTGTCGCCTTACGCATTTCCACTCCCCTTCTTAATAATAATCCGGATAAAGTATATACATCTACCAATCTGTTATCATCAGCCTGAACACAGTCTATTGCAGTAATCTGGGATGGTAGCCTCAATATATTCGCTTGATCACCAGCAGAACCATTCACGTTAACATAGGCACTGTAAGCGGATATGACAGTTTCTGTTTCGGGACGACAGAACACGACACCATATTCATCTGAAACAGACTGCACATAATCGTTTATACCATCAGTTTCTGTCTGCTTCAAAACTCCGGACAACATTCCTTTACTGTATTCTGTCCGGCTTGCCACGCCCCATCCTTCAAAATGATACAGGCCTGTTTCTGCCACCACCAGATAAGGTGTACACGCATTTATACGTTCTGCCTTATCCAGCATCAGAAAACCTTCCTGATCTATTCCCACACAGTCGTACACTTCAAGGTTTTCAGGACAAGTTGCAGAGAATGGCAATATCAGTGTACCAATACCGGCCTCACCTATTTCCAGATCCACTTTTGCTTTCAAAGCCTGCGGAAGCAGCCAATCGACACAAACGTCCTTGTTTTCCATATCAGCCGTCAGCAGTGCTTGATCTTTTCCTATTCCCAGAAAATACCCGGTATGAACACTCTGCATACGATAAACACCATCCGTACCTGTAGCCTCAACAACCAACAGTAAAGCTTCAGACTGTTCTGCCGTCAGAGATACAAGACCATCGGCTCCCTCACACCAATAATTCAAACCACCGTCATCATCTGTCATAACCGCCATATAACGGTTTCCTTCTTCCATCTTAACTAACTCAAGGCTCTGTGACATATCCGGATCAGGACCTTGCATGAATTGAAGACGATCTGTATTATTGTCTACTCTGGTCAGAGTGCAGTCAGTATATGCTTCATGACTTGCGACCAGACAAAATCTTTCGCCTTCAGCCGGTCGGTTTAATTCTGCCTGCTCAAATTCCTGTATTGCTTCTTCCAGATTCATGAGACTGCGTTTTACTTCATTCAAAGTAGACTTCTTTCCCATAACGCGCTCCGCCATAGCAATCCTGTCAGTCAGATTCTCGGCCAAATCCAAAGGACGCTGCAAAGACTCCACACCGACATTGGCTTTTATGTCAATCATACCAGCCTTTTCCATTGTATCAGACAGTTTCTGCTTCATTATATCCAAATCTTCTTCCGATGACAACACCCCTATCTTTTCCAGCCTGAAATCATCTGCACTGGCCCACTGCAGATTAACTGCATTCGCATAAAATCCGATCTTGACTGCACCCGCATCAACAGGCACGGTAACACTGTCTACCACCGTCCATCCCCAACCATTACCTAACTCATTACCGGTACTTCCTACCTTATGCCCATCCGTGCGATATTGGCGGGCTCCTACGCTCATATAAATAAAATGCTCTGCAATATACTCCGAAGCCCGCGTAGCTGCCGTAAGCCTATATATTCCCTTAGGCAATTCCACACTCTGATAAGCCACCAACAAGGCATTCCACTTATCCAGATAAAGGCTGTCCGGTGCACCATCATATTCATAGCCGAAAGCGATACTGCCGTTAATCCAACCATCTGCTGATAGAACCTGAGGATTATTCATCAGAAAAGTAACATCCATGGTTTTTCCTTTTTGAGGACTGGCCCAATAAACGTATTCACGACTCACTGCATTCAAATGATCTGATGATACCCCGATACTTTTCACTGTCATTACGGTATCCAATAAAGCAGCATGCTCCTTTATTGTCTTTTCGTAAAGACTAGCCAACGTATCATTGGTACATTCTGAATTTTCCAACACATTCTGATGAAGAACCAGATTTCCCTTGGCAGTCTCCCATACCGGTCCTATTTCCGACAGAACATTGCAGGCATAACTCAGTTCATTGATAGCCTTAACTAATTTTTCTTCGTTATTCTCTACATCGGCAGTTGCTTCGATGGCTTTTTGAGCCAGCATATTCAGCGGAGCATTCAACTTATTCTGATATGACATCAGTTGCTTTCTCTTCTCCTCCATTACATTCCGGTAAATATCCTGAAGTTTCTGTGAAGGGCAATCGATCCGGAAGTGATCCACTTTATATTGTCCATTGCCTGTTTCCAAACCAATAGTCAACGGACCATCTCCAGAACGAACCTGAAATTTGACTGTCAGAGTCACCCACTGACCGGCCTGTCCGGTTTCCTGCGAAATCAACTTACCATTCTTTCCATTGACAAAGATACGGGATTCTCCTGTAGTGACAGTCCATACATCTGCCTTAAGAATATATTCGCCTTCTGCCAGTTGCGGAATCTCCTGAAAGATTCCCGACATCATGGCACCGTTATTCTTGATTTCAAGACATTTACTTCCTTCCGCAGGCTCATTCTCACTTAAAACGAACTCCATTTTTTCAGCATCACCCGCAGAATCCCATCCTTGAGGAAGGAGTCCGGAAGGTTCTCCGGATATCTCTCCGGTTTCAAAACCCGCATTGACAATTCCGGCATTTGTCAGAACTGTTCTGACGAGTGCCGCCATCATGGTAGCACCTTTTTCATTAGGGTGAATGCTGTCACCCTGCATCAGATAAGGTTTGTCCTCAAAAGCCGAGTGAAAATCAATGACCGGCAAATTATTTGCTTCTGCCACTACGCCAATAATAGGTATGATCTCACCGGTTATCACTGCATCAGATATACCAAACGGATTCTGGAATGCCTTAGCCGGATACCCCAAATATTACAGGATGTGAAGGTAACGCCGACAGTTCATCAATCATATCCTGCATATCCTTCTGGAATTCCTTTTTATAGATCCAGTTATAGCCTTTTGAATCATTCGTTCCCAGTTTGAGTATAACTACATCTGGACAAAATTGTTTGCAGTCAGCGTAAGCCTGTTCGTTCCAATAGGGATAATCTCCTTTACGGAGCATCGTCCGCCCACTGACTCCAAAATTACGTACATCATACCCCTCTCCCAACATCTGTCCCAACTGGGCAGGATAACTGTCTTTTGCCTTATCCGCAATCCCCATTCCTTCCGTAATACTATTGCCAATACAGGCAATCCGTAAAGACTGTCCGGCGATATATCCACCCCAGACAGTCATACACAAAATTAAAGCTACAAGTCTTAATAACCTGGTTCTCATAAGATCTGAATTTAATTGATTAACAAAACATCGCAAAAATAACAGATCCCGGAACCATGGAAAATGGAATATTCTCTTAAAGCATGTAATATTTTATGCTTCCCATCAAATGGGATCATGCAATTGGTTATTTATCAATATCGCCCGGTACAATGTCTGATATCGGCATTTCTTCGTCTTCACGGTCTGCACGCTTGACCAGACAGGTATTGATCACCATTTTAAGCAGCGCTTCATTCGATTCGCTTGCTTTCCATTCCTGTCTGAATCGAAGGATAGCGCTCACCACGACCATAGTAGTGATGATAATGATGGCAGTCCAGTCCTGCTCGCCCTGAGCAGCCATCATGACATCAATAACAAACGATACTATGACCAGAGCCGTCAGCACTCCAATAAACGGATTGATAAAAGCTTTAATGAACATGGAAAACGGATTCTTCCTTTTTTCGTGCTGAACCTCATTTTTTCCATACTGCCTCTGACGGTCTTCTACCTCTTCAGCCATCAACCCCTCGGGAGTAGTCTGAAAATAACTGAACACAGAAGTCAGAGGCTGACGTGCTGCCATAAACACTCTCTCAGTGTTAAAGGCAAAATTCGGGTTTTTTCTTTTCATTCTGATGATGCATTTGCTTAATGATTGCGACTATGTTAATTATCACAGCGCAAAATTAGAGCAGACACACGGGAACCACCGTTAGAAAACCATTAGAACGGAATTAGAAAACCATTAGATTTTTCACCCGACCAAAGTCAGAGAGGCTTACAGATGCGGCAGGCGTACCACAAATGTAGTACCCTGACCGCGGTGGGAATGGACCTCAATACTTCCATTGTGCAGACGTATGATCTTGTCTGCCAATGTCATTCCGATGCCATTACCTTTAAACCGGTCACTGTCTTCACCACGATAAAACAGGGTAAAGATATGCTGTTTGTCCTTGTCGCTCAAACCGATTCCCGTATCCGACATACTGATAACCACGTTCTTGTCCCAATACGAAATATGAACTATTGACGTGTGGTTATCAGAATATTTGCAGTTGTTGTCTATCAGGTTGGTGAAAGCGATGTTGAGCAGATAAAGATTTCCGGACACACTGACAAAGCGGTCATCATCCGCTTCTTCCTGATCGAAAACCATATCGACATGATAATCGGCATGCGCCCTCAGAATATACTCACGTACGTCAAGCAACAGCTCGTCCAGACGTATGTCCTGCATCCTGATCTGTTCACGCTGATAGTCTGCACGGGCCAGATTCAACAGCCCCTCTGTCAGACGTGTCATGTTGTGTGCATCCTGAAGGGCATTCTGCAGGGCTGCACGATACTGTTCTGCCGTACGGTCTTTCTGTAATGCCAGGTCCAATTCTGCAGTCAGTGAAGCCAGAGGAGTCTTCATTTCATGCGAAACATTACTGACAAAATTTTTCTGTGCCTTAAAAGACTGCTCCAGACGCTCCAGCAACGAATTGAATACCATGCTCAACTCTCCCAGTTCGTCCTTATCATTCTTCACCGGCAACCGGTGATCCAGTTTCGATTCGGTTATCTTTTCCGCTTCCTCCGCAATGGCCTTCACGGGACGCAATGCCGCCCCGGCCAATATATATCCGGTCACATAAAGTAAAGATAACCCTATCACAAACAGGATGACCAGCGTCTTGAGCAGTTCGTGCATGTTCTGATGGCCATATCCGTCGTAAGCGGCTGCCGTCACAATATAATCCTTACCGTCATAAGTATAGATCAGGCCTACACCCTGATACTCGCCAATATCAAATTCGATTTCCTTTTCCGACAGAATACGGGTTATCATATCCGCATTCTCCTTGATAATATCATTATCAACGGCATCATGATAGAGCATCCGGAAATCAGAAGTATACACCGCCACTTCCACCTCATCAATAAATTTCCGGTTATTGAGATAAATGGACTGCATGGTCGCCGCATCCACCTGATTCTGCAGGAACAGATGGGCTTTGGTGACAGCTTCACCCTTGAGGTCATGATAAAAAGTCCGGCTGCGGCTATGGCTGCTGACCACATATATAAGCACCATGCAAAGAAGGAATACAGCCGCTGTCGCAACCGTGGTTTTCAGTGTGAGGGAAGTTCTGATTTTCATGGATTCTCTGTTAATATGAAACCTATTCCTGGTTTGGTATGTATCAGTTTGACAGGAAATGCCTTGTCTATCTTCTTGCGAAGATAATTGATATACACATCAATAAAATTGGTTCCCGTATCAAAATGCGTATTCCAGACCTTTTCGGCAATATCTATACGCGAAATGACCTTCTCGGCATTTTCCACCATGAACACCAACAGATTATATTCCTTTGGCGAGAGTCTGACCGGTATCCCCGAACGCGTCACATTACGCTTCTCCAGATCGATCACCAGATCGGCGTAATTCAATACGGCAGGCACCTCATCCACCTCCTGCCTGCGTTTCATCAGCACTCTGACACGTGCACAAAGTTCACGGAAGTCAAATGGCTTTACCATATAATCATCCGCCCCGGCATCAAACCCGTCCAGTTTATCGTCGGTAGACCCCAATGCCGTCAGCATCAGCACCGGCACGTTGGCGTTAATGCGTCTGATCTCCTTACATACCGCGAAACCATCCATCTTAGGCAGCACGATATCCGATATGACCAGTTGAACCACATTAGAGCGGAACAGGCGTAACCCCATCTCCCCGTCATAGGCAACCAGTGTCATATATCCTGCTTCCTCAAGTCCCGCCTTCAGAAGGTCGGCCACCCTTTTCTCATCCTCGATAATCAATATTGTGTTCATCGTTTTTATACCATTGCCGTTTCAAGGCCACAGGCTTCACGCCTGTCACCAGTTCTTTTTACCCTGATTCTGATTTGTCTGAAAACAGTCTGGGATAATCTGACATACGTACAAAATCCGTCAGTTTCAGCTGTTTGTCAGCATACAAAGGTATAACAATATCATCGAATGAACAACTCGCAGGTTTATAAAATCACAACCCCGGTGTTTTTCATGTCCAATGGCATACACCGGTTGAAGGCTTGCGGTTACGTACCGGCATTCATCATACCCTCCTCCATCAACCATATTGTTTGCCTTTCGTTCTGTCTGGCCCTACCCTTATGTTTCCCTGATTACACGCGAGGCAGTCATTAACGGAAAAAGGCCATATTAAGTCTGCGATTGGAAAACTGTGATCATAAAAAACTTCGCAAAAATTTCTTAATTAACATAAAATCATTATCTTTGTAAAAAACATACAACAAGGAATCATGAGTGATCCCCTAAGTATCATGTCAGAACCTATTGTTCGGCCAACAGCAGACTGTCCTAAAGGGATAACCTTGCTTTACGAATGATTGTCAGGTAATAAACCTTATTATAATACAGTGTCATATAAAAACATCTAATATAAATAGACTTTGGACTGACTGGCACGAGTAACGTCAATGACCTCTCGCACCATCATGACAAAGAGTGAGAACAAGAAGCATAACCAGAGAAAGCCTCTTCGCACTTTCCGGCTACTTTTGACGAAACCGAGCCATAGCCGATGAGAGAAACAGCTTCCTGTAATGGCAAACGAATGGCAGAAGTTGCCACATCAAAACAGGACGAGGATGCCAGAAAGAGAGGAACCATACATTTGTTGACCTGATTCACCGAAAAACGAAACATTACAAAATCATGATGAGCAGGTTTAATTATATGAGAATTAATATTGGATTATTTGAGCTGTATACGGTGATAACGGCAGTTACAGTTCTTAAAGAAAAGCAGCGGCATGCCGCTGACCTGCATAACAGAAGTAACTCAAGACGCAAGTTCAAAGCGAATAATAACTTATACACCGATTAGTTTTTATGAAGAAAGCACTGATCCTGTTAACCTTGGCATTTTTTATTTCGTGCAAGGAAGAGCATAAGAATTATTCTTATGACAATCATATCGTACAGATTGACAGCATTGTTTCTGCCAACCGGAATATAGATACCCTAAAAGACCTATTATCCGGCTACGAGGCCGATAATGATGATGTGGGGAAAATGGTAACCATGAGAGAACTCGGCAAGGTATATCGCGAGTCCTCTGATTTCAAGACAGCCCTGGAATATCACGAAAAAGCATTGTCTTTGGCAAAAGAACTGAAAGACACCTCCAACATTATCTACATATTGAATCAGCTTGGAACAGACTTCAGGCGTCTTGGTATTTTGAATGAAGCGGCAGTCAGACATTATGAGGCACTCTCCTACTGTGGAAAATTCAGTGACCAGTCTTCTGAAAGGGCTCAAAAAAACAGAGTCATATCACTCAACGGGATTGGCAACATCCAGCTGACGCTTCAAAACAACGAGGCAGCAGAAAAAGTGTTCAAAGAAGCGCTTGCCGGAGAAAAAAGACTTGGAAGCCATCTTGGCCAAGCCATCAACTACGCTAATATTGGCTATGTAAAAGAAGCCAATGGAGACAAGGATTCGGCATGGATTTATTACGGTTATTCCATGGAACAGAACCGGCTTGCCAATTCAAAGCTTGGTATCTCACTGTGTTATAACCATTTCGGACGATTATCGGAACAGGACGGCAATTGGAGCAAAGCATTGGAATCATACAAAAACGCCTATGATCTGATGTCGGGCGACAAGGACAGATGGCACTGGCTGGAGTCCTGCTTTTCCATAGCAAGGATATATCTTGCCCTTGGACAGAACGGGAACGCCATCAACTATATCAACGAAGGACTGGAAACGGCAAAAAAAATAAACTCATGGGAGCACCTTGCCGAAGCATACCGCCTGAAGGCTGAATATGAAGAAAAGAGCGGCCATTACAAGGCTTCGCTCGAAAACTACAGAAAATATCTGGCCTTTACAGACAGTGTAAACAACGAAAAAAACATCAATCACCTGAACAATCTGCGAGTGAGTTATATAACGGAAAAAGGGAATAAGGAAAAGGAAGTCGTCAGTCAGGCATACGTCAGTGAGCAGCAGAAAAAGGAAATGATACTCTATTTTCTTATCATTGTCATCGTTTTTTCCTCTGCAGCAATTTTTTCTCTCGTTTATGCTTTAAGGATCAAGGCCAAGGCACAACATATCATCAAAAAAAACAGTCTTGCCCGACAGGAATTCTTCACCAATGTGACTCACGAATTCCGCACACCGCTTACCGTTATCCTGGGTTGTGCGGAGGAACTGAGAGCTGCACAGGAAAACAGCGGAAAATCAGTAACGGAGATAGATGCCATTTCAAGACAGGGACAAAGACTTCTGATTTTGGTAAACCAGCTTCTGGATATCGCCAAAGTGCGTTCGGCCATTGGAGAAGCAGACTGGAAAACCGGAAACATGACGGCTTTCATCCAGATGGTGGTTGAGCAGATCCGCCCTCAAGCCATAAAGAACCTTGTAGAACTCCAGTACAAATCCGAAGAAAAAGAGGTCTATATGGAATTCGTACCGGATTTTATGTACAAAATCATGATGAACATTCTATTCAATGCTCTGAAATTCACGCCTAAAGGAGGGCGGATTATGGTCAGGAGCACGGTGGTGAAACAAAATATCCGGATACAGGTTAAGGATACCGGTTGCGGTATAAAACCTGAGGATCTGCCTCGTGTTTTCGAACCTTTCTTTCAGGCAGACAAGTGTTCCGAAGGAGGCACAGGCATCGGTCTGGCCCTGACCAAACAGATGGCCGAAGCCATGGGGGGCAGTATCGAAGTTTCCAGCAGGCCGGGAGAAGGTGCCTCGTTCGTCGTGTCTATTCCGATAAGGCAAGGAACGAACCCGCTAGAAAAATGGATACCAGACTCTGGAATAAAGGAAACTGTTTACGAGACACCGGACCGGACTGACAACCGGGATACAACCGACAAAGACGATGTCATTTCAAAAGACTCAGAGATCGCCCTTGTCGTAGAAGACAATGAAGACATAGCCCGCTATATCGGAAATATCATCAAGGACAACTTTTCTGTCATTTATGCCCACAACGGCAAAGAGGGACTCATCAAGGCTGAGGAATATGTTCCTGATGTCATTATAACCGATATCATGATGCCTGAATACGACGGTCTGGAGATGACACGGGATATCCGTAATTCCGAGTTACTCAACCATATACCGGTCATTATTGTCACGGCAAAAAGCGATGATACCCACAAATTGCAAGGGTTTGAATATGGTGCTGATGCCTATCTGATAAAACCGTTCAGTCAGGATGAACTGAAACTACGGATCCGCAAACTGATCTGCTATCGCAATATGCTCAGAGAAAAATACAGCCGGATTCTGGTCGAGAGCAAGGAAATTTCAAAAGATCCCGATACGCCGGAACCTGAAAAGAAATTCCTCGTGAAGCTCAACAATTTCATATTCTCCAAAATCTCCCTCTCCAACCTGAACTCTGAAATGCTTGCAGACAACATGTGCCTGAGCAAATCCCAACTCAACAGGAAAGTCAAGTCCATAACCGGCATGAGCACCTCAACCTATATCAACCAGTCAAGACTGGCTCATGCCCAAGTACTTCTGCAGGATCCAGAAAAGTCCATCGGTGATATTGTCCTGATGTGCGGTTTCGAGTCCGCAAGCTATTTCACCAAACTGTTCAAGGAAAAATTCGGTATGACGCCATCACAATACCGGAAGGAAAAATCCTGATTTCCGAATTGAGGAAAATTGTAATTTTCGAAACAGGTCAAAAGACTGAACGATAGTCTTTTGACCTGTTTTTTGCGCTGTATGTTTTAATTGTTCTTCCAAAAAATGCTCCGTGATTATCAAGTACGGACCTCATTATGCGCTGTCTGTGTTAACGTGATTGCCTGTATCCCTTTAATTTTGTACGTATTATCATTGAAACTGTTGGCCGGAATGAAGGTCATCAGTATAAGAGGAAAAAAACCGTTAACCATAATATTAATTAAAAATGACAGGAATGATGATTGAAGAACTATTGAAAGAAATCCGTCGGGTAAGCGAGGCTCTCCTTACAGACGGAATGCTCCAGAACGAGCGCGGTAACAAAGCTGCGGGATGTCGTGCCCGCAAGGCATCTTTGGAATTGGAACGGCTGACAAAGGCCTTCCGCAAGGCAAGCCTCGAAGCTGATAAAGAGAAAAAGCAGTAAATCAAGAATTAACTCAAAATGACAAGAAAGATAAAACCTTGTTTATTCAAAAATGCAATACTGCAGGTTACAGCTGTTTTTGCTGTCTGCTGCCACCTTATGGGTTTCCTGGAAATCAGACAAGCCGGAAATTGACACTGTGAATGACAACGGCAAGGTAACAGGCAACCGGACGTTTTCCAAATGCAACAAACAGAATGTCTGATTTCAAGCTTAGAAATTTATAATTCCAAAAACAGGTCAAAATGTTGAATAATAGCATTTTGACCTGTTTCTTTGCGCCGTATATTATAAAAAATCATGGGAAGAATGCTTCATGATTTACATTTTCACCTCTACTATGCGCCGTATGTTCTAACAGACTAATCCGCAATTCGTTTACTTTACGTTTGAGAAAAAACGATAATACTAACATTTAAAATGTAATATTATGAAAAGAGGATTATTTACTATTATCATTGCCCTGTTGGCAGTAACAGGCGCATGGGCGAAGGAAACCACTCATACTGTGAACAACCTGATATACAAGGTTGTCCAACCGGCAACCGGTGATATGTATGCCATTTTATCGGGTTACGAAAATTCTCCTGAAGGTATATTGGATATTCCGGGCTTAATCAGGGTAAAGGTAACCACAGAAAATATTACAGTTCCTGTAACAATGATTGATGAGCAGGCTTTCATTGATCGTGAAAAGATAACCCAGGTAAACATCCCGTCCACTATAGAAAGTATCGGAAACCTGGCATTCAATGGTTGTATCAGTCTGACAAGTTTCAATGTAAACAGCAAAAATGCAAATTTCTGCTCCGAAAACGGTATCCTGTTCAACAAAGCCAAAACCACATTGTTACAATATCCTTCGGCCAAGGCGGATACCGATTATTCTATCCCCGACGGTGTGACGAAAATTGAAGATTGGGCTTTTTACGACTGTAACAAACTGACTGTTATGACAATTCCGAGCAGTGTTGCAACTATCGGGGAATATGCTTTAAATTTCTGCACGGGCCTCACTGAATTATTCGTGCATGCAAAAACTCCGCCAACCGTCGGGACAAATGCTTTTATTAATGTCAACCTTGCTATTCCTGTATATGTACCCGCCGCATCGCTTGACGCCTACAAGGCAGCCAACATATGGCAAGAATTCACTAAATTGCAGGCTTTGGTAACGGAATTTACTGTGGATAACCTGAAATACAAGGTTACCGACTATATAGCTGATGAAGTTGAACTGACAGGTTATGCAACAAAGCCGACAGGCAAACTGGATATTCCTGCAAGTGTAACTTATGGCAGCAAGACATATAGTGTGACAAGTATCGTAGAGCAGGCATTCGACGGATGCTCCGCAATTACCGAAGTGACTATCCCTGCCAGCGTAACCAGTGTTGGTTCGGATGTGTTCAATGGGTGTTCTTCACTTACGCAAGCAACCATAGGTGACGGGTTGACGGAAATCAGTACATCCATGTTTACCAACTGTTCAGCGCTTGAGAAATTGGTCATAGGTAAAGGGGTAACAAAAATTGAAAGTTTTGCTTTTGCAAACTGTTCAAATCTCAAGGAAATTACGGTTTTAGCTTCCAATCCACCTTCAGTGGCATCAGATAGATCTTTCGAAAACGTCAGCCGCGACATACCTGTATATGTTCCGTTGGAAGCTCTGTCAGCCTACAAGGCAGCCAGTGTATGGAAAGGATTCACCAATCTGCAGCCAATATCAACGGAATTTACTGTGGACAAACTGAAATACAATGTGACTGACTTGGTTGCCAACACGGTAGAAATCACCTCTGGGTATGGCGATGGCGCGTTGAACATCCCTGCCACCGTAACCTATGCAGGCACTGAATACAAGGTGACAAGTATTGGAGTGGAGGCGTTCTATGATTGCAGTTTCACATCGGTGACCATACCTGACGGCGTTACAATCATCAAATACAGTGCGTTCCAGAACTGTTCCGAACTCACTGAAGTGACCTTTGGCAACAGCATTACAACCATTGAAAATACAGCCTTCTATTACTGCCTGTCGCTAAAGCAAGTAACTATCCCTAAAAACGTGACAAAAATCGGAGGAAATGTATTCGGCTTTTGCACAGCTCTGACGCAAGTCAACGTAGATGCCGCCAACACAGTTTACAGCTCTGAAAACGGTGTGCTGTTCAACAAAAACAAAACCACGCTGCTGCGTTATCCTGCCGCCAAGCCGGGAACCACCTATACAGTTCCCAAAAGTGTAACTTGCATCGGAGAAAACGCTTTTGGTCAATGCACCGCACTCAAGGAACTGACCCTGTTAGAAAATGTATCAAAAATTGAGTCTTATGCGTTCGAAGATTTCGCTGCCATTACAAAAATGACCGTACTTGCCACTGTTCCACCTACGGCAGAAACAAGCGCATTTAAATACTTTAATCTCGACACACCGGTATTTGTGCCTGCCGCATCGCTGGCTGTCTACAAGGCAGCCGATGGCTGGAAAGAATTCACCAATCTGCAGGCTATCTCAGGTACAGCCATCGACACACCTTCAATGCCCGAGAGCATCAGCATACAGGGCGGCATGCTGCACAACCCGAACGGACTGACCGTAAGCATATACGACCTGACAGGACGACTTGTCTACAGCGGCAACGCAACAACTGTTGAACTGCCTGCCGGAATATATGTAGTACGCTGCAACGGTGCAAGCCGCAAGGTCATGTTTTGATATATAGTAAAAAAATAGTACCGATGTCCCGTAATCCTTGTTCTTTGCTCAGAACGTTCTTACCTACAGTTACGGGACATCTTTATCAAACAGAAAAAACAGCTTGATTGTTTGTTCGAAGACAGCAAACCGTCATTCCGAAAGTTCACCAAATAAAACCAAGGCAGTGGATAAAAATTAAACGTATTGTTGAAAAGAAAATAAAAAGGTTAATATGGTATCAGACACATCAAGGTGATGTTTTTGAAAAAGTTAGAAAATAAATATAGAAGTATGTGTTTTTAACAGATTATAAAAATTTAAAAAACAATTATTATGAAAAGTCAAAATGAAAACTTACTCAATGGTAAAGTTTATGAAACTCCCAAGTGTGAAACAATAGAAGTGCAGAACGAGAGTTTGCTATGTGCAAGTAATGAGCAGGAAGCCACTCACGATTCCTTTGACGATTCTGATATTTATGAATGGTAAAGAATTTAAAATCAGGAATAAGATGAGAATCAGGAATTTCATTTATGAATCTATAAGCATGGCTATTGCAGGCGGTTTGCTTGCTGCATGTACGAATGAATATGATACACAGGCTATCTACAATGGAGAGAAGGTGCCTATGACCTTTACAGCCGGACTGACGCAGACGCGTACCGTATTGGATGGCGACGGCAAGAATGTAAGCTGGGTAAAAGGCGATGCGATTGCCATTTTCGACGGAACGGAGACTAATGAGTTTACTACGCAGGATGCAGGGGCTACGGCTTCCTTTACCGGTACGGCACACCAGGCCGAAAGCTATACAGCCTTTTATCCTTTTGCTAATGTGACTGAAATCACGGCTACGACCATTACCTTTAATCTGCCCGAAGAGCAGACTGCCGTGCCCGGAGGATTTGCCAGCGGACTGGTGCCATCGTGGGCATCTACTCCTGAGGGAAGCAACGCTCTGCAGTTTCACAACCTCAGTGCGCTGGTGAAGTTTACGGTAGGCGACGGTATGGCCGGTGATGGAACCTTTATCCTCAGAGGCGTAAAGGGTGAGAGCCTGACCGGAAGCATGAAATATACCATTGGAGGCGAAACCGTTCCGAATGAGGATGGCAAAGGAGATTACTCTTCTACTTCTCTGAACGAAGTCAGACTGAAAGGTACATTCGAGGCCGGAAAGACCTACTACTTTACGGTGGCGCCTGCCGTGCTGTCGGAAGGACTCAGCCTTTTCTACGTAAACAGCGAGGGAACGGCATACCGCAGAGGAGGTAACAACCCGGTGACTCTCGAAGCCGGAAAAGTGCTTGATTTGGGAACACAAACCTCAGCCATGTTTGAAGAAGCCATCATCAATCTGGAACTCATTGAGCAGATTGAAACAAACCTTCCGTCGGGAGGAGGCAAGAAAATGGCATCGGCTGAAGGAGTGGAGAAAGCCACCAAGGCGGCCAATGATGTGGCATTGTATGATTCGGGTACCGGATTTGTGAAGAATCCCGACGGCACCGTTACGCTGACCGAAGAAAACAGAAGTATCATCAGCGGAGTTACTTATGTGAGCTTCTATGATATAAAAAACGTATCGGGACTTGAGTATTTTACTAACGTGACAAGTTTTTATTGCGAATGGGTAACAGAACAGGAGTCACTGGATTTGACTGCTTTGAAGAATCTGACATCTATAAATTGCAATAGTTGCAATATACTGACATCGCTAAATGTGAGCGGTCTGGACAAACTTAATTATATAAACATTAAGAACTGCCCGCTGACTTCATTAGACCTGACCGGTTTGAACAGTCTTACCACTCTGTATGTGGGTGATACTGAATTGACCTCTTTGGAGCTGTCTCATTTGACGAATCTGTCAAGTCTTGAGTGCACAAATTGTAAATTGCAATCATTGAATGTGAGCGGTTTGACCAATCTGACTTGGCTGGTATGTGCCAATACCCAAGTAGAATCATTGAATTTGAGAGGCTTGACCAAACTGAACTTTTTGCAATGCACCGATAACCGACTGACCTCTTTAGACTTGACCGACCAGAAAGAATGTCTGACCACGTTACGATGCTACGGTAATAATTTAGGTTCATTGGAGTTGTCAGGCTTAACGAAGCTGGAATACCTGTATTGCTACAACATTGGAGCTGCCTCATTGACTCTGAGCGACTTGCCTGCCCTGACAGAACTGAATTGCGGTGAGAACCAGCTGACCTCATTGAGCCTGAGCGACTTGCCTAAGCTGGCAACCCTGAGATGCAACAAAAACCGGCTGACCTCATTGAGTCTGAGTAATCTGCCTGCCCTGATCTATCTGTCTTGCATCGACAACCAGCTGACCTCATTGGATGTGAGCGGTTTGACCAAACTGGAAGATTTGTATTGCTACAACAACCAGCTGACCTCATTGGATGTGAGCGATCTGACTGCCCTGACAAGCCTGTATTGCTACAACAACCAGCTGACCTCATTGGATGTGAGCAATCTGACTGCCCTGACAAGACTGTATTGCTACAACAACCAGCTGACCACGTTATCTGTTGGTGATATTAACACTCTTAAATTTGTGGAATGCCATCAAAACCAACTTTCACAGATTAATCTTGCTAACATGGCCAATTTGTCCAATTTGAAGTGTGGTCTGCAGACAAATGCTGACGGAACGTCACTGACAGCTACACTTGAAATACATTCTACAAAGATAGGAACCTGGAATACAACCTGGAGCCAATATCCGGAAAACGCAAATGTTACACTTAAATAATAATGATAATAGGCCCTTGCCCGCCTGCGGTTTTGACCCGCAGGCGGGCATGCCACCTTGACCGTATGCCAGTGTAATTCCGGAAATAAAATATATTGATTCCTAAATCTAATTCATCATACACAAGCATTAACAGAACTACACGACATAAGTGAGCCCGATTCTTCCTTTGCCATAAAAATCCGTCAACGGTTATCCTGCTTCTATGACTTGACATAATAAGACAAAATACTTTCGGCGATACGACAGATTTCATCCTTTACCCATTGCGGCTCCAACACTTCTATCTGATCCGTCTGCTGCATCAGCATCTGGATAAAGTCGAAAGTGGGACGTACAAACATCTCGAAAGTGATGGATTCTTCATCAGACGCGATTTTCCGTTGCGTATCATGAAGAGGCAGTGTAGCCAGGTATTTTCCCGACCCACCGTATGCCCTGATGACCACCCGTTCGATATCCATGTCCTTGTCCGCGATGATCCCCACACAACCTTCGAAATATTGGTCTACATCAAAAGTCTCGGGTACGACGAACCGGTCCTCCGTCACCGTCACATCCTGTATCCGGTCCAGAGCATAAGTCCTGACATCATCCCAATAGGGCGCACGCCCGATCACATACCAGCGGCGATTATAGATTTTAAGATGATAAGGTTCAATCTGAAACGTACTGGCATGAGGTTTATCGAATCCCTGATAGGTGATCTCCACCACATTATTCTGACGCATGGCCTGCAGAAAGACCTGCAGGAACCTGTTGCCGGAAGGCACATGCTCAAAGGAGATCCGTTTCTCCAGTTTCCGGTTAGCCTGGAGCTGGTTCAATGTCGCATACGAATCAATCAGCCACGACCGGAAGTCATCCCCTCTCAACCGTTCCTTATCCTCGATGTAATAGCCATACCCGTGTTTGGCGTCACAGGATATGATCACGTCAAAGATACTCTGCACCGCATCCTTATGATTCATGAATGTTTTCCACGGAAGCGGTTTGCCGTCCCCCATCCCACAGTCTTCCCACCGTCGGCTTATTTCCTTATAAGTGATATACGGGTGACATCTGATTAAATCGATAAGCCATATATACCGGCCGAATTTATTTGCTGCCATAAGTTCTGAATTTAAAGTCTGTATTATGCCACAAAATTACACAGGCATCTATGCCAAAATTAGGAATAGGCTTTAAGAATTCCAAATTTTGGCATAGGATTATAGGAGATAAGGCATACCAAAGTTCTATTTCCCTGTATTGAAACTACAAAAATCCTTTATATACATAAAGAATCATATTCATCCTATTGAAATTAAGTTCTTTGGAAATATTAAAACGCAAAAAAGCAGCTTTTTCCTATCCTCTCTTGACGAGAAAATCGAACTGAACCGCAGTATTATGAAAATTTAGAACAGTATATGCAATTTTCATTCAAGTCTTGATTTGTAAATAGTGAAAATAACAAACTTCAATATTGCGAATTAGGAAATATTACATTCATTACTCCAGGAGGAGGCAACCATCTGTTTATTTAAAAGATTTGACTTAGCAATGTCGAATTCAATTTACTCTAATAGAACTGAAAATGAAGGTTTGTATGAATATACAACTTCAGCAAAAATAAATAGCGCAAACATTACCATATCAAATCGGAACAGCAACTAACTGTTCCAAATTTTAGACATACATTGATTGGAATTCCTGCAAAAAATATGATTAAATTTAATAATATTGTACATCCTATTTTCAGCGGATAGTAATAAATAAAAATGAGAATAGAATTCTTTCCCAACTCCGCGACACCCTCTTTCCCCGCCTTATGTCGGGCGAACTTGCAATCACCGATGTGGACGACAAGAATATTTAGGGGCAACGAAAGGATTGTATAGTGGTGATCGCAAAGAATCAGCAAGTGAATTTCAATAAGCCAATAGCCCAGCTATTCACAGAAAATTGCTATCTTTGCGATAGCCCCTACTAACAACAGCAGACTATGGACAAAATAGAAATAAAAGGATATAAATCGTTCAAGGAACTCAAGCTCGATCTGCTCCCCATCAATATACTGATAGGGGCCAACGGATCGGGAAAAAGCAATTTCTTGTCTTTCTTTGAATTCCTCAACCGCCTGTACGAACAGAAGCTGACGGAATATGTGGCGCTGAACGGAGGTATGGACAAATACTTCTTCCAAGGCAGCAAGACGACGGATGCCATCGAAGCCACTATCTGTTTCAAGAACATCTCCTACTCGTTTGAGCTGAAAGAAGGAGACAACAGGTTTGTGTTCTCAAAAGAGAAACTGGGATACCATAACTCGTACTCCGACATTGCCAGCTTCAGCAACGAGGCCTGCATCAAGTCGTACAGCGGATTATCGAGGGGCGGATACATCCAAAAATATCTGTCTGAAATTAAGAAATATCATTTCCACGATACGGGCAAAAGTTCTCCGTTCACCAAGGAAAGTCACATTGTGAACGACGCCTACTATCTGTATGAGAAGGGAGAAAATCTGGCCGCTTTTCTGTATGCTGTCCGAGAGAATTCACCCATCACCTACAAGCGGATTGTGCGCGTCGTCCAAAGTATCGCGCCCTACTTCAGCGATTTCTATTTCAACGTGAGCGCTGCCGACACGGTCCGCCTGCAATGGACAGACAAGTTCAGTTCTACTGTATATGGCCCGACAGACCTCTCCGACGGAACCGTACGCTTCATCGCACTGACCACGCTGTTTCTGCAACCGGTGCCCCCCAAAGTCATCATCATTGACGAGCCCGAACTAGGGCTTCACCCCCTGGCCATACAGAAACTGGCCGGCCTGATAAAGTCGGTGGCGTCCAGAGGCACCCAAGTGATCATTGCTACCCAAAGCGCAGACCTGATAACGAACTTCAACGCCGAAGACGTGATTACCGTCAACCAGACAGAAGGCGCCTCGGTAATGAAGAGGCTGGAAGCCGAACACCTGGAAACGTGGCTGGAAGACTACACGCTGGGCGACTTATGGAAACAGAACATTCTGAAAGGAGGGCAGCCGACATGAAAAGATTGATTATCGTTTGTGAAGGAGAAACAGAACAGGCTTTCTGCAACGACGTTCTGCGCAGTCATTTTCTGTCCAAGGATATGCTGCTCGAAGCGCCTACCATCAAGCACTCGAACGGCGGCATTGTGGCTTGGAATACCCTGAAGAAACAGATTGTCAAGCACCTGAATGAAGGAGACTGCATAGTCTCCATGCTAGTGGACTATTACCGCATCCGAGATTCATACCATTTCCCGGGGTGGATGGAGGCAAAGGGAATATCCAATCTGTACGAACGGATGCGCTACCTGTTCGAACAGATGTCGCTGGATATGGATGAAAAGCTGCGTCCGAGATTTATCCCTTATATTCAGCTGCACGAGTTCGAAGGACTGCTGTTCAGTGACATTTCTGTATTTCCCGACAATTTTACGAAGGAGCAGCTTGACTACAAACAGCTGGAAAGTGCAGTAAACGAGTTCAGTACTCCCGAAGAAATAAACAACAGCCCTGCTACTGCACCTTCGGAGCGGTTGAAGAAAGCCGTCAGCGGATATGACAAGGTGACAGACGGCGCTTTTCTAGCCATGGAAATAGGGCTGGACACAATCAGGGAAAAATGTATCCTGTTCAATGAATGGATGGAACGGTTGGAAAATAGCTAACTAATAAACCTGAAAACCATAACTGAGTTTAAAGAGTATATCAGACAAAGCGAATCCAGCAACTGACAGAAAGCTTATGCTTGGCGAACAGCGATTGGACTTCAGGCCGTCGATGGTTTGAAGACCTCGGAACATCTGAAAGATATGGCCCGCAAGCATATTAAGGAAGCGATTGATATTGGCGAATCGCAAAAGATGATTAGTTGTATATCAGTCGAATACATCCAGAAGTTCCGTGTATGATAAACTCAAAGAGTCCGAAATGACAGGTACCCCCACAAGTTCCCCCATAAGTACCCCCACAAGTACGAAGGACCAACTCTATACTCATCACAACACTTAGACACAGGCTTCGGCTATTGAGGGAACGCCCAAAAGTATGAAGGTAATCAGCAACCATCGATTCCTTATGCCGCGACATTCTGAAACACTACGAAGAAAACCGGCAGTATGAACTGACAAGCAAAGCCATGATTGTAGCCTATTCGCGCACGATAGCCATGCATATCTATGACAAGCTGGTGGAACTGCGTCCCGACTGGGGAGAAAAAGTAAAGGTGGTGATGACAGCCAGCAACAAAGCCCCTGAAGAATGGCATGCCATCATAGGCAACAAACAATACAAGACGCCTTGACCAAGCCTCAGGCCGTTCAGGATATGTATACCAACGACCAACTGGTATCCATGACCAGGGAGCTGACAGAGAATCTTCGTAAAAATCGCACGATAGACTGGCAGAAAAAGGAATCTGCCCGCACAGGCATGCGCAAAATGGTAAAACGCCTGCTGAAGAAATACCATTATCCACCAGAAGAGGCAGCCCACGCTCTCGAAACGGTTATCCGTCAGTGCGAACAATGGACAGACAATGAATCCACTGTAAATGATTCGAAAATATATCACTGTGACAAACCGGATTATTCAATGGCCGCAGAAGACGGAATAGGATATAACAGGAAATAGTAAAAACAGGAAACCGCACACTTATGAAATGGATTACATCTACAAATCTTAAACAAGTTTTATAAACCAATATTCGCTGATTGCTACATATAGTCTAATAAAACCACATCATGCATAACATAAAAATATTATTAAGTCTGCTTCTGATATGTAACTCTATTTCACTTTGGAGCCAGACAACAGGCAAAATAACAGACACTAATCAACAGCCTGTAGAAGGTGCGACCATCATCATGCAGCTACCGGATTCAACATATTTAGGTGCAGCCGTATCTGCTACAGATGGTACTTTCATACTTGAACCGAAGTCGAAGAGTTATCAGCTCATCGTCCAACATCTGCTTTACCAAACCAAACTGATAAAAGGACAAACACCTGATGCAGGTACCATTATACTGGAGCCCAAGAACCATAATCTGGAGGAAGTGATAATCAAAGGAGAAAGACCACTAGTCAAAGTAGAAGACGGACGTCTTTGCTATAACCTTTCTGTACTTTCAGAAAAACAAGTTGTAAACAATGCATACGAAGCTATATCCAAAATTCCTGGGATACAAGAAGAAAACGGAGCATTATCTCTTATAGGAGCAAGTTCACTTACAATTGTCATGAACGGCAAGCCTACAACCATGACAGCGGAGCAATTGGAAACGTTACTGCGTAATACACCGGTTGATCGTGTTGAGAAAGCGGAAGTCATGTACAGTGCCCCTCCTGAACTTCATGTACGTGGAGCTGTCGTCAATGTGGTGATGAAACGCTCTAATGACTATTCATTCCAGGGAGAGTTGAGTACCTATTATCAGAACACCTATTTCAGCAGTGGCGGCGCAAACGGGAATTTCCGTTTGTCAACCCCTAAAGTAACTTTGGATGTCATGTATGGAACTGACAATCTCAAAATAATGGAATACACCGACCTGTTCTCCAGACATACATTGGGGGACAAGGTTTATGAAATAACCCAGAATGAGAAGCTAAGTACCAAAAGCTGGACGCATAATGTAAGAACAGCTTTGGAATACAACATTAATGAAAGGAATCATCTGAATGTGGCTTATACCGGAAGTTTTACGCCTGACAGAGACGGCCGCAGCATAGCAAGCGGTAGTTTTCAGCAATCCACTCTCGATAAGTTCACAGAAAACAAGATGCATAACATAGCTGTGCAATATAGCTCCGGTTTCGGCCTTGAGTTAGGTGGTGATTATACCCGATTTACATCCGATAACAATCAGACCATGCTCACACAGCTTGCAGACATGAGTGAAAACACATATACCCTGACTGGCGGCCAGCGTATTGACCGTTACACTGTTTATGCAGACCAGAAACATAGTCTGGCAAATAACTGGGGCATAGGTTACGGTGTATCCTATCTCTATACAAAAAACTACGATTTTCAGACTTACGACAAAGTAACCGGAAATATAAAACCTGAAAACACTGACGCCAAAGCAGAAGAACAGACTACCAGTTTTTATTTCTCGTTGAGTAAGAACTGGGCGACCGGAACTTCTTTCTCTGTTTCTGCTACCGGAGAATATTATACTATTGGCAATTATCACAAATGGGCTGTATATCCGCAGGCTTCGCTGTTATACCTGAAAAACCCTAAACATATTTTCCAACTATCCCTGTCAACAGACAAAATATATCCTGGTTACTGGGATATGCAGTCTTCAGTGACCTATCTGAACGGATATTCTGAGATTCAGGGAACACCAGGTTTAAGACCTATGACAAACTATAACCTGAATGGAAACTATATATTAAAACAGAAATATATATTTGGTCTGTTCTATAAACATACAACCGATTATTTTGCCCAGTCTCCATATCAGGCGAATGACCGTCTGGCATTAATATACAAGAACACCAACTGGAATTATATGCGCATGACAGGCGCCAATATCATTTTACCGTTCAGTGCCGGAAACTGGTATGATGCAAGGCTTACACTCGTAGGAATGCATGCACGACAAAAATGCAACCAGTTCTTTGACATACCTTTTGACCGTAAGAAATGGATATTTGTCGGTACACTCGACAATACCTTTAAGGTTGGCAAGAATCTTTCGTTTGAATTGATAGGAAGAATGCAAACACCCTTCATTCAGGGGACACTGGACCTTGCAAGCACATTCAATCTTACAGCCGGAATGAAATGGAGTTTTGCCAAAGACAAATGCTCGCTTACAGCACGATGCAGTGACATTTTTAACTCCAGTATGTCGGATATGAAAGTCCGCTTCAAAGGGCAGTATCTGGACATGAACAGCGGATTCTATACCCGTACCGTATCTCTGAACTTTACATATCGTTTCGGTGGATATAAAAAGCAGGAAGTGAAAGGAGTGGATACATCACGATTCGGGCATTAAAAAGAAATATCTCTGGATCAAGCACCATCCCCTTAGCATCCGACTATCCTGTCGCAGATAAAATCTTTCGACATATCATATACTTGTATCTGAAAAACAAAATAATATTTTCGGATATGGTTGAGAACTGCTGACACATCTACTGATAGAGAACAAACATCCTGACAGATCTGTTCTGATAACAGACCGGTTGCTTTGTTCTGTCATAACCATACCAGCCTTATTCTGTTGGATTGATTCATGAATGAAAAGACCTGTTGCATAATGCAAATATATAGAATTCTGATCTGAAAATCTAATAAAATTACGTATTTTCTATGCTCACAAAATCTAATGCCATCACTTCTGTCATATTCACCGTTGCAGTCAAAATCGACAGACACCAGCACCTGTTCACCAAAAGAAGCAGAAACGCCTTCTTTTACATTATATCTGGCACTCCATCATTCTTTTCTTTCATAAAATGCTGCATTTGTCAAATCTCTTATATACCTTTGCAAAAGGTAGACTTTACAGCAAAACAGTAGAAAGCAAAGCCTTTGGAAACAGAAGTATGAAAAGAAAAATTTCTTCATGCCTGTGAACAGCAACAAAAAAATGTCACAACAATAGATTCTAAACTTAAGTCTTATGGCCATCACATTTGATAAATTAAAAGAGGATGCCCGGATCTTTGAAGAACTGAAGAAAAACCCTTCATGGTGGGTTAAATTCAAGAATAACCCTTCTCTTTATATTGACATTCGTAAAGACAATCAGGTCAACGTCTATTTCGAAGGGGGCAGTATCGCCAGAATACATTATTGCAGCAAACACAATAAGCTTCAAGTGTTCACCCATCATAAGTATCTCGGAGAACCGGCACCTTCAAGAAACAATCTGTATGTAGAATGCAGCGACAGAATTGAAAATATCTGCGATGAGGTGATGGAGCGAATACAGACACTGTACTCTCAAAAGAAGGCTGAGGAAGGCATCAACGCTAAAGAAAAATGGAGTGAAAAGTTCATACAGGGCATGTTGGTCATAAACTCAAGAACTGTTCATCTTGACACTGAGTTTGCATATAATGATGCTCAGGACGATATCCGCATAGACCTGACTCAATGCAGAAACGGCTGTCTTACGTTTATAGAACTAAAACGCATGGATGACAACAGAATGCTTCACGCGACGGACAATAATCCTGAAGTGGTATATCAGATGCAAGGTTATAAGGATTTTATCGCAAGATATCGTTCTGAACTGCTTGAATACTACAAGAAAGTGTTCGATATAAAGGTTCAATTGGGTTTGCCCGTTCCTGACAGTGCTCCGGTCTCAATCAATCCGATTCCTGAACTTATCATCTTCGACCGCTGGGTCAAACCGACCAACCAAAGGGAAATCCATCGGCAGCGTGTATGCGAGTTACTTGAACGGAACGGTATACAATATAAGGTTATCACAAGCCTTTAAATACAGCTATGCCATAAATGTAAAAATACGGGCCGAAGACTATTACAATATATCACCGGAATATCATAAAAAACGGCCTGTAAAAAGGCCGCAGACAATTGGGGATCACGTCAATTATCCATAATCTGTTAAAAGACGCAGCAGACGGAAGCACCAGCCGTCCTGTTTCTGAGATTGCCATACACAGGATTGATCGTCTTTACGCCTAGTTCGTAGAAAGCCTTCAGACGAACTTTCCGGTATTGCAGGTTTACGCCAAAGAGTGCACCCGTGTCAAACCTGTCGAAGGGGCGGTATTGGCGGTCATAAGAAGCCGGAAAGACATCAATGGCCGAGGTGTAGGGCTGGCCGAAACTGTCTTTTCCGGATAAAAATCCGGAGCCCCGAAGTCCGGCACTGAAATACCACCCTACTTGAGGAATGAAAACCAGATCTTTGCAGAGATTAAACGTGTAGCCGAAGGAAACTGGGAAAACCAGATAATCCATATCACGCACATCAATTTCTGAAATGCCATGGTTTGCAAGCGGACCGCCTTGAATTTTACCGCTTTTTCTTTCGTACGAAAGACCGGTTTCGATCAGGATATTGTTCCTGAACGTATAATCTACCATGCCGCCCACCTTAAAGCCATGTCCACAACTTACGTCTGGATCATGAGCGTGGAATCTACTGTTCATATAACCGATTTCTATTCCATAATTCCAGTTCTGACCGTATGCAGACATACCGCATAACAAACAAACGATCAAGAAGACATTCTTTTTCATACAGCCCCTAATTTTAAATCCGTTTTCCATCATTTTCTTTTTTTACAAATATAGCACAAAAGAAAGTTCAAAGGATTTGGAAAACATCATAAAAACCTTGTAACACAATCTTATATTAATTTGAAAATCAAGAATATTACAACATAAGTTCTTGTAATCCGGCATAAGACAGTTGTAGATTGATTTTTCCCATATTACCAACATCCCCCCCTTCTTGACTTCGCCACTCAAAAAAACTCAATATTATAATTAACTGATAAACAATACTTGTAATTTTGTGTCATCCATTTCAGGGTGACACATGTTGCCTGTAATGGGGAAAACGTTTATTTCTCATCGTCTCTTCTCTGGATTTTTGTTAAACTTATACTGTACACTTACCATTAGATAAGAAGGGAGACTAAGATGCCATGTTTCGATGCGAGCCTGTGAATTGAAGGTGGTATGTGTTGATGAAATCTGATGCAGCAGGTCGAATGCTTTGACGGACGCAAGCAGACGACCGTTAAGGAATGTACGATTTATTTGCGCATTCCACAACAGATTGTCTGTACATAACGAGCGGTCTGCATAACCGCGACGACTGTACATCCTGATGTCGGTAGAGAGGTGCAACTTAAACGGCAAGTCCGCCTGAACATTAACCCCATAGTTGAAGTTCACATTGTTAATGTCATCAACACCGGCCAGACGCATTCCGTTCCATGAGATTCCACTCAAAAGGGAAAGTATACACTGTTCACTTTTGTATTCCAGTTTCAGATTCTGCTCCACGAAATGCTGTTTCACAGTACTTTTATCATTATCCTTCATATCTACACTGTGCTGATAATTATAAGAGGTGCGACTCTCAATGTTCAGATTGCGGTTCTCCGTCAATGCGCGGCGCAGGTCTATGCCACTGTTATATGCCCAATTGCCATTTACATTGACAGGCATGAACGTATAGACACCGGTATTCCTGTTATACATTGAGTTCATGGCTACAAGATTGTTCATGACAATGATGCCGGAGCGAAGCGAGGCAAACTGCCCATGAGTTCCGAAACGAGAGGAGACAAGGAACGAGAGATTATGTACAATGCTCGGGCGCAAATTAGGATTGCCTTTTTGTATGGCAAGCGGATTGGATGTATCGGTTAAATCTGCCACTTGTGCAAGATCGAGCGAACGCATATCCGTGTCATAGTGCAGTTTATATGTTTCATGCCATTGGCGAGTCTGATACTCAATATCCACACTTGGTCTAAATATCCAGCGGTGGTCAGAAGGACACGCCATATTTTCGCCTCGGATGTAAACACCATTTTGACTGACATATCGAGTGTTCAGTGCTGTCGTAAACGAAAAATAGCGTCCGCGACGTCTGTCGTATTCATGCTTATGCAATGAAGCTGTGATCTGCTCCTCATGCTGGGCATTGTCAATGTTTGGACTGTTGTTCGCATCGCGTAGATGGAGGTAATCGGTTAACGACGGTAACATTTCATACGGACGGAAATTCTCATCCCAATCCAAACGGTAGAGATTATCTTGCTCCTTGATATGCTGCCGATTGTGCGCCAGGTCAAAAATCAGATGCCATCCGGTCAGAAGGTGTATGGCATATTCGACACCGAAATGAAGGTTGTATGAATGCGATTTACCTCTGGTAAGTCTTTTTTGGACATCGTCAGGGGTTTCCCCGTCAGCATATTTTAGCCAATAGTTACTGCTCCCGTTGTCTTTTGCATCATTCCACAAGCCACTGGCTTTCAGCATAAGGTCATCGCCCCACGGAAGAGACTTGTGATAGTCAAATTTCTGTTCTACCGTCCACCTTCTTCCGCTATTGGAAGATGCGTCCTGTACATTGTTGACCATAATGCCGAGCATTTCACTGCTCTGGCTTGTACTGAAAATACTGTCCAGAACTTGTACCAAGTCTTCATTGGGCTGTTCCGAGAACTGGGCACTGCGTATCGTCGCATCATTATCATAATCTGAATAGTCAAGCCGTGTAGCGGAAATAAGTCCGACACGTTTGAGCGTGAATTTGTTGGTGGCATTAAGTTTGAAACCTTGCTTTGTTGCCATGTCGCTGCTATATCCGAATATGTCACCTTGCTGGATAAATTGCTGTGAAGCAGTTCGCTGCTCACTGTATGACTTGTTCCACAAAAGCGAAGCGTTAAATACCTCCTTATAGCATCCATGTTTGTCATCGACCAACAACTCTCCACCTATATTGTAAGTATCCGTGTCGCTGTTGGGGCTGTCCGACTGTCCCCATTTTCCGTCCTCACCAGGGTGGCGCGATTCATTGATATTATTGGCATTGCCAAAAAACGAAATTCTTGAGTTGTCTGTGAATCGAAGTGCAAACCCACGTCCCATCCATCGCTTGTGTGTACCTGCGCCGACTTCGGCATTACCGAGATAGCCAATACTGTATTCCTGTTTCAGTTTGACATTCATAATGAAGTCAGGACGTTCTATATCTTTGCCCACCAACTGGCTGCGCTCACTACGCTGATTAAAGAACTGTAGTTTATCCACCGTATAATAAGGCAGATTGTCAAGCATGATACGGTTATTGCCCTTGAAGAAGTCCTTGCCGTTGAGTGTCAGATAGTCCACTTTGCGACCATTCATGTATATGTCACCATTATCATGCAGCTCGCAGCCTGGCACATTTTTCACCAACGATTCAAGCATCGACCCTTCTGTCAGTTTGAATGCTCTCGCGTCAACTTCTATCGTGTCGCCTTTATAACACAGTTTTACACGTGTGGCCTTCACTGTGACCTCATCCAGCGAGACCTCCTTATCTGTGAATACACGTTGGAGTAGCATGTCGGGAAAACGGAACGAGTTGAGCCGTGCCGGATTTTTCATTTCGACGACCATCTCCTTTGTTTCATAGTCTGTATGTTCTACACGAATACGAAACGTAGTTTTACGTCGCGGAATGGTCAATTGCCATACCTGAGCGTCGTGGCTTCCATTTCCTGGTTGTGTACGCACAGTATCAAGCACGTGCCCATCAAGGTTCATGACTGTCACAAATGCATTTCTGACACCATACCGCGTAAAAGAATCCTTTACGAACTGACTGATGAATATGCTGTCTTTCTGGACCGCCAATATGATCGAAGGAATCAGAAGTAATATATGCAAGAATAAGAATCTCATTGTTCAAATTTCAGTGTTTTATAAGCTTGTGGGTGAATAATTCACCCACAAGTTTTTCATTAAATAATCACATGATCACTGAGTTACTTGGCAACCACAACTATGTGTTGTATAGTCCCATTTGCAACTTCCCTCTTTACCACCAATATACTGATAACATGAACCAGAACATGTTTCCTCATCATCATTACCAATTAGAAAATTTGGTAAAAATGCTGAGATTCGATTTAAGTAAACATATAAAAGCATAATTTACATTACGATTTGTATTCTTTATACAAAGAAAGAAGAAAAAATTGGCTCATACAAGACTACAATGGTTAATTTTTAATAATTTTATAAACAAATTTAAAAGTAAAACTCTTTCTACAATATTAGTCTGACGTTCAATATTCCAAATAATATTATAGTAAAATGGATTTATGAACCCAATTAGAATTTTATTGATCTTTTCATCATTAATATTAGCCATATTATTTTAAAATTCATTTTAACTGTTTTTAAAGCGAGATGCATAACGGGAATAATCTATTCCTCATTTATATAAATATTTTAATACCCATACGAATATTATTAAAACCTACTTCGGTTAGCCCTATTTTACTTATTAATTTATTAATTAAGATTCATAACTTAACAGTTGTTGCTGGTATAATTCCTACGTCAATAAAAATCACCCAGCAGATCTATCCAGTCAGACAGGATAACATTAAATTTCATCTCTTTCATAAATAAGATTTTAAAGTGCCAGTCTTTTTGTATTAGATACTTTAACTATGCACAAATATATAATATATATTGTTTAATTCAAAAATTTCAAACTTATTTTCATGAAAAATATAATAACATAATTCAACTATTTACATCTGTTTACATGCCATATATTTTAATACAATTAATATTGTAAATATAATATTCTGAATATTATACTCTTCCATATATTTTTTATTCATACATCAAAAATATCATGAGATTATAAAATTGCAAAAATTAGAAGTGTATCATTAATTATTGCTTTCCATTAAAGAAATATATAACAGATTGTTTTTATTTTAAAACGACCATAAAGATTGCTACTTATCCGTTACCCAATCCGGTCACATGAATCCGTTTAAAAATCACCAATACCAATATGAAAAACACATGTTTAGTCGACAGAAGCTTTAAAAGACAAGCCTTTGGTTAAGAAAGAATGAGTTATATTTTTCTTTAATTTATGAAGGAATTAAAATACCATGAAGTCTACTTTTAAGAGAATCGCCCAAACAATAATTCCATACAGAAACATCAAAAGATATACGACTCCTAGAAAATGTAAGAGAATCATTAAACACTTGAAATTGAGAAATCCTGCAAGTTCTTACTATGTGATTGATCATAGCGAGAAGAATAAAAATAATAATCCCTATGCAGTAAATGACGATACAGTTGCTAAAAGGCAAATCTTTGCATTTTTGCAAAGAAAATTTGCATATAAGAAAATTAATTTGCATTTTTGCAAAGAAAAGAAAGAAACTATGATTGTTTCAAACAAGACCCTTTTAAATAACTTCGTCCAAAAGCATGCAAAGGCAACCAAACCTTTGAACAGATGGCTAAAGAAAGTGACTGAAGCAACATGGCGCAGTCACAATGATTTGAAGAAGGAATTTCCTACTGCAGATTACGTAAGAAATGGCAGATATGTTTTCAATATCAATGGAAACGATTATAGATTGGTTGCGGTAGTGGTCTTTGTAGGAGAGGTTCTGGATGTAAGGTTTATCGGTACACATGCCGACTACGACAAAATTAAAGATTGTTCGGAACTTTAAGTTACGGATAATCTTTTAAAAAGGAATTAGAGAGCAGTATAATAACAAAAAAGGAATTGTAATTATGGAAACAAAAGACATCAGCTGTGTAACTTCACGGGCGCAGTATGATGAAGTACGTACTCGTGTAAATGAACTCATAAAAGAAGCGACTCAAAAAGGAATGTTGGAACCTGATGCGGACAATGAATACATTCGTGAAATTGCCCGTTTAGCCAAATTCTGTGCTGAATATGAAGATAATTATATGAATATTCTACCACTGAAAGTAAAGAACCCATTAATAAAGGCTATTGAAGATTATTTTTATGCCAAAAACATGAAGAGAAAAGAAGCGGCAGAAGTATTAGGTATTAATGAATCTGTATTCAGTCAAATCATGAATGGCAAAAGAAAAATAACAGCTCCATTAGCCAAAAAACTTTATAAAGACCTGCATATCAATGCAGATCTGATTTTAGAAAACATTTAAAACAATCCCCATCGTTCACTTGTACGATGGGGATTAATGTTTCTTATTCTTCATAAATATCAAACAGATAGACTCAACTTTTATGATACTGTCTCACAATCTGCAACCACCAGGAACGGATTGTCTCCACTCCCGGAACTGAGTTTTATCCGCTACTCCGCCAGGCTTACCATCATCCCGACAATGTGGAGCGTGTGACCGGAAACGTAGGGCAGCAAGATTCTCTGCCAGGCTTCACACATAGAAAAGACACTGATGGAAACGTACAAAGAGACATGTAGGAATAGGAATACTCTTGCGTTCTCTCCCCAACCCCCTTCACCCCTTCACTCTCCCTGTATTGATGCGGCTTTCAGGGTGAAGGACCATCCTTCACCTGCCTGCCGATGGTTCACCACCTCTTCAACATCTCCTTCATCGGTCTTCCGGTCAGGCTTGAAAGCCCTAAACCGAGAAAAATCTGTTTTTCAAAATCCCTGACATTCTGAAAAAAGTAAAGCTTACTTTTTAAAAAGTAAACCTTACTTTTT
>ERZ791680.18-NODE-18-length-164564-cov-10.470144_pt1 | contig 164564 bp, 128 predicted proteins | sample MGYA00510051_ERZ791680 | MGnify/ENA primary metagenome ERZ791680 (study PRJEB30046, sample SAMN00715238) | human gut metagenome | study: EMG produced TPA metagenomics assembly of the A metagenome-wide association study of gut microbiota in type 2...
GCCGATTACCCGCGATGGGACGAAAAGACCCCGTGAACCTTTACTATAGCTTAACGTTGGATCCGGGCATTCGATGTGTAGGATAGGCCGGAGGCATTGAAGTGGGCACGCCAGTGTTCATGGAGCCGCCGTTGAAATACGGCCCTTTGGCTGTCTGGATCCTAACCCGCTGTTGCGGGGACCGCGTTTGGTGGGTAGTTTGACTGGGGTGGTCGCCTCCAAAAGCGTAACGGAGGCTCCTAAAGGTGCCCTCAGGCCGATTGGTAACCGGCCGCAGAGTGTAATGGCAAAAGGGCGCTTGACTGGGAGGCCGACAGGCCGCGCAGGCAGGAAACTGGAGCATAGTGATCCGGCGGTTCCGTATGGAAGGGCCGTCGCTCAAAGGATAAAAGGTACTCCGGGGATAACAGGCTGATCCCTCCCAAGAGCTCATATCGACGGAGTGGTTTGGCACCTCGATGTCGGCTCGTCACATCCTGGGGCTGGAGAAGGTCCCAAGGGTTGGGCTGTTCGCCCATTAAAGTGGCACGCGAGCTGGGTTCAGAACGTCGTGAGACAGTTCGGTCTCTATCTATCGTGGGCGCAGGAGATTTGCGTGGCTCTGACACTAGTACGAGAGGACCGTGTTGGACTGACCTCCGGTTTGCCGGTTGTGCCGCCAGGTGCACCGCCGGGTATCCGCGTCGGGATCGGATAAGCGCTGAAAGCATCTAAGCGCGAAGCCGGCCACAAGATGAGATCTCCCTTGAGGGTCGTTGCAGACGACAACGTTGATAGGATGCAGGTGTAAAGACGGTGACGTCAAAGCCGAGCATTACTAATTGCCCGAGACTTTCTTACCGCGGAGTTATATACTTTGAGTTGTGATATGCGCGAAGGATTTATATCTTGATGCTTTTTGTCTTATGTTTGTGATATGACCGAAATATGATATTTCAGGTGGCTATAGCGGCGGGGTTCCACCTCTTCCCATTCCGAACAGAGAAGTTAAGCCCGCTTGCGCCGATGGTACTGCACACCCGTGGGAGAGTAGGCAGCCGCCGTTTTTTCAGACAAGAGAGATCCCTCCGGAACGACACACTGTTCCGGAGGGATTTTCTGTTTTTATATAGCTGTTTTTTGATCTTTTTGTTTGCAGATCTGATGTTTTTTCTGTCTTTCTGCCTTATTTTTTCTAAAAGTAGTTTTCCTGTCTTCTGTGTTTGTTGATTTTTGTAATATAACGCTATTCTTGTTTTAGTTTTACCATTTTATCTTATCTTTGTATGTGGAATTATTAAAAGTTGAAGCTATGACAAAAGAGGAGATACTTTGGAATTTGAAAATCGATAGTTTGACAGCCATGCAGGAAACTGCAATAGAGGAATTCCGTAAAAGGAATAATGTTGTTCTGCTTTCACCTACTGGATCGGGCAAGACATTGGCATATCTTATTCCTTTATATTATATGTTGACCGAAAAAAAGGAAGTTCAGGCTATTGTGCTGGTACCTTCCCGTGAATTGGCCATGCAGATCGAGCAGGTTTTCAAGTCTATGGGTACCGGTCTGAATGTGTTGAGCTGTTACGGTGGCCGGCCGGCTATGGATGAGCATCGGATGATGTCGCGGGTTAATCCGCAGGTTATTATTTCTACACCAGGAAGAATGAATGATCATCTGAGCAAGGCTAATTTTGACGCTTCAACAGTGACAACACTTGTTATTGATGAGTTTGACAAATGTCTGGAATTGGGCTTTCAGGATGAAATGAAAACCGTCATATCCCAATTGCCGGCGCTGAAGCGTCGTTATCTGTTATCTGCCACTGATGCAGAATCAATTCCTGAATTTGTATCAGATAAAGATTTTTTAAAATTGAATTTCTTGTCAGAAAATGAGCAGATACCGGATAGAATTGAGGTGAAATATGTCAAATCACCGGATAAAGACAAATTGCAAACTCTGGCTGATCTGCTGTGTAGTTTGGGTACTCGGAATTCATTGATCTTCGTCAATTACAGGGAAAGTGTTGAGCGGATTTATCAGTTTCTGAAAAGGAAAAAAATTGCTTGTGAGATGTTTCATGGTGGTATGGAGCAGCGTGACCGTGAAAGAGCATTGTACAAGTTCAGCAATGAAAGCTGTAACGTCTTTGTTTCCACAGATCTGGCGGCGCGCGGTTTGGATATACCCCATATTGATTATGTGATTCATTATCATTTGCCGTTAAATGAAGATGCGTATATTCATCGGAACGGCCGTACTGCACGTTGGGATGCAGAGGGTCATGCCGTGTTTATATTGGGGCCGGAAGAGAAATTGCCGGATTATGTGCAGCAATCTGTAGATGAATTCCGCTTGCCTGCAACTATACCTGCTCCTTCTGAGCCTCTTTGGACTACTTTGTACATTGGTAAGGGTAAAAAGGACAAGATTAATAAAATAGATATCGTAGGTTTCCTTTCAAAAGTAGGCGGATTACAAAAAGATGAAATAGGACGTATCGATGTGAAGGATCATTATGCCTTTGTGGCCATATCGCGTAAACGTGTAAAATCAACATTGAAAAATGTTGAGGGAAAGAAAATTAAGGGTATAAAAACGATTGTAGAAGAAACCAGATAGAGTTACGAGTTGTAAGTATAGAGACTGAAATTTATAATTTATGTTAGTAAAAAAAGCACATTAGTGTAAATTTGTGGCCAAAATCGTTGGTTTTATGGATTTATTTTTCTACTTTCGCACTTGTAATCGAATTGAACGTACTATAATTAATCTTAAATTTCATATTTAAATGAAGAAGTATAATTTTAATGCAGGTCCGTCAATGTTGCCCCGCGAGGTCATTGAAGCAACAGCTGCGGCATGCTTGGATTTTGATGGATGTGGTCTTTCTTTGATGGAGATCAGCCATCGTGCAAAGAATTTCCAGCCGGTAGTAGACAAGGCTGCAGCATTGGTGAAGGAATTACTGAATGTGCCGGAAGGTTACTCGGTTGTATTCTTGGCTGGTGGTGCCAGTACGGAGTTCTGCCGCGTTCCCTATAATTTCTTGGAGAAGAAAGCAGCTTATCTGAATACGGGTACATGGGCAAAGAAGGCCATGAAGGAGGCTAAGTTGTTTGGTGAGGTTGTGGAAGTAGCATCTTCTGCTGAAGCCAATTATACTTACATTCCCAAGAATTTTACTATTCCTGAAGATGCTGATTACTTGCATATTACAACTAATAACACCATCTTTGGAACAGAGATGCGCTATGAATTGGACAGTCCTATCCCTATGGTAGCTGATATGTCATCAGATATTTTGTCACGTCCTGTTGACGTAAGCAAGTATATCTGTATTTATGCCGGAGCACAGAAGAATGTGTCAATGGCCGGTGTGACTATCGTAATTGTCAAGGATGATGCATTGGGCAAGATGTCCCGTCAGATTCCGACAATGTTGGATTACAGTACACATGTCAAGAATGGTTCAATGTTCAATACACCTCCGGTAGTTCCTATTTATTGTGCCATGAAGAATCTTGAATGGATTAAGGCCAATGGCGGTGTAGAGGCAATGGATGCCCGTGCCAAAGCACGTGCGGAGTTGCTGTATGGTGAAATTGACCGTAACAAGCTGTTCAAGGGTACTGCTGCAACAGAGGATCGTTCGTTGATGAATATCTGTTTTGTCATGAACGACGAATACAAGGAACTGGAAGCAGATTTCCTTCAGTTTGCAACTGATAAAGGAATGGTTGGTATCAAGGGACACCGTAGTGTGGGTGGTTTCCGCGCCTCGTGCTACAATGCACAAACCATGGAAGGAGTGCTGGCCTTGGTTGATTGCATGAAAGAGTTTGAAGCTCAACACTAAGTAAATGCAACATACAAGTTAAGGCGTCCCTTCGAACGGAACGCCTTATTTATTTTATCAAATCACTTTTTAAAACAGACAAAAATGGCAAAGATATTATTAGCAACAGAAAAACCGTTTGCTCAGGCAGCAGTAGATGGAATCAAGGAAATAGCCCAAAACGCAGGTATTGATGTGGTATTGTTGGAGAAATACACAGAAAAGCAACAATTGCTGGAGGCCGCATCAGATGTGGATGCAATGATTGTCCGTAGCGATAAGATTGATAACGAAGTGTTTGATGCTGCAAAGCAGTTGAAAATTATAGTACGTGCCGGTGCCGGATACGATAATATTGATCTGGAGGCCGCTACAGCACACGGGGTTGTAGTTATGAATACTCCCGGACAGAATGCCAATGCTGTAGCTGAATTGGTATTGGGATTGTTGGTTTATACCGTCCGTAACTTCTATAACGGAAAATCAGGTACTGAACTGAAGGGAAAGAAGCTGGGTATCCTGGCTTATGGTAATGTGGGACGTAATGTTGCACGTATTGCCAAAGGTTTTGGTATGGATGTATATGCTTATGATGCTTATTGTCCTGCTTCAGTGATAGAGGCAGACGGAACAAAGACTGTAGCTTCACAGAATGAACTGTTTGAGAAGTGTGATATTGTATCTTTACATATCCCGGCGACAGCTGAAACGAAAAAGAGCATCAATTATGAACTGGTCAGCAAAATGAAGAAAGGCGGTATTGTGATTAATACAGCCCGTAAGGAGGTCATTAATGAGGAAGAGTTGCTGAAGTTGATGTCAGAACGTGAAGATTTGAAATATATTACAGATATACAGCCTGATGCAGCAGATGCGTTTGCTCAGTTTGAAGGACGTTATTTTGCTACACCCAAGAAGATGGGAGCACAAACAGCGGAAGCCAATGTAAATGCCGGACTGGCTGCTGCCAATCAGATAGTAGGTTATCTGAAGGACGGATGTACGAAATATCAGGTTAACAAGTAAAAAAGTGGAAGCTTATGGCAGTTGTCAGACCATTTAGAGGCCTTCGTCCGCCACAGGATCTGGTAGAGAAGGTAGAGTGCAGACCGTATGATGTGCTGAGTTCGGATGAAGCTCGTCAGGAAGCCGGTGACAATGAAATGTCGCTTTATCATATCATCCGTCCGGAAATTGATTTTCCGGAGGGGACGGACGAGTATGCTTCCTGTGTTTATGAGAGAGCTGCCAGAAATTTTGCCAGATTCCAAAAGAATGGCTGGTTGGTTCAGGATGCCAAGCCCATGTATTATATCTATGCACAGACAATGAATGGCCATACGCAGTATGGTTTAGTTGTAGGAGCTTCTGTGCAAGATTATATGAACGGGGTTATCAAAAAGCATGAACTGACCCGTCATGATAAGGAAGAAGACAGAATGAAACACGTGCGTGTGACAAATGCCAATATTGAACCTGTTTTTCTCGCTTATCCGGACAATGAGGAACTGTCTGCACTCGTCAGACGCCATGTATGTAAGAAACCGGTATATGATTTTCTCGCACCGGGTGACGGCTTCCGTCATCAGTTTTGGTTGGTTGAGGGGGATGACGACATCCGTACAATTACGCAGGAGTTCGATAAAATGGAATCTTTGTATATTGCAGACGGACATCATCGTTCAGCTGCAGCTGCTTTGGTGGGTGAAGAAAAGGCAAAAGCCGATCATTACGCCCAATCTGAAGCGGAATATAATTATTTCATGGCTGTATGTTTTCCGACAAGTGAACTGACCATTTTGGATTATAACAGAGTGGTGACGGATTTGGGGCCTTATGACAGTGCACTGTTCCTGGCATGCCTTTCTGAAGATTTCGAGGTCACCTGTATGGGATGTCAGGCCTATAAACCGCAAGCTGTCCATGAATTTTCCATATATCTGGAGCGTAATTGGTACAGGTTGAAGTTGAAGCCGGGACGCAGTAATGATGAAGATCCTATTGAAGCATTGGATGTGACGATCTGCAGTAAGTTGATCTTGAATAAGATATTGGGGATCGAGGATCTTCGCAAGGATAAGCGTATTGATTTCGTAGGCGGATTGCGAGGATTGCAGGGGTTGCAGAAGCGTTGTGACAGTGGGGAAATGAAACTGGCTATAGCGCTCTATCCTGTGACCATGCAACAGATCATGACCATAGCAGACCAGGGTATGATCATGCCGCCTAAAGCCACTTGGTTTGAACCAAAATTGAGAAGTGGTCTGGTTATTCATAAGCTTTCATAAAAAAAGTCATTATCTTTGTATCCGGATATCATAACGTCATGGTATCCGGATTTTTTATGTTTATGATGACTGATGATACTTATAAGACAATAGAAGCCTTTTCAGCAGGAGAATATAGTGAAAAAAGAAGCAAATTCCTGGCTTTTGCGCACCCTGTCAGGTCGGTGGAGGAAGTGAAGGAACTTGTAGAGCATTATCAGAAAAAGTATTATGATGCCCGTCACTGTTGTTATGCTTATATGCTGGGATCGGACAGGACTGTTTTCCGAGCCAATGATAACGGTGAACCATCGGGTACAGCCGGAAAACCTATTTTGGGACAAATCAATTCCAATGAACTGACAGATATTCTGATCGTTGTGATACGTTACTTCGGTGGTATAAAATTAGGTACGAGCGGACTGATACAGGCATACAAGGCTGCAGCGGCTGAAGCTATTATGGCTGCAACGATTATAGAAAAAACTGTAGATGAAACGATTACCTTTTGTTTTGAATATCCTTTTATGAATCAGGTGATGCGAATAGTAAAAGAAGAAAATCCTGAGATTTGTGAACAAGGGTATGATAATGACTGCAGAATGACTTTGCGTATCCGGAAAAGCATGATACCGCGTTTGAAATCCAGACTGGAGAAAGTCACAACTTTACGTTTTGTAGAGGATGGGGAGGCTTGATATCCCGGTCAATATTAAAAAATACAGGAATGAATTTTAAAAAAAGAAATTCATTCCTGTATTCTGTTTGTTGCAACTTGAATTTGCAATAACTATAGTTTGTTGCATTCTTCAATCCAGGCTGTTGATGCTGCGTCGCTTGGCATACGCCAGTCTCCTCTTGGACTTAATGAGCAGCTTCCAACCTTAGGACCGTCCGGCAAACAGGAGCGCTTGAATTGTTGCGCAAAGAAGCGTTTGAAGAATGTTGTCATCCATTTCTTGATTATCTCGTCGGTGTACAGATCCTTAAATGCTCTCTGTGCAAGGAAGAATATCTTTGAGGGTCTGAATCCAAATCGTAATGTATAGTAAAGAAAGAAATCGTGTAGTTCGTAGGGACCGACAAGGTCTTCTGTTTTCTGACTGATATTGCCGTCCTCATCTGCAGGAATCAGTTCCGGACTGATAGGTGTGTCAACGATGTCCCCAAGTGTTTCCTTTACTTCGGCGTTATCTTGTGTTGCGGCAACCCAGCTGACCAGATGTCTGACCAAAGTCTTGGGTATGGAAGCATTGACTCCATACATGCTCATGTGGTCGCCGTTGTATGTAGCCCATCCTAAAGCCAGTTCGGAGAGGTCTCCCGTACCGATCACCAGACCGTTCATCTGATTGGCTACATCCATTAGAATCTGGGTTCGTTCGCGTGCCTGACCATTTTCATAAGTTACATCATGCTTCTCCATATCTACGCCCAGATCTCTGAAGTGCAGGATACAAGCTTCCTTGATAGAAATCTCTCTCCTGGTGATTCCCAATTCCTTCATCAGGTTGACGGCATTGGTATAGGTTCTGTCTGTCGTTCCAAAACCAGGCATTGTCACACCAACAATGTTCTTTCGCGGCAATCCCAATTTATCGAATGTTCTTACACAAACCAAAAGTGCTAGGGTGGAATCCAAACCGCCGGAGATTCCTAATACGACTGTTTGCGCCTGGGTGTGTACGATCCGTTTGGCTAATCCTTCTGTTTGAATGGCGAAGATTTCTTCACAGCGTTCATTCAACTCGTTTCCGGACGGAACGAATGGAGTAGGGCAGATTAATCTGGATATTTCGATATCCTTGCTGACAAAAAGTTCTGTATCTATCTGGTTGAACTTTAGCTCCTTGAGTTGTGACATTGTGGCACTGAATGTGGTGTTGACGCGCCTTTCCGCGCGAAGCCTTTCCACGTCAATTTCACTTATTACCAATTGTTCCTTAATAGTATAACGCTGGTTTTCAGCCAACAATGTGCCATTTTCATAGATGAAGCCTTTTCCTGAGAAGACAATATCTTGCGTGCTTTCTCCAAAACCGGAACCGGCAAAGACATATCCAGCCAGACATCGTGCACTTTGCTGGGATAAAAGTGACTTAAGATATTTATGTTTGCCTACACCTTCGTTATCGGCACTTAAATTGAAAATGATTTCTGCCCCCTTAACGGCTAATACGGAGCTAGGGGGGATAGGAGCCCAGACATCTTCGCAGATTTCAATACCGAATTTACAGCTGGGTGTGTTAAATATGATATTTCTGTTGAGAGGAACCTGTTGGCCGCATATCAGTACGTTGGCATCAGTTACCACATCTGCAGATGTGAACCAACGCTGTTCGTAGAATTCTTTGTAGTTGGGCAGGAATGTCTTTGGAATGAGACCTAAGAGTTTGCCGCGTTGAATCACTGCTGCACAGTTGAGCAATGTGCCGTTGCAAACAACAGGTATACCTATTATAGAAATAATGTCCAATGATCTGGTAAAGTCCAGCAAACTGATAAGAGCCATTTCTGCTTCATCCAGAAGCAGTTGTTGTGAGAAGAGATCACCGCACGTGTAGGCAGTGACACTTAATTCAGGAAAACATATAATTTCCACTCCCTTGCCTTCAGCCTGTGCTATAAGGCTCTCCATTTGTTGGGCATTGTATTTGCAGTCTCCCACCTTGACACTGGGGATACCGGCTGCAATCCTTACAAATCCGTAATTCATATTTGTTTTACTAGATATTTTTTGCAAATATAGTAATTAAGGTTCAAAAAAAGCAAAAAAAAATATTATTTCGCAAAAAAACGAAGTCAGTTCTTGTAGAAATTATATAATTAAACTATATTTGCATTGTAAACAATACAAATTTATAATGATCTATGGTAAATACAGCAGCGATTAATACACTACTGAATTACGGCATTCATCCTTCGATACAGCGCATAGCCATAATGGACTATTTGCTTAAGCATCATATTCATCCTACTGTAGATGAGGTTTATACAGCCTTGTCAGACGAGATCCCCACATTGTCAAAAACGACTGTGTATAATACGCTTAGGTTGTTTTCAGAACATGGTGCTGCCAAAATGCTGACTATAGATGAAAGAAAAATATGTTTTGATGGAAATATAAAGCCTCATTCGCATTTCCTTTGCAGGTGCTGTGGTAAGATTTATGATTTTCCGTTGCCGACAAGTGATGATTTTCTGATTCCTGATAAGGCAAAGCAGTTTCAGGTGGAAGAAATACATTTCTATTATAAGGGTGTATGTGAGAAGTGTAACAAAAAATCCCAGTGTGAATAAACTTAAAGTTAATTATATTACTCAACTATTTAAAATAGAACGATTATGAAAAAGAAATTTGTTTGTACAGTATGTGGTTATATTCATGAAGGTACAGAAGCTCCGGCACAGTGTCCGCAGTGCAAGGCTCCGGCATCTAAGTTCAAGGAAATGGAAGAGACTGAGCTGAACTTTGTGACTGAGCATGTTATTGGTATTGCTAAGGATGTTGATCCTGAAATCAAGAAGGGTTTGCAGGCTAACTTCGAAGGCGAATGTACTGAAGTAGGTATGTATCTTGCAATGAGCCGTCAGGCTGACCGTGAAGGTTATCCTGAAATTGCAGAAGCTTTCAAGCGTTATGCTTTTGAAGAAGCTGATCATGCTTCCAGATTCTGTGAGTTGCTCGGTGATATGGTATGGGATACCAAGACTAACTTGAAAAAGAGAATGGAAGCTGAAAGCGGTGCATGTTCTGGAAAGATGGAAATTGCCAAGATGGCTAAGGCTCAGAACCTGGATGCTATTCATGACACTGTTCATGAAATGGCTAAGGACGAAGCTCGTCATGGCCGTGGATTCATGGGACTTTACAATCGCTATTTCGGTGACAAGTAATCATCATGTATATTGAATCAACAAAATCCTGATTGAATCAACAATAACTAAATCGTTATTTTTTAGTTATATTTATCGTGTCTGTATTTAATTATGCAGACACGATTTTTTATTTATTCCAAACGAATAACAAAGTTGATTGTCTGATACTTATAAGTATTAGGTTGCTTAATTATGTCATCATAGAATTAATTTAAAGATTTTATTCCTGACCTTGAAATTGTATTAATATATGAAAAACTATCTTTGTTGAATGATTGATGCAATAATTCGTAATGAGATCTGTATTTGGAAGGACTTTTGTTGCTTTTTTGTAAAATATTTATACGGATAAGGGGTGGGGCATTTTCTTGCTCAGGGAAAAGATAAAAGCCGTTCCACGACTGTGAAACGGCTTTATGATGTAGATGTTTTCTATATCTTATTAGAAATTGAAATTTATACCCATTGCAAGATTGGCATTGGCACGATTGACCGGAACAAATTGAGGTGTAATCTTAAAGAACTGATGATCAGATCCAACAAACAGATTGAAGCCTTTCGGGTGGAAATTGATCAGCCAGCCAAATGAAGATCCAAATGAAGAAACGGCGTAGTTTACTGATGCGTCAAACCATTTTACAGGCGCTACATTGGCAGAAAAACGTCCTTCGGACCATGAATATTTTCCTTGAATGCGCGTAGAAGACAAGAAACCGAACTTCAGATTTTCGTAATAAGGCAATGTGTATAAGGCACCCAGATTCAGTGTTGCTCCGAGCATACGGGTAACTTTGCCGTTTTCACTTTCCTTCTGAAAACTAAAGCAATCTTCCAACTGATCGCTTAAATTGTCGATTTGCTCTTCTATGCTGTTTGGCTTTCTGTTGCCGTTTTCATCTTTTGAATCATATGGGATGTCCTGAAAACCATTAAATTCCCATGGTTCACCATTCAGTCTGCCTTTTGTGTTGTTGCTCCATGAGATGAATCCAAGATCGAGTAATGCTGCTGAGAATTGGAGATCCTCACGGAACTGATAGGTTGCACCAAGGTCAATGGCCATACCGAATCCTGATAATCCCGGAGTATCAAAATCCATTTCGTCCAGCTCTATTTCATTGGCTTTCTTGGGATCACAGTCCGGATTGACTTCTCCTTTTGAAGGGATTTTTAATCCTTTGACTGCCATATTCATCTCGCCGGATCCCTGTACACTCCATTTGTCTTCGCTAAGAACCAGATCCATTTGATCTACTTTCATGTCAGCATGAGCCAATCCGATAAGGAATTTCAGCTTACCTCCGACACGCCATTTCTCGTTAATATCACGTGAATGACCTAATGCCAGTTCCAGATAACTTTGTGCAGACATTGAAAAGTCCTCAAAATGATATTCTGAATGACTGCCTGTCATTCCTTGTTTCATGAATGCAAACAAGTCGTATGGCATGGCCGTATTGATATTTGTCTTCAGACTTAAATCAATCGTGTTGAATCCTCCGAATTTATGAAATCCTTTGGAGAAGATGCCAATATTGGTTTCTACATTTAAACGGTTGTTGTTTTTAAGTCCGTCCAAGAACTCGTTCGCATCAACAGTACTGTTTAAGAATGTAGTCAAACCACCGTCGGATGTTTTGTAGATGAAGTTGGAAACTCCGACATTGGAACTGAGGCCAACATTCAGGTTGCCCAGGAATGGGAAGCTGATGTAACTCTTATGGGCTGATTCAAATGAAGGATTAAGCTGGTGTCTGTAATTATAGCCTTCTACAAAATATCCTGAATTCAGCATTTCCTGTGCTGAAACGGAGGTAGCAGACAATAAGAGTGATCCTGCCAATATGCTGTATATCTTTTTAGTTTTCATTTTAGTGATTCCAAATTTATTAGGTTATTAGTTTAAATCAATAGTGACTCCGTCAATGACTTTTAATCTGATATTGTCAAATTTGATAGTCTGATTTTTGTTCAGTGTCTGGTAACCCATATTGTCAGGTACAGTGCCTGTTAGTTGCAGAAGGATCTTATCAAGTCCTTTGATTGGACTGTTGGTTTTACTCTTGATGATAATTTCCAGGTGAGAGTTTTGTCCGTTCGCCATGGATCCGGCCATAATATTGCCGTTGATAGTGACGTCAACATCTGTTATTTCTTGACCGTTTTTATCATACGGTTTTGCATCTAAGCCCAATTGAAGAGGAATATTGTTCGTAGCATCTATGAGAGCATGAATTTCTTTGAATTCAATATCTTCCAAGTCTGAGCCCAAGTCAGAAATAGAGTCTGTGTAAACAATATTAAGATTCGGACCGAATGTAAGTGGGGCATCAACATCATAGTTGGTGTTAAACTGGTATGTGTCTCCCAATCTGATTGAATAATATTCAGGAAGTACGGAAGTTTCAATTTGAGTAATTTCTATCCGGTCGGGAATGATAGTAAGCAGTTTGCTTAAATCGTCCACTTTGACATTGCTGATATTGCTCTCGCTGCTGTTGCTATATCCTTTGGTTGAAAGACAAATGTTATTTATTCCATTGGCAGCATATATGGGAGCTGTGTTGTACATGCTTCCTACTCCGATTTCCTGCGTAAGCTGATTGTTCTTATAGGCCTTGATTTTGGCATTGATTTCAACCGTAGCCGGTGAGAAATTGTTTATGTGAAGCATAACCTGTGGATTCTCGATGTCCAGTCTGATCTGGTCATCTGATAGAAAATCAGGAAGATTTTCAATTTTAACAGGGTCTACAGTAATATCGATTTCCGGATCAACCTGTGCTACGACGTTTGTAAGTTCCATTCCGTCCATGCTGATGTCACATGAAATCTGAAATGAAATTTCTTCCTGACCTACAGGAAGGTCAGATGCTTTAACTGCTGCCTTACCTTTTGTGGTAAGTACCGTATTAAATAAGATGTAACTGTGTGAATCCGTCTTTATAAATCCTTCGCCTTCCGGAGCCTTTTCAAAGTTCAGGCCGTTGCAGACAATATAAATAGTTTTGCCACTTGCCGGAATATACAAATCCTTGGACAAGGTGATAGTGTTGTCTTTCAAAGTGTATATATCCTTACCCAATTCTTCGGATAATATGTAATAGTCTGGAAAATTGATTTCAAATCCGCTTTTTAACCATATACCCTTTAGGTTGGTTGAACCTGGGAAATGGATATTGATTGCAAGGGGACTACCTTCCAAAATTGTTTCTTTGACATCAACGACATCGCTTGGAACCTCGTTATTTTTAATCTGAAAATCCGGGTGAAGATTTTCAATGTCTTGAGTGATTTCATCATTGATGGCCAGTGATCTGTCAAATGTCATTAATGATGAATTGGATTTGGCAGAAGTTTCGTCAATGAATACTTTGCTTACATTAATGTAAGAATTGCTTTCTTCACCATTCAATCCGAAATAGTAATCACCGTTGTCTCTTGTCTTAACGTCGCTTTCGTTGTCAAGTTCCATGAAGTCATCTAAGGTGATTAATTCTGTGGAAATTACTGGTGTGACGAGATTTCCACCTACAGTTACGGTCATGTCGATGTCTTTTGACAGATCATAAGTGTCATCAACGCATGAAGTAGCGAAGACCAGTGAAAAAAGAAGAAAACCATGTAAAGTCCTTTTGTTAAGTCCTCTTTTCATAATTGTTACATTTATTTTTTTATTTTTTCTATTATCGGTCGCAAAGTTAATTGAATAATTATTAATGACAAAACAAACTGATGAAATAAACTGAACTTTTTATGTATTAATGAATTCATATAATATGGACGGTGATTTTACAGGTGTTTTCTAGGCAGTTTGATGAAGTTTTATTAACTTTGCATACAAAGTATTTATTCTAATCCGTTACAGATAGATTGTATGATGACTATTTCTTTTTTTAGAACGCCAGATAAGAGCGTGATTGCTACTGAGGCAGACCATAAACTCAGTGCCGAAGAAGTTGAAAAACTGTGTTGGCTTTATGGTGGAGCGAATGTGGAAGAGGCTGAAAGCCTGGAAGGCTATTTCGTGGGACCGCGTCGTGAAATGGTAACTCCTTGGAGTACGAACGCAGTGGAAATCACTCAGAACATGAATTTGAAGGGAATTACCCGTATTGAGGAATATTTCCCTGTAAAAGACGAGAATGCAGATCATGACCCGATGCTTCAGAGAATGTACAAAGGACTGGATCAAAGCATCTTTACTGTCAATATCAAGCCTGCTCCCATTGAGTTCATTGATAATTTGGAAGAATATAATGAACAGGAAGGTCTGGCGCTTTCTCCTGAAGAAATAGAATATTTGCACCATGTTGAGAAACAACTCAACCGAAAGCTTACCGATTCAGAGGTATTTGGATTCGCCCAAATTAATTCTGAACATTGTCGACATAAAATATTCGGTGGAACCTTTATCATTGATGGTAAGGAAATGGAGTCATCGCTTTTCCAGATGATAAAGAGAACTACAAAGGAAAATCCACATAAGATTATTTCTGCGTATAAGGATAATGTGGCTTTTGCGCAAGGACCTGTCGTAGAGCAGTTCGCTCCGAAGGATCATTCTACATCTGATTACTTTGTTATTAAAGATATTGAATCAGTCATTTCCATTAAGGCCGAGACTCATAATTTCCCTACTACCGTAGAGCCATTCAACGGCGCATCAACTGGAACAGGCGGTGAGATCCGTGACCGTATGGGAGGTGGAGTCGGCAGTTGGCCAATAGCCGGAACAGCCGTATATATGACTTCTTATCCGCGTACAGACGAGGATAGGGAATGGGAAAACATTCTTCCTGTTCGCAAATGGCTGTATCAGACTCCGGAACAGATCCTGATCAAGGCTTCAAATGGTGCTTCCGACTTTGGAAACAAGTTCGGTCAGCCTTTGATTGCCGGTTCCGTACTGACATTCGAACATCAGGAGAATGGTGAACAATATGGTTATGATAAGGTGATCATGCTTGCCGGTGGTGTCGGATATGGAACCAAACGTGACTGTCTGAAAGGTACTCCGCAGAAAGGTAATAAGGTGGTAGTTGTAGGAGGTGACAATTATCGTATCGGATTGGGAGGCGGTTCTGTTTCTTCTGTAGACACAGGCCGTTATTCATCAGGTATTGAGCTGAATGCAGTGCAGAGAGCAAATCCTGAAATGCAAAAACGTGCAAACAACCTAGTTAGAGCGCTTTGCGAGGAAGATGTCAATCCGGTTGTTTCTATTCACGATCACGGTTCTGCAGGACATGTCAACTGCTTGTCTGAATTGGTGGAAGATTGTGGCGGCTTGATAGATATGTCAAAATTACCTATTGGTGATAAGACATTGTCTGCAAAGGAAATTATTGCCAATGAGTCTCAGGAACGTATGGGACTTTTGATTCAGGAAGAACATATCGAACATGTACGGAAGATTGCAGAACGTGAACGTGCTCCGATGTACGTAGTCGGCGAAACTACAGGAGATGCTCATTTCGCATTCCAGCAGGCTGACGGTGTCAGACCGTTTGATTTGGAAGTGGCTCAAATGTTCGGTCATAGTCCTAAAACATATATGCACGATACCACGGTAGAGCGTAAGTATGAGAATGTGACTTATGATGTAACCAAATTGAATGAGTATGTGGCAAAGGTTCTGCGCCTTGAGGCTGTAGCATGTAAGGATTGGTTGACCAATAAGGTAGACCGTTCCGTGACTGGTAAGGTAGCCCGTCAGCAGTGTCAGGGAGAGATTCAGTTGCCATTGAGTGACTGTGGAGTCGTAGCTTTGGATTATCGTGGAAAAGCAGGTATTGCAACTGCTATCGGTCATGCTCCGCAGGCTGGTTTGGCAGATCCGGCTGCAGGTTCTGTTCTTTCAGTAGCTGAATCGCTTACCAATATCGTATGGGCTCCTCTTTCTGAAGGTCTGGACAGCGTGTCTCTTTCTGCAAACTGGATGTGGCCATGTCGTTCACAGAAGGGAGAAGATGCGAGATTGTATCAGGGAGTCAAGGCCTTGTCTGACTTCTGCTGTGCTTTGGAGATTAATGTGCCGACAGGTAAGGATTCATTGTCAATGAGTCAGCAGTATCCTGATGGTAAGAAGATCATATCTCCGGGAACCGTGATCGTGAGTGCTGGAGGTGAAGTCAGTGATATCAAGAAAGTCGTTTCTCCTGTCATGGTTAACAAATCCAAGAGTACTTTCTATCATATAGACTTCAGTTTTGATGAATTACGCTTGGGTGGTTCTGCTTTTGCACAGTCTTTGAATAAAGTGGGTTCAGATGTACCTACATGTAAGAATCCGGAATATTTCAGAGATGCATTCAATGCTGTTCAGACATTGGTTAATAAGGGCCTTGTTCTGGCTGGTCACGATATTTCTGCCGGTGGTTTGATTACCACTTTGCTTGAGATGTGCTTTGCGAATACAGAAGGCGGTATGGAAATCTGTATAGACAAGTTCAAACATGCCGATATTGTTAAGGTTCTGTTGGCTGAAAATCCGGGTGTTGTGGTTCAGATTGCAGACAAGGACAAGTCTGAATTCAAGAAAATCATGGAAGATGCAGGTGTAGGTTACGTTAAATTAGGTCATCCTACCGATGAACGTCATATCCTCGTAAGTAAGGATGATGCAGAATATCAGTTTGGTATTGATTATTTGCGTGATGTTTGGTTCAGTACTTCTTATTTGCTGGATCGCAAACAAAGTATGAATGGTTGTGCCAAGGCCCGTTTCGAAAATTATAAGATGCAGCCGTTGGAGATGGTCTTCAATAAAGACTTTACAGGTAAACTGTCACAGTACGGCTTGAATCCAGATCGTCGTACGCCGTCAGGTATCAAGGCAGCCATTATCCGTGAAAAGGGTACCAATGGAGAGCGTGAAATGGCCTATGTGCTTTATCTTGCAGGCTTTGACGTGAAGGACGTCATGATGACAGACCTTGTAACCGGACGTGAGACTTTGGAGGACATCAATATGATTGTGTTCTGCGGAGGTTTCTCTAATTCAGACGTATTGGGATCTGCCAAGGGTTGGGCCGGAGCATTCCTGTATAATCCTAAGGCAAAGGAGGCTTTGGATAAGTTCTATGCCCGTAAGGATACACTTTCTTTGGGTGTATGTAACGGTTGCCAGTTGATGGTGGAACTGAATCTGATCAATCCGGAATTCAAGGATAAGGCTCGCATGCTGCACAATGATTCTCATAAATTCGAATCTGAATTTGTCGGTCTGACCATACCGATGAACCGCAGTGTCATGTTTGGTTCGTTGAGTGGAAACAAACTGGGAATCTGGGTTGCTCACGGTGAAGGTAAATTCTCATTGCCGTATGCAGAGGATAAGTATCATGTGGTAGCCAAGTACAGCTACGATGAATATCCAGGTAATCCGAATGGTTCGGATTACAGTGTGGCCGGTATTTGCAGTGCGGATGGCCGTCATATTGCAATTATGCCACATTTGGAACGTGCATTCTTCCCGTGGCAGAATGCCTGGTATCCGCAAGATCGTCGTCAGGATGAAGTGACACCTTGGATTGAGGCATTTGTAAATGCCCGTCAATGGATTGAAAATCAAAAGTAAGTATTATAAATGATAAGCAATGTCCCGGAGCGAATCCGGGGCATTGTTTTATAAAACGCGGACTGCACCTATGAATATCTATTGGGAAAGTTTTAAAACCTTTTTTAGAATAGGACTGTTTACGATTGGCGGCGGGTATGCCATGATTCCGATAATTGAGGCAGATGTGGTAGAAAAGTTCAAATGGGTTAACCGTGAGGAATTTCTGGATCTGATGGCTATTGCGCAGAGTTGTCCCGGAATTTTTGCAGTCAATATGAGTATTTTTATCGGATACAAGCTTAAGGGTGTGAAAGGGAGTGTGACTTGTGCTTTGGGGACCATATTGCCTTCTTTTCTTATTATACTGGCGGTGGCCTTGTTCTTTCAGCAATTCCGTGAAAATGAAACCGTACAAAGCATATTTAAGGGGATTCGTCCGGCGGTAGTCGCACTTATTGCTGCGCCGACATTCAAGATGGGAAAAAGCGCCAAGATCAGTCTGACCAATATTTGGATTCCTGTAGTCAGTGCTTTCCTTATTTGGATGCTTGGAGTGTCTCCGATTTATATCATAATTATGGCTGGAGTAGGAGGTTTCCTGTACGGCCGTTATATCAAACCAACTGAGAAGTAAGTTAGTTATGTGGCTGTTGTTTTTAAATCTTTTTTATAGTTTCTTTAAAATCGGGCTGTTTGGATTCGGTGGCGGATATGCCATGATTTCCCTTATTCAGGGAGAGGTTGTCAACAGGCATCATTGGCTGACCAGCGGTCAGTTTACGGATATAGTGGCAATCAGTCAGATGACTCCGGGTCCTATAGGTATCAATTCGGCCACTTATGTGGGATATACCAGTCTGGTTAATGCAGGTTATGGACACGGATGGGGAGTATTGGGAAGTGTAACAGCTACTTTTGCCGTAGTTTTACCTTCGTTTATATTGATGCTGATTATCAGTAAGTTTTTGATGAAATACAAGAATCATCCTATTGTGGAAAGTGTATTTATGGGATTACGTCCTGCGGTTGTAGGATTATTGGCGGCTGCAGCGCTTTTACTGTTGACGGAAGAAAACTTCGGTACGCCCGATCAGAGCTGGCAATTCTATATCAGCATATTCTTATTCATCTTTACATTTATTGGTAGTCATGTTTATAAGATGAATCCTATTTTTCTCATTTGTGTATGTGGCGTAGCCGGTTGGTTGCTGTTTTGAAAAAACATTCACAAAACAAAACGGGATGGAGCTAAGCTCCATCCCGTTTTGTTTATTTTCCCGTATTGTAATCTTGTGGTGTAAATACAGTCTTAAATCTGACTTTTCCTGTTGATTGTGACAGATAAATGTAGGCAAAGTTAAGTTCTTTTTCTTTATAAGCCTTTAATTCGACAGAATTTATCAACTCCTTTTTAAGCTGTTCACGGAAAGAATCTGCTATTTCATTGGTAATGATTGAATCATTGTCCAAATCGCCTTCCAGCGTATAGTAGTATCCGAACGTCTTGGTTTCAGGATTAAATGTAAGACTATCCATTACAGTATATTTGTTCATTCTTCTCGGGCAATGTCTGGTTGTGTATTCTTCAGCCTCTCTTGCACATCTTTTTTCAAAACTTTCGAAATTGCATGAAGCAAATAACAATATGGAAACAGACGCTATTGAGATTAAATGCAGTATTTTCATAAATTTATATTTTATGTGCGAATTTAGTTTATTCTTTGTAATTTTGCAAAACTTATAAAATAAAAAAGATGAAGGATAAAGAAGAAAGAATATCACGTGCTGTAGCATATTTTATGCAAGGTTACAATTGTTCTCAGTCTGTAGTGGCGGCTTTTGCCGATTTATATGGATTTACGGAGAAACAGGCATTTCACATGGCGGCTTCATTCGGTGGTGGAATAGGTCGTATGCGATTGACCTGTGGAGCTGTATGTGGCATGTTTATGCTGGTCGGATTGGATGACTGCGCCGTTGAAGGCAGTGACAGAATCGGAAAATCAAGAAATTATGCCGTGGTACAGTCTTTGGCGGAAAAGTTCAGGTCTCTTCATGGTTCCATTACCTGTAGCGAGCTTCTGAAATTGCGGGCCGGTACTCCGGTTTCATCCCAGGCAGAACAGCGTACGGCAGAGTATTATGCAAAGCGTCCGTGTGCCAGGATGGTGGAATCTGCTGCAAGAATTTTTTCAGAATATATAGAATCTACAGGCAGATAAACGTTTTTGATATATTTTACGAGGCAAAAGAAGGTCTTAAAGTTAAAAATAGGGATAAAAAGCCTATTTTTAATGTCTTATATTGGGACAAGTGATTGAAAACTTGTATCTTTGTGTGTATTTATGAAAAAATACCTTAAAATTAAGGTAGAGATTATTAACTAAAACAATTTGAGTATGATGTTTGAAAAATCAGGTGAATTTGCAGGACTTGTTTGGACAGCCCTTAATGAGAAAGGCCAGCTTAATGCCAAGGATCTGAAAAAGGCAGCTAAAATTAAAACGGATAAGGAACTTTATCTGGCTTTAGGTTGGCTGTTACGTGAAGAGAAGCTGGAAGTATCCGGAACGGATAAAGAACCTGTCTTCTCATTGAAGTAAAGAAACACAGATTAAATGATAGCGTTCGTAAATGGAGATTTGCGGACGCTTTTGTTTTTTATGAAAGAGAACTTCCTGATTGTATAAATTAATGCATTCTTCGATAATTATTGCTGAACGACAGGCTAATGCGATGTCAAACAGATTAGTCCCTACGCATTGATGTTTTTTCAGCTGGATTCAGATTGATACCTGTTTGCGGTCTGTCCGTTTTCAACGCAATTATTCTTAATTGTTTAGGCATCATATTTCGCAAAATATTATTTTTTTTGTAACTTTGCATAAGCAATAACTAGTTTTTTTACACATGAAGCATATCAGAAATTTCTGTATCATAGCGCATATTGATCACGGAAAGTCTACGTTAGCCGACCGTTTGCTTGAATTTACCAAAACAATAAAGGTAACTGAAGGGCAGATGTTGGATAATATGGATCTGGAACGTGAACGTGGCATTACAATCAAAAGTCATGCCATTCAGATGGAATATACCTATGAAGGAGAACCATATACTCTTAATTTGATTGACACTCCGGGACATGTGGACTTTTCTTATGAAGTGTCCCGTTCGATTGCTGCCTGTGAAGGCGCTTTGCTGGTGGTGGATGCTACCCAGGGAGTACAGGCACAGACCATATCCAATCTTTACATGGCCATAGACCATAATCTGGAAATTATTCCGGTGATCAACAAGTGTGATATGGTGAATGCCATGCCGGAGGAAGTGGAAGATGAGATTATTGACCTGTTGGGTTGTAAACGTGAGGAAATTATCAGAGCTTCCGGTAAGACCGGTGAAGGCGTTGAGGACATCCTCAAGGCCGTAGTAGAGCGTATACCAGCTCCCAAAGGAGATGAGAACGCTCCGCTTCAGGCATTGATTTTTGACTCCGTATTTAATTCTTTCCGTGGTATCATAGCCTATTTCAAGATTGTGAACGGCAATATCAAGACGGGAGACAATGTTGTGTTTATCAATACAGAGAAAGAGTATACAGCCGATGAAATCGGTGTGTTGAAAATGGATCTCTGTCCGCGTAAAGAGCTTCATTGTGGCGATGTCGGATATATAGTTTCAGGTATAAAGACTGCTACGGAGGTGAAGGTGGGTGATACGATTACGCACGTAGACCGCCCATGCGACTCTGCCATAGCAGGTTTTGAGGAAGTCAAGCCAATGGTCTTTGCCGGAGTCTATCCGATAGAAACCGAAGATTTTGAGAACCTGAGAGCCTCATTGGAAAAACTTCAGTTGAATGATGCCTCTCTGACATTCCAGCCCGAATCTTCCGTAGCTCTGGGATTTGGTTTCAGATGCGGTTTTCTTGGACTTCTTCACATGGAAATAGTTCAGGAACGTCTGGACCGTGAGTTTAATATGGATGTTATTACCACAGTGCCCAACGTATCTTATATGGTTTATGACAAACAGGGAGGCGTTAAGGAAGTTCACAATCCGGCCGGCATGCCTGATGTGACATTGATTGACCATATAGAAGAACCCTATATTAAAGCTTCAATTATTACGACGACCAACTTTATCGGTCCGATAATGACGCTTTGTCTGGGTAAGCGTGGTGAACTGATCAAGCAGGAATATATTACGGGAAATCGCGTGGAACTCCATTATTCCTTGCCGTTGGGAGAAATAGTCATTGATTTTTATGATAAGTTGAAGAGTATTTCCAAGGGATATGCTTCTTTTGATTATCATCAGGATGGTTTCCGCCCGTCAAAACTTGTGAAATTAGACATTTTGTTGAATGGCGAACCGGTTGACGCGTTATCAACCCTTACACACGTAGACAATGCAGTCACATTTGGTCGGCGTATGTGCGAAAAACTGAAGGAATTGTTGCCAAGACAACAGTTTGACATTGCCATCCAGGCGGCTATCGGAGCCAAAATCATAGCCCGTGAAACGGTTAAGCAGTTGCGTAAGGATGTGACGGCCAAATGTTATGGAGGTGATGTGAGCCGTAAACGTAAATTGCTTGAAAAACAGAAAAAAGGTAAGAAACGAATGAAGCAGATCGGCAATGTGGAAGTGCCGCAGAAGGCATTCTTGGCGGTATTGAAATTGGATTAATACAAAAAGCTGCTTATAAACTACAATATTAACTATGGATAAGAGGAGAGATGTTGCGCGGGAGATAGCCCGCATTTATTGCCGTTTGTCTCCATCAGGTATAGAAGCACTGTCGGAGATTCTGGTTCCTTTCAAATATGCCAAAGGCGACGTTGTGTTGCCCGAAGGTGATATTTGCAAGCACATGTATTTTGTGGAACGAGGTATGGTCCGGCAATATTATTATAAGAATGGTCGTGACGTGACGGAACATTTTTCTTATGAAGGCCGTATCGTAGTTTGTATTGAAAGTTTTCTTAAGCAGGAACCGTCCCGTCTGATTGTCGAGGCGCTTGAGAACAGCCATCTTTTCGGTATCCCATACGATGAACTTCATGAACTGGCAGATCAGAACAAGGAAATAGAACTGCTGTTCCGTAAGATTATGGAGCATGCCTTGATCAGTTCTCAGATTTATGCAGACAGTCAGCGGTTTGAGAATGCGACAGAGCGGTATTTGCGTTTGCTTAATACCAAACCGGAGATCCTTTTGAGAGCTCCTATGTTGCATATTGCTTCTTATCTTCAGATGTCGCCTGAGACCCTCAGTAGGGTCCGTGCAGCTCATCTCACCGAAGAGATCGAGAAAGAACGTTCTAAAAAGGAACAGATTGAAGCGCAGAAAGCTGAATATTTAAAGGCTGATACATTGAAATCTGATCATAAATCAGTAAAGACTGATTCCTCCTTAAAATCGGAGACTGCCAAATCCGAGGGCAGAAACAGAACACGGGAAAATGAGAAGGATGAAGGTGAGGATGCCGGCGTAAAGAATAAGAAATCAGCAGAATAGATATTTTAATCTGACAGAAATAAAAAAAATAATCGGGTAGAGGAAAGCGCTTGATCAAGAGCGGTTGTTTTCTACCCGATTATTTTTTTCTGTAGATTTCTTTTAAATCTCTACATCTGTATATAAAAAGCGTTTTATGCTTTTTTTAGGCGTTTTCTTAAATTCTTCCGGATGGATTTTTATACCGGAAAGTTTGGAATAACTGGGCAAGGCCGCATTCAGTTCTATCCGGTTTTGTTCCATGACCCCTTCAAGATCCGAGTCTTGTAGTCCCAGATTGTGTGCTTCATCAAAATCCGGGTAAACCAGTCCGTAAAGCTTGTCGCCTTTCTGGATCACGATACTCTCGTTGACCAGTGTCATATTGTTCAGTAGATCCTCTATTTCTTCAGGATAAATATTCTGGCCATTGGCTCCGAGCAGCATATTTTTACTTCTGCCCTTGATGTAAACGTTACCTTCTTCGTCCATCACTCCCAAGTCACCGGTATGATACCATCCGTCGACGAGCGTTTCTGCTGTAGCCTGTTCGTTCTTGTAATAGCCTAGCATGACGTTAGTGCCTCTTACAAGGATTTCTCCTACTGTGTTTTGAGGATCATCGCTGGCTATTTTGATTTCCATGCGTGGTGCAGCTTTTCCGCAAGAACCCAATTTGAATTCTTTCCAGTCGGCGTAAGTAATGATGGGCGCACATTCAGTGGCGCCATATCCGACAGTGTAATTAAAGCCTATGTCATTCAGAAGGGTTTCTATTTCTCTGTTGAATGCTGCTCCGCCAATGATGACTTCATAAAAATTGCCGCCAAAGGCTGTTTTCAGCTGTTCGCAGATTTTATCCTTTATTTTTTGTCTGATAACCGGTATCTTGAGCAGCATTTTTACCGTAGTACCCTGTATTTTCGGTAAAACAGCCTTTTTGATGATTTTCTCGATAACCAGAGGTACCGCAATAATGATGGATGGTTTGATTTCTGCAAATGCTGCAAACAAGATTTGCGGAGAAGGAACCTTGGTCAGGAAATAGATTTTACATCCGGTACAAAATTCGTAGATAAATTCAAAGGCCATACCATACATGTGGGCCATGGGCAGCATGGAGATTACGTGGTCTCCTGCTTTCATGTGTACCCCCAGTGCGGCTTTGGCGAATTCCAGGTTTGACCACAGAGCGCGGTAGGGGATCATTACGCCTTTGGAGTGGCTGGTTGTGCCGGACGTATAATTGATGACTGCCAGTTCGTCATCTTCTCCCTTATAATAGTCGATATGGTGTTTCCTGAAATTCATCGGGTAACGTTCGCCGAAAAGCTGGTTGAGATGCTCGCGTGCATAAACCACCTTGTCAGTACGGCCTACCAGCAGAGAATAGTCTGCTATGCAGATGATACCTTCAAGATCAGGCATTTTTTCAGCTTCCAGTTCTTTCCACACCTGATCTCCTACAAACAGCAGTTTGGCTTCGCTGTGGTTGACGATATGGTGTATCTGTTCCGGGGTGAATTCGTGAAGTATGGGTACGGCTACGGCTCCGTAGGTCAGTGTGGCGAAAAAGACAGCCCCCCAGTGTGCACAGTTCCTTCCACAGATGGCTATTTTGTCACCGTGTTTGACATTGCTGTATTCAAATATGATATGAAGCTTTTCAATTATTCTGGCAATATCTTTATATTGAAAGGTTTCCCCTTTATAATCGCTTAAAGCATCAAGGTCCCAATGATCCTTGATGCTTTGTTCGATGTATTGGTTAAAGCTTGGATTATTCATTGCACAAATTTTTAATCTATGTGCAAAACTAACTGAAATAATTTATTTAACCAAGATTTTATTACATTAATAAATTCTTTCGCCGAAAATTTTGCTGCCAACACGTATAAGGGTGCTGCCTTCTTTCAAAGCAAGTTCATAATCATGACTCATACCCCATGAGCACTCCTTGAAATAGGGCATATCCTTGAAAAAAGTCTGTTTGGCCATTTTGAAGAATTCGTATGCCGTGTGGAATTCCTTTTGTATCTGTGCCTGATCATCTGTATTGGATGCCATACACATGATGCCGCATATCCTGACATGGTCAAGAGTGCGCCATTCGCCTTCGTTCAACATGGCCAGGCATTCTTCTGGCGTAAAGCCGAATTTGGTTTCCTCACAAGCCACATGCAGTTGTAGCAGGCATGAAATGGTCCTGTCGGCCTTTTCGGCCTGCTTGTTGATCTCCTTTAGCAGTTTCAACGTATCTACGGCATGAATCAGTGCTACATATTTTGCAATGTATTTAACTTTATTGGTCTGCAGATGACCGATAAAATGCCATTCTATGTCCTTCGGGAGATGTTCGTGTTTTTGCTCAAGTTCCTGTACGTGGCTTTCACCAAAAATACGTTGTCCGGCCGCATAGGCTTCTTCAATGCAACTTTCCGGATGGAATTTGGATACGGCTACCAGTCTTGTACCTTCAGGTAATTCGGCTGTGATAGCCTCTATTTCTTTTTTGATATCAGGCATGGCAATGAAATTTGATTTAATACGTTTTAAGCGTCGGGAAATTCCGGCTTTTCGTCAGGTTCGGCCTTGTAGTGGAAGATGTCCATAATCGGTGTTTCAGCCATTGAGGCGATTTCATAATCAGCCATCGTGCCTTCCATACCTTTATCCAGTCTCTTGACCGCATCTCTGAGGTCTGATGCCTGAACCAGCATGTTTTGTGCGGTTTTCTTCTCCACACCGTTTTTCTCGTCCAAGGTAATGAAGTTGACCTTGGCCTTGAACCATCTGTCTGCTTCGTCATCGTCTGTTTCGAACAGCTCGGCATATTTGGCACGTTTGATATCTGTTACCTGGAATTCACCTGACATGAAAGGTTCAATTTCTTCAATGAACCGTCTTTCAGCTTCTGTAAAACTGAGTGCATCAACGAGATAAGGTTCAGTTACTTTCTTGACCAGTCCGTTTTCCAGTGTTTTTTCGTAGCGAACTTTACATTCAAACCATTCGTTCATCATTTTCTATTTGATATTATGTTGTGTATAATAGAAACAAAGTTAATGAAAATCTATCGAAAAACCTTATTTATGATCCGGTTTTGCGAATAGGGACAGTGAATAATCACTATCCGTATTTATCGGCATGAAAGAGGGCTGCTCCGATAACAAAGCAGCCCCTTATCATGATTATTATGAATATGACTCAGCGCTTAGAGGCTGTTATCTGATAAACAACAGTTCGCGATATTTAGGCAGAGTCCACATCTGGTCGTCTACTATCAGTTCCAGCTTGTCGATGTGATAACGTATTTCTTCCAGCATCGGAGCAATGCGGTCATGATAAGCGATAGCCTTTTCTCTGATGTCTTCAATCCGATTGACTACCTTTCTGGTTTCAACCATTTCGTCTACCTGCTTCTTGATGATGGCTGTATGTTCGGCGATTTCTTTGATAATGGCCAGATTACCTGCAGAAAGCTCAGAAGCTTCCTTGTCATTGAACAGCGATTTCATTTTATAGGCATTATCAATCAGTTTGGTCTGGTATTCTATTGCGACCGGTACGACGTGGTTCATTACCAGGTCACCGAGAACACGGGCCTCGATCTGTATCTTCTTGACATACATCTCCCATTTCACCTCATTACGCGCTTCCAGTTCCTTACGGGTCATGACACCTGTTGATTCGAACATGCGTATGCTTTCAGGTTTGAGATAGTTGTCGAAAATCAGCGGGCAGCTGGTTTCGCAATCCAGTCCGCGGCGTGCTGCTTCTTCCTTCCATTCGTCGCTGTAGCCATTGCCGTCGAAACGGATAGGTTTGCATTCCTTGATATAGCGGCGTACCACCTGCAGGATGGCTGAATAATGGGATTCACCTTTGCCGATCAGTTCGTCAACGTCTTTTTTGAATATTGTAAGCTGTTCTGCAACTGCAGAGTTGAGGGCGATCATGGCGCTGGCACAGTTAGCTTCTGATCCCGGTGCACGGAATTCAAAACGGTTACCGGTGAATGCAAATGGTGAAGTACGGTTACGGTCCGTGTTGTCGATAAGCAGTTCCGGAATCTGAGGAATATCCAGTTTCATACCCTGCTTGCCACCAAGTGAAAGCAGATCGTCGTTGGTGCTCTCTTCCAGATGGTCCAGAACCTTGCTGAGCTGTGTACCCAGGAATGAAGAGATAATGGCTGGAGGAGCTTCATGTGCACCCAGGCGGTGAGCATTGGTCGCACTCATGATAGAAGCCTTGAGCAGACCGTTGTGGTGATAAACGGCCATCAGGGTGTTGACTACGAAAGTGATGAACCTCAGGTTCTCTTCCGAAGTCTTTCCGGGAGCCATCAAAAGTGTACCGTTGTCGGTTCCCAATGACCAGTTATTGTGTTTGCCGGATCCGTTGACGCCCTTGAACGGCTTTTCATGCAAGAGAACGCGGAAACCATGATTACGTGCCAGTTTTCTCATCAGTGACATCAGCAACATGTTATGGTCAACGGCCAGATTACATTCTTCAAAGATAGGAGCCAGCTCAAACTGGTTCGGTGCCACTTCGTTATGGCGGGTCTTGACCGGAATGCCCAGTTCAAGAGCCTGGATTTCCAGATCCTTCATAAAGGCAGCTACACGTGAAGGAATGGCACCGAAATAGTGATCCTCCAACTGCTGGTTCTTTGAAGCCTCATGTCCCATCAGGGTGCGTCCTGTCAGTAACAGGTCTGGGCGTGCGGCATAAAGACCTTCGTCTACCAGGAAGTACTCCTGTTCCCAGCCGAGGTAGGTGAGAACCTTCTTGACGGACGGGTCGAAATAATGTACCACTTCCAGTGCCGATTTGTTGACAGCCTGAATGGATTTGAGAAGCGGTGCCTTGTAATCAAGTGATTCGCCGGTGTAGGCAATGAATACGGTTGGTATGCACAGCGTGTCATCAACTACGAATACAGGTGATGAAGGATCCCATGCACTGTAACCGCGTGCTTCGAAAGTGTTGCGGATACCACCGTTGGGGAATGAAGAACCGTCTGATTCCTGCTGTACGAGCAATTTTCCGGAAAACTCTTCCAGCATTCCGCCTTTACCGTCGTGTTCTACGAAGGCATCATGTTTTTCTGCAGTGCCTTCTGTCAGAGGCTGAAACCAGTGAGTGTAATGTGTGACACCCAATTCTGTCGCCCATTTTTTCATTCCTGCTGCTACTTCGTCAGCTATGCTGCGGTCGAGCGGGGCGTCATTGTCTATCACATCTACCAGTTTGGCATAGACTTTGCTGGGCAGATACTTGAACATTTTCTCACGGTTGAAGACGTATTTGGCAAAATATTCACTCGGACGTTCTGTCGGGACTGCCACTTCCACCGGTTTTTTGTGAAACGCCTTTTCTACGACTCTGAATCTTAATTTTGACATATGGTTTCTGACTTTCTATGTTGTTACATTCCGGCTCCTCATTTTGTCGGTACAGGGGAACTGGTGTTATTTTTCTGCAAAGTTAAGTGTTTTTGTTTTTAGTACGGACATTCCGGCTTATTTTATTGCGTTGAAAAAGCCATTTTATTCCGATTGGAGGGAACGTGGTGTCCGTGAACCGCAACTTAATCAATAAAACGTCTGGTCAGCGGTCCGAATTCTTCTATCCGGCGATCTCTCAGGAAGGGCCACCATCGGCGGACATTTTCCGAGCGGGCCATATCGATTTCTACTACCAGGTTTTCAGCTTTCTCGCGTGAGGCACGTGCCAGCATCTCGCCTTGAGGTCCGGCTACAAAGCTGCTGCCCCAGAACTGGATGCCGTTGGTCTGTCCGGACGGATCTTTTTCCAGTCCGACGCGGTTGACGGCTATCACGGGGATGCCGTTGGCTACGGCGTGTCCGCGCTGTACCGTGGTCCATGCTTCGCGCTGGCGTTCCTGTTCTTCCGGCGTGTCACTGCTTTCATAACCGATGGCGGTAGGGTAGATCAGCAGCTCTGCACCTTGAAGTGCCATCAGGCGGGCTCCTTCAGGATACCACTGGTCCCAGCAAACCTGTACACCGAGTTTGCCTACTGATGTCTGGATAGGATGGAAACCCAGATCGCCCGGAGTGAAATAGAATTTTTCGTAATAGGCCGGATCGTCAGGAATATGCATCTTACGGTATTTGCCGGCTATTGAACCGTCTTTTTCGAATACCACTGCCGTGTTGTGATAGAGGCCGGCAGCCCGTTTTTCGAATAAGGACGTAACCAGCACGATATGATATTGCCGGGCCAGTTCGCCAAAAAATCCGGTAGACGGTCCGGGTATAGGCTCAGCCAGGTCGAACTGGCTGGTATCTTCCGTCTGGCAGAAGTACAGTGAATTATGAAGTTCCTGAAGGACAACCAGCTCTGCTCCTTTTTTTACTACGTCTTCTATATTTTGTGCCAGTGTGAGAAGATTTGCTTTCACGTCGGCTGTATTGGCCTGTTGGATCAAGCCTACTTTTAATGTCTTCATTGGTCTGATTATAAAAATATGTCTGATGGTTGATTGAATCGGGATTATTTCAATACGGAAACCGGGAATTGCATGGTGCAGCAATGAAGTGACCCATGTTGCCGGATCAGCACCCTACAGTCAATGCCGGTAACAGTGTGTTTGGGGAAAGCTTCCTGGAGCACCTTGATGGCGGTATTGTCGTTGATGGGCTGGTTGTAGGTCGGTACCAGTACGGCATCGTTGATGACAAGGAAATTGGCATAAGTGGCCGGCAGACGGAGGCCGTCCTCATCATAGATGGCTTCAGGGAATGGAAGAGGAAGAAGTCTGTAAGGCTCGTCCTTCAGGGTACGGAATGTCTTCAATTGTTCTTCCATCAACCGGAGTTCGTTATAGTGTTCGTCTTCTTGGTCTTCACATTTTACGTAGACGATGGTGTTGTCCGGACAGAAGCGGGCCAGCGTATCGATATGGCTGTCGGTATCGTCACCGGCAAGATAGCCGTGGTCAAGCCACAATACACGTTCGGCATGCAACAGTTCTTTGAGCTTCTGCTCAATGTCTGTCCGGGTCAGATGATCATTACGGTTGGGGGAGAGCAGGCATTCTGCCGTGGTCAGCAGCGTACCGCAGCCGTCGCTTTCGATAGAACCGCCTTCGAATACGAAATTCAGAAGGTTATGATATTCACCGTTGAACAGCCCCTGAGTCATGAGGCGACGGTTGATCTGGTTATCCTCGTTGGCTGCAAATTTCATACCCCAGCCGTTGAAACTGAAGTCCAGCAGTTGCGGGCCGTTTTCGCTTAGCAGCGTAATGAAACCATGGTCGCGCGCCCAGGTGTCGTTCGTCGGACAGTCACCCCACCGGATCTGTTCGAGCAGTTTGGATGGAAGCTGTTCCTTAAGCAATTCTTCCACTCTTTCCCGTTCGGGAGTGACAATAAGCAGCGGTTCGTGTGAAGCTATTTCGTAAGCCATTCTCAGATAGCATGCCGTTACTTCAGGCAGGATATGGCTCCAGTCCGTACCGGCGTGAGGCCATGTCAGTTGTACTCCGCTTTGCGGAAACCATTCGGCGGGGAAAAATGTACCTCTGATTTCTGTCTGTTCAGGGGCTTTCGGACTGTCGAAGCGCAATTCAAGTGTGCGTTCTTCTATGCTTGAAGTTCTGACTTTATATTGTAATCCCATGTGATGTTCAGTTAATTTTGTGGTTTACGGTCGAAAAATGGATTTTTGGAAGATGCGCTCACCGGAATGGCAATGACGTGCCGGCATCCCGCTTTGGGCCAGCCCAGCTTCTGTGCAGCCAGTCCGGCGGAAAACATGACTCTGGTATCCACGCGGTGATCGGCTGCTGTTGCGCAGGCCGAACCTACGGCTATGCCGACATCAATCGTGTTCAATGCGCAGGGCACACCGTCAGCTCTAAGCCCGCAGGTCGGATAACCGCAGTGTCCGCAGTTCAGTCCGAGGGCTTCTTCCCGTGTACCGATTAGTACAATAGCGTCGGCCTGAAGGATATTTTCGGCATCACGTTGGAAAAAGTGCATGCCGTTAATCTCGTAAAGGGCTTTGATTTCCGTACTTAACTGCTTGATTTCGTCTCCTTCGATCAGACCAATCTCAATCAGGTCCATTCCTTTGCTTTTGGGGGCAGTGCGTGCAGCCGTCATCATCTGCCGTGCCACGTCCATGATGTTTTTGTGGCGTATTTCTCTTTCGTTTATCATGATCAGTCAAAAACAATTTGAGCAAAGATACAAATTTTCGTTTATAATGATTGTCTGTTGGCCGAATAAACTTGGAGAATAATTCATGCAACCACAGGTTTTGTAACGGTCCGTGCTCGTTTAAGTTAGGGCTGGATCAGTTGGGGTAAATGGGCAGACCGCATCGTGAAAATGATTGAATAGTTAAATATGATAAAAATATCTGTATTTTAGTTCATATTGTCAGATAAATTTGTTTCATTTACAGTAAATTGATGTTTCTGAAGTGGTTGAAAGGCAATAACCTTAAAAACGAACATTATTTTCCTTGAAGGTAAACATTACAGAAGATACAACAGATCGTGTTTCCGGATAAGGCATAAGGCTTTGATAATGTTTGATATGGAAAAACACATAGTAGATAATCTTAAATATGCCGGCGAGTCATTGCGAAGGGCAGATCTGGCATAGATAAATAAAGTTATAAATGATTATGAAAAACAGAAAATGGATTGGCGGAGCCATTGCAGGTGTGTTGTTTTGTTGGCTTCCGTTTAATGGCGTTGTCAAGGCACAGACACCCCGGAAAAAGGCAGCCGCAGTCAGTGTAGATCAGAATGCGTTCCAGTATGAATTGTCTATTGAAGAATTCAACAAGAGTACTACCGGAGTGTTGGTGGATGGTCACTTTATCAAAAGCCTTATAGGTCTTAATCTGGACTCTCTTACTTCATGTCGTATAGTAACAGATGGTCCTTTGGTGATTAAGGGAGTAAAAGGCGAGAATGATTCAATTATGGTGGGTCAGAAAGGAACCAAGAGTAGTCTGGTGAATATTAACGGTGTAGATTATACGCGTTTTGTTTGCGTATCATTTGGCAAACCTGTGGAATTCCTGTCTTTGGATGACATACGCAAAGCCTATTTTCCTCAGATCGGGGATGCGCCCTGTATATATATGGTCAATAAATTTCTCCTGATGAATGATCTCTCTTCATATAAAATTGACAAGAATTTTATTCTTGATGTTGAGCTCCTGAGATCAACGGATATTGAAGGATTCGAAGCGCTTCCGCAATTCTATGTTGTCTGCATAACGACAAAAACGCGGGATAACCTGAAGTATTACAATAAGAAGCGTTCTCGTCTGAGATGATCATTTGATAAAAATGTTAGGATTGTTGCTTATATGTAATTGGATATATAATAAATATTCGTGAATATCTATCTGTAGCTTTGTTCATACATAAAAATGATGATAAACTTGAAGAATAAGCAAGTTTGAAGATTGGACAAAGTGCAGCGTTTCGGCCGTCATACCAATAGACCTGTTTTAACAGGCCTATTGGTATTTTCCTTTTTTCTGATTATTTCAGGTCGTAATCATGAAAAAAATCACAGATTGGCCATATATAGTCTCTTTTATTGTTACCTTTGTGTGTCAAAAAAACAGGGATTGGGAGTGTGAAGATTGGCATGAACCAGTTGACTGAAAATTGCTTTTCTGATGAACGCGAATGTGCGGATTTTATTAATTATGAAAGAGGGTATAATGAAGACACCAAAGCAATTCAATAACATTACAGAACGTGTGATAGATGATTTGAGACAGACATTGTCGGCAGGCAACAGTCGACAGTCTTTTTTCTGTAGGTGAAACAAGTGCTTTGATCTATAACATTAAAGGACTGGATGATTTTGAATGGAATTGAATACTGAGGTGCGTCAACTTAGGAAAGAAGTAACATTACTAACAGATAAATTAAATAAGAACAACATATAATTATGAAACCCAATAAATTAGATTTGAGTTCGGTTGACGGTACACAACTTAATTTGGAAGCTCTCTATCAGATAGCGCCATCCTGTTTTACGGAAGTAAAGGATGATAAAACCGGAGAGTTACGCCATGTGGTCAATTTCAAAACTTTGCGTCAACTGCTTGGAGATAACGCGGTTGAGGATGCGGATGAGATGTATCAGTTTATTTGGCCGGGAAAACAAGAAGCTCGCCGTGAAGCTGCACGTCCTACTACAAAGACTTTGCGTCCTGTGGTAGAGGATAGTGTGGATTGGGATCATACGCAGAATCTATATATTGAAGGTGATAATCTGGAGGTGTTGAAATTACTCCAAAAGTCATATATGGGTAAGGTGAAGATGATTTATATTGATCCGCCTTACAATACGGGTAATGACTTTGTGTATGATGATGATTTTGCTGTTTCACAAGATGATTATGATTTATTTGCAGGAAATGTAGATGAATTAGGAAATCGTTATAGGAAGAATACAGAAGCAAATGGTCGTTTCCACTCAGATTGGTGTTCGATGATTTATTCACGTTTAATGGTGGTTCGTTCATTACTTGCAGAAGATGGTGTAATTTTTATTTCGATAGATGATAATGAGGTTGAAAACTTAAAAAAAATTTGTGATGAAATTTTTGGAGAAAATAATTTCGTATCTCAGATTTCTTGGCAAAAAGTTTATTCTCCTAAAAACAATAATACTAGTATTAGTGCGGAAGTTGAATACATATTGTGTTATTCTAAAGAATCAAATTGGATTGCTGGTAAATTAGAGCGTACTAAGGAAATGGATTCTATTTATAAAAATCCAGATAATGACCCAAATGGATTATGGACAAGTAGTGATGCTAGTGCTCCTGGTGCTGCAACTCATCAAGGAATGGTTTATGGAATACAGAGTCCTTTTACTGGAGAATTTATTTATCCGACTAGGGGACGTTGTTGGCAAATGTTTCAAGATGATCTTTTCAAAATTATGAATGGATGGGCATCTTATAGATTAGAAGATATCAATAATGAAAATGAAAGAGCTTCTGTGTGCGGCGTTAGTATAGATAATATTAGGAAAGGTGTTAAATCTTTTGTATTAGATGAGCCTCTTGAAGAGGCTAAAATTAAAGCACATAAAGTATTAGAACAAGAAGTTTGGCCATTATTTTATTTTACAGGGAATGGGCGTGGAGGTATAAGAAAAAAAACTTATCTAAAAGATATGGATGGACGGACTGCAACAAATTTATGGAAGTTTGATGAAGTTGGCCATAATGATGAAGCAAAAAAAGAAGTCGCTTCACTTTTTGGTGGTTATGCTCCTTTTGATACTCCAAAACCGATGCGTCTTCTAAAACAAATGTTAAAGATTTCCAGTAAAAATGATTCTTTAATTCTTGATTTTTTCTCTGGGTCTGCAACAATGGCTCATGCTGTAATGCAACTAAATTCTGAAGATGGTGGTAATCGTAAATATATCATGGTTCAAATCCCTGAAGAATTATCTAATCCACATTATATTAATCTATGTGAAATAGCCAAAGAACGCATCCGTCGTGCCGGAAAGAAAATCAAGGAAGAATCTCCATTGACAACTCAAAACCTTGACACAGGCTTTCGTGTTTTCCGCTTGGCGGACAGCAATTTTGAGGAAGTAAAGAAAGCTCCGATGGAATACGACCAATCACAGCTTGATTTTTTCCTCAATAACGTTAAAAGTGACCGTACAGACCTTGATCTCTTGTTTGGAGCCATGCTTAGTTGGGGCGTACAACTCTCTTTGCCTATGACCAGTGAAGAAGTAGATGGGAAGATGATTTATTCGGTTAATGAAGGTGACCTTGTAGCTTGCTTTGCAGATGATATTACGGAAAATATAGTAAAAGCCATGGCAGACAAACAACCTCTCCGAGTATTGTTCCGTGACAGCTGCTTTGCCCGTGATGATGCAAAAATCAATGTGTTTGAAACTCTGAAACAGCTGTTGGACTGGAGCGAGGAAGAAGCAATGAAAAATATCAAGGTTATCTGAAATAATAAAACGTTTTATGAAAGAAAATCAACATAACATGCTTCAAGGCAATCCGCAAAGCAATGGTTCAAACTTGATTGACGAAATACGCGAAATAATTGAAAAAGGCCGAAAAAAAGCATATTCAGCAGCCAATCAGGCGGTTATTGTGACTTATTGGAATATCGGGCGGCGTATCGTGGAAGAAGAACAATCCGGAAAAACAAGAGCAGATTATGGGAAGCAGCTTATCAAACAACTCGCCGATAAACTGTCAATGGAATATGGTAACAATTATACCGCAAGAAGATTACGGGATTACAGACAATTTTATTTGTGCTTCAGAGATTTACAGATTTGGCACTCGCGAGTGCCAAATCTGACATGGACACATTTCCGACGTATAATGGCTGTGCCGCAAGAAGAAGCCAGACAGTGGTATGCCAATGAGGCATCAAGAGAAATGTGGAGTGTGCGCACTTTGGACAGGAACATTTCCACCCAATATTATGGCAGACTGTGTGCCGCCAAGCGGGAAGGAAAGATATTGCCGATTCCGGAAAAGAGAGATAATGATCCGATGGAATACATCAAAAGTCCTGTAGTGGCAGAATTTCTTGGATTCAGGCGAGATACGGAATATTCTGAGAATATGTTGGAACAGGCTTTGATTGACAATTTGGAGCATTTCATAATGGAGCTAGGACGAGGTTTTGCCTTTGTGGAAAGACAAAAACATATTGTGACGCAGACTGATGATTTCTATGTTGACCTGGTATTCTATAATTTCAAGATGAAACGATTCGTTTTGTTTGAGTTGAAAACCCATAAACTGACTCATGCAGACGTAGGACAATTGGATATGTATGTAAGAATGTATGATGACCTGATAAAGGATGATTCGGATAACCCTACGATAGGTGTGTTGCTTTGCACGGATACGGATACAACGATTGCCAAATATTCTGTATTGCACAACAGCGAACAGTTGTTTGCCTCAAAATATATGGCTTATATGCCTACCGAAGAAGAATTGCGCAAGGAAATAGAAGAACAGAAACGATTCTTTATTGAACAGCACGGAAAGGGGGACATGGAATGAAGCTGAAATACAAACACCAACGTTTTCAGGCTGATGCAGCCAAAAGTGTGACAGATATATTTACCGGTCAGCAATATTGTGATAGTGCTGATTTTCTGATAGACCAGGGTAAGAATAAAGGTGTGTTTGATTTGACTGGCTTTGGTAATCAGAAGTTGATGCTCGACCGGGAGTCAATCACAGAGAATCTGAGGCAAATTCAGATGAACTGGGGGTTGAAACCAGTTGAATATTTACAAGGCGATATGTCAAACCCGATGTTCACCATCGAAATGGAGACTGGTACCGGTAAGACTTATACTTACATCAAGACAATGTATGAATTGAACAAACTGTATGGTTGGAATAAGTTTATCATAGTAGTACCAAGTATTGCCATTCGTGAAGGGGTGCAGAAAAGTTTTGAAACCATGCAGGAACACTTTGCCACAGAATACGGCAAGCGTATCCAGTTCTTTGTCTATAACTCCAAGCAGCTTTCCAAAATAGATGGTTTTGCCAGTGATAGCGGATTGCATGTGATGATTATCAATACGCAGGCATTCAACAGTTCCATGAATGAGGATAAGAATCAGGAAGGACGTAAGGGTGATGCGGCTGCACGTATTATATTCTCCAGACGTGATGAGTTTGGTAGTCGCAGGCCTATTGATATATTGGCTCAGACCAATCCCATTATGATTATTGACGAGCCTCAGAGTGTTTTGGGGGCAAACAAGACCAATGCTACAAGAAAAGGAATTGCTAAGTTTCATCCTTTGTTCACTTTGCTTTATAGTGCAACACATAGAAAAGACGATGTTTACAATATGGTGTATCGGTTGGATGCGATGGATGCCTATAACCGTAAGTTAGTGAAGAAGATTGAAGTAAAAGGTATTTCACAGTTAGGTTCAACAGCTACAAATGGTTTTGTCTATCTGGATGAAATCGTCATTGGGAAAGGTAATCCGCAAGCCCGTATTTCGTTTGATATGAAAACGGCCAATGGTTTCAAGCAAACGACTCGACTGGTTGGAGAAGGATTTAATCTTTATGATCAAAGTGGTGAACTCGCTGAATATGACAATCATTTTATTGTTGAACGCATAGATGGCGTAAATGGTTCTGTTCGTTTTCTGAATGGCATAACTCTTTATGAAGGTGACGCTATCGGTAAAGTAAATGAGGATGCGCTACGCAGGATTCAGATACGCGAAACTATTCGCACACATATAGAACGGGAAAGAGAACTTTTCCCTAAAGGAATCAAGGTGCTTTCGCTCTTCTTTATTGACCATGTCAACAGTTACCGCATTTATGACAAGGACGGAACAAGCAATGGTAAATTTGCAGATATGTTCGAGGAAGAATATCGGAATGTGATTCAGGAAATGCAGCCGCGCTTCTCAGATGAAGAATATGTCCGATATCTGAATAAGTTTTCAGCAGAAAAAGTACATCAAGGATATTTTTCTCAGGATAAAAAGGGGATAGCCGTTGATTCAAAAGAAAAAGAGGGAGATAATGAGATACGTGCATACGATTTGATTATGAAGAATAAGGAACGGCTGTTGAGTTTTGAGGAACCGGTACGCTTTATATTCTCTCACTCTGCCCTGAAAGAAGGTTGGGATAATCCGAACGTATTCCAGATTTGTACTTTGAAAGATACCGGCAGCGAAATAAAGAAACGTCAGGAGGTAGGTCGTGGTATGCGTCTTTGTGTAAACAGGAATGGTGAACGTCAGGACCAGGATGTATTGGGTGATGGTGTGTTCGATGTCAACATCCTGACGGTGATAGCCAGCGAAAGCTATGAGCATTTCAGTAAGCAGCTTCAGAGTGAACTTGCTGAAGATGTGGCGGACAGACCTGTTCAAGTTACGGCTCATTTGTTTGAAGACATTGTAATGGTATCCTCAGATGGTAAGGAAATAAAGGTCAATCGTGAATTGGCGTGTGAAATTCATGAGGAGCTTATCAGCAATGGCTATGTAAAGAAAGGTAAACTTACCGAGAAGTATTTCAATGACAAGAAAGCCGGAACTATTGATCTGGGAGATGAGCTGAATCCGATTAAAGCCGGTATACTAGGCAGACTTGATATCATCTTTAATCCGGATAGCATGAAACCGGACAATGCACGTAAACCGAAGGTTGCCACATTTAGAGAAGATCTGTTCAAGGAAAAGTTCACAGAAGTCTGGAAACGTATTAATGTGAAAACTTATTACAAGGTGGATTTCAGTACAGACGAATTGATAAAGAAGGCAATAGAAAGTATTGACAAACATCTGAGTGTAACAGAAATACGCATTGTAATAGAAGGAGGTTCTTTAGAAAATATCCGTGACAAGGAGTCTTTACAGGCTGGAGTGGCCATGACGGTAGGAAAGACTCGTACAATCCGCGTTTCGGAGGCTGTGGGAAATAGCGTTCGCTATGATTTGGTAGGTGATCTGGTAAATGCAACCGGATTAACACGAAAAACCATAGTGGAAATATTAAAGGGCATTAAACCAACAACCTTTGCTCAGTTCAAGATGAATCCGGAAGAATTCATTATAAAGACGGCAAACATTATTAATGATGCCAAAGCTATAGCTGTTATCCAGAAGATAGCTTACGAACGCAGTACGAACAGATATGATATGGATATTTTCACTGAAAGTACCATTAGAGGTAAATTGGGTGTCAATGCTCTGGAAAGTGCCAAATCGCTGTATGATATTGTAGTTGTCGATAGTCAGGGTATTGAGAAAAACTTTGCTGAGGCATTGGAAAAAGAAGAAGCGGTGGAAGTGTATACCAAACTGCCACGTGGATTCTATATCAATACTCCTATGGGACACTATAATCCGGACTGGGCTGTTGCATTTAAGGAAGGTAGTGTGAAGCATATTTATTTTATTGCTGAAACGAAGGGTAATGACTGGCAGGAATCACAGCTCCGAGGTGTAGAAGATGCTAAAATTGAGTGTGCTCGCCGTCACTTTGCTGCTATTAGCGACAGCAAAGTAATTTATGGTGTGGCTAAGGATTATCAAACTTTATATAACCTTGTGACGAAATAGTCACAAGGTTATATCCTTTTAATTGTCGGAGGTCTGTTTTTCATAAGTAATTTCAGATGGTTGTCATTTTGTAAGGATTAGGCTTTTGATAGCGTATCTTGAGACTCTAAAAGCATTTTTGTCTTCCCAATAACTTTCCCCTCATTTTTCTGTTTATCACATTTTATTAGTACCTTTGTCTTTAAAAAGAGAGGAATGCTTAGAATAGAACATGCCACATTGAACCTGGGCGGGAAAACACTTTTCAGGGATTTTGACCTGCATGTAGATGCCGGTGAACTGGTCTGTCTGACAGGAGAATCCGGCTGCGGCAAAACATCGTTGCTCAAGGCGGTGCTGGGATTTGTCGCCCTGGACGAGGGGAGTGTGACGGTCAATGGCTGGCGTATGGGACTGAAAACTGTGGCTCAGATCCGGCAGTTTACGGCTTATGTTCCGCAGGAGCTTTCTTTGCCGCATGAAACGGTGGAGGAAATGGTCAGAATGCCTTTTGACCTGAAAGCCAACAAGCATATCGCATTTTCAAAGAAACGGTTGTGGCACTACTGGGATATGCTGGGACTGTCGCACGATCTGTATGAAAGCAAAACCTCTTATCTGTCTGGCGGTCAGCGACAGCGCATCCTGTTGTCGGTGGGAGCCTTGCTGGGGCGGAAACTCATTATGGCTGACGAACCGACTTCTGCCCTTGACACTGACAGCATGAAACGGGTAATAGCCTTTTTCAGAGAACTGGTTGCTGAAGGGGCTGCAGTCCTGACCGTGTCGCATGACCGCGATTTTATGGCCGGCTGTGACAGGGTGGTTCGTTTATAAAAAAGGAGAAGGAAGAAACTGATAATGGAGGAAGTGATCGACATAAGTTATTGGCATTTGGGGATAGGCATGTTGCTGATGCTCTTCCCGTTGTATTATTTCTGGCGTCTGAAAACCGGTTTGCTGAAGTCGGCGGTCATCAGTACGGTCAGGATGACGGTGCAGTTGCTTCTGATCGGCGTTTACCTGCGGTTCCTTTTCCAGCTGGACAATATTTTCGTCAATCTGTTGTGGACGGTAATAATGGCCATTGTGGCTTCCTATACGGCCGTAAAACGTACCTCGTTGAAGACTAGCGTGCTGTTGATACCCGTTTTTGTTGGCCTTTTGGTGACGGTTCTGGTGGTGTCCGCTTATTTCCTGGGACTGGTCATGCAGGTGGACAATGTGTTTTCCGCCCGTTATTTTATTCCGGTCGTAGGCGTTCTGCTGGGTAATATGCTGACTGTCGATATCCTGGCTTTGAATGTGTATTACAGTGAGTTGCGTCGTGAACAGCAGATGTATTACTATCTGTTGGGCAACGGAGCTACGCGGTTTGAAGCTACGGTGCCTTTTCTCCGTTCAGCCGTCATCCGTTCTTTCGCGCCCTGTATAGCGAATATGTCTGTGCTGGGCCTGGTGTCTTTTCCCGGCACGATGATCGGTCAGATCCTGGGCGGTTCGTTGCCGGATGTGGCTATCAAGTATCAGTTGATGATCAGTGTGATCACGGTTGTTGCTTCCATGATGTCGCTGGTGATTACCATCTCGCTGTCCATACGCCGGTCTTTTGACCAGTATGATTGTCTGAAACCTATCTTTAAACCATCGAAGTCTTAAAAAATACTAAAAACGACTCTGGTAGGTCGTTAAATCAAGATATAAGACTTATTTTTGCAAAAATATTCTATTCGCGTGAAAATAAAGGAAATTATTTTTGCCCTTGAACGGTTCGCGCCTTTGCCCTTGCAGGAGAGCTATGATAATGCCGGCTTGCAGGTTGGATTGACGGAGGCGGAAGCATCAGGGGCATTGTTGTGTCTGGACGTGACTGAAGAAGTGCTCGATGAGGCTATTTCGCTGGGTTGCAACCTGGTGATCGCCCATCATCCGCTGTTGTTCCGCGGTCTTAAAACTGTGGCTGACCGGAATATGGTGGAACGTTGCGTACGAAAGGCCATCGTTCACGATATTGCCATTTATGCGGCTCATACCAATCTGGATAATGCCGAAGACGGTGTGAACTACAAGATAGCCGAAAAAATGGAGCTGGAAAAGGTTGAGCTCTTTCAGCCTCATCATGTCAAGATCAACGACGGGCGCCATGATTATTCGGTAATGGCGGGCAGCGGAGTGATCGGCGAACTGGCTTTGCCGGAGGATGCACTGACCTTTCTGCAGCGTGTGAAATCCGTGTTCCGCATAGACTGCCTGATGCACAACGAACTGTTGCAGCGTCCGGTACAGAAAATCGTGATATGCGGTGGGGCGGGCGACTTCCTGCTCGATGATGCCATCGCAGCCGGAGCCGATGCGTTTCTGACCGGCGAGATGCACTATCATCAGTATTTCGGTCATGAACAGGAAATACAGATCGGCGTGATGGGACATTATCAGAGCGAACAGTATACGAAAGAAATATTTTATTCAATCATAGGGGAGACGTTTCCGGAGTTGCCGCTGTTTATGACGGCGATAGACACGAATCCCATCAAATATTTATAAACAAACTATGGCTAAAGAAACAAAAAAAGATCCTACAGAATTGTCTATTGAGGAGAAACTGAAGAATTTGTATCAGTTGCAAATGTTGCTTTCAGAAATCGATAAGATCAAGACTTTGCGTGGTGAATTGCCGCTCGAGGTGCAAGATCTGGAAGATGAGATTGCAGGACTGACTACCCGTGTGGACAATATCCATACAGAGATAGACAAGCTGAATGCTGACATAGCCAACCGCCGTTCAACCATTGAAACCAGCAAGGCCAATGTGGAGAAATACAGCCAGCAGCTGGACAATGTGCGCAACAACCGCGAGTATGAATCATTGAGCAAGGAGATTGAATTCCAGAATCTGGATATCCAGCTTAATGAAAAGCGTATCCGTGAAGCCAAGGAAGCTATCGAGCACAAAAATCAGGAGATAGAGCGCTACACCAATCTGGCCAATGAGCGCCGTGAGGATCTCAACCTGAAAAAATCAGAATTGGATGAGATTATTTCTGAAACCAAGGCTGAAGAGGAAAAGTTGAGAGAGAAGGTGAAAAATCTGGAACTCACTATCGAGCCCCGTCTGCTGACTGCATTCAAGCGCATCCGCAAGAACAGCCGTAACGGATTGGGTATTGTTTATGTACAGCGTGATGCCTGTGGAGGTTGCTTCAACAAGATCCCGCCCCAGCGTCAGTTGGATATCCGCATGCGTAAGAAAATTATTGTTTGCGAGTATTGCGGACGTATCATGATCGACCCGGAATTGGCCGGTGTTCAGGTAGAGCAGAAGGTTGTAGAGGAAAAACCGAAACGCCGTCGTCGTTCTTTGTCTTCAGAAGATTAAGTTTCCAGACCCTGCAACAAGGGACTCTGATATGACAGGAAGCAGCAAAAGCCATTCAGGTGAATGGGTTTTGCTGCTTCCTTTTTTTCTGTGACATTGCTTTTTTTGTGTGGATAAAAATTATTTTTATTGACAACTGATTTTATGCCGCATGTCGGTTTGTCGCATGGATTCCTTTACATGGCTTTTTCTCTCAAAAACCCCTTCACCCCTTCACATCCCTTTGGAGACGGGCCTTTTGAGGTGAATGGTCTCCTTCACAACCTCTTCACCAGATCCTTCACGTGGTAAATGAGAACATTATTTTTAAAATTCAGGATAAATTGCCAAATTGATAATTATTTACATTTTCAAAAAAGTAAGCTTTACTTTTTAAAAAGTAAGGTTTACTTTTTTTAAAGTAAGCCGAGTTTTTTCCAAAGTAAACCGTCTTTATGGAATGATAAAGTGTGACTGAAGGGGTGTTTGGGGGCAACTGTCTGAAAAGGGGTATAAAAATGCCGTCTAAGCAAGGATATTGATGTCGGGGGACTTTTTTGTCGGAAGACCATCAGAAAGCGCCTCAGGCGCTCTGTATGGAAGTGAGGGAGCGTGTGAAGCATGTGAAAGGGCGTTATTCATTGTCTATTTTACTGTTTTTCAGTCTGTTAATACCGACTGTGAAGGAGTGAAAGAAAAGCAGGAAAAAACCTCTGTTAGGGTAATTCCTGGGCAAAATTCTGATTTATTTACATTTTGAATATGCTGGATCTTTGTGATGGTCTGGGTTTTATAAGTTTAAGATATCAATGATATCAGAAGTGTGCTGGTGGAGGGTGGGTTGAACATCAAGAGGTGAAAGTGTCTGTGTTGGGAAGGCAGATGTTTGGATAGTGGTTTGTCAATGTGATTTTTCCGATGGCAGAAATAAAACATGCAGATGGATAAAAAAATGGGATGACGTTTGCGCTGAAGGGGAGCAGAAAGTGTGTTTGAGCTGGATAATGTGATGACGTGAACAGAAAATGAATATTATTATGATATTATATTCAGTTAAATGCTGTACTTTTGGTTTTGTTTTTGGTTTGATAAGTATTATTTTAGGCTTATTCTATTTGTTTTTCTGTCTTTTTGTTTGTTTTACGTTCCTTCAGAATCCATTTTTTTAGTTTGCATTAATCCTTCCCCGTAAATTTTTCCTGATTTAAAGGGTCGGCGGTACGATTTCTTCGTAACAGGGGATGTTTCTGAGGAAAGAGTAGGATTGGGTGGCATATTCCATTTTGCAGCAGTAATGTTGCAGGCCGTTGGAAACGATGAGGTAGTCAACCTTTAGTGCCAGATTGTAGCGGCAGATTTGGGAAAAGACTTTTTGTGTGATTTCAATGTGCGGGGCCTTGTATTCTACAATGACGCACGGTTGAGCCTGGCGGTTGTAGACTACGGTGTCGCAGCGTTTGCTGGTGCCGTTGATCTGAAGTGAAACTTCGTTGGCGACCAGTCCGGCCGGGTAGTGCTTTTCATTGAGCAGGAAGTGCACGAACTGTTGGCGTACCCATTCTTCGGGTGTCAGTGCGACATACTTCTTGCGCAGGACATCAAACACGGCTTTTCGTCCGGTTCGGTTAATGACTTTTATAGGATATAAGGGGAGATTTAATGCGAACATTTACTAACTTTGCAAAAACAGTTGATTGAACAGAACGACAAAAATAGAAAAAAAATGAAGACCAAACAAGAGATCGTTTCTAATTGGTTGCCGCGTTATACCCAGCACGAATTGGATGATATGGGTAAGTATATCCTTTTGACCAACTTTAATAATTATGTAGATATATTCTGTGAGCAGATGGGCATAGAAGCTCCCGGATATGATGCCAACATGCGTACGGCTACGGCTGGAGATATCACCATTATCAATTTCGGAATGGGAAGTCCCAATGCGGCTATCGTGATGGATCTGCTCAGTGCGGTTGCTCCGAAGGCTTGTCTTTTTCTGGGCAAGTGCGGCGGGATTTCGTCCAAAACCCAGTTGGGGGATCTTATTCTGCCGTTGGCCGGTATACGTGGTGAAGGTACGTCCAATGATTATTATCCGCCTGAGGTTCCGGCTCTTCCGGCTTTTATGCTTCAGCGTGCCGTGTCTACGGCCGTGCGTAATGCCGGCCGTGATTACTGGACGGGTACGGTGTATACAACCAACCGGAGGATTTGGGAACATGACGAGCGGTTCAAGAAGTATCTCAAGGTGACCCGCGCGATGGCTGTAGATATGGAGACGGCTACTTTGTTTACATGCGGCTTTGCCAACCATATACCTACGGGGGCCTTGTTGCTTGTGTCGGACAATCCGATGACTCCGGACGGCGTGAAGACAAGTGAGAGCGACAAGATGGTCACCCGTAATTTTGTGCATGAGCATGTGGAGATCGGGTTGTCGGCGTTGCGGCTGATCATTGGTGGTCGCCAGACGGTGAAGCATCTAAAGTTTGACTGGTAACATGTATTTAATCATTCAGAGATTGTGGCAAAGAAGGAATCGGTAACTTATGAAGAAATAGTCCGTGCCATACGGGCCGGACAATATAGTCCTGTGTATTATCTGATGGGCGAAGAGTCTTATTATATAGACAAGATCAGCGATTATATCGTTGATACGGCCTTGACGGAGCAGGAGAGGGATTTTAATCTGACCGTGCTTTATGGTCCGGATACGAATGTCAGCGAGATTATTACGGCTGCCAGGCAGTATCCGATGGGAGCGGCCAGGCAGGTGGTAGTTGTGCGTGAAGCACAGCGTCTGGATTTCAACGAGGAAAGCCAGGGCAGGTTGATATTATATTTGGAACGTCCCCAGCCTACTACGGTGCTGGTGTTTTGTCATAAGCACGGTGTCCTGGATAAAAGGAAGAAGGTTGCTGCAGAGATCCAGCGAACCGGAGTGTTGTTCGAATCCAAAAAATTGTATGAAAACCAGCTTCCGGCTTTTGTGGTATCATATCTTCGCCGGAAGGGGTTGACAATGGAGCAGGATGCGGTAATGATGCTTTGCAGCTTTACCGGCAGTGATCTTCTGTTGCTGTCCAGTGAGCTTGACAAACTGATGCTGGCCCTTCCTGAAGGGAGACAAAGAATCGATACGGCATTTGTGGAAGAACATGTGGGGGTAAGTAAAAGTTTTAACAACTACGAACTGGTCTCAGCTTTGGTTGAGAAGGATGTCTATAAGTGCAATCAGATCGTGAAATATTTCAATGATAATCCTAAATCTTATTCCCTTCAGCTGACTCTGTCCGTATTGTTTAATTTTTTCAGCAATATCATGACGGCTTACTATGCTCCTCAAAGAACAGAAGAGGGGATAGCTGCATGGCTGGAACTTCCGAAATGGCAGGTGGCTAAAAACGTGCTTCCGGCCATGAAAAAGTATTCTGGAATAAAGGTGATGCAGATATTGGAAAAACTGGGTCAAACGGATGCCAAATCAAAGGGAGTAGGGGAGACTTTGGCTTCAAATGGCGACTTATTGAAGGATTTGGTATACTTTATTTTGCATTAAATACGCATTTCTGATTTATTTCGAGATCTTGGCGAATTGTTAATTTATCACTTATTTTGCTAGATTAAAGGTGGTTATACAGGTTTTTATTCGCTGAGATTTCGATTTTTTTGTGCATCCGATCGGCTGATCGGATTTTTTTGATTCTCGCGGATTTGGAATAAAGCGGAAACGGGCGGCTTTACATTATGTTTTATTAGCATTTACGTGTATGTAATTCGGGTTTTAAAATCCGAATCAGTATTTAGCTTGGCTAACTTTATGGTTTACATATAGAAATTTATAGTATATCAGCTTCTTGAATTTACTTTTTATGTATTTACATATCTAAACTACATGTCTGTAAAGGGTGTATAAAAATACCGTCATATACAGTATTATTAAAATGCTAAAAATCAGGTATATAGTATATATATATTTAATTTATCAATATAAATTATGTATAGAAACTAAAATTATTCAAGGAAAAATCATGAAAACGACATGTTTTTGATATTTTCCCTTCTTAAAACCAGTTTTTTGGCATAATTTATTTGATATGTACTATAAATCTGAAAGTTAGCTTCTGGATATCTGAAAATACAAACCTGAATCACGTCTTTTGTTATAATTCTGATTTATAAATTTAAATTCTTTGGATTTATGAATTTTGATTTTAAAATTTGAATCTCTGAAATTTTGATTTTATCAAATTAATGTTTATCTTTGTAAACCGGCAAATCGGCCGGAATTTTCTATTTTATCTTTAAAAGATGCTGGATATGATGAAAGATCGGATAATGCAGATCATGAAGGATGCAGATATGAGTCAGCAGGATTTTGCTGCTGCGCTTGAAGTGTCGCCTTCTTCGCTGTCAAGTATTTTTAATGGCAGAACAAATCCTACCAGTAAGCATGTAAGTGCCATACATCGCCGTTTCCCCAAGATCAACATCAACTGGCTGATGTTTGGTGAAGGTAACATGTGTGATGATGCTGCCGCTTCGGAAGAACCGGAAAGGGATTTGCCTGAACAAGATGCAGAGAATGGTGCTGCCCGGAATGCCTCAGGTGATTCCGGCAGGAAAGATCAGGCTGCTTTGCAAGGTGGCGGTGCGGATAATGGGTCGGCAAATGAGTGTCCGGAATTTTCTTCCCATATAGGAGTGGCGCAGATTCCCGTAATTCGTGAAACCGTGAAATATATAGATAAACCGCAAAGAAAAATAACGGAAATAAGGATCTTCTTCGATGACGGGACATACGAAACCTTTAAGGGAAAAGTTGATTAATATTTGACAGGCATGTCGTCAGTCATGATTCTCCGCAGGGTGGTACGGGTACTGGCCGGTTGGCTGCAATAATTCAAGGATACTTTGGTCGGTATATGATGAAAATAAAGAATGTACCTTATTTATATATGTGAAGTGAAAATTATCCCGTATATTTGTATACTGAAATTTATTGTTTTGAAATATGAAAAAATATATTCTAGATTTAAAAGTCGTTTCTTCCGAGACACCGCGTCCGGGTTACGTGCTTTTAAAGTTGACAGACAGCAAGCCGCTGCCGCCTATGTGTCCCGGACAGTTTGCCGAGCTGAAGGTAAGCGGTTCGGAAACGACATTCCTCAGACGTCCGATTTCAATCAACAATGTGGTTGAAGAAAAAAATGAAGTCTGGTTTCTGATTCATGCGGTTGGTGACGGTACACGCCGGTTGGCCGAGCTGGGTGCCGGCGACACCCTGAATGTGGTCATGCCGTTGGGCCGTGGCTTTACATTTCCCGAGAAAGGCGAAAACATGCTGCTCGTGGGCGGAGGTGTAGGTACTGCCCCTTTGCTCTATATGGGAAAGAAAATGTGTGAGGCCGGTATGCGACCGGTGTTTCTGTTGGGCGGACGTACGGCCGGTGACCTGATGCAGCTGGATCTGTTCCGGGCGTATGGCGATGTCTATGTGACGACAGAGGACGGTTCGATGGGCGAAAAAGGTTTTGTAACCCAGCATTCCATTCTTTCGCAGATGACGTTCAACCGTATTGCCACATGTGGTCCCAAACCCATGATGCAGGCTGTAGCGCGGTATGCCAGATCTGTCAATGCGGAGTGCGAAGTTTCTCTTGAGAATATGATGGCGTGTGGCGTGGGTGCCTGCTTGTGTTGTGTGGAAAATACGACAGAAGGTCATCTCTGTGTATGTAAGGAAGGTCCGGTGTTTAATATTAATAGATTGTTATGGCAGATTTAAGTGTGAAGATAGGCGGATTGAATTTGAAGAATCCGGTAATGACAGCATCCGGCACTTTCGGATATGGTCTGGAATTTGCAGATTTTGTGAATCTGGAAGAAATCGGCGGTATAATTGTCAAAGGAACGACCCTGCATCCGCGTGAAGGTAATCCCTATCCCAGAATGTATGAGACGGCATCGGGTATGCTGAACTGTGTCGGACTTCAGAACAAGGGTGTGGATTATTTCTGTTCACATATTTATCCGCAGATAAAGGATATCCGGACCAATATGATCGTCAACGTGTCAGGATCCTGTCCTGAGGATTATGCTGAATGTGCTGCACGTATTGATGAACTCGAACATATTCCGGCTATTGAGCTGAATATATCCTGCCCTAATGTCAAGCAGGGCGGAATGGCCTTCGGTGTGACACCGGAAGGAGCTGCCAGTGTGGTGAAGGCTGTACGTGAAGCTTATCACAAGACACTTATCGTCAAGCTGTCCCCCAATGTAACCAGTGTGGCGGATATTGCACGCAGCGTGGTTGATGCCGGTGCGGATGCGCTGAGTCTGATCAACACCCTGATGGGTATGGCAATTGACATAGAGAAAAAGCGGCCTGTGCTCTCCATCAACACCGGAGGACTGAGTGGTCCGGCCGTGAAGCCCGTTGCCTTGAGAATGGTATGGCAGGTGGCTCAGGCCGTGAACGTGCCGGTTATCGGTCTTGGTGGTATCATGAATGCCCGCGATGCAATTGAATTCCTTCTGGCCGGTGCCAGCGCCATACAGATCGGTACGGCCAATTTTATCGATCCGGCCGTGACGGTCAAGGTGGCCAAGGGAATCAATGATTATCTGGACTCTCACGGCTACAGCAGTGTCAGTGAGATTATCGGTGCCCTGGAGGTATAAACCCTGATCCGGCAATAGCTGCCGTTGGGGTTCTGAATATTCACAATGTATGGAAAATGGTGCTCAGTCATAGGGCTTTCCCTATGATGATTAGGCTTTTTCCTTACATTGTGAATTTTGTTATATGTATCTTTGTACCAGATAAAGTAAGAATTATGAAAATCTTATATTATTGGCGGTTGATAAGCGTTGTTTGTCTTATTGGGTTATGTTTCGGATGTGATGACGATATTGACCGGGGATATGCCATATCGGGAAGGTGGTTCGGTGATTTGGGGATGATGATTAACGGTGAGCCGGCCGTAGGTTCTGTGATTGAATTTGTTCCGGACAGATATGATTATACGGCAGGTTACGGATATGAAACCGATTATTTTGAAGACCGGTTCGGGCTGTATACCGTAGATCATGAATTTGACTGGATGATACGTGACGGCGTGATCTATCTTCGTTTTGATGATCCGGGCCTGGATTGTAATATCCGCGACTATGTGTTGTCGGATGATTTCTTTTCCGGTTATATGGACGGGGTGTACAGTTCTACGTACTTCTCGTTGAGAAACTACCGTTATTGGAATGAATACGGGTATTGGAATTATAGAAGTAAAGGATTGACCAAGGAAGGTGCTGTTGAGAAAGAACGTACCGTTCCGGTTTGTATCAGGAAACAAAACATTCAGAAGGGGGAAGGAACAAAATAGATCAGGCATGATAATGCTGTTTGTTCCTTGAATGTGCAGAAAGAGACCTATTGTTCTCAATAGGTCTCTTTGCTGGTTTCTGTTAAATTGGAATTATTCAGTCTGGCATCAAGGTGAAGGAAACTTTTATTTTTTTAATTTGCTCATAAACTTGTTCTTATCCACTATAAATCGTAAATGTTCACCTTCACCTATGATGCCATTTTCATCTTCTGCAATAACCCGGAAAGTGAGTTTTCGTCCTTCAATGGCTGTCAGTGTGGCAGTGGCCTTCACAGTCTGTCCTTCGGCAGTCGGTTTGATATGAGAGATATTAAGGTGCCCGCCTACAGTTGTCTGCCCTTCTTCCAGTTCGTTTTTGACAGCCATCATGGCTGCGTTTTCCATGAGTGCGGCCATGGCGGGAGTGGCAAATACTTCAAGATCGCCGCTGCCTACATGGGCGGCAAGCTGGGTTTCAGAAACAAGCAGTGTGCTGGTGTAAGATAATCCTGTATTCATCTTTTTTGTGATTTGGTGTTCGTTTGAAAAATAAATCGTATCTTTATGTAAAAAATAAGAATCTTGCGTATGACAGAAGAAATCAATGATTTTATTGAAGCTCTATCGCGACTGGTAGAAAAGGAATTGCAGAGAAATGATGCGGTTTATAACACGGATGCCGTGCAGATTGTGGATGCACGCAATCATATTTTCAGAATACTGGAGAATACGGCTACAGATGAATCGGCCGATATTTATGCGCTTTCTGATTTGTGTGTACTGTCGGATGACATGACCGCGCTTCCCAATTACCGCCGTTTGCGTAGAATTGCTGGCAATTATTGGTCATTATAAAAAGCAGATGAGCTTTAAAGCTCATCTGCAGTGACTTCTACTACTTCATTGTTACGCGCGATGACTAATGTAGTATGATTCCTTTTAGCCTTTTCGATCAGACGTTCCTGGGCCAGCTGTATGCCTTCATCAATTTTTCGTTGCATTTCAGCTACCTCAGTCTCATTCATTATCATCTGTCTTGTTGAACTGGTTTTTGAATTTTTCATATACAGCGGGTTCCAAAATAGTTACTTTTTGATTTTTCCAGCCGAATGCTATTTTCTCTGCCGGACAAGTACTGTTGTCGTACAGTGTCCAGTAGTCGCATACCGGCATGTAGAGATTGAAAAGATTGCTCAGGCCGTTTTCGTACCTCCGATAGATGACGTCGGTAGGAATGTTGTGTCCTCCTTCGCTCACTCTTTTGGCTACTCTTTTGCAAGCCTGTTCCGGACTGGAAAGAGAGAAAAAGAGCAGCGTGACGAAGTATCCCCGCTTCTGGGCCTGCTGGATCAGCTTGACGTATGAGCGGGTGGCCAGTGTAGTCTCGAATGCAAATGTTTCACCCTCTTTCAGAAGATGAAGTATTCTGTTGATCATCAGGCGTCCGGCTTCGATAGCAACACCTTCCGGATTGAATGGTGACAATCCGGCCGCAATTTCATCTGCATTGACAAATTCACGACAATCGAGCATCTCTGGCAATACAGTAAAACTTGCAGTTGTTTTGCCTGCGCCGTTACATCCGGCGATTACGTATAAATTGAGTTTTTGTTCAGGCATATTTCAGTTTCTTGATTGATTTAATATACGCAAATATACAATAAGCTTTTCAATTTATCAATATCATAATGCCTTTTTATTGCTAAAAATCATTCATATCCGGAAATATGATTAACTTTGCGGTGTATGAGTATCGTATATACCAAAACGGAAGAAAGGCTGAATTATCTGTCGCATGCCACGGGGATTCTCATGGGGCTGATGGCGGGATATTTCATGTGGCACAGTGTCTCTCCTGCATACAGCAGTGTGTGGGTGGCAGGCGGTATCATGCTTTATTTTTCGGGTATGCTGAGCTCCTATTGTGCGTCAACACTTTATCATGCGTGGCCGGCAGGCAAAGTGTGGAAGGAAAAGCTCCGGAGAATAGATCATGCGGCCATTTACTGGCATATAGCAGGCAGCTATTCGCCGTTTACACTTATAGCCCTGCGTGAACAGGATTTCTGGGGATGGGGCCTTTTCGGATTTGTATGGCTTTGTGCCGTGACAGGTACGGTCATGAGCCTGAATCGGCTTAAGGAACACAGTAATCTGGAAACGGTTTGTTTTATTGCCATGGGGCTGACCATACTGGTTGCTCTGGACCCGCTGTTGAAGACGACCAGCATGGAGACTATTCTTTGGATAATAGCAGAAGGAGTATGTTTTATCACCGGAGCGGTGTTTTACAGCTGGCATCAGAGGAAATTCATGCATTCGGTTTTTCACTTTTTCGTGTTAGGCGGTTCTATCTGTCATATCATGGCCGTGTGGCATCTTCTGGCTCCGATGATGTCGTAATCCGTTTCTGATTTTCATTCAGTTGCTTGTCTCTTATGACTTGTTCCCCGATCTTCTTTTCAGGGAGTTGAAGGGTCTTTTGAATGGGATTATAATCAGGACTTCCTCCTATAATAAAAAGAACCAGTCTGACCATTAGCAGACTGGTTTCCATATCAATGAAATAGCGAAAATATGCTTTATTTTTCGAGCAGGTCGGGACGCAGACGTTTTGTACGTTCGAATGACTGTTGCAGCTCCCATTCCTTGATCTTGGCTTCATGGCCGGACAGCAGGATATCGGGTACTTTCCAGCCTTTATAGTCGGCTGGTCTTGTATAGACAGGAGCGGCCAGCAGATTGTCCTGGAACGAATCTGACAGGGCGCTTTGTTCGTCACCCAATACTCCCGGAACAACACGTACGATGGCATCGGCCATGACGGCTGCAGCCAGTTCACCGCCGGTGAGAACAAAATCACCTATGCTGACTTCCTTGGTAATCAGATGCTCTCTGATGCGGTAGTCAATACCCTTGTAATGCCCGCAAAGGATGATCAGATTCTGGCATAATGACAGCGTGTTGGCCATGGGCTGATCGAATTGTTCTCCGTCAGGGGTCGTAAAGATCACTTCATCATAGTCCCGTTCAGCCTTCAGTGCGGTAATACAACGGTCGATCGGCTCGCATTGCATGACCATTCCGGCAAATCCTCCGTAGGGGTAATCGTCAACTCTTCTGAATTTGTTGGTAGAGTAATCACGGAGGTTATGCAGATGGATTTCAGCCAGACCTTTTTTCTGAGCCCTGCCTAATATGGACTCATTAACAAACCCTTCAAGCAACTCGGGCAAAACGGTTATAATGTCAATTCTCATACTCTGTGTGCAATATTTTTATGCAAAGGTAGTTATTTTTATTGTTTTCTGTGTGCTGTGAAACCTTAATTTACGGCTTCATCCCTGTTTGTTTCATGCCGGAGACTGATTCTGATTGCGCTGTTTTTCCAGAATAGCCTTGGATACGGTAAAGGCTGTAGTCCATGCGGCCTGAAAGTTGAAGCCCCCCGTGACAGCGTCAATGTCCAATACCTCACCTGCAAAATACAGTCCTTCCGAAGTCTTGCTTTCGAGGGTCTGCGGATGGACGGCTGACAGGCTTATGCCGCCGCATGTGACAAATTCTTCTTTGAATGCCCCCTTGCCGTCAACCTGATAATGGTCATTGCTTAACGTATTGACTAATACGTTGAATTCCTTTTTACTCAGCTGATTCCATTTTTTATCTTCCGGTATGGCGTATTTATCCAAAAGAAAGGTCCATAATCTGGACGGCAGATTGTAGGGACGTATATTGTTCAGCTTTTTGTTGCCGTAATTCCGGATGATCTCCTGCAGGGAATCGGTAACGGAGTCCGGACTCTCGTCTGCCCAGTTTACAGACAGGGTGAAACGGTATTCTTTCTGATATACGTCACGTGCGGCATAAGAGGACAGTTTGAGTATGGCCGGTCCGCTCATTCCCCAGTGGGTAATCAGGAGAGCCCCTTCGGATTTGTGCTTTGTACCGGGAATCATCACGCAGGCCGGATCGATGACCAGTCCTGAAAGTTGCGTTATCCGGCTGTCTTTTATATTGAAAGTAAAAAGTGAAGGTATGGGTGTTTCGATCTGGTGTCCCAAGGCTTTCAAACCCATAAAGTCTTCTTTTCTGGGATGTCCGCCTGTTGTGACAGCGATGATGTCTGCTTCAGCATCGTGAAGGTGTTCTTCGGCAAAGCTTATGATGTATTTTCCGCTTTCGTGGCATCGGCTGATGGAACTGACAGAATGCGAAGTCCTGACGCTGACACCAAGCAGAGCGGCTTCGTTTTGCAGACAATTGACAACCGACATGGCGTTTTGTGACAGGGGAAACACGCATTGGTCATCCTGTGTGGTCAGTCTGACGCCATGATTCTCGAACCAGGTATAAGCGTCGTGCTGGTCGAATATGTTAAAAAGTCTTTTAAGCAATTTGTGACCACGGGGATAGACGGTCTTAAGATCCTTGACGTTTTCAAACGAATTGGTCAGATTGCATCTTCCGCCACCGGAAACCGCAACTTTGGATAATACTTTGTTCCGTTTCTCATAAATGGTTACCTGGGATTCGGGAAGTCCCTTTTTAAGATGAATGGCCATAAAGAATCCTGCGGCACCACCTCCTATAATTGCGATTTGCATATTTTGATTTTTTAGCTGAATTAATATTGGTGCAAACTTACATATAAAAATGAATGCAGCACCTGTTTTTTGAATAAAAACTTGTCCATATACGTTTTTTTATGTATTATTGTTCTTTCAAAATAGATAACACGATGTGATCATGATGAAAAAATCATTTTTATTTCCCCAAAGAGCAAATGAGACGGCGTTCTCTTTGTTTCTGCTGGGCTTGAGGATATTTATGGGAGCAATGCTGTTTACGCATGGGTTACAGAAACTGGCCAATCTGGCTGACTTGTCAGCTTCTTTTCCTGATCCGTTGGGTATAGGAAGTCAGTATTCCGTATTATTGGCTATTTTTGCAGAGCTTTTTTGTTCTGTACTTTTTGTATTTGGTTTTTTGTACAGGCTTTCCATGATCCCGATGATTGTGACAATGGGTGTTGCTTTTTTCAAAATACATGCAGGACGTCTGGACGGCGGTGAATTGGCACTGATTTATTTTGTCATTTTCATTCTGATGTATTTGACAGGCCCCGGGAAATATGCCATAGATTATTTCTTTATCAGAAATAAGGGCAGCAGGAAAAGACGATAAACTTAGACTTTTTATTATTTAAAAAAGGACGGATGGAACCTTTAGAACGAATCACACAACTCCGTGAAATATTACACAAGCACAATTATAACTATTATGTTTTAAATTCACCTGAGATTTCCGATCAGGAATTCGACAGGTTGCTTCGTGAATTACAGGAACTTGAAAAACAGTATCCGGAATATGATGACCCGAATTCTCCGACCCAAAGGGTTGGCAGTGACATCAATAACGAATTTGTGCAGGTGCCGCACAAATATCCGATGCTTTCGCTTTCAAATACTTATAATAAAGAAGAAGTAGCTGAATTCTATGAAAGAGTGAAAACTTCTCTGAATGGTGAGCCGTTTGAAATCTGCTGTGAGCTGAAATATGACGGTTTGTCCATTTCCCTTGTATATGAGCATGGCAAGCTGGTGAGAGCAGTAACCCGTGGGGACGGCGTTCAGGGAGATGATGTGACCAATAATGTCAAAACCATACGTTGCATACCCCTGCAACTGACCGAAAAGGGTTATCCCGAGAGTTTTGAAATCAGAGGTGAAATATTGATGTCATGGACCAGTTTTGAGGAATTGAATCGTGAGCGTGAACTTAAGGAAGAGCCTTTGTTCGCCAATCCGAGGAATGCAGCTTCTGGTACTTTGAAAAGTAAGAATTCTGCAGTCGTAGCCAAAAGAAAACTCGACGCTTTCCTCTATTATCTGCTTGGTGAACAAATTCCGTCCGATGGTCATTACGAGAATCTGCAGGAAGCACGCAAGTGGGGATTCAAGATCTCCGAAGGTATGAAAAAAGCCTCTTCCTTGCAGGATATTTATGATTACATCGATTATTGGGACACGGAACGAAAGAAACTGCCGGTGGCTACGGATGGTATTGTACTGAAGGTCAACTCCCTTAGTCAGCAGCGTGCCTTGGGATTTACGGCTAAAAGCCCGCGATGGGCCATTGCTTACAAGTTTCAGGCTGAGAGAGCATGTACCCGTCTGAACGAAGTGACTTTTCAGGTTGGACGTACGGGGGCCGTGACGCCGGTTGCCAATATGGATCCCGTGTTGCTGGCCGGTACGGTGGTCAAACGGGCTACTTTGCATAATGCCGATGTGATGGCTCAGCTTGATCTGCATGTCGGAGATATGGTATATGTGGAAAAAGGTGGAGAAATTATTCCTAAAATAGTCGGTGTGGACATCGATGCGCGAGATGAGCATACCGGAGAAAAAGTGGAATTTATCACAAAATGTCCCGAATGCGGAGCTGCATTGGTTCGTTACGAGGGAGAAGCCGCCTGGTATTGTCCCAATGAAGAAAACTGTCCGCCTCAAATCAAGGGGCGCATTGAGCATTTCATCAGTCGTAAGGCGATGAATATCGACAGCCTCGGACCGGAAACCGTAGACGAATATTATCAGCGCGGACTCATACGTAATGTGGCCGATTTGTATGACATAGAAGTTGGACAAATCAACGGTGAAGACGGCGGACGTGAAAAATCAGCCCGTAAAATAGTCCGTTCGATAGCCGAATCAGCCCAGGTTCCTTTTGAACGGGTGGTCTTCGCATTAGGCATTAGATTCGTAGGTGAGATTGCCGCCAAGTCCCTGGCCAGATATTTTAAAACAATGGATGCCCTGGCTTCTGCCACATTAGATGATTTGCTGAAAGTCAACGGTATCGGACAGGTTATAGCCCAGAGTGTGATCCATTATTTTGCACAGGAAGAAAACCGGACTCTGATTGCGCGACTTAAGGCAAAGGGAGTGCAGATGGCATTGTCGGAAGAGGAATTGTCTTCGCATTCCGATATACTGGCTGGTCAGAGCATTGTGATCAGCGGTGTGTTTGAGAAACATTCCAGAGACGAATATAAAGCCCTTATAGAGAAGAATGGCGGTAAGAATGTGGGAAGCATATCTTCGAAAACCTCATTCATACTGGCCGGGTCGAATATGGGACCTTCCAAATTGGAAAAAGCCAATAAGCTTGGTATTAAAATTATGAATGAGGAAGAATTTCTGACACTAATAGATTATTAAAAATGTTGGTCAAATCGGAATAAATTCGTACTTTTGTCCAGCAAAAGTATAAAAACCGCTATATTTATGATACATAATAAGTTTAAAGGCTTGGGAATTGCCTTGATTACACCTTTCAAATCAGACGGGACTGTTGATTATGAAGCATTGACCCGTCTTGTGGAATATCAGATCAAGAACGGGGCCGATTTCCTTTGTATTATGGGAACGACTGCAGAGACACCTTGCCTGACTAAAGAAGAGAAAGCTAATCTTAAAAGTTTGTTGGTTGAACGTGTTGCAGGACGTGTTCCCCTGTTGATGGGATGTGGCGGCAACAATACGGCAGCTGTTGTGGAAGATCTTGAAAAAGGCGATTGGAAAGGGATCGATGGTGTACTTTCCGTTTGTCCATATTACAATAAACCCTCTCAGGAAGGTTTGTACCAGCATTATAAGGCTCTTTCAAAGGCTTCGCCTCTGCCTATCGTTTTATATAATGTACCGGGTCGTACGGGAGTGAACATGACTGCCGAGACCACGCTCAGACTGGCTCATGATTTTGAGAATATCGTGGCTATTAAGGAGGCTAGCGGTAATATCACTCAGATGGATGACATTATCAAGAATAAACCGGATCACTTTGATGTCATCTCCGGTGACGACGGCATTACATTCCCGCTGATTACGCTGGGAGCTGTGGGTGTGATTTCCGTTATCGGTAATGCTCTTCCGGCAGAATTCAGCAGAATGGTGAGATTGGCCTTAAACGGCGAATATGAAATAGCCCGTGCTATTCATCACAAATTTGCGGAACTCTTCAAGCTTTTGTTTGTAGATGGCAATCCGGCGGGAGTCAAGGCCATGCTTCATGCGATGGGTATGATTGAGAACCAGTTGCGTTTGCCTTTGGTACCGACCCGTCTTACTACGATGGAAAAAATCACCTCTATCCTTAAAGAATTGGATATCAGATACTAATAAGAATATCTGAAATAACTGATCAGCAAACGGATCATTTTCACAACGCGGAAAATGATCCGTTTGCCGTATGTTTAGGAACAGAAGGTATACATAAAAAGAATTGTAGAAAAGCAGAAGTTTTTCGTTACATGGATTAAATACATAAGGTTTAAATTGCTTTTTCGGACCGTTTGACGAACAGAATATTAAATTAATGTTAAAAATAGCCTTATTGATGCGTAAAAAGAGAAAGTCGTTCGTCATAATGATAGATTATGTTATCGGAGGAATATATTGTTTTAAACCTTAAGTATTATTTTAAATGAGGAAATTTTCACTTTTTACATTGGCCGTGGCATTTTGCATGTGTAGTAACGGCAGTATGGCTCAAGGGACATTCACACATCCCGGATTGATGCACTCTGAAAAAGATTTTGAGCGTATCAGAGAAGCATTGGCTAATAATGACGCTCAGGCTATATCAGCCTTTAATGTTTTGAAAAACAGTTGGATTGCCAATAAAAACGTTTATGATATCTGGGGTGTTACAGAAATTATCAAACGTGGAATAGCAGGTGATGAGAACTATATGAACGCTTATCGTAATGCGGCGAAAGCTTATCAGTGTGCCTTGCTTTGGAAAATCACCGGTGAGCGGGAATGGGCAAACAAGGCTTTGTATGTGCTTAATCAGTATTCACTTATTACCAAGAGTATAGGTGGAAATTCAAACCAGTCTCTTATTCCCGGTTTTATCGGTTATCAGTTCTTGAATGCAGCAGAGCTGATGAGAGACTGTGAGTACTGGGCTAAAGAAGACTTTGAGCGATTCAAACAGTGGATGATCGATGTCTGGTTTACATCAGCCCAGGATTTTCTTGAAAGACGTCATGATACAGTGACGCGTGAAGGAAACTGGTATCACTATCATAGTAACTGGGGATTGGGCAACGCTTTGTTTTGTGTATCTCTGGGTGTGTTCTGCGATCTTCCCGATATTTACAATTATGGAATGTACTGGATTAAGCAGGGACCAGGAAATGAGTCTCTTTATGTAGGAACAACTCATCCTGAGAATCCTGATCCTTCGCAGGGAATGTGCGGATATGGCTGGGGACTTATTCCATGGTTTCACCAGGATGACCGCGGACCGTTGGGTTATCTGAATCAGATGCAGGAAAGCGGTCGTGACCAGGGACATGCCATGGCAGCATTGGGCTTGTTGTCATATTCTTTGCAGACAGCATTCAATCAGGGTGATAATGCCTTCTGTAATTTATACAATCCTCTTATTCCGGGTGATGCAGGCAAGATGATGGTTGCAGGTGCTGCCGAATATGTGGCCATGTTTAATTCCATGAACAACAATATCCCGGCAGAAGCGGAAATCATTGCGTCAATTCCATACAAGCAGAACTGGTGGATGGCAGGATTGAACTGGACAGGACAAGGACAGTACAGGCCTATCTGGCAACTTTTCATTAACCATTATCAGAATAAAATGGGTATACCCATGCAATATTGCAGGAAGATGAAAAATAAGATGGGTATAGAAGCCGGAGGAGGTTCTTATGGTACAAACAGTGGCGGATTCGACCATACAGGTTTTGGCGACTTGATGTATTACGATAAGGCCGTTACGGAGGAGACACGTCCAACCGTATTGTCACCTGAGATTAAAGATGCCGACAAGACTTATCCTTATGCAGAGTTGCGTAACATTACCAAGGGCACGGAACTTACGCTTAAGGCTAATCTGCCCGAAGGAGAGGATAATACAGGCAAATGGAAATGGGAAGACGGTGTTGAGGGCCAAAGCAGAACCGTCATTGCAGATAAATCCGGTATCTACCGTGTGACCTATACAAACAGCAAGGGTATAGAAAGTACACAGATGTTCTGTCTGTCGGTTTATGGAGAAGGTATAAGGGCAACCTTAAAACCCTGGATACAGTATGACCGGACCCGGATTGACGGTGACTCTGTTATCTATGCAGTAACCGGACATGATGTGACATTGGGAGCTGATTACGCCAACTGGAATTATATCAAGGCTACCAGATGGTATGACAGCACAGGCAAGATTATTTCTGTAAAAGGTACCCATTCATTTACACAAGCTTCCAAAGATCAGACGTTTGTATTTGAAGTGATTAATGAATCTGGTGTATCTATCAAGAAAACATTCAAGGTTATCAATTCACTGGTTGAAACCTCTGTCAAAGTGGATGATGAAGTGACAGAAGGTACAAGTGTGATCATTCCACAGGGTAAGAATGTGACACTAAAGGGTGAAGTGACTTCTGCACGTTATAGAAATGGAAAATATAAGTGGAGTTCCGGTGAAACGACAGATTCTCTGTATTTTGAGAATCTGATGGAATCCGTTTATCCTCACCTTGACTGGGCGGATTCATCAACCACGAATATACGTGAAGCTCATTTTGATTTCAGAATCCAGGTATACAAGGAAAACCGGAGCATAGAAGACGGATATTACCATATTAAAGATGCAGAGTCCGGACTCTACTTCAGCAATAAGAATCTGGTGTTCGAAGAATATAACGAAACTGCAGACTCAACGGAGTATGTATGGCATATCACATGGGATGAAAAAGCCGGAAGATATAAGATTCAGAATCATGACGATTCTCATTTTCTGGATCGTAACGGAACATTTAATTCATCTTATTACAGTTATGTTCTGCAGAGCTTCTATATTGACGCTCTGACAGGTGAAGATGAGCCGTTGTGTTATATCCGTAACTCAGAGCGTGGTGGCAGTTATTTCTGGACGATAGCCGACCAGAACCTGGTTTGTGATGCTACGACAGAGCGTCCTTACACTTTCTCGTTTATACTAGAGAGAATAGATCAGAATGCAACCGATATCAAGAATGTCCAGTCGGATAATGACGTACAGGCTATCAGATATTCTCTGGCTGACCACATGCTTGAATTGGAAACGGAATCCAAAGTTCAAGTGGGTTTGTTTGATCTGTCCGGAAAAATGATTAACATGCAGCAATATCAGGCTGGAGATCATAAGATTGACCTTTCTTATCTACGCACAGGAATCTATATCATAAGAATAGCCAATGGCAATGAAATTAAAACCCTTAAGTTTGTAAGGTAAAGTGATATTTATATTTACTTTCTCAGGGCTTATCCTGAATGATAAGTGCTTGAGAAAGTAAAATATAATGTCTGAATATGATCAAAAAAAGCAAGGCGGTCAGAATGACCGCCTTGCTTTTTAATTGGAGACTGTATTATTATTATTCGTTTCCTGTGTCTTGTCTTCTTTTTTATTCCGAGGCTTATGTCTGCGTTTCTTTTTCTTCTTTTTTTCAGTTTGCCCTGAAGTTTCTGTCGCATTTGGTGTGCCCGATTCGCTGGCAGGTTTGTCGGGAGATGCAGCAGTAGTTTCCTGTATTTCGTGCTTTTTATCTTTCTTTGCCCCTGCAGTTTTTTTGTTTTTTCTTCTCGTTGATTTTTTCTTCTGATCAGGATTGGATTTCTTTTTGTCTTTTCCTTTATATTCCGGTGCTTCGCCCAATTCTGCCGGTATGGGCTTTTTCTCTATTTCGATGTCCAGGAAGCGTTCGATTGCTGCAAATTTACGCTGGTCGTTCTCACTGACCAGTGTGATTGCTTTACCATCGTTGTTGGCACGTGCCGTGCGTCCGATACGGTGTACATAGTCTTCTGCATCATGAGGTACATTAAAGTTAATGACCAGTTGGATATCATCTATGTCAATACCTCTCGCAACGATATCAGTGGCTACTAGTACATCAATCTGCTGAGCCTTGAATTTGTACATGACTTCGTCACGTTCAGCCTGATCCAAGTCAGAATGCATGGCTCCGACATTGAAACCTGCCTTGCGTAAGATGATGGCCATATCTTTGACTTTCTGTTTGGAAGAAGCAAATACAATTACACGTTTGGGCGGATTCTCTTTAAACAGCATCTTGACGAGCGCCGTTTTTTGCGTTTCATAACAAACATAGGCTGATTGTACGATTTTCTCTGCAGGCTTGGATACGGCCAGCTTGACTTCTACCGGATCATGCAGGATCGTTTTGGCCAGATCCTGAATTTTTCGCGGCATAGTAGCGGAAAACATGATTGTCTGACGATTTTCAGGCAAGTGTTTGACGATTTGCATGATATCGTCGCTGAATCCCATATCCAGCATACGGTCCGCTTCGTCCAGAACAAAAAAAGATACTTTCGACAAATCAACGTTTCCCAAGCTTAAATGACTGATCAGACGCCCAGGGGTTGCAATAATGATATCGGCCCCCATTGTAAGTCCTCTTTTCTCCTGTTCGTAACGGATGCCGTCATTTCCGCCATAGATGGCTACATTTGAAATGTTCATATAATACGAAAAGCCTTCCAATGCCTGGTCTATCTGTTGGGCAAGTTCTCTTGTAGGTGACATGATGACGCAATTGATCGCATTTTCATCATAGCCACCGTCACTGAGCTTACTCAAAATAGGGAGCAGGAAAGCCGCCGTTTTGCCGGTTCCGGTCTGGGCCACTCCTATAAGATCACGACCTTGAAGGATGACTGGTATGGCATGTTCCTGAATGGGAGTACATTCGGTAAAATTCATGTCATCCAAAGCATCCAACACTTGGTCATTGAGGTCTAAATCATAAAAATCCACGTGTCAATATTGTTTTTAGTCTTAAACTTAAATTGATTATTTACTGAGGTGCCTTCTTGTAAAGGATAAATGCAATGATCGTAAACAGAATATTGGGGAACCATACGGCTATCATCGGATGCCAGTCTGCATTGATGGCAAAAGTTGATGATATGGATTGCAGAAGGATGTAGGACGCACTGAGCGCCAGACCGATTCCCAGATAAAGTCCCATTCCGCCCTTACGTTTTCTGGCCGATAATGATAAGCCTATTGCAGTCAGGATGAATGATGCAAAGGGAGTGGCAAATCTTTTATGATATTCCACATCGAATGGTTTCACATTGCCGGATCCTCTTGCCCGTTGTTTGATGACATATTCGCGCAGTTCGGGATTGGTCAGTGTTTCCTGTTGGTTACGTGTCATCAGGAAGTCCGACGGTTCCATGGCAATGATGGAATCCATTTCAGAACCGTGCGATATGAATTCACGCATTCCTTTCATTTCGCGGAGTGTATAGTTCTTGATTCTCCAGCGGTAACGTACGTCTGAGAGCGTGTCATAGCTTACGCTGGCTGCAGTCAGATGCGACACCAGTTTTTTGTCTACAAATTTGTCTAAAGAAAAATGATATCCGGTTTTGGTACGGCCGTCAAAATGCTCTATAAAGGCAATAACGCCTGTATCGACCTGTAACTGTACATTTTGGGCGAATTCTATTTTTTTCTTTTTCTTGTAAACAGTTTCAAAATTCAGACGGCTGGCACTTCCCTTGGGAATGACATACGATCCGAGGTAAAAACTGAGTACGGCAATGATAGCAGCTGATATCATATATGGCCGCATCAGGCGGTTGAAACTCATGCCCGTAGACATCATTGCAATGATCTCAGAATTTTCAGCCAGTTTTGAGGTAAAGAAAATAACTGAGATAAAGACAAACAAAGGACTGAACAAGTTGGAAAAATAAGGCACGAAATTAGCATAATAGGTAATGATACCCATCAGCGGTGCGTGATTTGTCGTGAATTTATCGATATTCTCATTGTAATCGAAAACCACGGCAATGGAAATAATCAGGATAATGGAGAAGAAATAGGTACCCAAAAATTTCTTTATCAGGTAAATATCCAATCTCTTAAGAAATAATCTGTTCCACTTCATGTCCTTGTCTGTTTGGGGTTATAGTCTGGTTCCGAGTTTGTTGACCATCTGGCTTTTCCATATTGCAAAATCACCCGCAAAGATATGGCGGCGGGCTTCCTTGACGAGCCACAGATAGAATGCCAGGTTATGAATGGAGGCAATCTGCATGGCCAGTAATTCCTGAGCCTTGAAAAGATGATGAAGGTAGGCTTTACTGTATACACGGTCCACATACGCTGTTCCGTCAGGATCCACAGGCGAGAAGTCGTCTTCCCATTTCTTGTTACGCATGTTCATGATGCCATTTTGTGTAAACAGCATTGCATTTCTTCCGTTTCTGGTTGGCATGACGCAATCAAACATGTCAACTCCGCGTTCGATACCTTCGAGTATATTGATCGGCGTACCGACACCCATGAGGTAACGCGGTTTATCCTTAGGCAATATTCCGTTGACCACTTCGATCATTTCATACATTACTTCAGCAGGTTCGCCTACAGCCAGTCCTCCGATGGCATTACCATCGGCCTCTTTGGAAGCAATGTATTCTGCTGATTGTGTTCGCAGGTCTTTATACGTACAACCTTGTACGATAGGGAAAAGAGACTGGTTATATCCGTATTTGGGTTCGGTCTCATTAAAACGTTTGCAGCAACGGTCTAACCAGCGGTGGGTCAGCTCCATGCTTTTCTTGGCATAGGCATAGTCTGATGTTCCCGGCGGACATTCGTCAAAGGCCATCATGATATCTGCACCGATGGATCTTTCGATATCCATCACTTTTTCGGGTGTGAAAAAATGCTTGGATCCGTCAATATGCGAACGGAATTCACAGCCTTCTTCCTTAAGTTTACGGATACCTGTCAGCGAAAAGACCTGAAACCCGCCGCTATCTGTCAGCATGGGTTTGTTGAAGCCGTTGAACCGATGTAATCCGCCAGCTTTCTCAAGTATATCCACTCCGGGGCGCAAATACAGATGATAGGTATTACCCAGAATAATCTGGGCACCTATATCTTCAGTCAATTCGCGCTGATGAACCCCTTTCACTGATCCCAGTGTGCCTACAGGCATGAAAATGGGGGTTTCTATTGTGCCGTGATCTGTGGTAATAAGACCGGCTCTCGCATTGGTCAGCGAATCAGTATGTTGCAGTTCAAATTTCATTTTTCCTGTTTCTTTTCTTCCTCAAAATTAAATGTGATCGCATTGCTGACTTTTTCATCAAGCAGAGCCAGATCCAACACTTCAGAAACATCATCTACGTAATGGAATGTCAGTCCTTCCAGATAGAGAGAAGGGATTTCATCTATGTTCTTTTTGTTTTCCTTGCACATGATGATATCTTTGATTCCCGCACGTTTGGCTGCCAGAATCTTCTCTTTGATACCACCTACAGGCAAAACCTTGCCTCTCAGTGTAATCTCGCCAGTCATGGCCAGGTTAGGACGCACTTTGCGCTGTGTAAGGGCTGAAGCAAGCGATGTGGCCATGGTAATACCGGCTGACGGGCCGTCTTTAGGTACGGCACCTTCCGGAACGTGCAAATGGATATTCCATTCGTCGAAAATGCGTGAGTCAATATTCAACCGGTCTGCGTGGGCCTTGATGTATTCCAGTGCAAGTACTGCTGATTCTTTCATAACGTCACCCAAATTTCCTGTCAGGGTGAGCTTGCTTCCTTTGCCTTTGCTCAGACTGCTTTCGATAAAGAGAATTTCACCACCTACAGATGTCCAGGCCAAGCCTGTGACTACGCCGGCATAGTTGTTGCCTTGATACTTGTCGCGGCTGAATTCCGGTTTGCCGAGAAGGTTCTCTATGTCTGATATCTTGATATTCTGACACGGGAAACTGCCGTGTTTGGCGTATTCGAGTGCCATCTTGCGGAAGACCTTGTTAATTTTCTTTTCCAGACTACGTACACCGGATTCTCTGGTGTAGTTTTCGATAATATATTCAATGGCCGGACGTGATATCTTGATTTCCGGATGGTTGCCCAGTCCGTTATTTTCCTTTTCTTTAGGAATCAGGTGACGTTTGGCTATTTCAATTTTTTCTTCGGTAATGTATCCGCTGACTTCTATAAGTTCCATACGGTCGAGCAATGGTCTTGGGATTGTACCGATGTTATTGGCCGTTGCAATGAACATGACCTTTGACAGATCGTAGTCAATGTCAAGGAAGTTGTCGTGGAAAGCATTGTTTTGCTCAGGATCAAGAACTTCCAGCAATGCAGAGGCCGGATCTCCATTAACGGTATTCTGTGTGATCTTGTCAATTTCATCCAGGATGAATACGGGATTGGATGAGCCTGCCTTGATCATGTTTTTGATAATACGTCCGGGCATGGCACCGATATAGGTCTTGCGGTGACCACGTATTTCGGCTTCATCGTGAAGACCGCCCAGTGACATTCTGATATATTTCCGTTTCAATGCAGAAGCAATGCTTTTGCCCAATGAAGTCTTGCCCACTCCCGGAGGACCATACAGACAGATAATCGGTGCCTTAAGGTCTCCTCTCAGCTGAAGCACAGCCAGATGCTCGAGAATACGTTCCTTTACTTTTTCAAGTCCATAGTGGTCTTTATCGAGAACCCGTTCAGCATTGTTAAGGTTGAGATTGTCTACTGTAAAGGTATTCCAGGGCAGACTCAGCATGGTTTGCAGGTAGTTAAGCTGCACATTGTAGTCTGGTGTCTGCGGATTGAGTCTTTCCAGTTTGCTCAGTTCCTTAAAGAATGTGGCGGCTATTTCTTCTGGCCAGTTCTTTTCTTTTGCCTGCTTTTTCAATTCCTGAATATCCTGTTCCTGTGGAGAACCGCCCAGTTCATCCTGAATATTCTTGATTTGCTGTTGGAGGAAATATTCGCGTTGTTGCATATCCAGATCTTCACGTGTCTTTCTTTGTATTTCGGCACGTAATTCCGAATACTGTATTTCGCGATTAAGTAATTTCAGCAGGTTGATCGTACGCTGTTCAAGAGAAGCTTCCTCCAGCAACTGCATTTTCTGGGTAATAGGGAACGAGAAGTTGGCACATATAAAGTTGACCAGAAACATCTTGTTGTTGACGTTCTTGATGGCAAACATGGATTCCTTTGGCATCTGGTCGCTGATCTGTATATATTGTATCGTACGTTCGCGACAGGTTTCCACAAGGACATCAAAAGCGTTATCGTCTTTATTGGGCAGAATATCGGTAAGCTTTTCGACTTTTCCTATAAGATAAGGTCTTTCAGAAATGATATCTGTCAGTTCAAAACGGCTCATACCTTGCAGGATAATGGTCGTGCTCTGATCTGGCAATTCCAGAATACGGATGATCTTGGCTACAGTTCCGATATTGTAAAGATCGCTCAATCCGGGATTTTCAGTTTCTGGTGAAAGCTGGCAGACTACGCCAATATTGAGTTTTTTCTTTTCAGCGGTATGAATCAGACGAAGTGAGGCTTTCCGTCCTATGGCAACGGGCAATACAACGCCGGGAAATAAAACCATATTCCGCAAAGGCAGGATAGGTAATGTTTCATCCAATTCCACGTTAAAGACACTGGATTCATCTCCGTCAAAATCGGCCACCAAAGAAAATGGGTTCTGATTATCGTCAATTTGCATATTACTTTTGTATAAATAAATTTAGTGAACAAAACATTTTTCACAAAACGAGGCAAAGTTACAAAAAAAAAGTATATTCTCTAGGGGCATGTTAATGAAATAACAAATATTTGCTTACTTTTGTTCGATAAAATAAATTCCGTAATGCCAAAAGCTTATTTTGATTTTAAGAGATTTAGAATATTTCATGACAAATGTGCCATGAAGGTAGGCACAGATGGCGTCTTGCTTGGCGCATGGTCCTGTGCAGGTTCAGAACATCGGACCGTATTGGATGTCGGTACCGGATCAGGATTGATTGCCATTATGTTGGCTCAGAAAACGCAAGCCGTGATATGGGGAGTGGACATAGACGAAAATGCCGTTATCCAGGCCAATGAGAATGCAGCGGCTACGGAATGGTCAGACCGTCTGCATTTTCTACATTCTGACATCAGCTCTTTTAGTCCTGACTTTCAATTTGACTTGCTGGTCAGCAATCCACCTTTTTTTTCCAGATCATTAAAGTGTCCGGATGGTGTCCGATCTCAGGCCCGCCATACAGATAGCATGTCATTTGGAGAACTGATTGGCAGTGCAAGCCGTTTATTGGCAGAAAACGGCCGTTTTGAAGTGGTTCTGCCTGCAGAACGTGCAGATGAATTTGTACATGAATCCTGGATCAACGGCTTGAATCTGGAACGTAAGACGTTCGTCTACACCAAAGAAGGGCAGACCGAAGCCAAACGGGTTTTGCTGGGTTTCATGAAAGGAGAATGCAGTTATCCCTCTTCAGACAAACTTTATATCCGGTGTGCAGATGGTGAGTATACAGAAGAATACAAGTCAATGACGGCTGACTATTATTTACATTACTGATGTTTGATGTGTTTGATGATTTCCTTGTTGAAGACATTGATTCTTCTGATATTTCTGCGTCTGATATCGCTTCCAAGATTGGCCAGTTCTTCATAAAATTCGGAAAACATCCTTACGATAGGCAGATCTTCCTGATGGGTATTGATAATGACATTAAGTCCTTTTTCAATAAGTTGCACGTCTATGTCACATCCGGCCATAGTCGGATCACCGTCGTAATGGATTACGCCGGTGTGTTCTCTGTGAATATGAAGGTTTTTGCATCTCAATGTTTTGATCCGGCTGTTCTGTAGAAGTGTTTTATTAAAAAGCTGGATTGCAATCTGCGGCGCTTCCATCATGGTAAATGGTTCCATGATGGTCACGTCCATAAGTCCGTCCGACATGGAAGCCTGAGGTGCGATAAAAGCATTATTACCATACTGTGAAGCGTTGGCGCAAGCTATCAGAAAAGCTTTATATCTTTTGGTTTCTCCTTCGATTTCAATATCATAGGTGTCTGGTTTGTATTTCAAGCCTTCGCGCAATGTGTTTTCCAGATACGAAAGCAGTCCACGTTTTCCTGCAGTGGCAAATTTGGAACTGACAAAGGCATCAAAGCCAACGCCGCAAGTACAGAAAAACGGAATATCGTTGATTTTTCCATAATCTACAGCCTGTATGGCAAAACGGTTGATGACGTTGATGGCTCCCCGTGGATCCATCGGGATGTGAAGATGACGTGCCAGCCCGTTGCCCGATCCGCATGGTATGATGCCTAAAGTAGCTTCCGTATGCACCAGTGACCTTGCCACTTCATTGACTGTTCCGTCACCGCCTATGGCTATAATGGCATCATAATGTTCTGCAGCATAGTTTTTGGCCAGCAATGTTGCGTGACCTGCATATTCGGTTTCTGCCACATGCCATTCGAAAAGTGATTGGTTCAGCACTTCCGGCAATAGCTTGAGTATATATTGTTTATTTTGTGTTCCTGATATAGGATTGACTATAAATACAATTCTTTTTTTTTCCATAGGGGGTAATAAATCCTGTTCGCAAAAGTAGTAAAAAAATAAGTTTATCCAACCTTTAATCTTCCAAAGAGCGAAAATAAAGGCTTTTTTCACAGAAAAACAATCTATCAAAAGTTTTTTTATTAACTTTGCACCGTTTTTGAAATCATTTCTTAAAATGGGTTTATTACAAGACAAATTAGCAAAGTTTACTTTACCGCAGAAATACATGGCGGCAGGAGTATATCCTTATTTTCGTGAGATTGAGGGTAAACAAGGAACAGAAGTGAGTATGGGCGGACATCGGGTGCTGATGTTCGGTTCTAACGCATATACAGGCTTGACAGGAGATGAACGTGTAATAGGAGCTGGTGTAAAGGCTATGGAAAAATACGGTTCCGGATGTGCCGGTTCACGTTTTTTGAATGGTACACTGGATTTGCATGTTCAGCTCGAAAAGGAACTGGCAGCTTTTGTAGGTAAGGAAGAGGCGTTATGTTTTGCTACGGGATTTACGGTAAATTCTGGCGTAATATCTTGTTTGACAGATCGAAATGATTATATCATCTGTGATGACCGTGATCATGCTTCTATCGTGGATGGCCGTAGATTGTCATTCTCACAGAGCTTGAAGTACAAGCACAATGATATGGCTGATTTGGAAAAACAATTGCAGAAATGCAATCCCGATTCAGTAAAGCTAATTGTGGTTGACGGCGTCTTCTCAATGGAAGGAGACTTGGCCAATCTGCCGGAGATTGTCAGATTGAAACATAAGTATAACGCTTCAATTATGGTGGATGAAGCTCATGGCTTGGGTGTGTTCGGCAAACAGGGCAGAGGAGTGTGTGACCATTTCGGACTGACTGATGAAGTAGACCTGATTATGGGTACTTTCAGCAAATCCCTGGCTTCTATCGGTGGATTTATTGCTGCGGACAAGAGCATTATCAATTGGCTGAAACATAATGCACGTACCTATATTTTCAGTGCTTCAGCTACGCCGGCTGCAACAGCATGTGCACTGGAAGCGTTGCATATCATTCAGAATGAGCCCGAACGCCTGAAGAGCTTGTGGGACGTGACGGAATATGCCTTGAAACGTTTCAAGGAAGAAGGTTTTGAAATCGGAGCGACTGAGTCACCGATTATTCCTTTATACGTACGCGATACAGACAAAACTTTCATGGTAACCAAGTTGGCCTTTGATGAAGGTGTCTTCATTAATCCCGTTATACCGCCGGCTTGCGCGCCACAAGATACACTGGTACGTTTTGCATTGATGGCTAATCATACAAAAGAACAGGTTGACAAAGCTATCGAAAAGTTGGTCAAAGTGTTTAAACGACTGGATATTCTTTAATCAAGAATAAATGGTATAGGATATTGCCCCTGTGATTGGATTTCAGGTCCAAGAAGGGGGCAATATTATTTTTTATATAATTTATTAAACATAATATTGATTATATTCAAAAAGAGCTATACTTATAAAGAGCCATTAAAATACTTTTTCCAAGCATCACAATTTTCCATTTTTACGAGTCCTTCTCCTTTGTTTGAGAAATCATTCCGAAAAAATCAAATCAACTTTTTGTCCGATTAATGTTATGATAATCAATAATCTTATATTATATAAAATCAGATACGCCATATGAAAATAAAGTATCTAAATTCCATATGGCATAACATGTCGGTTTCCATCAGGGCCTTAATGATTAATTTTACTTATTTCTTAATGGCAATTGTGAAAAAATCAAAGTAAAAACACTAACTTTGCACAAAATATCCGGAATATTAAAATCCTGTAACAGATATAAAAATGGAGAACAAATCAAACCAAGCTTATGCAGCGACAAAATATATTGAATTTACGGTAAAGAAACCTCAGATTCTGATCGATTTTCTGATGACAGCCATGCAGGGAATCAGCCGAAACAAGGTCAAGGATATCCTGACGGGTCATGGTATAGCCGTAGACAAGAAGCTGGTAACGCAGTATGATTATCAGCTGGAGCCAGGAATGGTCGTGCGCGTAAGCAGGCATAAGCGCAGCACTGAATTAAAAAACAAATACGTCAAGATTGTATATGAAGACAAGGATCTGGTGGTAATTGAAAAAAACATCGGAATCCTTTCCATGTCTACTACATCCCATCAATTTTGTGTTAAAACGGTGCTTGACGAATACTTCAAGCGCAGGCATTTTAAATGTACGGCTCATGTTGTCCATCGGCTCGATCGGGAAACATCAGGACTTATGATCTATGCCAAGAACCTGGAAGTGAAAAGAATACTTGAGGATAACTGGCATAGCATCGTTACAGACAGAAGATACATTGCTGTGGTCAGTGGAAAAATGGAAAAAGAGGGCGGAACCATTACTTCATGGTTAAAAGACAACAAAGCCTTCATCACCCACTCCTCTCCTACTGACAATGGAGGCAAATTTGCGGTAACACATTACCATACGCTGGAAGTCCGTGACAGGTATTCTCTGGTGGAACTTAAACTGGAAACCGGACGTAAAAACCAGATCCGTGTACACATGCTGGATATCGGTCATCCGGTAGTGGGTGATCCCAAGTATGGTGATGGCAATAATCCGATAGGCAGACTGGCACTGCATGCTTTCCGTCTGAATTTTTACCATCCGATTACGCACGAAAGGATGGAATTTGAAACGCCCTATCCTCTTTCATTCAGAAAGCTGTTTGAACCAAAACAATCATAACTATAACACGCAGAAAGTCACACGACAAACTTTAAATTATAAAAGGTATGAGAAAGAATCTTAAGAAAATGACAATGTTCGCATGCATGGCTCTGGTCAGTCTGAGCAGCTGCGGATTTTCAGCTCCTAATGTAGCGACTGGCAGCAATACACAAAACAGTGCATCAGAAGGAGCACAGATCGGTTCAGGTATTTTGGGTTCACTTTTAGGCAATATCCTCGGAAGTGGAAATACCGTAAAGCAGGCTGATCTGATTGGCACATGGAACTATGTCGGTTCAGACTGTAAGTTTGAGTCTGAGAATCTGTTGAAGCAGGCTGGCGGTGAAATTGCTGCCAAAACGCTGAAAGGCAAGATGGACGACATGTTTGAGAAAGTGGGTATCAAGGCCGGTGCTTTTGGATACACGTTTAATGAGGATGGCAGCTACAGCATGAATCTGGGTGGACGTTCAATCAGCGGTACCTATACTTTGGATGAAGCCAATGGCAAATTGACATTGGTGGGTATGTTGGGACTGACTAAGATGGATGCTACGGTTGTAAAATCCAACAATCAGATCAGCATTCTCTATGATGCCAGCAAGCTGATGCAGGTTGTGACTGCCATAGGTTCTCAAAGCGGAAATGCCACAATAAAGACTGTAAGCACATTGCTCGATTCCTATGAGGGAGTGAAAGTGGGATTTGCACTCAGCAAGTAAGGATGTATCTTTAAAGGAGAATATTTATCAAGGTGTACTGCCTTTCCGACGAGGCAGTACACCTTTTTGTTATTCCCTTAGTTGGAGATAATATGATCTTTTCCCGATTTCATTATTTTCTCGGATTCTGTGAATTTTGTGCCCAGGACTTTCCCTATAGTTGATTTTTTCCTACTTTATGTTCACTGCTTCAACTGATATTATAAGTATTTGATAATAAATCGGATATGTGTGAAATGGTATCATTCACCCTGATTCACGCCTCTCTCACTTGTTTGGGTGACATTAGAGAGAAGATCATGTTGTTTTCAAACAAAAACAACCCGGATTAATGGGGCCGTCAGTGGGCTTTGAAATGCGTCTGGTAGCTCATTTTCAGTAGCTATTTTTGTCATCGGATAATCCTGTTTTTTCTTTTTGGGGACATCGGACATCTTTCCAAAAACTCGGTTTACTTTTGAAAAAGTAAGCTTTACTTTTTTTAAAGTAAGCCTTACTTTTTTAGAAATGTAATATTTTTGGAATTTTAGCTATATTGTAATATTTTAATACTTACATCAGTTTTTGGCTTGTGAAGGACTCGGTGAAGGAGGCGTGAAGGGGCTGGTTCACCGTGAATGCCCGATAGATAAAGAGATGTGAAGGGGTGAAGGATTTTTTGCGGAAATTATATGTAGAGGATATGATAACTGAATATTGCCTGTGAGATTGAATATGATATTTGATTTTGTCCGTTTTTAAGATAACTCTATTTATGGTATCCAAAATATTTCAGGTGTTCTAAAGCTACTTGACAAATCCTGTCTCTCCAAGACTGGCAAACACTAAGATAAATTATTTGCAGATATCCCCTTTCTTTATACATTTGTTCAAGGTTTACGAACGAGTAACCGAGAATATAAAATTCGTCTCAAACATTCATGTCGTCATTCCATTTCATATTAGCCATGTCCAAAAAATCCAAGACCATATTATTATGCTTTACAATTTCCTCTATTCTCCTGGGAAGTTGTGGTAAGAACAAAAATCAGCTAAGCATTGATGATGATTATATCACCATTTCCATTGATGATTATACGGATAAAACCATCAGGTTTTCTGATTTTATAGCACGTATTGACACCATTGAACTACATACAAAACAGAATTTTATGGGGTCAATTTTGGATTTCTGTCTGTCTGATTCTGCCGTTTACATCGTTGATATGACCAATGCAGTATGGGCATTCAAATATCCCTCGGGAGAATTGATAAAAAGAATACAAAGAACCGGACACGGCAATGGAGAGTATATTATGCTTCGTGCCATTACATCTAGGGACGGTATAGTATACTTGTCTGACATTGGAGCTGGAAAGATACTTTTATGCGACGGCATGCTGAATTATAAAAAAAGCATAAAATTGGATTTTCCTGTACTTGACTTTGCGAAAACTGAAAACGGATTTTTATTTTGCAATGCTGTAACAACCGATGATTTGAATAGACTTGTATACACTGATGAAAACGGGAAGCTAATAAACAGTTACCTGCCCAGTAGAATGGAACTTGATCTTCTAAGTGGAGAAAGAACATTCACAGAAAACAAGGATGGGGACATATTTTTTAATGCTCCATATTCCAATGATGTATACAAATGGACAAAATACGGTCCCATACTGGCGTATCAGACAGATTATGGAGAAAAAAGGCTTGAAGAATCTGTAAAAAAGAGTAGTGAGATTGCAAAATCAAAACAAGCGTATAATGCTACGTTTTTTGTTTCAGGCAATCTGTTCATTAACAGTTTTATACAGAACAATATGAGATATTATTCTTTCTGTCAAACAGATTCCCATAAAAGCTTGCAAGGTTTTGTAGATACAACTGAATGCATTCTTTTCTATCCTACAGCACAATACAAGGATGCATTAGTGGGTATTGTCAATACAGATGATTGGGACAAATGGAAGCCTCAAAAAGATTCCTGCGATGCTACGTTGTTCGTTTTTCATTTGAAGTCATGCAATTGAGAACGACGCAAGAGTGATCGAAATGCAAACGACGAGAAGAATATATACCTACAATCTGAAAATAAGAAAAATGCGTTCGGCGAGAAACCTGATTGGCACTCTCTCCAAACGCATTTTTTTATTTACTGCTATGAATAAATCTATTCTGCAATTTTATTCTTCCGTCGGTCTGATATCCAGCTTCAGTTCATCGAGCTGTTTCTGATCGAGTACAGAAGGAGCATCCAACATGACATCACGTCCACTGTTGTTCTTCGGGAACGCAATACAGTCACGGATACTGTCGAGACCCGCAAAGAGGCTTACCCAACGGTCCAATCCGTATGCCAGACCACCGTGAGGAGGTGCACCATATTTGAATGCATTCATCAGGAAGCCAAACTGTTCCTGTGCACGTTCTTCTGTGAAGCCCAATATTCTGAACATTTTGTCCTGCAGTTCGGAATCATGAATACGGATAGAACCTCCACCGACTTCCACACCGTTGCATACCATGTCGTAAGCATCTGCACGGACAGCTGCCGGATCGGTATCCAACAAGGGGATATCTTCATCTTTGGGATGAGTGAAAGGATGGTGCATGGCCATCAGTCGGCCTTCTTCCTCGCTCCATTCGAACATCGGGAAATCAACCACCCACAACAGTGAGAATTTGTTCTTGTCACGCAATCCCAAACGGTTACCCATCTCAAGACGCAATTCGCAAAGTTGTTTACGGGTCTTCATGGCATCGTCACCGCTCATAATCAGGATCAGGTCGCCGGGTTGTGCGTTCATTGCGGCTTTAAGCTGCTGCAGCACATCCTGTGAATAGAACTTGTCAACGCTTGATTTCACGCTGCCGTCTTCCTGTACACGGGCATATACAAGTCCTTTTGCACCAATCTGACTGCGCTTGACAAAGTCAGTGAGCTGGTCGATCTGCTTACGGGTATATGAGGCGCAACCTGTAGCGCATATACCGCCGATGTAAGCGGCATCGTTGAATACGGAAAATTCGCCTGTACCTTTCAGTACGTCCATCAGTTCAACGAAAGTCATGCCAAAACGGGTATCCGGTTTGTCGCTTCCGTAAAGACGCATGGCCTCGCTCCATGGCATTCTGGGGAACGGTTCTGTCAGTTCGACACCACGCAATGTGCGGAACAGGTGTTTGGCCATTCCTTCGAACAGGTTGATGATGTCTTCCTGCTCTACAAAGCTCATTTCGCAGTCGATCTGTGTAAACTCCGGCTGACGGTCAGCGCGCAAGTCTTCATCGCGGAAACATTTGACGATCTGGAAATAACGGTCCATTCCGGCCACCATCAGCAACTGTTTCAATGTCTGCGGGCTTTGTGGCAGCGCATAGAACTGGCCCGGATTCATACGTGATGGTACCACGAAGTCACGGGCACCCTCCGGAGTGGAACCTACCAGCATAGGAGTTTCGATTTCGAGGAAGCCCTTGCTGTCAAGATAGCGGCGTACTTCCATTGTCATCTTGTGGCGCAGCTCCAGATTCTTGCGGACCGTGTTACGGCGCAGGTCGAGGTAGCGGTATTTCATGCGGATATCATCTCCGCCGTCGCTATTGTCCTCTATGGTGAAAGGAGGAGTCTTTGATACGTTGAGTACATTCAGTTCTGACACGATTATTTCCACTTCTCCCGTAGGCAGGTTCTTGTTTTTGCTCTCGCGCTCACTGACTGTACCGGTAGCCTGAATGACATATTCGCGTCCAAGCTTGTTGGCCTGTTCGCAAAGATCAGCGTTTATTTCTTCGTTGAACACCAACTGGGTTATTCCATATCTGTCGCGGATGTCCACAAACGTCATTCCGCCCATTTTACGGGTACGCTGTACCCAGCCTGCCAGTGTGACCGTTTTTCCGGCATCGGCAAGCCTAAGTTCTCCACATGTATTTGTTCTGAACATAAGAGTTATGCTAATTATTTTGATTCACGTGCAAAGATACGTTTTTTTATTAAGTCCATCAATGAAAAATATTAAGAAATCGATTTTATTCTGTGCTTTTAGCAACAAAAACTTGTATATAAAAAATATCTGTCGTATTTTTGAACCGGAATAATTATATGAGAAACATTTTTTTAACATTAAAAGTTTTTATGATGAACGTAAACAGAAGTTTAGGTAAGGTACTGGCAGCATCGCTGCTGTCGGCGGGACTTTTCATGAGTATCCCGACGGTTGCGGAAGCCAAAAAGGTTGAGACTTTCGAAGTAGGCAACAAGACCTTCCTTCTCAACGGCAAGCCTTTTATCGTAAAGGCTGCGGAAGTGCATTATCCACGTATCCCCCGCCCTTACTGGGAGCAGCGTATCAAGATGTGCAAGGCACTCGGTATGAATACGCTTTGCCTTTATGTGTTCTGGAATATCCATGAACAGAAAGAAGGCGAATTTGATTTTACCGGCAACAATGATGTGGCTGAGTTTATCCGTCTTGCACAAAAGAACGGCATGTATGTCATCGTACGTCCGGGACCGTATGTCTGCGCTGAATGGGAAATGGGTGGTCTGCCCTGGTGGCTTCTTAAGAAGAAAGATATCCGCCTGAGAGAGCAGGATCCTTATTTCATGGAGCGTTACCGTATCTTTGCGAAGAAACTGGGCGAGCAGATCGGAAATCTGACTATCGACAAGGGCGGACCGATCATGATGGTTCAGGTGGAAAATGAATACGGATCTTATGGAGAAGACAAACCGTACGTTTCTGCTATCCGTGATATCATCCGCGAATCCGGTTTTGACAAGGTGACCCTCTTCCAGTGTGACTGGCGCTCTAACTTTACGAAGAACGGACTCGATGATCTGGTCTGGACCATGAACTTCGGAACAGGAGCCAACATCGAAAACGAGTTCAAGAAACTGGGCGAACTCCGTCCGAACTCACCGAAGATGTGTTCTGAATTCTGGAGTGGATGGTTCGACAAATGGGGAGGCCGTCACGAAACACGTGGCAGTAAGGAAATGGTTGCCGGACTTAAGGAAATGTTGGATAAAGGCATTTCTTTCTCCTTATATATGACTCACGGAGGAACCAGCTGGGGTCATTGGGCCGGTGCCAACAGTCCGGGCTTCTCTCCTGATGTCACTTCATACGACTATGACGCACCGATCAACGAAGCCGGACAGGTTACACCCAAATATACTGAATTGCGCAATATGCTGGCTGAATACAGCGACAAGAAGCTTCCGGCCATACCTAAGGAATATGCCGTGATCAGCATACCGAAGATTCAGTTTACGGAGGTGGCTCCATTGTTTGACAACCTTCCTGCAGCGAAGAATTCAATGGATATCCAGAATATGGAAGCATTCGATCAGGGATGGGGATCCATTCTTTATCGTACGACTGCACCTGAAATTCCTACGCAAAGTATTCTTACGGTGACAGATGCTCATGACTATGCCCAGATCTTTGTCAACGGCAAGCTGATCGGATCACTCGACCGCCGTAATCATGAGAAGACGCTCCTGATGCCGGCTTTGAAACAGGGCGATCAGATTGATATCCTCGTGGAAGCCATGGGTCGTATCAATTTCGGACGTGCCATTAAAGACTTCAAGGGTATTACAGAAAAAGTGGAACTGGGATATACCATGAATAATGGCAGCCAAGTGACTGTCAACCTCAAGAATTGGGAGGTATACAATCTTTGTGACAGCTATCAGGCTCAGAAAAACATGAAATATGTGGCTTTGAAGGATCAGAAGGTTCCGGGCTGCTATCGTGCTACATTCAATCTGAAGAAAACCGGCGATACGTTCCTTAATCTGGAAACTTGGGGCAAGGGTCAGGTCTATGTCAACGGACATGCAATAGGACGCTTCTGGAAAATCGGTCCGCAACAGACGCTGTATATGCCTGGTTGCTGGCTTAAGAAAGGTGAGAATGAGATTATCGTGCAGGATATTGTCGGTCCTGAAGAAACTTCTGTAGAAGGTCTGGAAAAGCCGATCATTGATAAATTGAATGTCAGCTCTCTCAATATTCATCGTAAGGAGGGACAGAATCTGGATCTGAGCGGTGAAACTGCATGCAAGACCGGAGAGTTTGCACCTGGCAACGGATGGCAGGAAGTGAAGTTCGACCAGCCTGTTATAGGCCGTTATGTGTGCATTGAGGCTTTGAATTCACATAATAACCGTGAATATGCCTGTATAGCAGAATGGTATATGCTGGACGGAAAAGGCCAGCGTATCAGTCGTGAACCATGGACTGTAGCCTATGCAGATGATGAGGACATCTCTTCCGGCAACAAGACAGCAGACAAGATCTTCGACTTGCAGGAATCTACTTATTGGAGCACAAATAAGGATGTGAAGTTCCCCCACTACATCGTACTTGATTTGGGGGCAGAACAGACTTTAGGCGGTTTCCAATATCTGCCCCGTGTAGAACAGGGAGCACCTGAAAGTATCAAAGCATATAAGATATATGTAAAGAAGACTCCATTTAAGTTCTAAAAACCAGAGAAAATGAGAAAATGTGGCATTTTTTAGAAAATGCCACATTTTTTTTCGACAAAATTTGGCTGTTTCAGGAAAAAGCTCTACCTTTGCATCGCAATTGAGAAACAAGCCAGTTACTCAATAGCAACGGGGTGTAGCGCAGTCCGGTTAGCGCACCTGCTTTGGGAGCAGGGGGTCGTGGGTTCGAATCCCGCTACCCCGACATAAAAAGCCTGATATCATGAGATATCAGGCTTTTTTATTAGATGTCGCAGGGGCCTTTGATCATTTGGGTTCAGCTGATATTCCTGGTGGGTATCGCTTCTTTTATACATATAGCTTAGCCAGTCTGAACATGAAGAAATTCACATCAGCCCCCCTCTCAACTGACTTCTGAAAGATTTGATTTTTGCATTGAAGGATTCTGCTGATGCATTGGTCAGCGGATATTCCGAGGTAGCAGAATTTTAATGAGGATATCCATAGAACCCTGTATTTTTAAAAAGGAAAAACTATACAGTAAACCCTCTTTGGGGAATAATGGCTGAGGTCAAAATGAGAAAAAATTCCAGATTGAGTTCAGAAATCTGTGAATAAAACCTTTTTTTATGCATAAATCCGAGTTATTTTAAAAATAAAGTTTGTTTATTCCAGAAAAACAACTACCTTTGCACCGCAATTGAGAAACGAACCGGTTATTCAATAGCAACGGGGTGTAGCGCAGTCCGGTTAGCGCACCTGCTTTGGGAGCAGGGGGTCGTGGGTTCGAATCCCGCTACCCCGACATAAAAGGCCTGATATCATAAGATATCAGGCCTTTTTATTAATCTATAAGTGTGGTCCTCCATAAGTTTAGATGCTATGGTTAAAAATAAGACAAGTAGTACCGGTCTGCAGAACTGCTTAGCGTCTAAGGGGCTTTCCGCCGCAACCATAATCAGATAGTAGATTGCGTAAACTATTCAGGTTATTTTTGATCTTTCTGATATCATTCTCACCGAATGTTTCTTCCATTTGAACGATTGGTTCGATATTGGCAATGCTTGACCAAGGCAGCCACAGACTGACAGAACGGAATGACATGTCGGCAATATTGGTTGCTTCCGGAAGAAAAGCCTTGTATTTATAAGGTAGTCGTCCATCAAAATTAGTGCATGATTTGGTATTGTTCTGCAGGAAGAGTGCCATTTGTCTGTATATGGGTTTCCCGGTGAAAATATAGAGCTTATATATTTCGTAATACAGATATGCAGCAAAATTGTCGGCACCGGAATGCCCGGTGGCAATGACAGAAAAGCCAGAGGTGTTTCCCTGGCTGAAAGGATTCCTGCCAAGATCTTCCTTATTCCGGTTGGGGACAGAGAAATCATAGCAATAAACCCAGCTCATGGCACATAAGGCTGCATGTTCTGCAGCCTGAAGGTATTTATGCTCTTTGCTTAGTAAAAAAGCTGCATTGAATCCGTATAAAGCAAATACAGCTGCCTCCTTGTCTACGGTGTTGGGATTGTCGGGTGTGCCTCCAACATACTTCCCCAACTCAAGATAGAGATTATGATATACAAAATCAGCTGCTTTCAGTGCACTTTCCTTGTAGCGTTTGTCTCCGGTATATTCGTACATTTTTGCAAGGAAACGGATTGGAATGGAAGTATTGAATTTAGAGGTACCCATTGTGTTGCGGTCACCCTGCGTTTCAACTTCGCCATTTGTACGATAGGCACGATAGAAGGATCCGTCGCTGTTCTGTCTGGCCAAAAGATGTCGGGCTGTTTTTTCCAGTGCGGATTCCCATTGTGGTTGCAGCCTTTCATAAGCCTTTGAAATTCTGCATGCATCAAGCAGTCCTTCCATGCCATCTGTCATGCAACGCAAAAAACAGGGGTATTCTCTGTTTCTCCCGCCTGTGGCATTGTCGGCTGGATCCCACCATACAGGAGGAAAATAAGATGCGGTTATTGGCGGGGAAGTCCAAAAATCGACAATAGCCTCCCCTTTCCTGATCGCGTCGGGATAATGACGGTCCAGGCCATAACGCAATAAATGGTAACCTACTGCAATTTGCTGACCTACAAAACCCATTTGGAAAGAAACTCCTTCTTTGTTGGTTCCGCCAGGCAAATCAAGCGACCATGGTAATCCGGCTGCAATAATTTCTCCTGTACCGAACTGCCGGTACTCAGATAAAAAAATCTGTATATCATTAACATAGATACTGTCAGGATCAATATTTCTGATTTTGGGCTGGATGAGACAGAAGGCTTCCTGGCAAGTTTGGACCATGGCTTGATTATAGGTAGCTTCTTTACTGGGGATGATATAAAGGGTGTAGTCCTGCTCGGCTTTCCGGTGCAGGTGATGATAGCGATTCACCCAGGGAGAAGATGGATTTGTTTAAGCAATAGCTCATGTATAGTTACAAAAGGCCATCATGCTCCTCCTCATAAAGAAGTGCCTCCCGGACATAAGAAAAAGCTTCATGAAAAGAAAAAGCATGAAAAAACGTTCAGGTGGAAACGTCATCACAAATTATAAATACAGCAAAAGAGACTGGCAACAAGCATAAGGCTGTTTTGCTGAATAGAGAAAACGAACATCCGGCCTGGAATGTGAGGTATCTGTCTGTTTCAGGCCGGATGTCGGATAAAAATACATGTGATGCCTTGATCAACAACTCTTGTGTATCATGATATCTAGCACCATCTTGTCTGTTTCATTCATGGCTTCCGCACCGATGCTGGTCAGATTGTGGATGCTCTTGTCTACATCGTCATCTATAATACCTTCGACACTGCTGACACATTTTTTCTGCATGGCCAGCATGGCAGAGAGAACTGCTGTGGAAACTCCGGAAGTCAGTTTCAAGGCACAGCTTGGTTTGGCTCCGTCACATATCATTCCTGTAAGGTTGGCTATCATATTCTTGACCGCAAACGAAATTTGTTCGTAACCTCCTCCCATCAGATAAGTAATACCGCAACTGGATCCGGTAGATGCTACCACACAACCGCACAAGGCGGAAAGTACTCCCAGACTTTGTTTAATGTAGATTGCTGTCAGATGGCTGAGCATTAAGGCTCTGATCAGTTCTTCATCGGTATTGTGATTTTCTTCGGCAAAGATGACTACAGGTATTGTAGCACAGATTCCCTGGTTTCCACTTCCGGAATTACTCATTACAGGAATCATGGCACCAGCCATTCTGGCATCGCATGCACATGATGTACTGGAAAGAATATGAGAAAAAATAGTATCTCCAAGAATTCCCCGACCCATGGGTCGACTCAGAGTCTTGCCCAATTCATGTCCGTAACATCCTTTAAGTGCCTGTGCAGAGGCAGCTTCGTTGAGGGTGCGGGCTTCTCTGATAAACTCGATCTCTTCCAATGGTGTTCCCATAGAGAAATCATACACTTTGCGAAGGTTCAAGTCATATTGGTCGTCGGATTCTGTTTCACCGGCAGGTTGGCGTTCGTCAAGAAGGACTTTCTCACCATCTGCCAAGAAGACAAAGTGTGTATGGCTGCCGGCTATGATTGCTGTTGCCGAATGGCCATCCGAGGCCTTGACAAGTGCTTCTACATAAAGTTTCTCCGTGATATCCTCTTTCAGCTGAATCTTGATTCTTTTTTCGGCAATGAAAGTTTTGCCTTCTTCTACATCTTCCTTTTTGACGTCTTTCAGAACCTCCAGCTGATAGTCTGATTTTCCTATCAATGCGCCAAGTGCTATGGCAATCGGCAAACCGACCATACCGGTACCCGGTATGCCTACTCCCATGGCGTTTTTCAATATATTGGCACTGAGCTTCACTATAATTGATTCTGGCTTTTCATTCAGAATTTCCGTAGCACGAGCTGCACATAAAGCCACACAAATAGGTTCTGTACACCCGATTGCCGGTACAACCTCGCGTTTGACCAAACGGATAATCCGCTCCCTTTCTGCTTTATCTAGTATATTCATCTGGTTTTGTTTATTATCATCCTCCTTTTTTCTGCTGATACATCAGCATATAAAAAATTGCGTACGCAGCAAAGCCTTGTACGCAAGATTTTGTCCGATCATGATATCAGCTCTTATGGTTGAGATCAGTCTTCATCCAGCTCACTCTCGAGATTCTTGATGTCTGCTTCCGGAGTGTAGCTTCTGTAGAATGTTTCGTCATTGTCAGTGTCTTCATCCTCGTCATCACGGTTCAGTCTGTCGTTATCGTCATCATTTTCATCATCATTTTCCACGACTTTTCTGTTGCCGTTTTCGTCATACTGTGACTCGCTGCTGAAATGTATCTTTTCAAGCGGCTCCTTTTTCTTGGCGAAAATAGCTTCTATCCATGTTCCTTTGGTGATTTCCAACACTTCATAACCGTCTGCTACTTTTTTCTCCAGAGTTCCGCCTTTGGCATGAATGCGTGACGCCGGAAGCGTAGTGGTACTGATATCAAACGCTGATTCAATAATATCTTTAATTGCCAATGAAATGGAATCCCAGCCGCCGCCAAAATTACGCTCTATCAATTCCAACAGCATGGAAGCTGTCACATGCTTAATATTTTCATAAGACAAGTCCGTAATCTGACGGATTTCCTTTTTACGGATAGCTACAGAACCCTTACGCTTGTCTGTGCAAGGCAATATGGTATATTCACCTACATTGTATTTTGACATTTCACGTTCATCCTTGGGGTCGAAATGATGGACATCATAAGCAAGGCGGATGACATTCAAAACTTTTTCTTCCGAGCTGTTGAATCCTTCCTCCTTGATATCCTTCAGCCAGAGTTCCATAATTTCTTGTGCATCAATACCCCAAACATTGTTTGAGTTTAAATCCAATACAGATTCCAGGTAATAGTTTTTCTTCTGCATAAATGTCTTTGGTTTATTTTCCGGCAAAAGTAATAAAATATATATTTAATCCAATAGTCTATTAATTGAATTTTCCATTTTTGATAAAAAAAATAAGAATCATTTCTAAAAAACACCTATCTTTGCGTACAGATAATAATATCACGGATTATTCTAATACCAATTATTTTTTATGAAAAAACTTTATCTCAGCATGATGGCTGGTCTTATTACCACTTGCTTGTATGCGGATCCAGTAGACTTACAACAGGCTAAGGCTATTGCGGCAGTCTTTATGGCAAACGGACAGCAGCCGACATTAGTGAACAGTAACGCTCTGACCAGAAACGGGAAGAGTGAGAATGCACCTCTTTATATTTTTAACCGAGGTGACAATCAGGGTTTTGTTATTGTATCCGGTGATAATTGCATGCCCGAAATCTTAGGTTATACAGAAAGCGGAAATTTTGATGTGACCTTGTTGCCTCCTGCTCTTATCGACTGGTTGGACGGTTACAGCCAGATGATCAGGGCCGCACAGGCCGTAAATGCACCGGCCAGGGTGATGACAAGAGCCACTAACGCCAAACAGAGTATAGAACCTTTGGTTACCGCACATTGGAGTCAGGGAGCACCCTATAACAATCTGTGTCCATTTATCAAGGGAACAAGTAATCGTGCATTGACCGGTTGTGTAGCTACGGCAGCTGCTCAAGTGGTGTATTACTGGCGGAAAGAAAATCCGCGGCGTACGGGTTATACCACACCGACTTATGGCTATGGCGACGCTCCCGTGACGGATACGATAGCCAAGGGTACACCTCTGCAGTGGGAACTGATGCAGGACAATTATAATGGAAGTACTCCGGAAGACATGAATACGGCAGTAGCCACCTTAATGAGCGTAATCGGTACTTCAACATGGCTTACATACGGTTCTTCTACCTCAGGGCAAATCAGTAATCTGGTCAATACTTTCAGCGGTCAGTTCCAGATGGACAGCAAATGTACCTACAAGAGCGGTATCAGTCAGGAAAACTGGGAGAATATGATTTATAGTGATTTGTCACAAGGGTGGCCGATCGTATATAGCGGTGTACATCCTACCAATGGCGGTCATGCTGTGGTTGTGGACGGTTATAATGCAACCAACAACCTCTTCCATTTTAATTTCGGCTGGGGTGGCCAGGGTGACGGTTATTATACGGTAAATGATACTAACGGAATGAACGGTTTCAGCGGTCAGCAAGGAATGACACATACCATCAGACCAAGAGTATTTAAACTGGATGCCGAGATCCTTACTACAGAAATCTTTGCCCGGATGAAGAATACCGTCAGAATCAGTCTGACCAACAACGGAACAACGGATTATAGCGGGGTCTATCTGTTCTTCCAGCGTAATGCCACACTTCCAACCAATATAGGAAGCGCCAATGCCAAAGACATCACAACAGTCGTGCCGAGCGGTGAAACCATGCAAATGGAACTGACTTACCGCCCTAGCTTGAACGTTCCATATTATTTGTGTCTGCTGGATAAGAACGGCAATCTGCTGGACAGTGTATATGTAAATACCCGGGAACAGGTACCGGACTTGACTCTCAGATCATTGAATGTCAATACAAACGGAGAGACCGGTACGGAAAATATCACATCAAACGGTCAGTCAAGGGATATCAGTTATGTCAATGTTTACCAGAATGGCGGTATTACAGCAATGGCTGATATTGAGAATGCAGAAACCGGTACAATGACCATTCCTACTATTGAATGTACGGTTTCAAAATACGATTCTGAAAATCAAACGTTTGAAGAAGTAACCAAAAGGTCCGTCAATGACATTCAGTTCAGCAACGGCGAAATGAAACAGGTGGAATTTGACTTTACGGGACTGGAACAGGGTGCTTTGTATGCACTGGCTCTCAACCGGGAGTATTCTGCAGGAGCCAAGTTTACCATGAATGCTGATTGTGATACAGTCGTTTTCTTCAAGCTCTCAGATGCAGATCTGGTTGTGAACAAGACAGATGATTATACCGTAAAGGTTACCGGCCATTGGAATGAAAATGAATTCAACAATATGGCTACAGATCCCGATGTGGCTTGTTATGATCTGACAGAAGTGGTCGGTCAGATAAAGGATCTCAAGGCTGCTAATCCAAATGCATTGTTCTATGTCACAGACAACCATAATGTGGCAGGAACCAATGTGATTTGCAATAACAAATGCCAGTCACTGAAGCTTCAAAGCGGATATAATTTCTGTCCGCAGGCTGATTTTACGGCAGAACTGGCACAATTTGAAATGGATGCAGACAATCAGCTATGGCATTATATTGTATTGCCTTTTGATTGTAACGTTCCACAAGGTGATATGGCCCGTAAGATATATGAAATAAACGGATTGCTGATTTCAAAAATGGATAGTGTCAATACTAAACTGGAAGCTGGTACTCCTTATCTATATAAGACCTCTCATCTTAACCAAAATCTGATTAGCGCAGAAAATGTACTTGTAAGTACTCAAAAGCATCCTGACGATTGTGCAGACGAGATAAAATCCACTTATGTCAATCTCGTATCTGCTGCCAACCAAAGAATGTTAAATCAGGCGTCTTCCCAAGTATTCGAAGGTAACGCCGGTCAGATTATTCCTGCTTTCAGCGGCTATCTTGAATGTGCCAATAATGTCAATACGACATTCTTCAGCTATACGGCGAAAGACAATGTCAGCAATGATCTGATAGAACTTCTGATAGAAGCCGATAACCTGAAGAACGAATGGGAAGAATCCTTGTCGGAGCAGGATTACAACAGTTTCATGGAACAGCTGAACCGTTCGGCAGAATGCTATACCAATCAGCCGCAAAAGAGTGACATTGAGGCTTCTTGTTCACAGCTTGAGGAAAGTATCAATCAGTTGATGAAGGCCAGAAATTATAGCGGAACGCCTTTGGATATGACTGATATTTACATTACCAATCCTTCTTTTGAAAGCCGGACCAGCGGTTGGGATATTCAGCGTAAGACCGGTCAGACAACAGCTGTGCAGGATGTAACCAATCTTAATTATTATGTAAGTCCGGCAGATGGTAAAATGGTGTTCTACAGTTATTCCAACACTAATGCCGGCAGTGTGACCATCAGTCAGGATTTGAATGGATTGCGGTCAGGTTATTATCAGCTTAAGGCAATGATTGCCTTGGACGAAGATGAAAGTGTGGTTCTTTTTGCCAATGACCATACAACGACCGTAACGGGCGATGATTTTGGCAAGCGTTATATGCAGGAAGCCATGATAGACAGCATCAAGGTTGAGGATGGCTCATTGACCATAGGTATTGAAGGCAACGAAAGCTGGTATAAGGCAGATCATTTCCAGTTGTATTATATCGGTGACGGCTCAACAGATGGCGTAAATATGATAACAGATGACAAGCAGAATGATCTGAAAGTATGGAGCCAGTCAGGTACCTTGTTTATTCAAGGCAGCGGCAAAGCCAATATTTACCATATCAACGGACAGATGGTTGCTTCGTTTGCAGTAGAAGGCTTGAAGAGCTTTGACGGATTAAAGAAAGGTATTTATATCGTTAATGGTAAAAAAGTCATTATTAGATAATCGATTACCATTTCATAATTACATATAAAAAAAGTGGCAGCATTATTGCTGCCACTTTTTTTATATGTAATTCATATTTATTGAATTCTATACATTATAGATCAGATATCCCAGATAAGCAATATAGATGATAACCAGGAAAGCGCCTTCCCACCGTTCAATCGTCTGCTTGGTATAGGAGAAGCCCCATAACAACAACATGCTGGCCAGCATCAATCCCAAATCAAGATAAGAGATATTGCCTACAGCCATAGGTTCAACCGTGGCGCAGATTCCCATTACAAAGAATATGTTGAAAATATTGCTGCCTATGACATTACCGATTGCTATAGCCGAACTTCCTTTTCTGGCAGCTACCATGGATGTGGCCAATTCTGGCAGTGAAGTGCCTGCAGCTACGAGTGTCAGACCAACTATGGTTTCGCTTACGCCCATTGCAATGGCAATTTGGGATGCACCGTCTACGAATAGATTTCCACCAATAACCAGACCGGCCAGACCAATTATAATATAAAGGAAAATCTTCCAATATGGCATCAGCTGCTGCGGCTTATCCGATTGTTGCATATCTGCTGCAGCTTCCTTATTACGCGAAATAAAATAAGTATAGGCCATGAATACAGAAAAATAACCAAGCAGAACTAATCCGTCTGTACGAGACAAAATGTCAGGTGCGCCATTATCCAGAAGACTGTCTACCGATACAACGCCCAGAACCAAAGATGCCAAAAGCGCAAAGGGAATATCTTTGGCAATCGTACTTTTACTTATTGTAATAGGAGAAAGCCAGGCTGCACATCCTACGATCATCAGAGCATTGAAGATATTGCTACCTACGATATTACCTATGGAAATGTCACTGCTGCCCTTCAGGGTAGACATAAAGCTGGTCACAAACTCCGGTAACGATGTTCCGAATGCTACAACTGTCAGACCTATAACAAGTTCTGTCACATTAAAACGGCGCGCCAAACCTGTCGCACCGTCCGTAAGTTTGTCAGCACCGAACAATATCAGAACAATGCCAACTATCAATAATAATAAACTTAGCCACATCATGGTGATTATTCTCTTCGTCCAAGATAAACCATTACGTAATATAATAATGTAGCCAATGATCCCAAAGCTGCAACTACATAAGTATAAGCTGCTGAACGAAGCGCTGATACGGCAGTTGAATGGGTAGTGTAATTGGTAATACCGGCTTCACTCAACCAATTGACAGCCCTGCGGCTTGCGTCAATCTCGACGGGAAGAGTGATAAAGCTGAACAGTGTTGTCATGGCAAACAAGGCAATACCAAACAATAACACACCAGGATAAACATGTATGGTGAACATACCGATCAGAATAACCCACTGTACCCAATTTGAGGCAAACGAAACTACCGGAACCAATGCACTACGCATTTTCAAAGGAGCGTAAGCATGGGCATGCTGGACTGCGTGTCCGCATTCATGAGCCGCCACTGCAGCGGCTGCCACACTGCAAGAGTCATAAACATCCTCACTGAGGTTTACGGTCTTGTTTGTCGGATTGTAGTGGTCAGTCAGTGATCCGGATGTAGAAATAACGCGTACATCATACAAGCCGTTGTCGCGTAGCATTTTTTCAGCCACTTCCCTACCCGTCATGCCATTAGGTATGGGAATACGGGAATACTTCTCGAATTTACTTTTTAAATTTGCTTGAACAAGCCAGCTGACTACAGCTACTCCAATAAAAATAATCCAATACAACATATAATTTAATTAAATGGTTTATATTTCATCAACTTCAAATATCATGCCAAACTTTACAAAAGTAGTGAAGAAAATATATATAGCGTAAATAAAAAGCATTTGAATCGATTATTTTTTGAAATTTTAGTATATTTGTGACATAAGTATTCTTTTAAACCTATTTTTATGAAAAAAAGTCTGTTATTTTCGTTTGTATTAGGCATGTCTGGCCTTATGTCGGTTGTCGGCTGTAAGGATGGTTCCAAAAATAAAGACTATGTAGAAAATGAAAACATAGTGAACGACAGTGTCGTCGCTTATCCTGCTGATTCAGCCATATATGGCCATTTGGGTGAAGAAACGGGAATGAGTTGTATTCAGTTGATTACTGAGAACGGAGATTCACTGACACTTAACAAAACGGATGAGAATACAGGAGAAGACGGACTGATACTGGGAGAAATAGCCAACTACACCGACCGTTATGCCGTCATCGTCACTCCGGACAGTCAAAGCGTAAAAACAGCACTTAATGTCAACCAGCTTGTCAGTAACTGGAAATCGGTAACTGATCCTGCCGGCGGATTCAGGTTGTTTTTGAACGGCAAGGTCAAGACTATCGACGAACAGGCTGATTTTAAATACAATAAATGGGGACTTTATAATTGTAAGCTTGTGTTTCTGACCGAAATTAACGGACAGCATGGTGCAGAAACCCGTAATGATACCCTGGAGATTCTTTCATTGACTTTGGATTCGTTGACAGTCCGTCATAGCCGTGACATGAAGATAGAAAAATTCTATTCCATTAAACCGGATGAATATGGCGACAGATAAAACAACAATGATACAGTGTATTCACTGCAAGCATGGAAAATTCATGCAATGGATGAAAAACCCAATAATTTGCGAATGCAAATTATTGGGTAATGAGAGATTTGTTGCCGAAGCAAAAAAGCTTTGTTCACTTTATGAGGAATCAAAAACAGAGACTCCCGAAATAACCCATTACGACAGTTATTGAATAAAGGGAGTCTCTAAGAATATTCCTTGATGAACTTGTTTCTGATTTTCTTTGTCTGCTTATTTTACAGCAATGCATTCTACTTCCACAAGTGCGCCTTTTGGCAAAGCCTTGACTGCTACTGCAGAACGTGCAGGGAACGGCGGTTTGAAAAATGTGGCATATACTTTATTCATTGCTGCGAAATCAGACATGTCTGCCAGATAAACTGTTGTTTTGATTACATGGCTCAAATCAATTCCGGCTTCTGCCATGATCTGAGAAGCATTGGTCAGAGCTTGTCTGGTCTGTTCTTCAATACCACCTTCAACGAATTCACCTGTAGCCGGATCGATAGGAATCTGTCCGGATGCAAAAACAAAACCGTTAACTTCAATCGCCTGGCTGTAAGGACCGATTGCAGCAGGAGCCTTTTCTGTTTGTAATACTTTCATAAATAATATTTTAATAAATTATAATAATGTCAGGCCTTTATTCTTTAAAGCTTCTTTAATGGCCTGAACGTGTTCTGAATTACGAGTTTCTATCTGAATGCGAAGTTGGCATGCCGTGACATTGGTGGTATCGTCATTTCGTTCATGATGGACGCTGATAACGTTTCCACCCAGAGATGCAACCGCCTGGCTGACTTCCAGCAACTGTCCGGGTTTGTCGTCAAGTTCTATTACAAAAGTACATATACGTCCGCTTTTGGAGAGTCCACGATTGATTACACGGCTAAGTATGGTTACATCAATATTGCCTCCGCTGACCACACAGATCGTCTTTTTGTCTTTGATAGGCACCTTATTAAACATTGCAGCGGCTACACTCACCGCTCCGGCACCTTCTGCGATAAGCTTGTGCTGTTCTATCAGTGCCAGAATGGCGGCACAAATTTCATCCTCTGATACGGTCGCTATTCCGTCAACATAATTAGAGCATATATCGTAAGTCAACTCACCGGGTTCTTTCACGGCAATACCGTCTGCTATTGTAGATACGCTGGCGAGTTTTTCGATATGATGATGATCAAGACTCTGAAACATGCTAGGCGCACCTTGAGCCTGCACACCGTATACTTTGATATTGGGATTCAGTGTTTTAATCGCATAGGCAATGCCACTGATCAGACCGCCTCCCCCTACAGGTACAATCACAGCTTCCACTTCGGGTAACTGCTCGAGGAGTTCCAGACCTATTGTCCCCTGCCCTGCAATGACATTCTCATCGTCAAACGGGTGTATGAAAGTATAACCCATACTGTCCCGCAATTCAATGGCTTTTCTGTAAGCATCATCGTAAACGCCTGGTACAAGACAGATTTCAGCTCCCAACCGTCTGGTCGCTTCCACCTTGCTGATTGGCGCTCCTTCGGGCAGGCAAATCAAGGATTTGATGCCATGCTGAAATGCGCCCAAAGCCACACCTTGCGCATGATTGCCGGCCGAACAGGCAATAACCCCTTTGGTCTTTTCTTCATCGCTCAGTTGCGATATCTTATAACAGGCGCCTCTCAGTTTAAAAGAACCTGTTACCTGCAAATTCTCAGGCTTGAGGTAGATCTCACTTTCAGGATTGATCTTGGGTGCATATATCAGATCCGTGCGCCTGATGACTTTTGACAGCTCATATCTCGCTTTATAGAAATTCTCCAGACTCAGCATACTTGTTTTTTATGCAAAATTGCAAAAAAAAATGAGATTATGGGGATTTTTATCAATAATTTGTTTCCAATAATGAAATATGACGTATGAAAAATCAATAAATATGGGTTATTTTTCTTGTTTTTCTATTTCAAATATGTGTTATTAAATGATTATTTTGTACCTTTGTAAGGCGTAAGAACAATAGAAAAATAATCAACCTAGAAGTCAAACAATACAAAATACGTATAAAGGATGAAACTGAAGAAAATTTTTATTGCGTGTGGGATGCTTGCAGCTTTACCTGCAATGGCTCAGTATGAAGGAACTACGGTTTACGATCGTATCGGGCATGGTGAAGACAGTATCAATACACTGGGAAACATTGTTCTTTACAAGGATTATTACAAGGCAAAAGATTATATGAGTGCCTATGGCCCATGGAAAGAAGTTCTTGAAAAAGCGCCTTGTGCAGAAGTCAGCACATACGCTTATGGTGCCGCCATTGTAGCTAATGTTCTTGTGAAAGAAGCAGATATGGCCAAGAAGAAGACTTACTTCAATGAACTGATGAATTTGTATGACACGCGATTGAAGAATCTGGATGCCTTGAACTCATTTACCAAACCGAACAAACGTGCCACCAAAGGTGATATCCTGGCCCGTAAGGCTTTCGATTACGCTTATTATGGTGCCGGCGTAGCAGATAATTATTCTTTGGACAACGCTTACAAGCAGTTCCGTGAAGCTATTGACCTGATCAATGCAGACGGTGCCAAGGAAGTGCCGGGATTTGTGTTGGATAAGTTCTTTGAGATTTCATATCAGAAATATGTGGCAGACAATGCCGGTTTCCGTGAACAGTTCCTTCAGGATTATCTGGAAAGCCGTGAAGCTTGCGAAAAGATGTTGGGCCTGGCTAATGAAGCAGAAGATTCTGTTGAAGCACAGAAGATCGTGGCTCAATATGACCCGACGCTTAACCGTATTGAAACGATGTTTGCCCAATCCAAGGCTGCCGACCGCGATCAGCTTATCGCCATATTCGGTCCTAAGGTAGAAGAAAACAAAACTAATCTGGCTTATCTGAAATCAGCCTTGATTCTGCTTTCTGCCAATGATTGCGATGATACCGACGTTTATTTCAAAGCTGCAGAGTATGCTTATAATATTGAGCCTAGCTATGAATCAGCAATCGGTACTGCCCAGAAATATTATAAGGAAGGAAAAGTGGCTGAATCTGTGAAATATTACGATACGGCACTTGAACTCTGTAAGACAGACCAGACCAAAGCTGCTATTTCTCTTAAGATTGCCAATGCTTTGGCCAAGAGCGGAGAGACAGACAAAGCATTCACTTATCTGGATAAGGCTATCGGATATAATTCTGCCATTTCAGGAAAAGCTCACCTTGTAAGAGCACAGATCCTGGCTTCCAAGAAAAACTTCAGCGAGGCTATCTCATATTGTAACAAGGCTGCAAAAGAAGATGTCAGTATATCTGGTTCTGCCAACCGCTTGAAGAGCAAGATTGTAGAAGTACAGCAGAAGAATGCGGAATACGAACGTCAGAATGCTGCTTACAAAGCTGCCAAGGAAAAACAGGAGAAACTGGATAACTTCTGGAAAGCAGAATAAGCAAACGCATCTTAACTGACACTGATTATAAAGTTGGATGAAATTAAATGCATGAAGTAATTTCATCCAACTTTTTCGATTTAGATCAAATACCATTTAAACACATTAATAATTTATGAAAGGGAACATGAACGGAGACAGACTCTATTTGTACTCCATTACGACCGTAGCCATTTTAGGCGGTCTTCTTTTCGGCTATGATACGGCTGTCATATCCGGTGCAGAAAAAGGGTTGGAAGCTTTTTTCCTTACTGCTACAGATTTTCAGTATGACAAACTGATGCATGGTTTAACCTCATCGAGTGCTTTAATAGGTTGCGTTATCGGTAGTGCCATATCCGGATATTGCGCGAATCGTTTAGGACGCCGTAATTCCTTGCGTTTTGCTTCCGTTCTTTTCTTCCTGTCAGCTTTAGGTTCCTATTATCCTGAATTTTTGTTTTTTGAGTATGGCAAGGCAGATTACAGCCTGCTGATTGCGTTTAATTTATATCGTGTACTTGGCGGTATTGGTGTTGGACTGGCCTCTGCAGTCTGCCCCATGTATATTGCTGAAATTGCCCCTTCTCATCTTCGTGGTACACTGGTTTCCTGTAACCAGTTTGCGATCATATTCGGTATGCTAATCGTATATTTTGTAAATTACCTTATTTTGGGCGACCATCAGCAGCCGATTCTGATCAAGGACAGTCTTACCGGAGCTTTCACAGTCAGCTCACAGTCCGATATGTGGACTGTTTATGAAGGATGGCGCTATATGTTCGTATCCGAAGCATTCCCTGCTGCCATATTCGGTTTCCTTCTCTTCTTCGTACCCAAGACACCACGTTATCTGGTTATGAAAGGCGAACATGAGCAGGCTTTCAAGATACTTGAGAAAGTAAACGGTACAAACAGAGCCAGAGTTATTCTGGATGAAATCAAGGCCACTTCAACAGAAAAGACAGAACGTTTGCTTACTTATGGTCTTGGTGTGATTGTAATTGGTGTGATGTTGTCTGTATTCCAGCAAGCCATCGGTATTAATGCTGTGTTATATTACGCTCCGCGTATTTTCGAAAATGCAGGAGCTGAAGGTGGCGGTATGATGCAGACCGTTATTATGGGAATAGTCAATATCATCTTTACTTTAGTGGCCATCTTTACAGTTGACCGTTACGGAAGAAAGCCTTTGCTCGTTATCGGTTCTGTCGGAATGGCAGTAGGCGCCTTTGCTGTAGCCTTGTGTGATCAGTTTGGCATCAAGGGGTTATTGCCGGTATTGTCTGTTATCGTTTATGCAGCATTCTTCATGATGTCATGGGGGCCGATCTGCTGGGTTCTGATTGCTGAGATTTTCCCGAATACTATCAGAGGCAAGGCTGTTGCCATTGCAGTCGCTTTCCAGTGGATTTTCAATTACCTCGTTTCATCCACTTTCCCGGCACTTTACGATTTCAGTCCGATGTTTGCCTATAGTATATATGGTATTATATGTGTGCTTGCAGCAGGTTTTGTATGGCGTTTTGTGCCCGAAACCAAAGGCAAGACATTGGAAGATATGACTGCTTTATGGCAGAAGAAAAAATAGGTAACAGTACCAAACATAAAAAAGGAAGATCCGGCTGCAAAGTGTCCGGATCTTCCTTTTTTTATTTCTAGTTTTCAATAATCCTGAATCGTGCGAATCTCAGCAGTAATTGCTTGGTTCCAATATTCTGGAATTCTACTGTTGCTTTTGTATTTTCTCCGCTACCTTCCAGGTTAACAATTTTTCCTATTCCAAAGCGTTCATGCTCAATCATCATGCCGTTGCTTACGGTTCTGCCGTCAGCAGTATGGGTTGTGACAACGGATGATGCCGGCTTTCTGACTTGATTCTCTGCATTCGCAGGCTGCACTGTTTTCTTTTGAAGCGGTTTTAAACCCGAAATCCGCGTAACAGGCTTGACCGGTCTGCCGCTTGATTCGAAATCATTGGCCGACTGACGGAAACTGACAGGTCTTGAATAACTTTCACGTTCTGTGAAACTGCTGCTTCTTATTCCCATTTCCTTTTGTTCCATTACGATATATTCAGGATCTATGTCATTTAAGAATCTGCTGGGATTACCAAATTCCATTTTACCGAAACGGAAACGACTTCTGGCAAAACTCAGATAGCAATACTTTTTGGCTCTGGTTACTGCCACATAAAACAATCTGCGTTCTTCTTCCAATGCTGCAGTCGAACCTCCTACCATCTGGTTCGGGAAAAGATTGTCTTCCATTCCTACTATAAACACCAGGTCAAATTCCAGACCCTTGGCTGCATGAACGGTCATCAGTGTCACTTTACTTTCGCTGTCACTGTCATCTTCGTCCTGATCACTGAGAAGAGAAACTTCCTGTAGGAAATTGGACAGAAACATTTCGTTACCTTCTTCCTGTCTCAAATCAACAAACTGTCTGACGCCATTGATCAATTCCTGCACATTTTCCTGTCTGCTCAAATTTTCCGGAGTGCGATCCTGATAGATATCATTGATAATTCCGCTTTTCTGTACAATCTCAAGAGCCAGGCTTGCAGCGTCTTCTTTTGACGCCCTTTCTGTAAATTGTGCAATCAGGTCAATAAATGCCTGTAACTTGTTGCGGGTGCCTTTTTGCAGATTCAGGCCGTGCTCTTCCGGATGACATGCCACTTCCCATAGGCTTACGCCATCTGTCATGGCTGCATTGCTGATTTTGCCTACCGTCGTATCCCCTATCCCTCTGGCCGGATAATTGACAATCCGTTTAAAGGCTTCTTCATCATTGGGATTGACAATCAGCCTGAAGTAAGCAATCACATCTTTGACCTCCTTTCGCTGATAGAACGACAATCCACCATATATACGGTAAGGAATTCCATGTTTTCTCATGGCTTCCTCAAAAGTTCGGCTTTGGGCATTTGTGCGGTAAAGCACCGCGATATTCTCATAGGGAATATTTTGTTTACGATGCAGGAGCGACATTTTGTTGACCACTATTTCCGCTTCTTCAACGTCACTGTATGCAGCACAGAGATGCAACGGTTCCCCTTTGTCATTACGGCTGAATACATCCTTGTGGATCTGCCTGCTGTTGTGGTGAATCAGACTGTTGGCAGCTTCCACAATCATTTGCGTAGAGCGATAATTCTGTTCAAGTTTGACAATTTTGGCATTTGTATATTGTTTCGTGAAATTCAGAATATTGTCAATCTTAGCACCACGGAAACTGTAAATACTCTGCGCGTCATCTCCAACCACGCACACCCGTTGTTTCTCTTTTGTGAGCAGCCAGACAATCTGATGTTGGGCAAAATTGGTATCCTGATACTCGTCTACAAGAACAAACTCAAATCGTTCGGCATATTTTCTGCATATTTCAGGATGCTCTTTAAAGAGAATGTAAGTATATAATAACAGATCGTCAAAATCCATGGCATCTGCCTGTCTGCATCTGAGCATGTAGCGGCGGTATATCTCACCTGTCATGGGTATCCGTGCTTCTTCGTCAGCTTTTCTGGCTTCTGCACTGGCCATATACGCAGACGGCAACACCAAATGGTTCTTGGCATTTGAAATGTGTGAAGCCACTACTGCCGGCTTATATGTCTTGTCATCCAACATCATATCTTTCACTACACTTTTGACCAAACTACGGGAATCGGCCTGGTCATAAATAGTGAAATGCGGTGTAAATCCCAACAGTTCGGCTTCTGTACGCAGAATTCTTGAAAAAATAGAATGGAATGTTCCCATCCATAGACGGCTGGCGCTGTTGATACCAACCTGTTCGGCTATTCTGCCTTGCATCTCCCTGGCTGCTTTATTGGTAAAAGTCAGCGCCAGAATATGCCACGGCTCGACGCCCTGTTCTAACAAATAGGCTATCTTATATGTCAGCACACGAGTCTTGCCTGATCCTGCACCGGCAATAACCAACAAAGGACCATCATTATAATAGACTGCTTCGCGCTGTTCTTCATTGAGTTCTGTGGAAAATGGTTGGTCGTTCATAATTATGGCTTATTATATATGACTTTACTGCTGCGTTATCCTCACAGGACAACGCAGCAGTAAAAAATAGGTTTTAGGAATTCACCCAGTCACTGTATTTCGGTTTTATTTCTGCAAATGGTGACATAAGTAAATTTGTCATGCAAATATAGGGATAAATTGCTTTTTATCCAAAAATAAAATAGAGCAAGCCCGACCGATCATAGCACTCTGCCTACCGTGTATTGAAAAGTTTCCCAAAACAACGCTCCTGTCAGATATATGATGATCCAGATGGCGTAACGCTGTATTCCCCAATAGAAAATCTCGAAAGTCTCATGGAAATTTCTCAATCGGTTACTTAAACTTCCGTATAAAAGTGCTGTTACATGTCCGCCGAATACCAGTGCAGGAAACAGCCCGGCCAGGAATGGCGATGGAAACAGTGTCCCTGTCACGCTCAACAATGCAGCATAAGGTGAAAATACCAATGAAAACAAACAAGCCAGATACAGGAAGAAAAAAAGTCCCGAACTGATCAAGGCCACTCTCTGCCGGTAAGCAAGCTGACCGTTTTCCTTATCCCAATGCAGCATTCTGTTGATGGCTTCCCACAGTCCCGAACGCGAGACAGCGCCGAGACACGACAAACCCAATATCAGATAAACAAGCCATGGCGAACTGATGATGTCGGCTACATTCAGGAACAGCCATCTCAAGCCCTCTGATGACAGTAGTGTATGCATCTTCATGCCTGCCGCATTGGCCAGCCATGACATGAAAACAAGTACCACAAACATGATCAGCAGAGCTACAAGCACATAAGTAGGCCATACTATCTGCAACGGTATTTTATCTGATTTATTCATCGTCAGGTTCCAAATGATCAATGTCAAGAATGCGAAGCTGCAATGCACGTACTACCAGACGTGTCGCATTGATTCCACCATTCTCAGAATCTGTAAATAATCTGTTAATCAAGTCATTTTGTCTCTTTTCCAGACTTTTCACGCCAAAAGGCATACCTCTCAGCTTGGAGATCATTTCCTTGGTATATCCCAGGGCCAGATGACGCAGGAACCGTTCATCGTATTCGTCTATCTCATAATGCAGCAAAGCCTCCTGACGCTTGGACTCAATAAGAACAGCCTGGGAGAATCTGGCTATGATTTTCTCCATAATGGGCTGATTGAAAACCAGTGTTCTGCCTTCCATCACGGCTCTTACATCATTTCTGGTAAGCAGTTCGCCCGTTTTCAGGATGATGCCGTCTGCCCCTGCTTTCAGCACATCCACCCATAATTTTTCATTTAATATTTCACCGGTGAAAATCAGGATATGTAATGAAGGATACTGGCGGCGAACCTTTCGGCAGATTTCCACTCCGATGGTTGTTGACCCGCCTAGTCCGAGATCCAACAACAGAAGGTCGGGCACCTGAATTTTAATCAGTTTCCAGAAGTCGGCTTCATTCATGGCCGTTCCTATTATTTCAGCTTCAGGAATGTCAGTTCTGAAGATTTCTTCAGTACCTTTCATTTCCAGCTTGACATCTTCTACAATAATGACTTTAAATGGTTTTATCATATTTCTTTTCTGATTGAGGGATCGTGAACCAGATGCAGGTACCACGCTCCGGTATTGTTTCCATATTTATTCTGCATCCACAATAATTGTTTAGTTTATCGTGCATGCGTATAATTTCCTTACAGATCAATAAGGCATAGTTGCCTTGTTCGGAATCAAACAGTTCCGACAGTTCAGTTTGTCTGTATAATTCAATAGACAAATATAATGAAAATTTAACAAATCCATCTTCTGATACTGCTGAAAGTTTCATTCCGACGGAATGCTCATCCTTTGGCAAGCGGCTTAAACAGTCCATGGTAATGTTCTCAAGCAGATAATCCGCCAGTACTTCATCAGAATTGACAGAAAGTCCGGTTAATGTTGTTTCTGTTTCAAGCAGAACAGGAAGTTTCTTTCTGGCAATGTATTTTTGGGTCCTTTTCAGCCAACGTTCTGTCAACCTGTCCACATTCACATCCGTGAATTTGAAATAAATGAAAGAAAGCTGCCTTTCAAGCTGGCTGGCCAGCAACATGTAGATTTCCTTGTAATATTCTGCCAGTTCATTCAGCGTACCTATCTTGTTCATTGCCCCCTCCGTAGAATCGGTTTCTCTGATGCGTTTTACGATTTGCTTGATCCTGCTCGGATAGTACATCGCTTCATGTTTAATGGTAGAAAGACAGTTGTCCATGATCTGGTTCTGAATCCTCAGACGGGTTTCTTCGTATAACGCACGTTGCTTTTCATCATTTTCCATTTCAAGCATCTCCCATTGGTAGCCATGTTTCACGATAACTTCATATACCATAATGGCAAGATAACTTACTACAAACTCTTCAAAGATCACCTCGGTCCTTGATTGCTGATACTTACCATAATTAATAGCCAGACTGCCGACACAGACCATCTCATCCGTATTCTTATGGAAGAGCAGAGGATAAACCTTGGTATTAATCATTTCGTCATAAAAGGCGGTTCTGTTACGATACACGTTCCGCATCAAGGTCTTTGTCAGTTCCAGTCGCTGGATGGTTCCTTCCTGATAAATACCGATACACTCTTCGTTTTCTTTGTAGAGCAATAAGGCCACACCTTCTATCTCATGAATTTCATTAATACCTTTTCTGACCGTTTCCAGCCATTCCTTAATCAGCAAGTCAATTTGAGTCTGACGGTTATAATGATCGGCCGACTCAAATATGCTCCGGTTGATATCCAAAACCTGCATGACATTGAATCTGAACATCATGCGTCGTCTGAAATAGATAATGTAGATCAAAATAACCAGAATCAGGATGGTGATAAGCATTAGAACCACTCCTATGTTCATGTTTTTCTGCATCCGGATGGCATTGATCAGATCAGCCTCCAACTGGTAGTTCTGGCTGTTCAGCCTGTACATGTAAGTGTATTGTATATTATTATATGTATACAAATCCCACAGATGCAAGGCCAAGGCCGCAACGGCCACCTCATTCCGCAATGCCATGATCAGATTGTAATCTGCCTTGACACCGGCATTCCACCATTCACGCTCACCAGATCCGTTGTCGGACAGATTAAGCCTTTTGTTCCGGCAAGACGGCGGCAAACTTTCTTTGTAATATTCGTTGATGCAATTAAAGGCAGAATCTGCATATTCAATAGCCTTGTCATGTTCACCCTCTATATTCGAGAAATAAACAGAATCAGCCAGCTGGATTGCCTTGTTTAGCAAGGCGTCATCATGTTTGTGTTCTCCGGCAAAGGATCTGTTTCCGCCGCCCAGCAGCAACAGGATGACAAGCATCTTTAAAATGTGATCGCCTTTAGGAAGTCTGAAAAAGAAACGGCTTCCCTTGCCTTTTTGACTTTGGATATCGAAGCTGCAGACTTCAAATATTTTATTCAGCTTCTTATATTTCTCTATGATCCCCTTACAGTTCATCAGGCCGAATCCATGTCCCTTTTCTTTTTGTATCTGCCCATCCTTTTCGCCTATAAGGCTGGCATCATAGATTTTGGAGGACAAGATCAGGGATCTCTCATCTTCTGTCAGTCCGCATCCCGTATCGGTTACAGAGATTTCTACAGCCGCCCCCTCTTCGTGCGCTTCAATGATGACTTGTCCGCCAGATGGCGTGAATTTCCGTGCATTATCCGCCAAGGTATTGATCATGAAAAGTGTCAGAGCCTTATCGGCTTTAACCCAGCATGCGGTAGGCCGTATCTGAAGTTCTATATTCTTTTGTGCAAAATTATAGTTACCCTTTTTGATAATATCAAACAACTGTTGCAATGAGAAGGTTTCGATAGCCAGATTGACCTCACCCCGGTGCATCTGTATCCACTGGGTAAGGACATCATTACAGGCATTGATCTTGTCTGTTATTTCTTCTATATAAGCCAGTCGCTGCGGCAGATTGTTACTGTCTTTCTGAATTCTGTGTACCTCGTTCAATATGCGGTCCACGTAAGGCATAATACTGTTGACGAGAGTCACTTTTGCTCTTTTGGAGATATTCTTCCTTTTGTTGTCCTCTATCCTGTATTCACTCAGAAGGCGGTCTTCCCTGATCTGCTCCATGTCGTCACTGATTTCAGCAGTCAGCGTGCGGTTCTTTTCTATCCAGTCCGTATAAGGCAAAAGCATGGCCTGCATGATTTTTTTCTCACGTTTCATCCAGGGATAGTCGCTGATAACCTCTTCCAGACGCTGTTCCGGCGACATTTCAGGCATCTTGCTGAACCAGTCATGCAGGGAGTTCAACAGTTTGATGCGGATATTGTTTCTTTTTTTCCAAAGTCGGGTAAAAAGAAAGAGAGAGATCCAGGCCACCGTCATGATGACTGTCACCACCAGCATGATAGTCATCAGTAGACTGTTATTCTGCTTCTGATGTTCGTATTTGCTTTCCAGAGACTTATCCTGACGGGCTATTTCAAGCAAATCCAGATAAAGATTTCTGTTATAGTCTGATTTTTGTTTGTCATCCAATGCACTGAAGGTCGCACTCAGGCGTTCACGCAAGGCCGCCAGCATAATAGGCAGGGTCTTTATGTGTGGATTGGCAATCCATTTCATTTCTACGGCAACCGAATCATTGCTGTACAAAGACAAAAACGGCCCCGGGTCATCAGGGTAGCACTGGCGGTGATGCAGATTGATGTAAGAAAGTGAAGTTTCAAAAGCATCCAGAGCCAGTCCGTATTCACCACGGTTGAACCGTACGCAACCCAAAGCATGATAGGTACGTCCTGTGAGCAGAATGCAATTGTAGATTTTAGACTGTTTAAGACTTTCGTCCACCAAAGCCAGAATCAGAGCCTTGTTCCTTTTGCCTTCCTGTTCCGTTTCATCATCATCATTGACGTAGGCATTTTCCAGATAAGTAATGACGTGAGGCCTCTCTCTTTTGATTAGAGTAAAATTATAGTCATTGTCCAGCATGGTAGCCAGAGCCTTCAGGCTTCTGGTTTCGAAGAATACATAATGATATTGCAGTGAAGTCTGATGAGCAATCATCAGATAATCAAAACTTTTCAGTATCCGTTCGTCATACGTCAGCCCTTCAAACAGACGGCCTAGTCCACGCAGATAGCAATAGTATATCCATTGTATGAGATCACTCCGCACATCGCCTTCTTCAGAAATGAGATTGATTTCATTGATTGCCTGGCTGGTTTGCATCAGAAAATAATAGTTTGATGCCGCAGTCAGATGAAATTCAATCTGTGCATAAGCAAAATTCTTCTTGTTCCGTTCGTCAAGTGTACCGTATTCTTCCGTAATGCGTTTCATACGCTGTAACGCCTTGTTGTAATAATCAAAGAACAGACGGTTTTCTGACGTCTGCTGACACAGTTTCATCATATTGACTTCACTGATAAGCAGCTGTATCTGGTTCTTGGTCGTTTCCTGTATGGTGCGATAGTATTTGTACCCTTCCTCATAGTTCATTCTGTGATAGCTGACATACATCAGATTGTTCAGTGCCTCACACAGACCGGTATTGTAATCCTGAGCATATTTTACGGCTTTATGTGCATAGGCGGAAGCACTGTCCAGCTGGCGGTAACAATAATCATAAGACAAATCATTAAGGGAATCAACCAGTTGTCTGTTTCTGCCTCTCATCTGTGAGGCATGGTCATAGGTACACAGAGCCCACCCAGCAATGCAAAGCAGGATCACCACACATGCCGCGAGCATATTTCTTTTAAAGGCATGCTGAGATATTGAGGAAAAAATGTGCCGTCGTTTCAAGGTAAACTATCCCTTTATCCCCTAACAGGACTATTTTTCAAAGTATTTTAATTTAACGGTTATTTATTATTCTGCAGCCCGCATACCATACGGGCTGCAGAATGATATGCAGTATTAATTACGACAAGCCTTCTATTTGTCCGTTGACCAGATCAATCCGTTCAGCCTGGGGTGATTTGGGGAGTCCAGGCATTCGCATGATATCACCGGCAATCAGCACAATCATTTCCGCGCCACAATTGATGACGATATCGCGGATATTTACCGTAAATCCCTTAGGCACTCCGTATGCATGTGCGTCTGCAGAGAATGAATATTGTGTTTTTGCCACGCAGATAGGGAAATGAGCCACTCCCAGTTCCTTGATTCGTTCCAGCATCTTTCTGGCTGCAGGAGCAAAGGTGACGCCATCAGCTCCATATACCTGGCGGGCTACTTTTTCTGCCTTGACTTCCACGCTGTCTTCATCATCATAGCTGAATTTCAATGGAGCGGACGGTTTTTCTTCAATGGTTTTCACAACCAGTGCAGCCAGTTCTTCTGCACCCCGGCCACCTTCACCATAAGCCGTATTCACGGCAAATCCTACGCCCATTTCTTCACAATGCCGACGGCAGAGTTCAATTTCCTCATCCGTATCGGTAGCATAACGGTTGAAGCAGACGATCACAGTCTGACCGAAATTCTGCATATTATGAATATGGCGGTCCAGGTTTTCAAATCCTTTGACCAATCCCTCATTATTGGGTTGGCGAATTCCTTCAAGAGGTACTCCCCCGTGCATTTTCAGTCCTTGCGTGGTAGCAACCAATACGGTCAGTTTCGGGTTAAGTCCGGCTTTCCGGCACTTGATATTGAAGAACTTTTCTGCTCCAAGATCTGCACCGAATCCGGCTTCCGTCACCACGTAGTCGGCATACGTCATGGCCAGTCTGGTCGCCAGGATGGAATTACATCCGTGGGCGATATTGGCAAACGGTCCGCCATGCACAATTGCAGGCGTATTTTCGGTCGTCTGCACAAGATTGGGATGCAACGCATCCTTCAACAAGACGCAGATAGCTCCGGCTACACCCATGTCCTTGACTCTGAAAGGACGGCCGTCGATGGTTGTACCCAACAGGATATTTTCGATACGGCGGCGCAAATCAGCTTCGTTGCGTGACAGACAGAGAATAGCCATAATTTCTGATGCCGGAGTGATATCGAAACCGCTTTCAGCAGTTACGCCGTTAGTCCGTGCACCGAGGCCGGTAACGATGTATCGCAGGTTACGGTCATTGACGTCAAGCACACGTTTCCACAGTACTTCCTTCATGGCAAAACCTTCATCGCGGTGCTGGTATATATAGTTGTCGAGCAAAGCGGCTATCATGTTGTGGGCAGAAGTGATGGCATGAAAGTCGCCTGTAAAATGCAGGTTGATTTTCTCCATCGGCAGGATCTGCGCATAGCCGCCACCTGCCGCCCCGCCTTTCAGTCCGAAACAGGGACCAAGTGAAGGTTCGCGTAATGCCACGATATTTTTTTTGTGCAGACGGCTCAGTCCCAATGCCAGACCTATGGATACCGTGGTTTTACCGATACCGGCCTTCGTTGGCGTAATGGCTGTAACCAGAATCAGGTTACTTTGGCTCACCTTGTCTTCATCTATCAGGCTTTCCGGTATTTTGGCCACATATTTGCCATAATGTTCCAAATGCTCCTTGGGAATATTGACCTGATCTGCAATCTGTTCAACAGGCAATAAAGTACATTCGCGCGCTATTTCAATATCACTTTTCATTGTTTTCGTTTTGAGTAATAGTTTTAATTAAACAAATATAGGCATTTTTTCTGAGAAACGGCTTATCTTCTCATTTTATTGTTACAGCCGCTGTCAGGCTTTATATCGTTCTTTCCATAAAAGTATCATTCTTTCCTGCAGTTTGTTTTCCGCAGCATTGGGTTGTGCATGCCAGATGCGCCTGTCGACAAGTTCGTCCGGAAGAAACTGTTGTTCTACGAAATGTCCTTCATAGTCATGCGCATATTTATACCCCTTATGATATCCCAGTTCTTCCATCAGTTTGGTCGGTGCATTGCGCAGATGGAGCGGAACCGGCAGATTGCCGGTCTGGCGTACCAGCTGGAGAGCATCATTGATGCCCATATAAGCCGAATTGCTTTTGGCACTGGTTGCCAGATAGACCGTTGCTTCAGCCAGCGGAATCCGGCCTTCAGGCCAGCCTATCTTCATGACGGCATCAAAAGCCGCATTGGCCAGCAGAAGGGCGTTGGGATTGGCCAGTCCGATATCCTCACTTGCCGAAATAACGAGTCGGCGAGCGATGAAAGCCGGATCTTCTCCACCTTCAATCATACGGGCCAGCCAATAAAGCGCAGCGTCAGGATCACTTCCGCGTATACTTTTGATAAAGGCAGAAATAATATCATAATGCATTTCTCCCCCTTTATCGTAAGCCAGAGGATTTTCCTGAAGACGTTCTGCCACGATCTTGTCCGTAATGACCACATGATCTGTTCCGTCTGCTTCGACAACCAGTTCAAGGATGTTGAGCAATTTGCGGGCATCACCTCCGCTGTAACGCAGCATGGCGTCTGTTTCTACGAATTCTATCTGTTTTTCTTTCAGGAACACATCACGTTCGACCGCATGATGCAGTAGCTCCAGAAGATCATCCTTGGTCAGGCTCTTGAGAACATAGAGCTGGCAACGCGACAGCAACGGACGGATCACTTCAAACGAGGGATTCTCGGTCGTCGCGCCAATCAGCGTCACAACCCCCTGCTCCACGGCTCCAAGCAACGAATCCTGCTGCGACTTGCTGAAACGGTGTATCTCGTCGATGAACAGGATGGGACTGGCCTGGCTGAAAAAACGGTTGTTACGTGCTTTCTCAATGACCTCACGCACATCTTTCACGCCGCTTGTCACGGCACTCAAGGTGTAAAACGGAGTCTCCAGCTTGTGGGCGATAATCTGCGCCAGAGTGGTTTTTCCCACTCCCGGAGGTCCCCACAGGATAAAGGATGAAATCCGTCCGGAATCAATCATCCGGCGCAACACGGCACCCTCACCGACCAGATGTTTCTGACCGATATAATCGTCCAATGTTTTCGGGCGAAGTCGTTCTGCCAAAGGAGCTGTCATATTTCTCTTTATATATGAATATAAGTTTAAAAATCAAATTGCAAGGCTATTCTGACACCGTTTTTCTGCACGTAAGGCAGGTCAAGATAGTTCAGACGCCGTACATAGTCTATACGCAATACCTTGAATATATTATGAATGCCCACGTTGACTTCCATATAGGGTGTGTCGCCCATCATGAAGCTGGTGGTCTGTCCGTCACGTGACGGGAATTCATACAGATCGGTTGCACCGGCATGCAAATAAGGATTATTTTTGGATGTCAGCGTACCGTACAGAGTCTTGAAGCCGATCACTTCGCGCCATTTAAGCCTTTTCAACAACGGAATACGGTTGAACAACTTGCCGTTCAGGTCCCACTGGAGATCCAGCGACACGAAGCGGTCATTCATAAACTCCATGTTGTTGATCATACTGAATGTATTTTTGGTGATAATATAGGAGTTGTTGGCCGCCGGAGTGATCAGCAAAGGGAATGGCACTCTGTTCCACTGTGCGCCGGCCCTGCCATACACATCGATGCGTCCGAACGAATTGAGCCAGAACCGTTTGTAAACCGAAAATTCCGTATAATTGGATTCATAGTCACCGCCCAGCAGTCCTTTGAATCCCGTTGTATGCATTAAGGTGAATATCGGTGCATTGTTATTGACCGGATGCCGGCGCTGTTTGGTCGTGACAAAAGCTTCACCAGGCGCATAACGCAGAGTAAGTGTCGCCTCACTTTGGGTCAGTTCGGTCACGTTCTCTCCTGATAAAGTCCGGTAGAAAAGCGAACCGGTAGGATTTTGCGTCATGTAGCGCAAACGCGTGGAAATACTGAAATGGTTGTCGAATTCGTAATCATACATCACATTATACTGACGGAAGTAAATCATCTGGTCTACCGTCTGAGTCTTCATCGATACGAATACATTATCCTTGTCACGCGGCAACAGGGCGTCTGATGGCGCCATAACGTCATAACGCGTAGACACCGACAGGGCATTGCGCGGAAATTCATCCGCAGAATAGCGCTTTTTGAGGAAAGAGTACTCAACCTTGCCCTCGTATTTGAATTTCTGGTCACGCACACCATAGGCCAGATAACCGCTCAGGAAAAGATGCGGGTTGAAGTTGGCAGTCGTCTGCGCACTGGCACGGAAACGGATCTTGTCTATAAAGTTTGAAGAGACAACCGTATTGACCGGTCCGAAATCCACATAATTCTTTTTTCCGTCTGGCGAGGTTTCCACATAGTTCTCCACCAATGCCCTTACGATCCAGATCATCCAGCCGAATCCGCGGGTCTTGCGCACATCCTTCATGAGTTGCGGCATGGCGGCTTCGGAACGGGTCAGACTTTCGGTACGGTGCTGAGCCCAGAATGTTTCATCATCCGTTTCAGCACTTCCTTCCCGCCTGACTTCACGCTCCTTGAATGCAGTCTCCGGAATGGGCGAGAAATCAAATCCGGAATAGGTCGTAGAGCGCTTGATCATCATATTATGGTATTTCTTCAGTGCACCGAGCTCAACCAGCATATTGTCCTTAACCAGGATGCGCTGCCCGTTGGAAAGCGTTTCGAACTCCTGTTCCACAACCATATTGCTGATAAAGTTCACACCTGATTTGACCGGCAGATTCAATATACATTTTTTTACGCGGTAAGTACTGTCATCCATGATCCACAACCGTCCGGAGAAACCGAAATCCTGTGGGTTCTGAGGTACGAAGCTGACTTCGATGCAACGGTCGCGGTCCACCTCCAGCGTATCCATGATATAATACTGATAGAATGCAATGGCTCCGGTTTCCGAAAGCGGACTGGTGAAAGGACGCTCCAGCAGATAGATAGAGTTATCATATACATTGACATCCGTGAAAAAACGCTGTAACACGACAGTGGCTATATCACCTGTCGTAAACAGATCGTTGAAACCTTCCGAGCGGGTTCCCCTTATATAATCGCGTTCTTTTTGCGGATTCTTGCGGTAAATGTGTTCGGAGGCTGTTTCATTATAAGTTACCGGCAAAATCAGATTCTGTGTTTGCGGACAGAACTCAACCTGATTGACCAATAGCGGGAATTTCCGCAAGAAACCGCTGTCCAGAAATTCCTGCGTGATATTATTGAAGGCGAATGTGATTTTCTGATATTTGGAATACCGGTAGAAATCGTTGTCTTTCAGGTCACTTTTTGATTTGGCTGCAATGACTTTCCGCATCAGATCTACAGCCGGATTATTCTTGCGTTTGTATCTTTTCTTTTTTGATCTGACCACGATTTCGTTCAGCTGCCTGTCGTGGGGCTCCAGTTTCACGTGGATACGCATTCTGCTGTGTTTCGGCACATACGCCGCATGGGTTCTGTATCCCATGTAGGAGAAGACCAGTGAATCGTTTTTCGAATTCCATGCAGGAAGTTCGTAATGACCTTTGTCGTCTGTCGTTGTGCCCAGTGTTCTTTCCCCCTTAAAGTAAACATTGACGTATGGCAGAGGATCACCTGTTTCTGCATCTGTCACCTGTCCGCTGACTTGAGCCCGCAATGAAACCGGCCCCCAAAAGGAAAAAAGACAGATTATCCACAGGATTTTATCAAATAGCTTATATGACATTACTTATTAGGTATAACGATTGAATTGCAAAAATAGTCAATCGTCATCATCTGACCTTATTGTTTGAGTAAATTTAATGAATTTCTTTAATTTCCGGCTGCAATTTCACAATAACATCCTATTTTATACAATTTAAAGCACCACAATGAAGGTTTCTGGCCGGTGAGATTTTTCATGATAGCCGGACGCCACACACGATATAAGCCTTTCACCAACCCGGTGGCATGAAACTTTTGAAGCTTGTTGTAAAGGGTGAGTACGCCCGAATAGCCTTCCAGTTCACTCCGGTGCAGGTATAGCGTATGAAGAGATCTTTTCATTTTGGCCAGATATTTTTCATTTGGCTCGATATCACCGTTCATAAGCGGATTGTCGATATGCCGGATGGGGATACCGGCAGCTTTGAGTTCCTTGCCAAGCAGGGTGTCCTCGAAGCCATAATCCACAATTGATTCATCAAACGGATGCTGATCCAATATATCTTTGGCTATCATGAAATTGAAACTTCGGAATTCGCCATAAGGATTTTGCCGGCGTTTTTCTGCTGTAAAACGTTTTTCAGCCTGTTTTTCGTAGGTATAACGAAGCGAAACGGACGGATCAGGCAAGCGGTCGGGATGGACAATCCCTCCGCAGACCACCTTGTCATCTGGAATACAGGCCACATAATCTTTCAGAAAATCATCGCGCACCACCACCCCGTCGCAATCCATAAACAACAGATAGCCGTATTGAGCCTCAGATGCCAGAATATTGCGGATGCGCGATCTGCCTACATTTTCCGGTAATTCAATATAACGGCAATTCGACCGTTCGTTAATCACTCTGTTCCGTTGTCTGAAGGATTCTTCCGAAGCATCATCAGCCACCAGGATTTCATAGTTTATGTTCAGCCTTACGGCCTGTTTGTCCAATGCAGCCACAAGTTCCGAACAATCATAATTATATACAGGTATCAATATAGACAACATGTAATCTACGTTTTAAGTATTTATCACCTACTCATGCAAAGATACAAAACAAAAGTGGTCTGCTAAAGAAATTTGCAGCCGGTTTATGGATAAAAAGGTGAAGCATGAAACATTCACCTTTCCCCTTCACCTTTCCGCCCTCAAAAGCGGGTCCCAGGAGTTACCCATAATTCTGTTTTTTGTAAAATGGCCTTCACTGCTTCATAAGTCTTATAATCTGTTGATAATCAAGTATATATAAGTGAAATATACAGTTACACCTCCTTCACAGTCCATGCACTATAAATTTTCAAGGCACTTTTCGGAAAAAGTAAGCTTTACTTTAAAAAAAGTAAGCTTTAGTTTTTTCAAAGTAAAGCTTACTTTTTTGGAAATGTAAAACAAAATGAAAAATTGATTTTTTTATGAATTTCTGATATCAGGGAGAAGGTGAAGGAGGCGTGAAGGACTTGTGAAGGAGATGGTTCACCATTGCAGGCTTTATAAATAAAGGTCTGTGAATAGGTGAAGCACTTTTTCTCCTAAGCAGAGATGGGATATGTCCATGCTACAATCTGATAGCAGACTTTGCTGTCTTGTCTTTTTATATGTCAATTTTTTATATAGAAAAAAATAATATGTAAAGCAACAGGAATCTGTCGATTCTGTCATTGAGTGAAAGGCAGATAGCAAAGAATGATTATGAAACAGTTGGAAAAAAGATCATAATATCATACACAAAAGTTTTCTATAAAAACCAAGTAAGACATACAAATCCAGTTATATTATCTTTTAAACAGAATTAATTCCGTCAAATTATTTTGTAAAATTAAATAAAACATATAAATTTACAACACAAATCTATACACAAAAACATATTCTTAAAATATACGTTTTAGAACGTAAATTTTATCTTGAATCATTGATTTGAGCTGATGATAAAGGAAATTATTATGAACTGACGGCACATCATATCTAAATCATTTTAAAAAATGAAAATCATATCAATAAGAAAAGCGATATTTACATTGCTTTGTTTGGCTACAGTCATCCAGGCATTTGCAGACGGTTCATTCTCTGAGAATGGATTCAATTACACCATAATGAAAAAAGACAGCAGCTCGCTACTACAGGAGAAACAGAAACTTGCCGACCATCACCAACAGCAAGAAGCGAGTTGGCAGAAGCACAGCCGACGGCTAACAGACATCGTGAAACACAACGAAGGTGTTTGGATGTCTGATAAAGTCTTCTACATAGTTGCTTCACTGTCCCTTCTGTAGATTATAACGATTGTGATGGAGATTGTTGCCTATGTGTATTTCAATTGGTTCCAATAGTGATGTCATGTAATATTATCGTTCTATTGTGTTCAAGAACTGTAGAGCGATATAAATCCGACTATATCAGGTTATTTGTGTTTATGAGCTATAAACGGTTTCCTGCTTACTTGGCTTCCGATATTCCGATGGCGTAACACCGAACATCTTCTTGAATTGGGTGGAGAAATACTGGGGTGTGTTGAAACCTACTCGTTCGGATATTTCAACAATAGGCAGCTCCGTGTCTGAGAGAAGGATTGCAGCACGTTTGAGGCGGACACTGCGAATGAAGTCATTGGGGGTAATGCCCAACATAGTCTGCATTCGCTTATAGAGGTTGGTACGTCCGAGAGCCACGTCACGGGCCAGCTGATCAACGGAGTATTCGCTGTTGCCGAGGTTCTGCTCTAATGCTTTTAGGAGCTGCGCGACAAGGCTCTCTTCCTCGCTGTTGACTCCTATCTTGGATGCATCGATGCGCACGTTTTCCACAAACTGATGACGGGCTTGCTCACGTAGTTCAAAAAGGTGATTGACACGGGACTCTGCTTCTGCCTCAAGACGTGCGCGCTTCTTCTTAAAATAGATTCCTATAAGCCCTGTCAGCCCCATAAGCCCCATGAGAAGATAGATCATCTTCATCCACCAGGTCAGCCACCAGGGCGGACTGATGGTGAAAGGAATCTGCAAGAGTTGGCCCCATTCTCCGTCAGAGACAGCACATTGGGCTTCAAAGACATAATCTCCTGGCGGCAGGGCGCTATAGGTGGCTGTGGCAAGCCCCATCCCGCTAATATCACCGTGCCAGGAGTTTTCAAGTCCACCTAAGCGGTAGCGATAGTGTGTGTGCTCAGGGTTGGCGTAATTGAGGGCAGAGACATTAAACGTGAAGTAATTCTGCGTGTAATGGAATTTCTGTACCCTCTCTCCCCATGACGAGAGGTGCTGTTGTCCATTGATTTCAACCCCCACGAGTTGCACAGGGTATGAAACGCTATCAGCTGAAAACCACTCCGGTCTGAAAGTGACGAGACCCATTGTGCGCAGTGCGAACACCAGACTGCCATCATCCAAGCATACAGCTGCCCGCTCTTCCATCGAAATCTGCGGCACGCCATCGTATGGCGAGAGATTCAGCGTAGAAAGCTCACGAGTCACTTTGCTGATTCCATTCGAGGTGCCCACCCACACATTCCCTTCCTTGTCCTCCACAAGACTGCGAATGCAGTTGTTGGCCAACCCGTCTACACGAGTAACCTCGGCACGATTATGAATTGCGGATTGTGAATTAGGAATTAGGAAGAGTCCGTTCTGCGTTCCCAGCCAAAGTCTGTTCTTGCTGTCGAGAAGAACGCAATTATATTTCTCAGTCCATCGTGCAATATCATGGGAAGGGGTAAAATCGCTGATGGCATCGTTCTTTACATCGAGCAGGAAAGTGCCGTTCTGTGAATACACAAGCACCACGTCATTCGTCAGCGGGCAGGCTCCGACAATCCATCGATATTTGTGGCCTATCTGCGGCAGCTTCTGGCTGAGGGCATCGAACGAGCGGCTTCCAGGGTCGAAATAGCCGAGGGTGTTGCCATTGCTGCAAAGCAACATACGCCCGTCAGGCAGTTCTGTGATACACGTTATCCAATTGTTATCTAAACCGGCGACATTTTCCTTGTCGTAGAGCTGGGCTTCATCGGCAGGACAGAGAATGTATGACTGTGGCCGGCAGATGAGTCCGTTCTGTGTGCATTGCCAAGCTCGTGCGTGCGAGTCCATCATGTAGCGCGCGGCGCAGAGTAGGCTGTCGTTGCGTTCGACAAAATGTGCCTTCGGACGTTGCGGACGGATGTAAATAAGCCCTTCGCCACGGGTACCTATCCAGCGGCCACCCTGACGGTCGGTGATGGCATGGGCTACCAATGCTGAAACGCCCAGGCTGTCGGTCAACGGCTGCCAGTGTTCGTCCACTTGCTCATCTGTTCCCTCTCCTCGCACCAATGCACTGACCTTGGAATCTGTCAGCCGCTTCTCTATATCATAACGGAAGGTTCGCGTTCGCGCGTCAAATAAATAGAGGTGATAGAAATCACGCAGCCATAGCAACGAATCGCCTTGCCACAGATGGGCATAACCCACATAGTTTTTGAGGGCATGTATTTGGCTGCGATTACACTCTATGGCATGAAAAACTCTTCCGTCAAATAGGCAGAAGACACCTTCGCAGTTGACCATGATTTGTCCTCCGGGCAATTCCACGACCTGCCGTACCTCATTGGTCGGCAAACCGTCGCAGGGGGTGTAATGCCGCCACTCGACTTGTGCCATCGACTCGGATGCGCAGCCGAGAGTATATAATAGAAGGATTATTTGCAGGAAGCGTTTCATGCTATAATCTATGATTTATGAATACAAAAGTAGGAAAAATCTTGGAGAAAATTGCAAAAAGACGTGTAAAATCGTTCATACGATGTACAAAACTATCCATTTTATCGGTGTAAACCATATTTTAGGTGGTTTCGAACAAATCAGAACGAACAATATATAACAAATTCATAATTTTATATCGCAAAACATAAATAAGCAAAAAATATGAAGCACATCATCCTCACTCTCGTGTTCCTTAGCACTATCCACTTTTTTTCACTTGTGCCAGCGTTAGCGCAGCGCGCGTTCAACCACCCTGGTAGCATCCTTACAAAAGTCGACTTGGAACGTATCAAACAGCACGTCAATCAGAAGGACGATCCGTGGATTACGAGCTGGAGGACATTACAATCATCCTCCTACGGCAACTGCACGCGAACGGCAAACCCCTCCACAGAAATCGGTGGCAGTGATGGCAACCGCCAGCGTGCCGATGCTGATGCCACAACTGCACTCATCGAGGCTATAGAATGGCATGTCACAGGGCAGGCACGCTACGCCAATCATGCCGTAAAGCTGCTTTCGGCCTGGGGTAACAAGGTAGAAACGGCAAAGGCTGAATTGTTTCAGTTCCCCTCGGTAACGATGTGCATGGCAGCCGAGATGTTGCGCTATGAGGACGGCTCGTTCTACGAGGGATGGGCAGAGAGCGACCTCACGAACTTTCTCTCAATGGTGCGCAATATCCTCTATCCCGCCTGTAAGTCACAGGCCGAGACGAATCCTATGACATCATGGTCGGCACCCGCGATGGCTGCCGTGCTGGCTGCGGGTGTGCTTTTAGATGACGAGGCCATCTACGAGGAGGGACTCTCCTATTTCCGCACGCCCTCCATCCCCGGTTCCGTCTATAACAGTATTGCCGAAAATGGCCAGGTGAAGGAGATGGGACGTGATAATGTCCACGCCATGCTTACACTGGGCGCACTAGCACAGATGGCACAGATGGCATGGTGTCAGGGCGACGACCTCTATGGCGAAGGTGACAACCGTCTGCTGCACGGCTTCGAGTACTGGTGTACCTACAATCTCGGACATGAGGGCCTCTACTACGAACCCGTCAACGCTTCCGACGGCAGTTCATCGTGGTACTACATATCCACCCACAACAACGGCTTCCGTTTGCGCCCTGATGCTCGCTGCTACGAAAAGGTCTATCACCATTACAAAGAGGTGAAGGGACTTGATATGGAAACACTCTACCCCAGTGTGACGGCCTACGCTCGGCTTTCGCGCCCCGAGGATGGTCCTGAATTTGGGACCTTATTCTACACAATCGACGCTGCCAACTCACCCCTTGTGAGTGAGGTGCCTGCCGCTGCCGAGGAACTGACCGCTGAGGGCGGTGTGGGTAGCGTATGGCTCTCGTGGAAGGATACCCATCGCAATGATGCCAGCGGGTTTAAGGTTCTGCGCAGCGAGGATGGCGTGCAGTTCAGCACCATTGCCGACAAATCGGACTATCTGCGCAAGTCCTACCGCGACGAGACGGTGGAAGCCGGACACACCTATTATTATAAGGTGGTGCTCTACAACCGTGCCGGCGAAGCCGAGCCCTCCGACATCGTCAGCGTCTATGTGCCTGAGACGGGCGGTCTGCCCGACGGATGGAAGACGGCCAATATTGGCAACGGATGGACGACAGGCTACTACACAAACAGCCTTCAGAACTCCTTCACCGTTGAAGGTGGCGGCAACGGGTTCCGACGCAGCGACGAGGGACATGGCTTCGTTTATCGCACACTGAAAGGCAATGGTTCGCTCACCGTGCGCCTCGTATCGACGGAGCAAACCTACAACGCTCTCGGAATTATGCTACGCGGCTCGCTTAGCAGTGGCTCGCCACAGGTGGGTATCACCCTCGGAGGCACAGGGCTGCGCTACTGCCACGCCGTCACCCGCACAGCATCAGGCAACCAGACCAACTGGAAGACGGGTTGCGACTTTACCTACGCTCCCGTGTGGATGCGCATCGAGCGCGAGGGGCGGACTGTCCGCACCTACCAGAGCCGCGACGGTCAGACGTGGCATCTCATCCAGGAAATCGGTGTGACACTCCCCACAACAGCATATATCGGCATGATTGTCTGTGCAAGCGAGACTTATCGGGCAACCTACGACCACGTCACCTTCGAGCCCGCAACGGAGCAAGCTGCCACCAGCACCACGCCCATCGGTCTCACAGCCACCTGCGTTCTGGGAGCAACGGCACACCTCGTTTGGACTGGCATCTATGGAGCAGAGAAATACCTTATCTACCGCGACGGCCAGCTCGTCGGTGAGACAACAACCAACAGCTACGATGACAGCGGCCTAAGCGAAGCCACCTACAGCTATACCATCAGCGCGGTGGTCGCCGATGAAGAGAGCGATCAAAGCGAAGCAGCAACGGTTGACATCGTGCACATCGAGCAGCTCACGGGTACTGTCATCGGCACAACAGGTTCCTGGAACAACAACTCTAACACCACGCGTAAGGCAGCCTTCGATGGCGACCTCACCACCTACTTCGATGCTGCTCAGAGCAACGGTGCCTGGACCGGTCTCGACCTTGGATCCGATAATGATGCTGTAGTGACGGAGATACGTTTCTGCCCCCGCAAGGGCTTTGCCAGCCGCATGAACGGCGGACGCTTCCAAGGGGCTGCCACACGCGCTTTTACCAATGCCGTCACACTTTACACCATCGCCGAAGACCCAGCCGAAGCCACCATGACCTCCGTAACTATTGAAGAGCCTACCGCTTTCCGCTACTTGCGCTACATAGGCCCCGATGGCGGCAACTGCAACGTGGCTGAGGTGCAGTTCTTTGGACGCAAGGCTACTGCCACAGGCATCCATTCCGTTGAAACTGGTGACTCGAATCCTGAAACTTCAGCCGTGTATGACCTCTGCGGTCGTAGGGTCAGCAAAGCAACTAATGGTATATATATCCGTAACGGAAAAAAAATTATTGTCAGATAACACATCGTAACATAAAATGATTATGAGAAACCATCTTTTTGCCGCGCTCGTGGCAGCGTCCTTTCTGCCACAGGCTGCCAAGGGGCAAGTCCCCACGATGACGGAATGGCACGACATGCAGGTGAACGAGCTGCAGCGTCTGCCGCTGCACACGTCGTTCTTCGCCTACGAGAACGAGACACTGGCTCTACAGAGCGACATGACGGCCTCGCGCCGATACCTCTCATTAGACGGACAATGGAAGTTCCTGTGGAGCGAACATGCCGACCAGCGACCGCAGGACTTCTACCGCACAGACTTTGATGACAGCGAGTGGGCGAGGATGACGGTGCCTGGCCTTTGGGAGTTGAACGGCTACGGCGACCCTGTGTATGTGAACATCGGTTTTGCATGGCGCGGACATTTCGAGAACAATCCGCCAGAAGTGCCTGTGAAGGATAATCATGTAGGAAGTTATCGCCGAAGCATCGACATCCCTTCCGATTGGGACGGCCAGCAGGTCATCGCTCATTTCGGAGCTGTCACCTCGTGCATCTACCTGTGGGTGAACGGAAAGTTTGCCGGGTACGCCGAGGACTCAAAGGTGGCTGCTGAGTTTGACATAACACCCTATCTACGTAAAGGCCGCAACCTGCTGGCCTTTCAAGTGTTCCGCTGGTCCGATGGCTCCTACTGCGAGGACCAGGACTGCTGGCGGCTGAGTGGTGTGGGCAGGTCGTGCTACCTCTATGCCCGTCCGAAAAAGCATATCGACGACATCATCATCACTCAGGACTATGCAGATGGAAGAGGAATCCTGGATGTGGAGGTGAAAGCCTCGAAAGGTTTGACAATAGAGCATCGGTTGACTGATGAGAGTGGCAGGGACGTGGATTTGAACGACATCAAGCCTTGGACGGCAGAGACCCCCAACCTCTATACCTTAATCGTCACGGCACGAAAGAATAAGGAAGTGCAAGAAGTGGTATGCCAGCGCGTCGGCTTCCGCCATATCGAGATAAAAGGGTCGCAACTGCTGGTGAACGGACAACCTATATATATAAAAGGTGTGAACCGGCACGAGCTGGACCCGGACGGAGGCTACGTGGTGAGCCGCGAACGCATGTTGCAGGACATACGGCTGATGAAGCAGTTCAACATCAATGCCGTGCGCACCAGCCACTATCCCAACGACCCGTTGTGGTACGACCTCTGCGACGAGTACGGTATCTATGTCTGCGCCGAGGCCAATCAGGAGAGCCACGGTTTCTGGTACAAAGAGGACTCCGAGGCCCGCAAACCGCTCTTTGCACGTCAGATACTGGAGCGCAACCAGCACAATGTCTGTCTGAACCGCAACCACCCCAGCATTATCATCTGGAGCTTAGGCAACGAGACGGTCGATGGCCCGAACTTCACTGCTGCATACCAATGGATAAAGAGCGTAGATAAGAGTCGTCCCGTGCAGTTTGAGCAGGCCAAGAAAGATGGTAACACCGACATCTTTTGTCCGATGTATTTGTCGCAAGGCGGCTGTGAATACTACGCCAAGAGCGAGGAACCCGAAGATCGGAAGCCGCTCATCCTATGTGAGTACGCCCACGCTATGGGTAACTCCATGGGCGGTTTCAAGGAATATTGGGACCTGGTGCGCCGCTATCCTAAGTTCCAGGGTGGCTTCATTTGGGATTTTGCTGACCAAGGGTTGCGTGGACCTGGGTCCTACCTTTACGGCGGCGACTATAACAGCTACGACCCGTCGGACAACAACTTCAATTGCAACGGTCTGTTCAGTCCCGACCGCAAGCCCAATCCCCATGCCCACGAGGTGAAGTATTTCTACCAGAACATCTGGGTGACTCCGGCTGACCTGACGGATGGACGCATACGGGTGAAGAACGAAAACTTCTTCCGCACGCTTGCTAACCAGGAACTGCGTTGGACACTCGTGGCCGACGGCCTGCCCGTAGAGCAGGGAACAGTGCAACTGCCTACTGTTGTCCCTCAAGGCGAGACTGAACTGCAACTTCCCTATCATCTCAATGAGGTTGATGAGGAAAAGGAGGTCATGCTGAACATCGACTTCCTGCTGACGAAAAGCGAGCCTCTCCTGCCAGCAGGCTATTGCATAGCACATGAGCAGTTCACGGTACGCCAGCAAAGCCCCTCATCCCCATGGATAGATGGCCAGACTGCTGTAGCTAACAACCAGCAGGCACTGAAGGTGGAAGAGAGTGATGATGCCATCACCATCACGGGCGAACAGTTGTGCGCCATCTTCGACAAGCAGACGGGCTTGTTGAAACACTATGAGGCGGGAGGCATGGCATTGCTGGGAGAAGGCGGCAGCATGAAACCCAACTTCTGGCGTGCTGTCACCGACAACGACATGGGAGCCGAGCTTCAGAAGACCAATAAGGTGTGGCGACAGCCCACCATGAGACTAACATCAGTAACTACGACAAACAAGGACAAGACGGTTGCCGTCAGTTGTGTGTATGAAATGCCCGAAGTCCAGGCCACATTAACTCTAATCTACAACATCATGCCAGACGGTTCGCTCCTCGTAGATCTGCACATGAAAACCACACCGGGCGCAAAGATGCCCGACCTGCCGCGTTTCGGCATGATGCTTCAACTACCCCTCGCCATGCAGAAGAGCCGTTACTATGGCCGTGGACCGGTGGAGAACTATGCCGACCGCAAAGGCTCGCAGCGCATAGGCGTTTATGAACAGACCGTGGACGAACAGTTCTATCCTTATATCCGACCGCAGGAAACAGGCACTAAGGGCGATATGCGCTGGTGGCAGCAGTTGCGGGCCGATGGCAGGGGATGGATGATTTCGTCTGATACACCCTTCTATGCCAGTGCCTTGCCATACGACCTGGAAGAACTTGACGAGGGCGACACCAAGCACCAGCGACATCCTGCCGACTTGCGGCTTTCTGCTTTCGTAAATATATTTATAGATGCTGTCCATACCGGCTTAGGAGGCATTGACAGCTGGACTCGCCAGGGACAGGCTCTCGGACACTACCGACTTCAATACAAGGACTATAAATTACGCTTTCTAATAAGCCCCATAAGATGAAAAGACTGTTGTTTGTTATTCTGACATTATGCGCCATTCACCCCGTGATGGCATTAGGCAAGTTCGGTGACTGGACATGCTCGGTGGCACTCACGGGCTACGTCAGTGACGAGACGGGCAAGGCTCCGAATGCGTTCCTGTGGATTCCAGAAAATTGTAAGCACGTGAACTTTGCCGTGTTGGCGCAACAGAACATGACAGAGGAAGCGCTGCTGCGCAGCCCGCGCTTCCGCCAGAAGATGGTGGAGCTGGGCGGTGCGCTCATCTGGGTGGCACCGTGGTTTTCGCAGAACTGGAGCCCTACGACGGGTTGCCAGCAGACATTCGAGGAGATGATGGTGGGGCTAGCCGGACAGAGCGGTCACAAGGAGATGACGACGGTACCCATCGTGCCTTTCGGTCATTCAGCACAGGCTACCTTCCCTTGGAACTTCGCGGCATGGAATCCAAAGCGCACCCTCGCCATCGTTAGTTTCCACGGCGATGCTCCGCGCACCAACCTCTGTGGCTACGGAACAGCCAACGTAGAGTGGGGACGGACACGGAACATCAACGGCATTCCCAGCCTGATGGTCATCGGAGAATACGAGTGGTGGCAGGCCCGCGTGCGTCCCGCCCTGGCCTTTCAAATGATGTATCCCAATTCGTGTATCTCCCTGCTCTGCGATGCCGGCAGCGGACATTTCGACCTCTGTGATGCCACGATAGATTATATCGGAATGTTTATACAAAAGGTATGGGAGCAGAGAGGCGAGAGCCTACGCCGCCTTAATCCTTCTGACGGTTGGCGCCTCGGCAGCCCTTTGGGTAGCGACAAAGAGGGCGACCCCATCTCCGCTTTTCCTAAGGAACCGCCTGCTCCGTGGACTGAATATACAGGCGACCCACACACATCCTTTTGGTACATCGACGAGGAAATGGCACGCCTCACCGCTGCCCGCTATGCTGAGACTGATGGCAAGGAGGATGTGCGGAAGGACATCGTGAACCTCGACCTCCAGCATCTGGACATCGGCGACACTTTCTACGTAGAACAAGGCGAGGAAGCCTTCTACATCTGCGGTCCGGTCCGCAAGGTGGGAGAGAAGACCTTCGAAATTATTCCTTATGACTGCGGATTGGACAACCCCAAGCGCAGCCACTCGGCATGGGTAGCCAGCGTGACTGAAGGCGATGCCACACACAAACGAATCGTACAACCCATACACATCTGTCTGAAATGAGAACAAGAATCCTTTTGCTTGCACTACTGACGTGTGATGCTTGTCTGGCGCAAACGGTCAGCTCGCCCGATGGCAGTTACACCTTCACCTTACATGCCACAGAAGGCCGGATTGGGTACGACATCACCTTCCACGAAGAGCGTATCGTTTCCGACGGCGAGTTGGGTGTGGAAATCGACAATCGCCTGTTCGAGTCGGCATTGGGTATCCCCAACGACTCCTGCCGCTCGTGGGGCGACAACCTCCGTCTGAAGAGCTGTGAAACCTGCGAGCGTGACACTACGTGGACTCCGCTATATGGTGAGAACGCATCCGTTCGCGACCACTACCGGCAACTGACACTGCACTTTACTAAGGGTGAAGCAGACAACCGTGCCGCCGGCTACGAGTTCGACAAGCGACGTTTCTACTGCATGGACATCGAGGTGCGTGCATACGACGAGGGCGTGGCCATGCGCTATGCGTTTCCTGAACAGAGCAACGGCCTCTTTCTGAACATCAGCAGCGAGCGCACGTCGTTCACCATGCCCGAGGGCAGCACAGTATTCCATGCCGCATGGGCACAAGACCAGTATCGCGAACTGCCGCTGAAAGAGTTGCATGAGGAGAGCGAGCGTCCCCTGCTGCTCCATCTGCCCTCAGGCACGTGGGTGGTGCTGCTCGAAGCCGCCATGGTAGATTACGCCCGTGGAAAGTTCCGTCCCGTAGGCGATAATACCTTGCAGGTGTCGCTCTTCAGCGGTGCAGAGGTGATGTCGCCCTATGCCACACCTTGGCGAGTGGTGATGGCCGGTCATCGTGCTGTGGATCTCATCAATCATAAAGACTTGGTGCAGAACCTCAACGCGCCGGTCTCTGCTCTCAACTATAAACACTCCACTCTAAACTTTGAATTTGTCCGTCCAGGCAAGGCCTATCGTTGTGGCCGCCTGGAACGCGATTACATCCTACGAGGCATCCGCTTCGCCGAGCGCATGGGGTTCCAGTTCATCGAATTGGATGCACGCTGGTATGGGCCAGAGATGGCTATGGCATCGAGCGCACTCAGTGTTTCTCCCGAGCGCGACTTCACCATCCCCGAAGTCGTGGACTCGGCTCGCAGTCACGGCCTTGGTGTGTGGCTCTATGTGAATCAGCGCGCGCTCTACCAACAACTCGACAGCATCTTGCCATTGTATGAGCGATGGGGTGTCAGCGGTATCAAGTTTGGTTTTGTACAGGTGGGCAACCAGATGTGGAGCACATGGTTGCATGATGCTGTGCGCCAGTGCGCGGAATATCATCTGATGGTGGATATTCATGATGAATATCGTCCCACGGGAGTCAACCGCACACTGCCCAACCTACTCACCTGCGAGGGGATTGGCGGGCAGGAGGAAATGCCGCCCGTTTATCACAACCTTGTATTGCCCTTCACGCGCTTCCTGTGCGGCCCTGCCGACTATACGCCTACATATTACAACAATCGCAAGAAAGGGACTTTCGCACACCAACTGGCCATGCCCGTGGTGTATTATTCCCCACTGCAGTTCCTGTTCTGGTACGACGATCCGCAACTATACGATGGACTCTGGCCTGCTTCCGACCAATTTGGCGAACTGCAGTTCTGGCGTGATTGCCCCACGGTCTTCGATGAAAGCATCGCCCTTGACGGCGTTCCTGGCGAGTACATCGTACAGGCACGTCGGAGCGGAGAGGAATGGTTCGTAGGTGTGTTGAACGGACCTGAAGCCCGTACCGTAAGTATTCCCACGGACTATCTCCCAAAGGGCAAATACGAGGTTGCAATCTACAGCGATGATCCAACGCTTGACACACGCTCAAAAGTGAAAAGAGAAAAGAAAAACATACAAAGCTGCAAGGCGATTACACTCCAGCTTCAGCCCTCTGGCGGTGCCGCTTTACATATTAAACCCATTTCAAAATAAACGATGAAACAGATTCTCCTTACAGCAACGTTTGCCCTTGTATCAGGCATATATTCATTTGCACAGACAGACTATAAGATGGCAGGCCCATACGAGGTGGTTGCTCGCGACGGCCAATACGCTTTCACGAAAGGTGGAAGTGAACGCGATATGAAGGCAGCATGGGATTTTGCAAAAGAAGGAAAGCACGATGCAGCCTGCAGGATTATCAATGCATACGCCGACACATTGCAACGGCTCGACGGACACGATGCTCCACTGTGCCTAATACAAGGATATTGGCTGTGTAGGGCAATGATGGTTGAGAAGGCATATAGAACAACAACTTGGGAAACCATGCTCAAACGTGCTATGATACCTACCATGAACCAGTTTGAGGCGGACAGCCCGTATGCCAACGGCAACTGGGGTGCTATAGTAAACCGTTTCCGTATGGCTGCTGCTATTGCAACGGAGGACACGGTAATGTACCGTCAGGCTGTGGACTACTATCTTCATGCCAACGACAACGGAGCGCTACCCAACTATGTCAGTGAGACTGGGCAGTGCCAAGAGACGGGACGCGACCAGGGGCATGCACAACTGGGACTCTCAGCCCTGTGCGAGATCTGCGAGATGGCGTGGGAGCAGGGAGACGACCTGTGGGGCGCACTTGACAACCGTCTCTTGAAGGGCATTGAATACACGGCCAAGTACAACCTCGGCTACGATGTGCCTTTCGAGACATGGACCGACTGCACAGGACTCTACAACGACTGGACGGAGCCGGGCGCGATGGGACGCGGCAAGCTTTGGGACATCTACGAACTGCCTTACAACCACTACGTGAAGCGAAAGGGGCAGAAGATGCCTTACACAAAGCAGGTGCTAGCTCTTAGACAGAAAGCTGTGAAGCGAGGTGAAATCAGCGGACGTGCCGAGTGGGAGACCTTCCAGGCACCAGGGGTCGTGGAGGGACAGAAACTCCATCAAGTGTTCACCTACCCCGCCCCCAAGGGTGCGCCTCTGAAAAGCGACTATGACGTCTATATCCTGCCAAGCGGCAAGCATGAATGGACAAAAATAGATACGTATATGGCCAAGGTGAATGCCTCCGTGGGTAGCGGTAAGCACGCCATTTCAGAGATCTCTTATTGCTTCTTCGACTTCACCGGTAATGTGTTCGTGAAAGTCATTAGCAAGAACCGGAAATTCAAGTCGGCAAGGATTCGCCCAGACTATCGCGGAACAATTGCCAACGTGCAGAACGACTCGACCGTGCAGTTCCTGCTCTTCCAGCCAGAGAATGTGAGTGTGGAGTTGGACGGGGACATCACCAACAATCTCCTCGTATTTACCTCCAAACCGCCTGTGAGCAAAGAAGACGCTGAACGGGGGGCGAAGTCACAAGGACGAGAGTTCAAGTACTACGCTCCTGGGTTCTATCATCAGCAGGATACCATATACGTGCCATCAAACACAACCGTCTATCTCGCTGGCGGCAGCTACTTTACCGGCACCTTTGCCATCAATGATGCTGAGAACGTAAGCATCCTCGGGCGCGGCGTGGCCCGTCCTGCAAGTGGCTATGAAGGTGCTCATGTATATCGCTCGAAGAACGTGCTGATTGACGGACTCCTCGTCAATACTTGTCCTGTGGGCGGCAGTGACGGTGTGACGCTTCACGATGTAAGGAGCATTTCGCATCCCAGCTGGGGCGACGGGCTGAATGTGTTTGCATCCTCCAATGTTCTCTACGACCGCGTGTTCTGTCGTAATTCTGATGACTGCACCACGGCCTATGCTACCCGCAAAGGCTTTAGCGGCAACACCCGAAATGTGCGGATGAGGAACTCCACACTATGGGCTGATGTGGCACATCCCATCTTCATCGGCATTCACGGCAACCCGGAGGTGGGCGACACCATAGAGAATCTGCGTTATGAGAACATCGACATCTTGGGGCAGGCAGAACCACAGGTGGATTATCAAGGCTGTCTGGCTATCAATTGTGGTGACGGCAATCTGGTGCGCGATATACTCTTCGACAATATTCGAATTGAACAAATCGAGACTGGTTGCATTGCGCAGGTAAAGGTGGGTTACAACCAGAAATACTGCACGGCTCCGGGTAGGGGCGTAGAAGATGTCACTTTCCGAAATATCAGGTATTATGGCGGGCTGCCAAATATGTCCATCATCAATGGTTACGACAAAGACCACATGGTGCGCAACGTCACCTTCGAGGGACTGAAGATCAACGGGCTGCCTGTCTATGACAATATGCCCGGCAAGCCTCGCTGGTATGCCACAGCCGACTATGTGCCGATGTTTGTGGGTAATCACGTCAGTGGTGTGGTCTTTACCAAGGATATAAGGCAGTTCAATGCCAACCAGCAGCTGGCCTATTGCAGCAGTCAGGTGGACAGGGCGTTGGAAGCCTTGCGTCCTTACGATTTCACGATGATGCCGCGTAACATCCTTACTGGCGGACAGGTATGGAACTGTCGCAAGGCCAAAGCCGAAGAATGGTGCTCGGGGTTCTGGCCAGGTATCCTATGGATGGCTTTCGACTATAACAAAAGCGAGGCTGTCAATCAGGCTGCTACGGGCTATACCGAAGCCATCGAATCAATCATTAATAATCCCGTTTTTGACCATGACCTTGGCTTCATCACCATCAATTCCATGCTGAAAGGATATGAGGTGACCAAGAACGAACACTACAAGCAACTCGCCCTGCAAGCCGCCGATTCCCTCGCTACATTATATAATAATAAGGTGGGCACCATCCTCAGCTGGCCCCGCCACGTGAAGGACTACGGCGGGCATAACACCATCATGGACAACATGATAAATCTGGAACTGCTATTTTGGGCAGCTGAAAACGGAGGCAGCAAGCGGCTGAAGGATATTGCCGTTCGTCATGCCGAGACAACCATGAAGAATCAGTTCCGGCCCGATGGGGCATGCTATCATGTGGCGGTTTATGACACGCTCGACGGTCACTTCATCAAGGGTGTGACGCATCAGGGCTATAGTGATTCCTCCATGTGGAGCCGCGGACAGTCGTGGGCCATCTATGGCTACACGATGGTTTACCGTTTCACCCGTGACCAGAGATTCCTCGAACATGCGCAGAAGGTGACAGACATCTATCTGAAACGCCTCCGCGAGACAAGTGACGACTGGGTTCCCATCTGGGATATGGACATTCTGGAAAGTGAAAAGTTAAAAGTGAAAAGTGAAAAATTAAAGGATGCTTCTGCGGCCTGCGTAGTAGCCTCTGCTCTGCTCGAACTCTGCCAATATGTAAATAAGGAGAAAGGAAATACCTATCGCGAAGCAGCCATCTCAATGCTCCGCGACCTCAGTACCGACCGCTATCAGAGTCGCAGCAAGAACGTGTCTTTCCTCATGCACTCCACCGGCCATCATCCCGCAGGGTCAGAAATCGATGCAAGCATCATCTATGCCGACTATTATTACCTCGAAGCACTTCTCCGACTAAAACAACTTCAATTATGAAAAGCATCATTATTAATTTGATTATCTTCTGCACAGACCAATGGTCAATACTCAAAGCACAGACCATAACCGTCACTAACACAACGGATAAGCAACGGCAAGAACTGGTGAGCATCGATGCCAGTCAGTTAGATATTGACGTCAACAAGGGTGTTGTGGTACACGATGCCTTTGGTATTGAACAGGCTAGTCAGCTGACTTATGATGGGATGTTCCTGCTGGATGTTCATGTGCGACCCAGTGCAACCGCCACTTATACCATACAGGCGGGACAGCCCGCCCCGGTGCGTTCCTGGGTTAACGACTACAGCTGCTCAGAATATCCTGCTTATAAAGACCTAATAAATGTAGGCACTATTCACAGTTGTGAGTCGTGGCTTTACAGCGAGTAGCCTGCAAAAGAATATCGTTATCAAGGAGTTTTGGGAAAACGAAGAGGACTTTATACAATAAAAAGGGAAATTGCAGTTGCCAGTTGAATCTGCGGCAGCTTAACAAAAGTTAAAAATATTAAATCCTCATCTTTTCCATTCTATATAGAATCCCCATTATCACTTTTCTACCGTTTAACACGCAAATGGTTGATATAAAGCAATATGCAAATACCAAGACTGCTTCAATCTTTCTGTAGTACAGTTATCAGCACCAGTTTCTTTGAATGATTGCACCTTCTCAAATTGTTATCGTCTTTCAACAGTAAGCCTGCCGGAAGGTTTGAAAAGGATCGGAAGAGAAGTGTTTTCGAATTGTAAGAGTTTGAAACATATCCACATTCCATCATCTGTCACGAGTATAGATGAATCCGCCTTTGAAAATACGCCTATATCAGAAAAAATGATGAAACATTGAAGACAGCTGGTTTGATTGTACTGTAAAAGAGGCATTATATTCTATCGTCCTGACATCCGGGAGGTTTGTCATCCTTCCGGACACAAGAACGGCTATACTTTCTTCCATAGCGGGAATTGCGGTCACACTTATCATGTAACTGAAATGTCCGGCTGTCGCGCCGAGCTCTTTTTTCCCTGCAAATCCCAAAAAGTAGAGCACGATTGGCGGACATCGTTTTTCAAAGACAAATAAAATTAGGGCTTATGCCCTATTTTTATTCAATTATTTTTTTTCATTCCATCGAATCTCATTATATTTGTTTCTTAACGGTTTCAGAACATGGGTAGGCTTACTCCGGTAACGTACCGCGCTTCTGCAACCGTCATTTTTAATCAATTATGAGCAAACACGAAAAATGAAGATTCTCTTAATAGGCGAATATAGCAATGTCCACTGGACATTGGCACAGGGATTGAGACAGATCGGCCACGAAGTGACTGTCGTGTCAGACGGCGACTTCTGGAAAGGTTACCGCCGGGACATCTCCCTTCGCAGAAAAAGTCTTGATTTCAAAGGCGGACTAAGCTATCTGGCCCGATTATGGACTACGTTACCCAAACTGACCGGTTACGATGTCGTGCAAATCATCAATCCGGTCTTTCTGAGTCTGAAAGCAGAAAGACATTATCCTTACTACCGTTATCTTCGTCGTCACAACAGAAGCATGTTTATGGGGGCTTTCGGTATGGATTATTACTGGGTCAAGACCGGACTTGACGGCAAGACCTTCCGTTATTCCGATTTCAACATCGGGTCGAAAATCAGACAAAACGAGGATAACGACCGCTTTATTGCCGAATGGCTGAATGGCGAAAACGGCAAATTAAACCGCTATATTGCAAACGACTGTGACGGTATTGTAACCGGACTTTATGAATATGACGCCTGTTACCGGCCGGTATTTCCCGAAAAGACCTGCTTTATTCCGTTTCCGGTCAACACGGATGAAATACGTTTCCGTGAGCCAAGGCATATAGACGGTAAAATCCGCTTTTTTATAGGCATACAACGGACACGAAACGCCTATAAAGGCACGGACATCATGTATAAGGCGCTTGTGCGTCTGGCCCAGAATTATCCTGACCGTGTGGAAATACTGAAAGTACAGTCGGTACCCTACGCCGAATATTGTACCATGCTTGATTCATGCGATGTGCTGCTCGATCAGTTATATTCCTATACACCGGCCATGAACGGGCTTCTGGCCATGGCCAAAGGCCTTGTGCTGGTAGGAGGAGGAGAACCGGAGAACTATGAGATATTAGGCGAAAAGGAACTCCGGCCGATAGTCAATGTAGAGCCTTCGGAGGAAGATGTCTACCTGCAACTCGAGAAACTGGTCAGACAACCAGACATGATTGCCCGACTGAGTGTGGAAGGCAGGACTTACGTGGAACGCCATCACGACTACCGTGAAGTGGCACAAAAATACATAGACTTCTGGACACGAAAAATCAAATAAAATGGAACCGGTTGCCGAACAAACGTTGCTGACCATCATCATTCCGGTATACAACGTAGAAGAATATCTGGATTTTTGTCTGAAAAGCATTGGTTCGAAGGAGCAGACCGCCGATGTGGAAATCATTCTGGTGGATGATGCCAGTCCCGACCGGAGCGGCCGGCTGTGTGACGAATGGGCTGCACGGGACGCTCGCATAAGAGTCGTGCACTGCACCGAGAATGGCGGTCTGAGCAAAGCCCGTAATGTAGGCATCGGACTGGCTACTGGGAAGTATATCACATTCGTAGATTCTGACGACTATCTGGCTCCCGACACTCTGGAAGTCCTGACCGGACTGTTGCGTGAACATCCTGATACAGACGTAGTGGAATATCCCGTGCATGTACACCACGGACACGAAGAAGCCTATATGTTCGTTCCGGGTCATGGAGAACTGACTGATTATTCAGGCTGGATAGCCAGAAAGGGATATTACCACTGTTATGCCTGGAACAAGGTTTTCAGGGCCACGCTCTGGAAGGGCATCTGTTTTCCTGAAGGCAAACTTTTTGAGGATATCTATACCATTCCCTATGTGCTCCAAAAGGCCCGGCGCATTTTGCTGACTGACAAAGGCCTCTATTATTACTGTGTACGTACCAAAAGCATCACCCAGCACCTTACGCAAAGAAGCACTCACGACCTGCTGCATGCCAATCTGGCTTTTTATAACACTCATCTTCATCATCCGGCTTTTACAGCTACGGCGCTTGATGAGTTTTATCTGTCCATGTGCAACCATCAGATCATGTATCTGCAGTATGGAGGCCATATCATGCTTCCCGGCCGGAAAATCAACCTTTGCCGGACACTGGCAGACAGACAAAGCCGGTCACAGTGGCATAAAGCCCTGCTCTATACTCTTTTCGGACAACGCAGCCTGATATGGTATGCCAAATTAAGAAACAGATTCAACAAATGAAAATCTCAATCAGCATCATCATTCCCTATTTCAATCTGGACAAGCCGCTTCTGATGAGGGCTGTGCAGAGTATACGTGCCATCGGCGACCACGCCTTGTGGGAACTGATCGTCATTGATGACGGTACACCTTCCAGTGAGGCCGGAAAATGGCTGGAAGAACTTCATGACGACCGGATACGCTACTTTTACCAATCCAACCGGGGAGTGTCGGAAGCCCGAAATTACGGGTTGACGCTGGCGCGTTATGAATATATCCTGTTTGTTGATGCTGACGACTACCTGTTCCGTTCGCCCTTACTGGCCTGTGTCCGACTTCTCGAAAGAGAGAAACCCGATATGCTTGCATTCAATCAGACGGACGTGACGGATACGGGATATCATGACCGGCCCACCGAAAAACTGCATATCCGTTTCCGCGGCCGGGGATATGACTATATGCTTAGATATAACCTGCACGGAAGTCCGTGGAGTTTCTTTTTCATGCGCGATATTTTGGGCGACATCCGTTTTACTCCGGACATTTATCATGAAGACGAAGAATTTGTAGCGCATCTTTATCTGAATCCCCAAAAGCTGGTTGTTACGACCAGTGTGGTATATGCCTATTACCAGCGTGAGGGATCACGCATGCACCAGCCTTCAGAAAAAGAGATTGAGAAGCGATATGAAGACTTCATCACCGTAATGAAAAGGCTGCAATCGTTACTTCCGAATCTGGACAGCCAAAAACGCAAAGCCCTCTCCCGTCGTATCAATGTATTGAATGCAGACCTGCTATACCGTTTACTTAATGAACAAAGAAGCGTTCGTTTTGCCCGTCGGATCCTGCGGATGATGAAAACAGAAGGATTTTATCCTCTTCGTGCCCGTTTTTATGGCCTGCCTTACCTATGTATTCTGTTGTCTACATGCGTTCCCTTCCTTTTTTATATAACCAGAACGCTCCTGAGAGGAAAAAATCTCATAAAAAATTTATTATTTTCACGAAATTATAACTAGCTGTATATAAATAACTTATTATAAAACCCATCAAATCAAAGGCTTTTTCTCACAAAAAAAATAGCCGTAAGATTTGCATAATTAAAAAAAACGCACTACCTTTGCAACGCAATTGAGAAAAACACTTGGTTCTACCAAGGGGTTTCCAAGGAAGCAAGGAAGTTTGGGTGAGTGGCTGAAACCACCAGTTTGCTAAACTGACGTGCGGGTTACCGTACCGGGGGTTCGAATCCCCCAGCTTCCGCAAGAATAAAAAGGTGATCAAAATGATCACCTTTTTTTATTTCTATCTCCTACATCAGATATCGGGGACCAGCGAACATTCCGAGGCAGTAGAAATTTAGTCTAACCCGATATTTAATGGAGAAAGAATAATTAAGCATATATTTTAGTCTGCCTAAAAAAGGGATTCTTCTGAAGGGACGCGAATATTGTGGTTTTTCTTACAGAGAAATGGCCATTATAACAGGACTATACTGTATTACAAGTTTTTAATTATAATACATATTGATTATCAGACGATTAACAATAAGGATTACAAGATTATAACTAGGATTACAAATGGATTTTCAGAATATTGGACTTAACTTTGCAATATTCTAAAAGTTGTTTTAGCAGAAAGTACAATGTCAATGAATGAATATTCATCCTGCTCTTTTTATAGTGGGTATTGTATTCAGCAGTTGCAAAAAAGATCATGTTAACAATGTAATTCAATAAATAGTAATGTTGGGAATAATGGGGCTTTCCCATACAAGATTAGTTCTACACTTAAATTAATGCAGTAATATGAGTATGAGAAATCTTAAAGAAATCATCTGTTTCTTCCTTTTAACAGTCCTTTTAATGGCATGTCATAAAAACACTGAAGATGAGTTCACAACAGTAACCTCAAACGAACTACGTTCCTTATTCAGCTTTGATACGCAAAAGGATGTTTATGATAATCTGCAGATGATCACTTCCTTCAATAAGGAGAAAAAATATTACATAAACGGCAAGATCATAGAAATACATAAATGTACACCGGATAATATTGATGCTTCAAAAGGCCAATTCAGCCTGATAGTTGCAGGAACGGCTAATCATACTCCCTTTCAGGAAACACTGGATTTTAATGGATTCAAGATTAAAACGCCAGACGAAGATCATGACGGAGAAAACGGAAACAGTAATAATGGCCAAGAAATGAACGACAGTATCACCTCGGAAGAACTCATGGGTATTTTTATATTTGACAAAAGTCAGACTGTTACTGTGGCGTTAACCGGTTTAGACCAGTTTAACGGGGAGAAACGCATCAATGAAAAATCAGTTCTTATTGAGAATATCACCATTATGCAACAGGATCCCCAATCTGCCACTTTTACTCTTCTGGTCACAGGAAAAGTAAATGGCACAAAGAAATTTCAACAAACGCTATATTTTGACGGCTTTACTCCAAAAGACAAAGAGGAATCTGTCAACAAACCAACAGATTATAATATGGCCAAAAGAGCAAGCGTGCAAATAGCGCCAGGTAAGAATATATATGAACCGAACTTTGATGCCTTCTATCGGGAGAAAAAAGCTGATGCATTTGCAGTACAACTTAAGGATTTTATCACCATCAGTTCCTCAAACAATGATGGCATCCCATATACATACAGCCGTGAAGATATGCAGAACTCTTCACTAACTGACTTTAGATATGATAATGGGGAGAAGAAATTATACTTCAAGGTAAAATACAAAAGTTTAACCAGTCCGGAGGTGTATATACCTTTCGACCATGATGAATATTATAAACTCTTTGTCAGTGTCAACGATTTGGAAACCGGAAAATATTATCAAAGTGGCGTGATGCATTATTTGGAGGAAACGGGAGATGGCGGCTACTTGTTCAATAGATTTCTGACAGCACGGCCTGGTTTTCTGGTTCAATACAGATCTGCCATGGCTGTAGGTCAATATATCAGTTATTCCGTCAAATTGCTGAGTTCAGACTATCAGGAGCTCGCCCAGTTTGATGTCGTGACCAGCAAGTTCAAAGACTTGAAGAATTTGAAAAATGAATTGATAATTACCGGAGGGGAATATTCAGATTTTATAAGAGAAAGACTGAAGGCCAATGTAGACTTGGGAGAGTTAGTAAAAAGAACATTCACGCAGAATATAAACAAACTCAGGTTTTCAATCAACAGCACCTCTGTGTCTTATTCCCCAAACCTGCATTCATTATATAGTGACACCGACAAATCACTCTATTTTAATAATGTGATCTTGGAATATCAATCCATAGTGAAAGAAAGGGACGGTAGCATTACCCTCAATACCAGACTGTCATCAGTAAACGGAAAGATTATGGATGTCATAGTACCCGTAACACGGTTCCTGCTCAGTAGTGATCTTGAAAAGCAATAATCAGAAACTACACTTACCTCTAAAAACGACATGATATATACCCGTTGGCAGAATTAAATTTGCAAAAATTTAATTCTGCCAACGGGTTTTTCTTTTTGTAGCAAATATCTTGCTGATTTGTAAGGGCGTCTGTTCTCCCGACAAATTCAGGCAAACGATCCGTCATATTGACTTCCGGTCAGATATTAGCCATTTCAAATCATTATATTGTCTGTGGATATATACCTTGCAAAAATCCAGCCATTGCTGCAATGATATTGCACCTACATCCCTAAAACAGTATATCATTATAGTAATGAACTTTTTCAAAATGATAAGGTATTAATAATTTTATTCGAAGAATATTATTTTTTATTTCACTAGAAATCAGCATATTATTATTTTGCGTCATAATATGGCATACCTATTGCACAAGTAAAAACGAACTTTAAACATAAAAAAACATGGAACTATTTACAGTTGGTTTTGCAGTCTGCATGCTAATGGGTATGGGCTGCTTCTGGTTATTTGAAAAATGTATTGACTGGTTTGAAAACATTTAAAATGGAAAGGAGGCAAAATTTATGTACACAGTATTATTTATTGCAGGTATTATCATGTTTGGCTATTTAATGTATGTTTTGGTCAAACCGGAAAAGTTCTAAACGCATGAGTTGACAACGTATTATATAAAGACTGTCTATAATAAAAAAACAATCAAAAAATGAATACTGAAATATTGGGTGTCATAACACAAATTATTCTAATGATAACCTTAAGTTATCCATTGGGAAAATATATTGCAAAAGTTTATAAAGGTAACAAAGTCTGGAGTGACTTCATGAATCCGGTGGAAAATCTGATATTCCGTCTTTCAGGAATCAATCCGGAGGAAGAAATGAACTGGAAACAGTTTTTGAGAGCTTTACTTGTCGTAAATGCATTTTGGTTCGTTTGGGGAATGATTCTGCTTGTCATCCAAGGTTGCTTACCTTTAAATCCGGACGGGAATATCGGTCAGACGGCACATCAGGCCTTCAATACCTGTATTTCCTTTATGGTAAACTGTAACGAACAACATTATAGCGGCGAAACCGGTCTTACTTATTTCACACAATTGTTTGTCATCATGTTGTTCCAGTTTGTAACAGCGGCTACTGGTATGGCTGCTATGGCAGGTATCATGAAAGCTCTTGGTGAAAAAACAACCCAAACTATTGGTAACTTCTGGAAGTATCTTGTACTGAGCTGTACACGTATCCTTCTTCCGTTATCACTTGTGGTTGGTTTTATACTTATTACACAAGGAATACCTATGGGATTTGATGGCAAGATGGAAATCACTACCCTTGAAGGTAATCCTCAAAGCATATCACAAGGACCAGCTGCAGCTGTCGTTCCCATCAAACAGTTAGGTACTAACGGAGGTGGATATTATGGTGTGAACTCTTCCCATCCGTTGGAAAATCCTACCTATTTGTCGAACATGATTGAATGCTGCTCCATTCTTATGATCCCTATGGCAATGGTATTTGCATTTGGTTTTTATGTAAACCGTAAGAAGTTGGGTTATAGTATATATGGTGTAATGTTGGCAGCTTTCCTTATAGGTGTATGTATCAATGTATCTCAGGAAACGGGTGGTAATCCGCGAATTGACGCAATGGGTATAGCGCAGGATGGCGGAGCCATGGAAGGCAAGGAGGTTCGACTTGGAGCGGGTGCAACCGGTCTTTGGAGTGTGGTGACGACCGTTACATCCAATGGTTCTGTAAATGGCATGCACGATTCCACAATGCCCCTTTCCGGAATGATTGAAATGCTTAACATGCAGATTAATACATGGTTTGGCGGTGTCGGAGTCGGTTGGATGAACTACTTTACATTCATCATTATAGCTGTTTTCATCAGTGGATTGATGGTAGGACGTACGCCGGAATTCATGTGTCACAAAGTCGAAGCCAAAGAAATGAAGATCGCTTCAATAGTAGCACTGCTCCATCCGTTTGTCATACTTGTCGGTACGGCTCTTGCTGCCTATCTGTATGTTCATGCTCCTGCATTTGTAGAAGGTGAAGGCGGCTGGCTGAACAATCCAGGTTTTCACGGACTAGGAGAAATGCTATATGAGTTTACTTCATGTGCAGCCAACAATGGTTCTGGTTTCGAAGGCCTTGGTGACAATACCTGGTTCTGGAATGTATCATGTGGTATTGTATTAATATTAAGCCGATTCATACCTATCATCGGACAGGTTGCAATAGCAGGACTCCTGGCACAAAAGAAATATATACCGGAAAGCGCCGGAACTCTTCAAACAGATACTGTAACATTCGGAGTGGTGACTTTTGCGGTGATATTTATCGTTGCGGCACTGTCATTTTTCCCTGCGCAGGCATTAAGTACAATAGCTGAACATTTTTCTTTGTAATTCAAGACTATAAAAACAAATATAAATAGAACTTTAAAAACAGTCAGTTCTATTCTCAACTGATAAACAAAAATTTTAGGATATGAACTCAAAAAATCAAAATACATCACTGTTTCAAAAGGATCAGGTCAAAGAAAGCCTGAAACAGTCATTTGTAAAGCTGAATCCGAAAATGATGATTAAGAACCCAATCATGTTTACAGTGGAAGTTTCAACATTGATTATGTTGTTCGTAACGGTCTATTCGGTATTCAGCACATCGCAAGGTTCATTTGTTTATAATCTATGGGTATTTATGATCCTTTTTCTTACGTTGTTGTTCGCCAACTTTGCGGAAGCAATAGCCGAAGCCAGAGGCAAAGCTCAGGCAGACAGTTTGCGCAAGACCCGTGAGGAGACTCCGGCACGGCTTATTGTAAACGATAAAGTAAAGACGGTGAGCAGTTCACAGCTTAAAAAAGGTGACGTATTTGTATGTGAAGCAGGTGATGTCATTCCTGCTGACGGTGAGATCATAGAGGGTCTGGCATCAATTGATGAAAGTGCCATCACGGGCGAATCGGCTCCAGTCATTCGTGAAGCTGGCGGCGACAAGAGCTCTGTGACGGGTGGTACTAAAGTCCTTTCGGATCATATTAAGGTTGTTGTGACTACTCAGCCCGGAGAAAGCTTTCTGGATAAGATGATCGCATTGGTAGAAGGGGCAAGTCGTCAGAAGACACCGAATGAGATAGCTCTTACCATTCTTTTGGCCGTATTTACGTTGGTATTCCTTGTGGTCTGTATCACGCTTAAGCCGATGGCCGACTACTCCAATACTGTCATTACCATTGCTGCTTTCCTTTCACTTTTCGTATGTTTGATTCCTACTACGATTGGTGGTTTGCTTTCTGCCATAGGCATAGCCGGAATGGATCGTGCGTTACGTGCCAATGTAATCACCAAATCCGGTAAAGCGGTTGAAACAGCAGGCGATGTAGATACACTTCTTTTGGACAAAACCGGAACCATAACAATAGGTAACCGCAAAGCAACGGATTTTTATCCGGTAACAGGCCTCGACAAACGCAGTTTTATTGAAGCGTGTATGCTGTCTTCTGTTTCTGATGATACACCGGAGGGCAAATCTATTATAGAGTTAGGACGTGAACAAGGATTGCGTATGCATAACTTAAACACGGAAGGAGCTCACATGATCAGGTTTACGGCTGAAACGAAATGTTCAGGAATAAACTTGAAAGATGGTACTCAAATCCGGAAAGGAGCCTTTGACGCAATTCGTAATATGGTAAGCGAAGCGGGGAATGAGTTTCCCAAAGAAACAGAGGAAATCATCAGACGAATTACCAGCAACGGCGGAACTCCATTGGTGGTATGTGTCAATAAGGAAATAGCCGGAGTAATCGAGTTGCAGGATATTATCAAGCCGGGCATTGAGGAGCGTTTTGAACGTCTGCGCAGGATGGGTGTAAAGACGGTAATGGTTACAGGCGATAATCCTTTGACAGCAAAGTATATTGCAGAGAAAGCCGGAGTAGATGATTTTATTGCGGAAGCCAAACCGGAAGATAAGATGAATTACATTAAGAAGGAACAGGCAGCAGGCAAGCTGGTTGCAATGATGGGTGACGGAACAAACGACGCACCGGCTCTTGCACAGGCTAATGTGGGTGTAGCCATGAATAGTGGTACTCAGGCTGCAAAGGAAGCCGGCAACATGGTTGACCTTGACAACGATCCGACAAAACTTATCGAGATTGTAGAAATAGGTAAACAGTTGCTTATGACGCGTGGTACGCTGACCACATTTTCTATTGCCAACGATGTTGCCAAATACTTTGCTATAATCCCTGCATTGTTTATGGCTTCCGTTCCACAGCTGGGAGCACTTAACATTATGGGATTGCATAGTCCTGAAAGTGCAATACTTTCGGCTATCATATTCAATGCCATAATTATCCCTGTTCTGATACCTTTGGCTCTTAAGGGAGTTGAATACAAGCCGATCGGAGCCAGCGCTCTACTCCGCAGGAACCTGCTTATCTATGGCGTGGGTGGTATTATTGCACCTTTCGTGGGTATCAAACTTATAGATTTATTCGTAGGATTATTTTTCTAATAATAAAAACAAAAAAAGAAGGTTATGAAAAATTTAATGAAATCAATCCGAATCACATTGGTGTTTTGTGTGTTCTTTTCAGTATGTTATATATTGGTATTATGGATTTTCGCACAATTGGCAGCTCCTGGTGAAGGAGGAAATGCTGAAACGGTGAAACTCAACGGTAAGGTTGTAGGTGTGGCAAACGTCGGACAAATCTTCACTAAAGATGTATTCTTCTGGGGCAGACCTTCATGTGCGGGTTCCGGATATGAAGGTACAAGTTCAGCCGGTAGCAATAAGGGAGTTACTAATGAGGAATATCTTGCGGAGGTAGAAGCAAGAATTGATACTTTTCTGGTTCATCATCCGTATTTGAAGCGTGAAGATATTCCTGCAGAAATGGTTACCGCAAGTGCTTCCGGTCTTGATCCTGACATAACACCTGAATGTGCGTATGTACAGGTAAAACGGGTTGCAAAGGCTAGAGGAATGAGTGAATCTGATGTTAAGGCCATTATCGACAAGATGACAGAAAAACCTTTGTTCGGCTTATTCGGCCCTGCAAAAATTAATGTATTAAAACTTAATGTGGCTATGGAAGAAGCCAATCCGACTATCAACAAATAAATAACAGGTTTCTTTCAATATACCTCATTGTATTTTCTCCTATAATATTTCCGTATCTGAAAGTGATGGCAGGTACGGAAAACAGGAGAAAAATCGTACTAAAGTGTGTATGTGTTATATTATCATGACTATGAAGAGAATAATTACAAAAATAATAATGCCCTTAATAGGGGTTGCCATACTATTTCCGGAATCGATTTATGGCCAGAACAAATTGACAGTTAATGCTAAGGCGGACTTTGTTTCTGACTATATATGGCGTGGAGCTGACCAAAATTCAGGTTTTTCTGTACAGCCATCATTATCATTGAGATATTCAGGCTTTAATATTAATATATAGGGCAGTCAGACATTAAGCAGATGGAATGTTGCATCACCCGCTAAAGAGCTCGACATAAATTTGGGTTATTCATTAAATAATTTTTCTATAACAGTATCTGATTATTGGTGGTCCGGAGTAAACCAGCCATACGGACATTATAAAGATTCTCATTACTTTGAAGGCACTTTGGCATATTGCTTTGGCAACTCCTTTCCCCTGAACCTCTTATGGAGTACGATGTTTGCTGGAGCTGATAAAAATAAAGAAGGAAAGCTTCAAGGTTCTACCTATATTAATGTATCATATCCCATTTCATTACCGGCAGATATTACACTTACTTCTGCAATAGGCTTTACCCCATGGAAAGGATATTACCATGATAAGGCTGCATTTACAGACTTTTCTTTAAAAGCCAATAAGGATATAACCGTTACTGATAAATTTTCAGTTCCTGTGTTTATACAAGCTATTGTAGCACCAACGTATGATCGTATTTACCTCGTAGCAGGATTGAGTCTGGGATTTTAATAGTTTGCCCGTGTTACCCTTCTCATTATGGAAGTATAGGCTTATCATAATGAGAAGGGTAAATTGTCTAAATAAAAAACTCATTTTTATAACTTTTTGTAAATTAACGAATTATAAATTTTCCCTCTCTGTGGCATGAATTTTGCCTATGATTCAATAAAAGATATGTTATATGAAGGATACTTGTCAGACAAATTCATTTTCATTTAAAAACAGGAAAGACGACCTTATTAATTGGGGAGTAGTTTCTTATGTTTTGGGCATACTGATTTTAGTTGAAGCTGGACTGTTTGCCATCTGTGCCGGTGTTTCGGTTATTTATCACGAAAGTTGCTATATCCATTTTGTCTGGACCATGTTAATCAACATGGTTATAGGCGGAATTATGGTACTGGCAGGCAACCGTAAAGGTAACAGCATCTCCAGACGTGACGGATATTGTATAGTAAGTATTTCTTGGATATTATTTACGCTTCTAGGGATGTTACCTTTCTATTTAAGTGGGTACGTACCATCAATTGCCGACGCTTTCTTTGAAACCATGTCGGGTTTTACTACAACTGGGGCTACCATCCTGGATAATATAGAATCATTGCCACATGGACTACTCTTTTGGCGCAGTTTTACGCAATTGATTGGAGGATTGGGTATAGTTCTTTTTACCATAGCATTGCTTCCATTATTCAGTGGCAGCAGCCAACAGCTTTTCTTATCAGAAGCAACCGGGGTCACACATGATAAAATCCACCCTAAAATCAAGGTTATGGCACGTTGCTTATGGATTATCTATATAGGACTGACTTTACTGGAAACCATATTATTGATGCTTGGTGGCATGAATCTGTTTGATGCCTTGTGCCAATCGTTTGCTACTACGGCAACAGGTGGATTTTCAACTAAACAAGATAGCATATCATATTGGAATTCACCATATATGGAATATGTCATATCTATCTTTATGATTCTATCCGGTGTTAATTTCTCCCTGTATTATCTCGCACTGAATGGTAAATATAAGAAATTGCTTAAAGATGGAGAACTGCACTGGTTTCTTTCATCAATAGCAATACTTACTTTTATAATTACATCCACCCTATTTATAACAGATTATTATGATCTTGAAACAGCATTTCGTAAGGCTCTATTTCAAGTAGCAACTACTCACACGTCGTGTGGTTTTGCTACAGACGATTATAACTTGTGGCCTTCATTTACCTGGATGTTACTTGTTTTTGCCATGATATCTGGTGGTTGTACAGGTTCAACGAGTGGCGGGGTTAAAAACTTACGTTTAATGATCATGTTTCAGAATATAAAGAACCAGTTTAAACAAATATTGCATCCCAGAGCCGTTTTACCGGTTCATATTAATAACAGTCAGGTCTCAGTGCAAACGTCGGCATTGGTATATACGTTTTTTGTCACATACTTGATATGTATATTTATAGGCTGGACTTTGCTGATGTGTCTGGGAGTAGGTCTAACGGAGTCTTTCAGTACGGTTGTGTCTGCGATAGGCAATGTCGGACCTGGACTTGGAGCCTTTGGACCTGTTTTTTCATGGTCTGCCCTACCCGATGCTGCAAAATGGATTCTTTCAGCTCTTATGCTTATCGGGCGACTGGAAATATTTGGTATCCTGCTTTTATTTTATAAGCGTTTTTGGAGTGATTATTGATATGAATCAATAAAATCATTTTAAATTTGTATACTTTATGCTGAATCTTTAATTCATATAAAAAATAATGACGAATAAAGAAGAAAGCGTATGTCGTTTCCTCAATCTGATAAAACGTTCGCAAAGAGGTGCTTTTAAAATCTACATTGGCATGATTGCCGGTGTAGGTAAAACCTATAAGATGTTGCAAGAAGCTCATGAAATGCTGGATAACGGAATTGACGTACAGATCGGTTATGTTGAGACACACGGACGGACCGGTACAGAAACACTACTGAAAGGCCTGCCAGTCATTCCACGAAAAAAAATATTTTATAAAGGAAAAGAACTTGAGGAAATGGACCTGGATGCCATTCTTCAGTTGCATCCTGAGTTGGTAATAGTGGATGAGCTTGCACATACCAATGTTGACGGTTGCCGAAATGAAAAGCGCTGGCAAGACGTAATGGATCTTCTGGAGGCCGGAATCAATGTCATATCTGCTGTAAACATCCAACATATTGAAAGTCTGAATGAGGACATTAAAGGCATAGCCGGAATTGAAGTGAAAGAACGCATTCCAGACAAGGTTCTGGAGGAAGCGGATGAGGTCGTCAATATCGATCTGACGGCAGAGGAGCTTATTAATCGCTTAAAAGCCGGAAAAATATATAAAACAGAGAAAATTCAAACTGCTCTTAATAATTTTTTCAAGACAGAAAATATTCTTCAACTACGAGAACTGGCTCTCAAGGAGGTGGCATTCAGAGTTGAGAAGAAAGTTGAAACAGAAGTAATTCCGGAAGAGAAGGCTATTCATAGGGAACTGTATCTTGCTTGTATAAGCAGTAATGAAAAGACACCAAGACATATCATACGCCGTACCGCACGACTGGCTTCCCGATATAATACCGATTTCCTGGCTTTATACGTTCAAACACCTTCTGAAAGTCCCGACAGAATCAATTTATCTGTTCAGAGACATCTGCTCAACCATTTCAAACTGGTAACCGAACTGGGTGGCGAATTGATACAAGTCGCATCACCCAATATCATACAGGCTATTCTTAATGTATGTCGTGAACACCATGTCACAACAGTCTGTATTGGACAACCGACTTTAAACTGGAGCAAGATCTTTAAAATAAGTCGTTATGGATATTTTCTTAAAAATCTTTCAGAAATGGATATAAAATTGATTATCTTTCCGCAATAAAACATGTGTTATGAATATAAAGACAAAATTGACCCTTGTAATAGGAGCACTTGTTGCTATGATTGTGCTTCTGGTTTCACTCTCCATCGTAAACTTGCAAATCTTAACGGCTACAGAACCCAACAGTCCTGCTGCGGGTCCGGGATTGCATCGTGCATTACTTTGGATCTCGACTATTGGAGGCTTTTGTATTGTAATAGGTATTTTCATGCTGGCAGTTCTTCCGTCATATTTTAACAAGCCAATCAAGGAAATAATTGACGGAATAAAAGACATTGCCAATCATAATTATGAGTGCAGATTAAATCTGGAAAGCCATGAATTTGCTGAAGTCTCTGAAAACTTCAACAGAATGGCCAAACGTTTGTCTGATTATCATTCCAGTACGCTGGCACAAATCAAGGCTGCTAAAAATTATATGGAAACCATTATTAACAGCGTAAAAGAACCTATAATAGGCTTGGATAATGAACTGACCATTTTATTTATAAATGATGAAGCCTTGAATGTCCTTAATTTAAAGCGTGAAGAAGTCCTACAAAAACCAGCTCAGGATATTTCTATCAGGAATGACTTGTTAAGAAGACTCATACGCGAACTCATGGACTCGCAAAGAGAAAACAAAGTCAGCAAAACGGAACCATTAAAAATATATGCGGACAATAAGGAAAGTTATTTTCAAATGAAATCCATGCAGATTAGCAAGTCTGGTGATAATCTGTCCGATCCGATAAACGAAGGATATGTCATTATGCTTAAAAATATCACGGAGTTCAAGGAACTGGATTCTGCCAAGACAACCTTTATTTCAACAATATCGCATGAACTGAAAACACCTATTTCCGCAATCATGATGAGTTTGCAGTTGCTTGAAGACAGTAGAGTCGGTGACTTGAACGATGAACAAAAAGAATTGGCACAAAGTATTCAGGACAATAGTGAACGTTTGCTTAACATCACTGGCGAACTGCTTAACATGACACAGGTAGAGTCCGGTAAACTGCAACTCAAACCCCGTATTACAAAACCAATAGAATTGATTGAATATGCCATAAAGGCCAATCGGGTACAAGCCGAAAAATTCAACATACAGATAGAGGTACAATACCCTGAAAATAAAATAGGCAAATTATTTGTTGACAGCGAAAAAATTGCCTGGGTATTGACCAATCTGCTTTCGAATGCCATTCGTTATTCTCCTGAAAAAGGTCGTATAATTATTGGCGCCCGCCAAACAGAGGATAATTATATTGAAATGTATGTACGTGATTTCGGCAAGGGGATAGATCCCCGATACCATCAAAGTATCTTTGATCATTATTTCCGGGTTCCCGGTACAAAAGTCCAAGGTAGTGGACTGGGATTATCCATTTCAAAGGATTTCGTAGAAGCACACGGTGGTACTTTAACAGTAGAAAGCGAAGTGGGAAAAGGAAGCTGTTTTACATTGCGTTTAAAAGCATAATCAGATATATTCTTTCTTATTCTTTCATAAAACCGTTTATAAGCATTTACCTGTATGCCTATAAACGGTTATTTTTTATCATACAATGATTTTGTAAGTTTCAATCTTACGATAAAGAGTAGCCAGTCCTATTTTTAAAAGACGTGCTGTTTCCGTTTTATTACCATTTGTATATTGCAATACTTTGATAATATGCATCCGTTCGATTTCTGCCAGCTCGAAACTATCTTTTATCGATGTTACATCCGATTTGCATCTTTGTAAATCCAATGGTAAATCTTCAAATGTGATTTCGTCTTCACATACAATAGAACATCTTTCAATAACATTTCTAAGTTCTCTTACATTTCCCTTCCATTCCGCGTTTTTTAATATGTTAAGTACTTCTGGAGTTATTCCAACAATTTTCTTATTGAGCTTATTGGCAAATTTATCCAGAAACAGATATGACAGACTTTCAATATCATCTTTTCTTTCTCTCAACGGAGGCAGGTTGATCTGAAAAACCGATAAACGGAAATATAAATCTTCACGGAAATGACCATTTTCTATTTCTTTCCTTAAATCTCTGTTTGTTGCCGATATAATTCTGACATCTACCTTTGTAGGCTTGGTATCACCGATTTTTATGTATTCTCCAGTCTCCAGAACACGTAAAAGTCTAGCCTGCAAATCATAAGCCATTTCTCCGATTTCGTCTAAAAAAATCGTTCCATTATTAGCAACTTCAAACAGCCCTTTTTTATCCTTTAATGCACCGGTAAAAGCTCCTGCCTTATATCCAAATAACTCACTCTCCAGCAAATCCTTACTAAAGGCCGAACAATTGATGTCTATGACAGGCAGTGCGGATCTTTGACTGGCCTGATGGATAGCATGGGCAAAAACTTCTTTTCCTGTACCCGTCTCTCCGGTCAATAGTACGGCAGCATCTGTCTTTGACACTTTCTGTGCCAGTGTTATGGCTTGTTTGAGTTCTTTTGAATTGCCAACAATCGAGTCAAAAGAATATGTTACAGAAGTTGACTTCTTACCTTTTCTTTTCTCTGTTTCATCCACTGCACGATTTATGGTGGGAATAATTTTACGATTATCATCTCCTTTGGTGATGTAGTCAAATGCCCCGTTTTTTATAGCCTGTACACCATCTTCAATATTTCCATGTGCCGTTAATAGGATTATGGCCGCATCATCGGAATATTTTTTTATATCAAAAATAAAATCCACACCGTTACCATCCGGTAAAAACACATCACAGAGAATAACGTCATATTGTTGTTTCCGCAGCTGTTGCAACGCCTCGCTGCAACAGCTTGCTGTCGATACCTTATAACCTTCCAGTTCTATAATTCGAGCCAATAATTTACGAATAGGTTCTTCGTCATCTATTACTAAAATCTGCACCATATATTGATTTGTTTTTTTAAAGATCAAAGCTATTTATAAAGACAGCTTATCACACCATACAAATTTACAAAAAAACTTTGTTTTTTTGCAGGAAAACATGAACTCATATAAGTAAATCTAATAGAATATAATAAGGTCTAATGCTAACAAAGCCATCAATGACAGAAAGCTCAGCAATGATTCTGCGGAAAACGCTTTTTCTTCTGCATGAGAAAAAAGATCTGCCGCTACTCATAAAAATCGCCGAATACAAAAGCAGCCAGCCAAATTACGATGCCATAATCACAAATTGGCCGGCTGCATTTCATTACATGCCAAATAACTTTTTTATATTTATAAGAAACAAAATATTTATACAGTATTTTCAGAATTATTTAGATTGTTTTCTGAAACCCATTACTCTATATGTTCGTAATCCAAGAAGGCAAACAGCACATGTAAACCCTATAGGATAAGTCATCCAGATTCCGGATATACCTTTATCCAACAAGAAGGCAATGCTGTAACCAGAAGGTATGGCGACTAAAAAATATGAAATCAAGGATATGAACATAATGGACGTCACATCACTCAATCCTCTTAATGCGTTGGCCAGAACAATCTGGATGCTGTCACCGAACTGATAAGCCATAAGTATCGGGATAAGCGTGGCAACTATATTTGATACGGCCTCATTATCCGTAAACAGTCCTCCAATGGCATCACAACTCACTAATAATATGGAACTCAACGTAATTGAAATTATTATAGCCAACACAACTCCGGAAAGCGTTGCATAACGCACATTAACCCAATCCTGAAGTCCTTTATACAGACTCGTACGAATGGCAACGGCTGAACCTAGCCCCAGATAGATGGTAAAACTTACGGTAGATACGGCAACAGCCACCTGATGTGCAGCCAGTTCCAGACCTCCCAACCAGCCTATCATGATAGTTGTGATACAGAAAGTTGCTGCTTCTATCCCCTGTTGAAATGCTATCGGCCAACCTATCTTATTCAACCTTTTCCAATATGCTTTTCTGACCGGAATAGCCAGAAAGCCTTTTCTGAACGGTTCGTACTTTTTCTGTTTTATGAACACCGCAATGAAAAGCAACAACATTATCATTCTTGAAAAAAGCGTACTGATACCGGCACCGAGCAGCCCCAGTTCAGGACATCCCAGTTTGCCATAGATCAGGACATAATTACCTGCGATGTTCAGAGCATTGCCTATCGTAAGGATCCACATGGATATTGAGGCATCCATTATGCCTTCGACAAACTGCCGGAAAGTATTGGACAACATCACAAACAGCACAGAACACATCAGAACCAGATAATATGGCTTTATTAACGGAAGAAGCTCCTTGGGTTGGCCTAGAAGTTCCACATTGGTATAAATGCCCAATAATAACATAATGATTATGGCTGTTGTGGACAAATTGGCTACCAGACTGTTTTTCAACCAGCCTCCTATTGCAATCCGTTTATTGATAGCTATATGTTCTCCTATTATTGGAGTGTAATTAAGCGAAAATCCGGTTCCAAGTATGATAAACGCATTAATTACATTATTGACAAATGAGGCTGCAGCAAGTTCTTCCGTACTGTGCTGCCCCACCATAACCGTATCTGCAAGACCTGTTACGATATTGCCCAATTGCCCGATAATGATAGGAATTCCCAAAAGAAGTAATGATTTAATATGAGTTTTGTATTCTGTATATCTGGCTTCTCTCATGATTTTTCTGATATTATTATGTATTCATACCATTCCCCTACCCCGTGATCTGTAAGGGGAACAAGTCCGTTTTACCATAACGGTTATGGTAATATGGCTTAAAGAATAAAAAGATTTGAAATAAAGATTTCTCTTAAGATAATGATTAATATACTATCATTATATTAAATCAGATTCTGAAATGACGAGTGCAGAATGTTGGGTCCTCTGGTTGTCCAGACAGTGAATAATATGTCATTGGTTTTATATGGCATCATTATATTCATCTCGCTTCATTTGTTTACGGGCGGCAAAGATAATGCTTTTTAGCGATGTAACAAAGATTTGCTTATTCATTCTATAATAATGAACAAGCAAATCAATAATCTGTTTTAGAATTTCTGAAAACTGAATATCCGCATTTTATAACGGAAGGCAAATGTCAGGAACATCACCATCAAAGTCAGCATCTCCGACATTGTCAGAGCAAGCCAGATCCCCTTTGTGCCCATCAGTTCAGGCAACAGGACAAAACAGGGAACCAGAAAAACAAAACCGCGCAGAATGGCAAATAATGTTGCCGGCTTTACACGTTCCAGACTTTGATAATAACCTATAATGGCCAGATTGAGAACAAAAAAGATGAAACCGGCTCCATAATACGGAAATCCACTAATGGCAATCCGGGCTGAACGAGTGTCTTCGCTCAAGAACAGACCAACGAGCCGTTCGGGAAAACATAAAAAAGCAACGGTTGATACAGCTCCGCAAATCAAAGCCGTAATGATAGAAATATACAGGGTCCAATGCACACGGTCATTATTCCGGATACCAAAGTTATAACTGATTATCGGTTGGGCTGACTGGGCTATGGCATTGCCTATCATAAAGACAAAAGGCAGATAATAGCAACTTACACCAAAAGCACCGACGCCATCATCACCAAGATAATACATAAACAGATGATTTCCTACGAAAAACAAAACCGCCATTGTCAATTCACCAAACAAAGCGGAAGAACCTATTTTACACTGCATACCGATATTCCGAAAAAAGAAAACCATACCTCTGCGATCAAAACGCAAGGCGTGCAAACGTAAGGTCCGGGCGTGAAACAATAAATATCCCAAAGCTATGACTGCTCCGCAAAGACAGCTGAGCGATGTGGCCAATGCTGCTCCCATCACGCCCCATCCCAAAGGAAATATGAAAAGCCAGTCGAACACAACATTGACAAAAGCAGAAATAATACTGCACCACATGGCCAGTTTAGGCGAGCCGTCCAACCGAATGGCAAACAAGGCTACAGCCACCCACAACTGAAAAAGCAAAGAGGGTGCAAACCAGACCAGGTAATCGATCACCATCGGAAGCAGGCGCGAAGAGGTTCCCAGCCAATAAGCCATTCGCTCCGGAAACAACCAGATCATCATATTGACGGCCATGGCGATCAATGTAACAAAAAGCATTGCCTGCGTAACTGTAGCCCGTGCATAACTGATTTTTCCTTTGGACAGGAAGACGGAAGCCATAACGGAACATCCGGCACCTACCATTAATCCTATCCCCGTAATTAGCATTAATAACGGAATACACAGGTTGACTGCTGCTATACCGTCACTTCCTACACCATGTCCCACAAAAATACCGTCAATGGTCGTAACAGCAGACAGACTCAACATTCCTAATAAGGTGGGGAAAAACAGTTTTCTGAATACAACTGCTACCTTTTCATTTCCAAAGTCAATCTGTTTTTCTTTCATTGTCTTTTTGGTTTTTGATTATTAGTTTGAAACAAAAAAATAAAAGCCGGATAAGATGATGGTTTTACCCAGTCATCTTATCCGGCCCTTTATAAGCCCTCCGATGAGGATTACAAAACTTTCACTTCCGTAATTTCGGTGCTAAGATGGGACAAATCATTGAACTATGCAAATTTCTTTGCATTTTTCTATTCATAAGCATTTGCCGGAATCTCTTGAGACAATGAATGGAAAGCTCAGTTTCCGCGGTAAGTTGAATATCCGAAAGGAGATAATGTTATTGGTACATGATAATGACTTCCATCCTTAATCTCAAACACAACTTCAATAAAAGGATAAAATGTATCCTGCGACTGTTGCTTGAAATAAGGCCCCACATGATAAGTCAACTTATAGATGCCGGCATGATCCACATTTTCCTTCTGCTCCAGAAAATCACGTACCCGGCCGTTTTTATCCGTTATTCTTTCTTCCAGTTCATGCCATGTCTTATCCTGATTCTGCTTGGACAATACAATCTTGACTCCTTGCGCAGGGAAACCTGTCGTAATATCCAAAATATGACTCGAAAGCAGATATTGCCTTTCCTGAGCAAAAGAAGTAACAGCCAGACACATAACCATCATTAAGGTAAGCAATAGATTTCTTTTCATAGTTTTACTGATATTTTAAGTGAATAATAGAATGCAAATCTAATCAAATTTGTAATATATACAAATCAGCATGCCTGTAATTATTGATTTTTTAAAATACTTAAGATATCAGGAATTATCTGCATCTGAACAACGGCTCTCGTTGCATCATATTTCTTCCTCAAAATCAGTGTTCTCCATTTGTCTATCGATAGCAGTTATGGGATGAATATTCACTGCTTTCAGTAAAACCGGTCTGTTCTGAATATTCAGGATTGTTGTTTCATTCTTCAGAACAGGTAAAGATAAAACAGCATAAGTATGATATATCTACCATGAGATATTCTTTCCGTAATAATGGTATTTTTATAAGGAATATATCTACTTCCTATTTGCATTATTATATCTAATTTTGCTGTACTCAAAGACTGTGAAAGTTCTATTTTCAGGAATCTTGATATCAAGTCCGAGATATTATTACTATATTTATACATTCAATTCATCAACTATCATGAAAGAAATTCTTAATACCGAATTTGAAGGTGAGCGTCCGCTTTTTGGATCACATGATCTGCTACTGAATAATGTCACTATTCATGCCGGTGAATCCGCATTAAAAGAATGCAGTAATATCGTAGCCGAGAATTGCCGTTTTGAAGGAAAATACCCATTCTGGCATGTTGACGGTTTCACTATTGACCATTGCTTATTCACTGAAGGAGCGCGTGCTGCACTGTGGTACTCACAAAATCTGAAAATGACCGATACAGTAGTAGAAGCGCCTAAGATGTTCAGGGAAATGGATGGTATTATTCTTGAAAATGTCCGGATTCCCGATGCGCAGGAAACCTTATGGCATTGCAAGAATATCAGACTGGAGAATGTGGAAGTGTGTCATGCGGACTATCTGTTCATGCATTGCGAGAATATCCGGATTGATCATTATCGCCAGCAGGGAAACTATTCTTTCCAGTACGCCAGAAATGTAGAGATCCGGAATGCCCATATCGATTCAAAGGATGCATTCTGGAATTCGGAAAACGTCACCGTGATCGATTCTGAAATTTCAGGAGAATATTTGGGCTGGCATTCCAAAAATCTGCATCTGATCAACTGTAAGATATCCGGCACACAGCCTCTATGCTATGCGCATGACCTGATCATGGAAAACTGTGAAATGGCTGAAGATTGCGATCTGGCTTTCGAATACAGCAGTTTACAGGCTACAATCAGCACACCGGTAACCAGTGTCAAGAATCCGCGTACCGGCAGCATCAGTGCACCTGCTTATGGACAAATCATTCTGAACGAAAACATTAAATCACCGGCCGATTGTGTGATCAGGCTTAATACAGGCGAAATTATTTCCTAATCATAATGAGCAAATCCGAAAACAGCCGTCAGGCCAATATGACAGACCAGTTGCTGTCCCTCATCCGGGAGGGGCAGCAACTGACTTTTATTCAGCAGCTCAAACTCACAGCTTACCTGAGCATGCCGGCAATTATTGCACAGTTGTCGTCCATTGCCATGCAGTACGTGGATGCCTCGATGGTAGGCAGGCTAGGCGCCAATGCCGCTGCTGCAATTGGTCTCGTATCTACCACGACCTGGCTGTTTTGGGGCATTTGTTCAGCTGCCGCTACCGGTTTCTCCGTACAGGTGGCCCATTGTATCGGTAGCAAGGACTTCCACCGTGCAAGAAGCATCCTGAAACAATCCATCATAGCGACGCTCACATTCGGCTGCCTGTTAGCGGCCACAGGAGCGATGATCAGTCCTCATCTGCCCTACTGGCTTGGGGGTGACGAAGCCATCTGCCACGACTCTTACGTCTATTTTCTGATTTTCGCACTTTTCCTGCCCTTCCTTCAAATCAATTTCTTAGCAGGAAGCATGTTACGATGCAGTGGAAATATGCGCATTCCAAGCACCTTGAATGTACTGATGTGTGTTCTTGACGTTATTTTCAACTTTTTTCTTATCTTCCCATCCAGAAATGTCGGAATATTCTCGTTGTCATTTCATATACCCGGAGCTGGTCTGGGTGTAACCGGTGCCGCTTTGGGCACTGCACTGGCCGAATTGGTTACGGGTTCCCTCATGCTGTGGTATTTATGCCGACACTCCCCTATTCTCAACCTCAGAAAGGAAAAGAGCAGTTTCCGCCCCCAAAAAACAACTCTGCACAATGCCGCACGTATAACACTGCCTATGGGATTTGAGCATGTGGCTATATGCGGGGCACAGATTATGACTACGGTTATCGTTGCACCGCTCGGCATTATAGCCATCGCCGCCAATTCTTTTGCCATTATTGCAGAAAGTCTGTGTTACATGCCGGGATATGGTATAGCAGAGGCTGCAACCACACTGGTAGGACAGAGTCTCGGAGCAGGAAGAATGCGTCTCATGCACAGGTTTGCCCAAATTTGCGTTTGGTCTGGTATGCTGGTAATGGGAATGATGGGTGTGATACTTTATGTGTTTGCACCTCAAATATTCAGTCTGATGACCCCCGTATCGGAAATCCGTACACTAGGAGTAGAAATTCTGCGAATTGAAGCTTTTGCCGAACCTATGTTTGCGGCCTCCATTGTCAGTTATGGTGTATTTGTCGGTGCAGGAAGTACCTTAATACCCAGCCTGATGAACTTCGGCAGCATCTGGTGTGTGCGACTGACGCTGGCAGCCTTGCTGGCTCCGACGATGGGTCTGAAGGGAGTCTGGCTGGCAATGTGTATAGAACTATGCTTCCGCGGCAGCATCTTTCTGTTCAGATTATGGCGTGGAAAATGGATAAAAAACTATAATAAATAAAATAATCATGAAGTACGATTTTGATAAAATCATTTCCCGAAAAGGAACCAATTCCTGCAAATGGGACAGCATCGCAACAGATGACATACTGCCTATGTGGGTGGCTGATATGGATTTCCAGACCGCACCAGCCATTATCGAAGCCATACAGCGCAGAGTAAGCCATGGTATATTCGGCTATACGCATGTTCCGGACAATTATTATCATGCGGTCACCGATTGGTTTAAACGTCGCCACGGATTGACAATAGAAAAAGACTGGATCATCTACACGTCCGGTGTGGTTCCGGCACTGTCCGCCATTATCAAGGCCTTGACACAACCTGGCGACCAGGTACTGATACAGACACCGGTGTACAATTGTTTTTTCTCTTCTATCAGGAACAATGAATGCGAAATAGTCACCAGTCCGCTCATCAGGAAAGACCAGACCTATTACATGGATTTTGAGGATCTTGAGAAAAAGACAGCTGACGAAAAACTAAAGCTGATGATACTCTGTAATCCGCACAATCCTGCCGGACGTGTTTGGACTAAGGAAGAACTCACCCGTGTGGGAGAAATCTGTCTGCGTAACAATGTGATTGTCATTGCAGATGAAATACATTGTGAATTGGTTTATCCTCCCAAAGAATATACCCCTTTTGCATCCATATCCGATGATTTTCTCCAACACTCCATCACCTGTCTGTCACCAAGTAAAGCATTCAATATAGCCGGACTTCAGATCGCCAATATCGTATCTGCCAATGAAGATTTCAGAAAAAGGATCAACCGGGCAATCAATATCAATGAAGTGTGCGATGTCAATCCGTTCGGCATAGAAGCCACAATTGCGGCATACAACGAGGGAGAAGACTGGCTTGTTCAGCTGCTTGATTATCTGAAAGGGAATTATGACTACATGTGTGAATATTGCAAAACATATTTACCGGATTTTCCCTTGACCCGATTGGAAGGAACCTATCTTGTCTGGATGGACTGTACCCACACTCATCTCACTTCCGCTGAACTGGACAAACGTCTGAAATCCGAAGCCGGACTATGGCTTAACCAAGGTGACATGTACGGATTAGAAGGGGAAGGATTTATGCGCTGGAATATTGCCTGTCCAAGAAGTATCCTGACTAAAGGTCTGGACAGATTCCGGCAGTTTGTGGAAAAATCCGGTTTCTGACAAGACCAGTACAGACCAGTCAGGGGTACTGCTATCTGTCAGTTAAAAAGAAAAACAGTTTTTCTGAGGCAATCATCAGACAAACTGATCTGCAAGGCCGTCTTCAATGACGGTCTTTTTCTTTACGCAGCCTGAATTTCAAGGGTGAAAGGCCTGTTTTCCGGACAAAGAATTTCCCGAATACGGATTGGTTTGAAAAGCCGAGATAATCAGCAATTTCCTTAATATCCAAATCGGTACATTCCAACAATTTTCGCGCGTCTGCACATAATAATTCTGAAATATGAAATCCCACTGTATGGCCGGTTTGCTTTTTAATGATCCTCGACAAATAAGTGGTGGAAATATGCAGCTGGTCCGCATAAAACTGAATATCATGATTGTGACGATAATAATGTACCAGCAGTTTCTTGAAATTCCGGAAAATCTCACAGGTCCGTTTGACATATACCGGCGTGTCTCTGTTCTCCCGACATAATGCATCTGTAATCTGCAACAGCAGGAAACTGCAAAGATGGCGAACGATTCCGTCCTTGTACAGGGACATGTGGTCCAACTGACTGGAAAACAAAGCCATTGTCTGCTGTAGATAAACCGCTCTGTCCTGTTCAAGATGAAACACGGGCAGACGATAGTCACCCAGGTAACGTGATACCTGATTGTAAACCGGCTGACCATCCGGCAAACTGTCAAAATAATCCGGAGCAATATAAATGACAGACATCCGGAAATCCGAACTTACCTCATCCAACAAACTTTCCGTACTCGGCGTCAGAACGAGCAAATGGTCCACCAAAACCTCATAATGATAAAAAGCATCCTTAATGACTCCCCTGCCTTGGGTTATCAACAAAAAGAAAAATCCGTTTTTTATCGTCACAGGACAGCGTGCTGTTATTGAATGATCTGCAATCCGCCCACACACCCGATCTGAGATTTTCATTATGTCTGTAAGTGAAACATTCATGCCTGGCAATATTTTATGGGCAAAATTACACTTTGTTTCGTTTCTGACCAAAATTGGTCATTCTTTTATCACAATCAAATCAAAAAATAGACAGAACTTTGCAGAGTTTTTCACAGAATCCTTTATAGAATGAAAATGGATAAATATCTTCTTCGGCGGTATCTGCTGTTTTGTGTTTCGTTATTCGTCAATGCGTTGGGAATTGCCTTTATAACAAAAGCCTCTCTCGGAACCTCCCCCATTACAAGCGTGACTTATGTCCTGAGTATGTGCACTCCCTTTACGATCGGACAATGGACCATCATGTTGAATATCCTTTTTGTAGTGATAGAACCATTCCTGATGACCAGACAGGATCTGAAATCGGATTTGCGGATGTTTCTGCTTCAGATTCCCATCTCTTTCTGTTTCGGTATGTTCATCGACCTTTCCATGAATATTCTCTACTGGCTTAATCCAGTGGAATATGTCAGTATGTTTACTGATCTGCTGATCGGATGTGTCATTCTGGCAGTTGGCATAGCACTGGAGGTCAAAGCCAATGCAGCCATGATGGCTGGAGAATATTTTGTCAAGGTCATTACCAAACGGTTTAAAGGTGAATTCGGTTATATCAAACTGGGATTTGACGTGACGCTGGTGGCATTGGCCTGCATTTTGTCTCTGACATTCATGTCGGGCGTATACGGAGTACGTGAAGGTACCGTAGTAGCCGCACTGATTGTGGGTCCGATAGTCCATTTCGTCACCCCTTATTACCGTTTTCTGGATCAATGGATTACCGATCCGACGGTACAGGAAACGATGATACAGAAGCAAGGACACTATCCGGTTATTACGATAGCACGCGAATACGGAAGTGGCGGTCATCTGCTTGGTGAGATGCTGGCCAAAGAACTGGGACTGAAACTTTATGACAAGGAGTTCATCCACATGGCAGCGCAGCGAAGCGGAATCGACGAACAATATATCGCTCAAAACGAGCAATCCATTCCTTCCTTCTGGTTAAAATGTATCTTGTCGAAAAACAGCGAACAGCCGCTGGAATCCAGTCTGTCATCAGACGATATACTGTTTGTTGCAGAAAGCAAGATCATTAAAGAACTGGCCGAAAAAGAATCCTGTATTATCATAGGACGTTGTGCTGATTTCATACTGAAGGATAATCCGAATGTTTTAAAGGTTTTCTGTTATACTGACCTGAACAATGCGGTAAACCGATGTATCAATGAATACGGAATTGCAAGCGGGCAGGCTGAATCTGAGATCAAAAGAATAAACCGTAACCGTATCCATCACTATGAATATTATACGGGAGACAAATGGGGAGAACCGCATCACTATCATCTGATGCTCAATACCGGGAGCATCGGGTTGGATACGGCATGCCAGCTTGTCGGCAACGTTTTCACTCATTTTAAGAAGTAACAACAGGCTGATTTTTAATTATTATGACTCATTTTCTCCTTTCGTTTCGTAATTTTGTAATCTGAAAGAAATGCTAATCTTTACTCTCATTTATGAACATCAGATTTATACAAACGGACGAACTGAAAGGAGAAAAGTTTGCTTTCAGGAAACTGACTTGTGCAGACATACCTGACGCTTCCGGCTGCCAGTCCATTTTGTTTAATGGATTTATCTTCGGATTTTGCTCAAAAGGTAACATTAACCTACGCATTAACAATCAAGAATATCAGGCTAATCATAATGAACTTTTCACAGTGCTGCCCAAGCACACGCTGACATTATATAATCCAACAGACAATGTGGAAATAGACTTGCTTCTTATTACATTTGAACTTACACATCAATTACCGGTCATCCCAAATCTTGAACTGTTAAAAAAGGCCGGGAACCAGCCATGCATCAGATTAAGTACAGAAAAAAGGGAAGAAATCGTCAACCTTTATACGATCATACAACACTATACGTCTGAAGATAATCTGTATCAGTCGATACGTAATACCTTAATATGCTCGCTTATCCTGATCATTACATCCCAATTTGATATTTTGAGCAAGACAGATATTGCCCCACAAACGAGACAAGACAAACTGTCACGCGAATTTTTCAAGCTTCTGTTCCAATATGCCCGGTATGGGAAAGATGCCGGATCTTATGCGGACAAACTTTGTATCTCCGCCAAATACCTTTCTGCTATCATAAAAAGAGCAAGTGGTTATCCGGTTCAGGATTGGATCAATGAGGCCACATTGGCAGAAGCCAAACGATATTTGCGTACCACTACACTGACTGTAGAAGAAATAGCAGGAAAGCTTCATTTTACCAACGCGTCCTCATTCATACGTTTTTTTAAGAGACACACAACATGAATATCGAAAACAATAGCCAGATTAAACATACTTATTCAATATTTCCATAAACTCATGTCCCGTTATGGTTTCCTTTTCCATAAGAAAGGCCGAAGCCTCATGCATGACATCAAGATGAGTTGATACAAGATCCCTGGCTTTCTGATGAGCATCCTTGATCAGTTTGAGCACTTCCCTGTCGATATCAGCTGCAGTTTCTACAGAACAGGTCAAGGAGGTGTCACCGCCCAAGTAAGCATTGTTCACTGTTTCCAGTCCCATCATGTCATATTTTTCACTCATACCGAAACGGGTAACCATTGCACGAGCCAGTCGGGTTGCCTGTTCGATATCATTGGAGGCACCCGTCGTAACGGTCTGCAGTACTACTTCCTCTGCCGCGCGCCCTCCTGTCAGCGTAACTATACGGTTATAAAGATTGACCTTATCGCGTAACACCTGTTCGCCCTCATCCACCTGCATGGTATATCCAAGTGCACCTGATGTACGGGGAATTATGGTGATTTTGTGTACTGGCGCTGAATGAGTCTGAAGGGCAGCCACGAGAGCATGTCCGATTTCGTGATAAGCAACGATCCTCTTCTCTTCGTCCGAAAGTACCTTGTTTTTCTTTTGTGCACCAGCTATCACTGTTTCTACGCATTCCTCCAGATCCTGAGTTGTTACTTTCTTACGTCCCAACCGTACAGCACGTAATGCAGCTTCATTAACTATGTTGGCTAATTCCGCACCAGACGATCCCGCCGTTGCTCTTCCTACAATATCAAGATCGACCTCTTCGTGTCTCACATGCTGCAGATGAACTTTCAATATGGCCTTTCGTCCTTCCATATCAGGAAGTTCCATTTGTATTCTGCGGTCAAACCTACCCGGTCTCAACAAGGCTTTGTCCAAAGATTCCGGACGATTGGTTGCAGCGAGTATCACCACTCCCTTACGCCCGTCAAAGCCATCCATCTCGGTGAGCAACTGATTAAGCGTCTGTTCTCTTTCATCGTTTCCTGAAAAACCATTATCCCTACGTTTGCCAATAGCGTCAATCTCATCAATAAAAATAATACAGGGAGCCTTTTCATTGGCTTGCTTGAATAAATCCCGCACCTTGGCTGCTCCCATTCCAACAAACATCTGAACGAATTCTGAACCGGATATCGCAAAGAAGGGGACTTTGGCTTCACCGGCCACAGCTCTGGCAATCAATGTTTTTCCGGTTCCAGGAGGACCTACCAGCAATGCACCTTTAGGCAATGAAGCGCCTATATCCACATATTTCTTCGGATTATGTAGAAAATCAGTTATCTCAACGAGCGTTTCTTTTGCCTCGTCCTGTCCAGCCACATCAGCAAAGGTTGTTTTAATATCAGAATCTGCATATATTTTAGCCCCGCCATTGCCAAATGACATGAAATTTCCGCTATTTCCCATTCTGGCCTGAATACTTTTGCTGGCCTGACGCCAAATCAAGTAAAAAATCAATCCGGGAAGTACCCACATAAGCAGGAAATTAAGCAAAGGGGAATTTTCCTGTGGAATAATTTCATTAAACGCTATTTTCCCGTCAGAATTAGGACTTTCTGCTTCCAATAAACGATCTACCAATTTGGGATCGTTGATCTCACCGGTCTGATAAGTTGTTGTCACATCACCTTCGCCAACTGCTGTAAAATAAATCTGTCTGTCCCTTATCATTACTTCTTTGACTTTTCCACTGTCCACCAGATTAATAAAAGTACCATAATCCGTATTGACCAGTTTGCCACGTCCGAACTTGGGAAAAATCAACCCATTCAGTAATAATACAATCAAGATCATACATAGAATCCCATAATAAGGATTTGTCCTTTTCACATTCTGATTGTCTTTTGTCTTCATGCTTCTGTTTTTGGTTGCTAAAATAGAGATATTCTTCTCATATCAGATGATCCGTCTGGAATCAAAAATATACTCTATTTCCTTTTTATATCTCTTTTATATTTCCATCCCACCAATAGAACAGAAGAAGAAATATCCAGATTGATTTAAAATCTGTAATTTGGGTATGCTATCTTTACCTGATTTAAAATATCTTTGTAAAAGATAACAGAATCTGAAAAAATAAAAGGAATGAATGCACCATCACGAATGACCGGCCTCATACTGGCCACCCTGACGGCTTTCAACTCTTCACCCCTGCTTGCACAGGAATATAAAAAGAGAATGTCTCAGGATCAGGAAATAAATGAAATTGTAGTGACAGGCACACGAAACGAAACAGATGTGCGCCATTTATCACAGACTGTATCAGTTGTCAGCCGTCAGCAAATAGAGGATGCCATGCAACCTTCATTGTTACCGGTTCTGTCACAACAGGTACCGGGACTTTTCGTGACATCACGCGGTGTGATGGGTTACGGTGTTTCGAATGGAGCAGCCGGTGGTCTTTTTCTTCGTGGTCTGGGCGGTGGCTCCGGACGACTGATGGTAATGATAGACGGCCATCCCCAGTATGCCGGCATATTCGGTCATCCCATTTCTGACGCATACCAGTCCTTTCTGGCCGAACGGGTGGAAGTACTTCGCGGGCCTTCATCTGTGCTTTACGGTTCGAATGCGATGGGTGGTGTCATTAATATTGTAACCCGTAAGATGCAGGAAGACGGCATCAAGACCCATCTGCATGCCGGATATGGCTCCTATAATACGCTTGAAACAGAATTGACCAACCGTATCCGTAAAGGACGATTCACCAGTGTCATCTCGGGATCTTATAACCGTACTGACGGGCACCGCGCTGACATGCAGTTTGAACAGTACGGTGGATATGCCAAACTGGGATACGAAATGACTTCACACTGGAATCTGCGTGGAGATGTCAATATCACCCATTTCAATGCGTCTTATCCCGGACCGGTAAGTGCTCCGCTGCTTGACGGCGACCAACGTATTACACGCGGCATGACTTCAGCCGCAATCGATAATCATTACGGAAAAAGTAGCGGTACGGTCAGCTTCTTCTATAATTGGGGCTACCATAAAATCAATGACGGTTACACACCGTCAGCAGGTGAAACCCCTCAAGACGACAGATTCCGCTCTACTGACAATATGATGGGAGTTTCACTTTACCAATCCACCCGTTTTTTTGAAGGAAACCGTACCACGATAGGATTTGACTGGTTCCGATATGGCGGACGTGCATGGAATGAGTACATCAGTGGCGAAAAAGCCGGTACGGAATCAGAACTAGTCGACAAACATGAAAATGAACTTGCCGGATACATTGATTTCAGACAGGATATCATTTCATGGATGACCCTCAATGCCGGTCTTCGTGTAGATCACCATTCCCGCATAGGCTTGGAATGGGTTCCTCAGGCCGGATTGGCATTCCATCTTCCACAGTCTGTCGAACTGAAAGCATCTGCATCAAAAGGTTTCCGCTATCCTATCCTGCGGGAGATGTATATGTTTCCTCCTCAGAATCCTGATCTTGAGCCGGAATCCATGTGGAATTATGAACTCGCATTATCACAACAGTTGACAGAGTACCATTTGACCTATGGCATAAACATCTTCTATATTGATGGAAAGAACCTGATTATGACCCTTCCCAACCCGGGCGGAAGTGGTATGCTAAACCAGAATTCAGGAAAAATCAGACATGGCGGGGTGGAAGCAGAAGCTGCATGGCAAATCAATTCGCATTGGGCAGTCAACACAAATTACAGTTATCTTCACATGAAGGATCCTCTTGTCGGTGCACCGGAACACAAATTATATGCCGGAGGTCAATTTTCATGGGGACGCTGGAATATCAATACCGGACTGCAATATATCAACGGACTGTACACCAGTATCAGTCCTGAAAAAACAGAAAGCTTTGTCCTCTGGAACCTGAACATGTCATTTAGAGCCACCAACTGGCTTGACATTTGGGCACGGGGAGAGAATCTGCTGGCTCAAGATTATGAAATCAATGCAGGCTATCCTATGCCACACGCCACGGTGATGGCAGGACTTAATATCAGGTTCTGACCGTATAAATTCAAAACTGTCATTCATAAAAATAAAGCTTATGAAAAAGAAACACTTTTTTATGCTGTTGCTGGCAACCATAATGGCTGCACCGGTTTACATTAATGCCCGGAATTTTTCGGAAAAAGGTACCCAAGCGGATACCGCAACATTGCCAAAGGTTTACATGTTCCGGAAAATCTCTTCAGAAAATCTGATCAGAATCTACGAAGCACTCGGACGTACGGCTCATGGCAAAGTGGCCGTCAAACTTTCAACCGGCGAACCGGGCGGACATAATTTTCTGAATCCGCAGCTAATCAAGGATCTCGTTCAGAAAGTCAATGGTACTATCGTAGAATGTAATACTGCATACGGTGGCGGACGCTCCAATACTGAAAGTCATCTGAAAGCAGCCAAAGACCATGGCTTTACAGCCATTGCCACAGTTGATATCATGGATGCTGAAGGTGAAACAGAAATTCCGGTCAAGGGAGGCAAACATCTTACACGAGACATCGTAGGCCGTAATTTTCTGAATTATGATTTTACTATAGTATTGTCTCACTTCAAAGGACATACTATGGGAGGATTCGGCGGCGCCATCAAAAACATGTCCATTGGCATTGCTTCTTCCAACGGAAAGCGACTTATTCATTCTGCCGGAACCAGTACCACCAGCTGGGGAAATCCCAAACAGGATGATTTTTTGGAGTCAATGGCAGAAGCGGCCAAAGCCGTAGCTGATCATTGTGGCAATAATATCCTGTATATCAGTGTTGCAAACAATTTGTCAGTCGATTGTGACTGTGACTCTTCACCGGAAGATCCTCAAATGGGAGATATCGGCATTCTGGCCTCATTAGATCCCGTAGCACTTGACCGTGCCTGTACGGACCTGGTTCGTAATTCAGACGACCACGGCAAAATCCATCTCATTGAACGAATCGATTCCCGCCACGGTATGCATACCTTGGAACATGCAGAGGCTATTGGCCTGGGTAGTCAGAAATACCAGTTAATCAAACTCGACTAAAGGATTCTTCTGAATCATGTAATGATACTATCTGCCTTCTGCTGAATGTAATAAGATTCAGCAGAAGGCAGATATTTTTTTAAGGCCAATCATATTTATCTTCTTTGATACATAATTTTTTTGGAACCAGATATCCGGAAATTCCATACTGACATATTAATACTTCTTTTACATCTATTTTTATTGAAAAAACATGATTTTTCAATATTTATTTTATAACTTTCACATGGAAAACGGATCAAATACAAATTGATCGTCTTCCATTGATGTATTTATAAATAAAATCAACTTATTAATAACCCAATAAAAATTATGCGTATGAGTTACCAGAACAAAACATTTAAGAAACGGGAGGTTTATAAAGCACCGGAATGTAATATTATAGACATTCAGTCTGGAGAAAAAATAATGGCGTCAAGTCCTGAAGACGTCAACGCTACCCATGAAGGTTTTGAAGAGGACGATTATGAATGGTAGTAGATCATCAACAATCATTTATACCATGAAAAAATATCAGAAATCAACTTTCGCCATATACCTTATGGCAGCCATGATGCTAGGCGGAATAATTACGGCATGTAATGACGGGGAACTTACAGGCGGTTCCACTGAGTTTGCAGAAAAAACACAAATGGTTTTCAAGGCTGAAATTGCTCCTAAACGTACCATTCTACAGCCTGACAATTCTGTATATTGGGAAGAAAAAGATGCCATATCGTTATTTGACCCTATACACGACAATAATTATTTTGTAACCACACAAGGTGGAGCTTCTGTGACCTTCTCCGGAGAAGCAACCTCATCTGAAGGTACTTATCATGCACTTTACCCCTATAATGAAAAAGCCCAATTCGATGGAAACCATATTACCACAGAATTAGCTTGGATACAAACCGCTCGTGCCGGAAGTTTCAGTCAAAGCCTCAATCCGGCTGTAGCAACGGCCGACGCAAACAGGAATCTGGTATTCAATAATGTATGTGCGGTCGTAAAATTCACACTAAATGCTAATGGACACAACATAACCAAGGCTACATTAGCTGGTAATAACGGTGAACATTTGGCTGGTACTTTACAAATTGATGTCTCTTCACCTGAACCTGTAACTACGATTGCAAATGATGATCAGGCTAAATCGGAAGTAGAACTGAACGGAACATTAAATTCTTCCAATGCCTACTATTTTGTTGCAGCTCCAACAGAACTGACACAAGGACTGACATTGACACTTTATAATGACAAAGGACAAATATGGCAACGTAAGGGCAACAATGCAGTCACACTCTCTGCAGGCCGCATATTAAATCTAAACGAAATCAAACCGGATCAATTTGCCCCTGCCGACGGCTATGAGAAAGATGCTGATGGGGTTTATCACATTTATAACGCTACAGGACTTCTGCATTGGGCATCACAAACTGACTGTCTGACCAGTAATGTCATTCTGGAAAATGATATAGACATGACCGGACTTGACTGGACTCCGCTAGGTACAAATCTTGAGAATGGTTATTCAGGAATTTTTGACGGTAATTCCAAAACCATAAAAGGACTGACAATCAACAGTGAGAATGGTAATGTAGGATTTTTTGCGACATTGGCTACATATTCAAAAGTTAAAAATGCAATATTCACAGATGCGAGTGTGAAAGGTGGAAGCGGCTCAGTAACCGGTGTTGTAGCAGGTACCAATTTAGGCATAATTGACAACTGTGATATCAATAACTCAATTGTTTGGGGACTAACTGCAGGAGGTATAACCGGAAATAACAGCATTCAAGTCATCAACTGCAATGTCAGCAATATCAATGTCAATACAGGATTTAGTACTGGTAATGTCGGTGGTATAGCAGGAATCAGCTATGGAAAGATTGAATGCTGTACTGTTTCGGGAAAATCAACAATATCCGCTAATGTTCCAAGTGGAAATGCTGGTGGAATTGTGGGTTCTACATCCCAGGAAGGCGACATACCGACCAGTGGCAGACTTTTAAAATGTGCTGTTTCGGATATTACAATCAGCGGTATGCGAGCCGGAGGTATTGCCGGTGAAAACCAATTCGGTGTCGTGGCACAATGTGTCGCCAATCGGGTTTCAGTTACTTATGAAGTTTCCTCTGCAAGCACGTGTCTTGGCGGTGTGGTCGGCTATAACTCTAGAGGAAATGTTATAGCCAGTTATTCTGCCTACTCTTCAATTTCATATCAACATGGAACTGCTGAAGGTTTAGGGGGAATAATTGGAACTATTAATAGCAGTGAATCAACAATCTATGGTTGCTATTCTACTAATGTCAGTTTCTCAGCAGTATCAGCCAATACCGGTGCTATAGTCGGTCATACGACAGGCAGCGTGATTTCATGTTATGCTATCTCGTCTGATAATAATATCAAGCTTATAGGTAGCGGCCAGGGTCAAGCAAAACATTGTGTAGAGATTGGCGAAACAAATTTTGAGACACTGATTGATAAAGTCAGCGATTTGGTTACAGAAGACGGTACGGTATGGAAAGCTTCTGAAATATGGAATATTACAGCTTCCGGCTATCCAACTATTCAAGGTGATTATATAGGCAATATCGCCGACGCCGTTCAGTAGACAGTTTGAATCCGCAAAATTTTTGTAATGCAGAAAAATGAGGTGTATCCTATAAAACTGAAAGAAGTTACAGGTACACCTCATTTTTTATGGCGAACATCACAGATTGATTTACACTTCAAGGTGTGACAGTTGCTTATGGCAGTAAAGTTTTACGTCCATTAATAATATAAATACCCCTTGGAAGCATTTCAGCAGCATCAGCCTCTGTTACATTTTGCAAAAGAAGTATACCATTTACAGTATAGACATCTCCTTTGGATATATTTTCTTGCAACACATGTATAGAAGTCGTTTCTTTTTCAAACACTTCAATATACTGTAACAGACTTTCCAGCAATCTGACAAACGCACCTGTTTCAGGTAACCATTCTATTTTCCGCTACGACAATTTTATCGGCTGTTTTTC